>Ga0207968_100236_pt1 | contig 22873 bp, 24 predicted proteins | sample LakWasMet21_HOW5_2_FD_183867 | JGI IMG/M metagenome (GOLD analysis project Ga0207968, IMG submission 183867) | Freshwater sediment methanotrophic microbial communities from Lake Washington under simulated oxygen tension - Sediment Metagenome... | ecosystem: Environmental > Aquatic > Freshwater >...
ACACCAACCAAAATGATAACGGTATCAACATCACTGCCGTCACTCGCTGCATCCACCAATGATGCGTGCCTGATTTTGCGGAGCCTAAGCCCCGCGCCTTAGCTAAAGGTGCTCTGTAATCCATAAGTTGCCTGCTAAACAAATATCAACGTTATCAAGGTCAGTGCTAACGAAGCCGCCAATTCAATCAGCGCATAGCGATTCATACGGTCTTGATCAAAACCATAACCCGCATCCCAAAACAGATGGCGAATTCCATGACACAAATGAAAAAATAACGCGTAAACAAAGCCCCAGTACACCACCTGCACCGGCCACCACTGCAAAACAGCCTGCAAGCGTTCATAAATATCGCTACCGGCCGCGATTGCGGCAACTATGCCTACAAATAACACCAGCCCACCGGACAAAAACACGCCAGTCATACGATGTGTAATGGAGATTATCCCGGTTAGCGGCAGCCGATAAACTTGCAGATGCGGGGAGGTGGGTCTGTTATTACCTGTTGCCATAATATCTTTCCAATAATTTGAGCTTCACATGATCTGCCAAATCAAAAACCGATGCAATCTCGGGCCGACTGCTTAAATGTTGATACGTCAGGATCAGTAGCCCTTACTTAGTTCGCGACCAATATCCGCCACTAATTGCGGCCCCTGATAAATTAAGCCGCTGTATACTTGCACCAGACTGGCACCAGCTTGAATTTTTTCTTGTGCATCAGCCGCAGTTAATATTCCACCTGCCGCAATAATGGCACAACGGCCATTTAACTCCGCTGCAAGACCCCGAACAACAGCGGTTGCCGCCTCTTTAACCGGCGCACCGCTTAAGCCGCCGGCTTCTTGGGCTAAGGGATGATTTGCGATTTTATCTCGGGCAATAGTGGTATTGGTGGCAATCACGCCGTCAATTTCAAATTCCAACAACAGCGCGGAGATATGGCTAATTTCATCGCTGGTTAAATCCGGAGCGATTTTTAAAACCAGCGGCACGTATTTACTGTGTTGTTGCTGTAGCTTTACTTGCTCATCTTTCAATAGCGACAGCAGCGTTTTAATCTCGTGGCCTTGTTGTAGTTGGCGCAAGTTTTTAGTGTTAGGCGAGGAAATATTGATAGTAATGTAACTGGCAAAGGGGTAAGCCTTACGCAAGCCGATTAAATAATCCTCGCTTGCCTGCTCAATTGGCGTATCAAAATTTTTGCCGATATTGATACCCAAAATGCCGGAGTAATGACTTTGTTTTACCTGCGTTAGCAAGTGCTCCACACCCAGATTATTAAACCCCATGCGATTGATGATGGCCTGATATTCCGGCAAACGAAATAATCGCGGCTTAGGGTTGCCCGGCTGTGGGCGCGGCGTAACGGTGCCAATTTCAATAAAACCAAATCCCAGCGCGGCCAACGCATCAATATAATCGCCGTTTTTATCTAAACCTGCCGCCAAGCCTACCTGATTTTTGAACTCCAGCCCCATCACCTTAATAGGCTTTTCAACGACTTCTGGGTAAATAAGCTTGCTCAGGCCGATCTTTTCCACCGCATTTAGCGCGTTGAGGGTGACGTGGTGGGCGGTTTCAGGATCAAGCGAAAATAGTAAGGGTCGAAGTAAAGGGTAGAGATTCATAGATGTTTTCTTGGTTTGTGTAAATCTAATATCGAGTCCATGACTAATGCTGACTGGTCAATTGATACGGCCCAGGCGCAATCACTGTCCGGCGATTCAATACCAAATCAACCAGCAATTGTGCAGACGCAGGGCCCATCGCTAAGCCGTTTCTAAAATGTCCGGCATTGATACTTACGTTACTTATATCAGGATGCTTAGATATATAAGGTATGCCTTGTTCAGTACCGGGCCTTAATCCAGCCCAATGCCGGATAACTGGGAAATTCTTTAACGCTGGCAACAGTTCAACGGCAAAGTGGCTGATTTTATCGCGCGCTTCAGGTGTGATGGTTTTATTAAAGTCATCGGTTTCAACCGTGCTACCGGCCAAAATTTTACCGTCGCGGCGCGGAATTAAATATTGATCACCATCCAACACCATATAAGGCAGGGTATCCGGCAAGGCTTCAAACAACAGCATTTGCCCTTTAACTGGCGCAATTTTGGGAGCTTTAGTGGTGGTCACCGGAAAAAACTGTTCAAACAGCTGCCCGGTCCATGCGCCGGCAGTAATGACTAACTGGTTTACAGCGAGCCGTCCGGTGCTGGTGTTGAGTGCTGTTACTTGATTTTGCTCAATCGAAATACCCGATAAAGCGCAATGTTCCAGCAAGGTGACACCTTTAGCGAGTAAATCTAACTTTAAAGATTTGACCAGTTTGGGATTACGCACTTGAGCAATGTTCGGTAACCACAACGGGTGTTCCGGAGTCGTTTGCAGCGCATTAGCGCCATTAGGCATCGTTGGCGAAAATGTAACGTGATTGTGGCAGCACCAATCAATCGCGGCCATCACATCCGGATTTTTAGTGATTAATAAACCACATGGCGTCCATTCTGGGTCTTCACCGGTCTCGTTCAGCAATTGCGCGGCTAACTCCGGGTATAACTTTAGACTTTGCATTACCAAGCGAGTAATGGCTTGCGGCTGTCGCCACGGATACAACGGTAACAAAATGCCGCCACCGGCCCAGGACGATTCTTGCCCAAGTTGATTTTTTTCAATAACGGTAACCGTGGCACCCGCTTTAACAAATTCACGCGCTGTTAATAGGCCGATAACGCCGCCGCCGATGATAGTAATGTCAGAAATCATGAATAATTAAAGTGAAAACCAATTAAAAACAAAGAAATAAACGGCACTGGGAATAACTTACCACGAAAGCCCCTTTTTGAGGCGAATTGTGCTCTGTGGTTAAAATAAAAACCCCATAAAAAGCTGTTGTTTATTTGATACATTCTAAAAAATAAATCACATTTACATCTTAAGCTATTGATATAAATCAATTTATGAGCGATAAAAAATTAATCTAAAACCTTGTTGGAATCGATTTTTGCTGCTACCATTAGCCCCGTAAAATCGCTTTGTTGTGTAAAAGCAAAAATTTGTAAAATAACAACCTCAATGGAGGCAATATGAAAAAAACTAATATGCAATGGGGCGTTATCGCTACCGCAACTGTAGCAATGGTTGGTGCATTAGCATCTCCACAAGCTTTGGCTAAAACCAAAGCTAAAGCGCCTGCTAATGAAGGCTACGCAGCCGCACCATCAACCAACAGCCGTGTTGATGCATTAGAAGCGCAATTACAAGCTATGCAAGCTGAATTAAGCAGCTTAAGAGCCTCACAAAACCGCCCTTCTGCTGAATCTGCCAAGGTTCAAGAATTGGATGAGTGGGCACAATCAGTTAAAGCTAAACCTGCTGAAGCAGCAAAAGATCATTTGTTCGCTGTTCGTGGCGGCTGGATGCATTTTAATGACAACCGTGGCTCAGTTTCGGGTGTAGGCGGATCTGGGGTAGGAACAGACATTTTGACCAGTGTCGTCGATAAAGATGCCTTCTATTATGGCGGCGCAATCGATTTCAACGTGAACAACGATTTATTCGGCTTAATGAAAAACACCTCTTTTGGTATTGAGTTCGGCGTCGAATATGCTGAATTAGGTGATAGAAAAGAAAGCGGGTTAACTAAAGCTATCACTGCTGCAACCGGTCCAACCGGTGCAACCGGAGGTGTACCAACAAATTTACAAAAAAGCGTAACTGTCAATCAACTAAGAATTAACGCCTCACCAAAAATCAAATTTTTGCACGGCAATAAATTTAGACCATGGCTGATTCCAGCTGGTTTAGACATCAACATCATCAGCCCTCCATCTGATGCGGTAACCGTACTAAACACCGGCATGCAGTTCGGTGCTGGTGCAGACTATGAATTATTCAAAGGTATCGTGATCGGTGCTGACGGTCGTTATCACCACTCATTTGACAATGTCGACGGCGTTGATACAGACGGATTCACATTGGGCGGTTCTGTAGGTTTCAAGTTCTAAGTTTAAATACTTAACTAAACCGACAAAAAGGAGGGCGTCAAACCCCTCCTTTTTTTGTGCCTGAAAGAAGCCCAATAAAATAGCCAGTGTCGACTGAGTAGAGCGCCGCGAAACCCAACATGACATTCCAAATGCCTTAAGCGCTGAGTTTTGGCTACGGCCACTGCCCAACCTATGTTGCCAAAACACTCCAATTTGAATGGCAACTCTTTTTACCGTAGACTTGTACCACTTCAAGTACATAAGAGGTGTGTAATGCGTATAATTTCTTTTACTCAAGCAAGAAACAGTTTGAAAACAGTGTTGGATAGTGTGGTGAATGATGCCGATTGCACTGTCATTACTCGTCGCAATGCTGACAATGCGGTGGTTATGTCCATGGACTATTACAACAGCCTAATGGAAACCGTACATTTACTAAAATCCCCAGCTAATGCGGCCCACCTGGCCCAATCTATAGAACAATATAAAACCGGCAACAGTAAAGAACGAGAAACCATTGATGACTAGACAGTTAGCCTGGACGGATGCTGCATGGTCAGACTATTTATACTGGCAAGGTCAGGATAAAAAAACATTAAAACGCATCAATGCCCTTATTGCTGACACCAAAAGAGCACCTTTTGAAGGCATAGGCAAACCGGAAGCACTAAGAGAAAATTTATCGGGCTTTTGGTCTCGACGAATTGACGAATCCAATCGGCTAGTTTATGCGGTAAATGATCAGCACTTAACCATCATTGCCTGCCGTTATCACTATGAAACCTGAAAGGCGTAATGGCGGACGTCAATCCCCTCCTTTTTTGTGCCTGAAAGTAACTTCATTGACGACAAAAGCCCTCAAGTTCATACTTCGAAAATAGAACATTAAGACGGAAGTGACTATGAAAGCAACTGCAAGAGACTTGAGAATACATTCAAAAGAACTACTTGACGTAGTTAGTCGCGGAGAAGACGTTGTTATTACCTTCCGTGGTAAACCTTGTGCAAAGCTTGTTCCGTATGAAGAATCGGCCCAACCGCTTGTGCCGGATAAAAAAGATGGCTTGTTCGGCATTTGGGCAGACCGTGACGATATTGACTCTGTTGAAGATTACCTACAAAACCTAAGAAAGAGCCGATTTTCTTAATGTTGATGTAGGTTGGGTAGAGCACCGCGAAACCCAACATGGAGCATCAGATACCTTAAGCGCTGGGTTTCGGCTAGCGCCTCTACCCAGCCTACGCAACGCCAATACGAAACACTATCGGATTATTAAAGACATTTCCTTAATCGAATTTAAGCCAATTTAGCCCGTGAAAGCCCTCTACCCTGAAATCCTTCCCTTCCACACCTTTATGCTGGAAACCGGCAGCCAACACTTGGTTCATGTTGAGCAAAGCGGTAATCCTGATGGCATTCCGGTCATCTTTTTACATGGCGGACCTTGCTCCGGCACCAAGCCCGATCATCGGCGGTTTTTTAATCCCGAGCACTATCACATTATTTTGTTTGATCAACGCGGCTGCGGTAAGTCGCTGCCTTTTGGTGAGCTGGAACATAACACCACGCAGGATTTGCTTGATGATATGGAGCGCATTCGCGAACAGCTAGCCATCAAACAATGGCTGTTATTTGGCGGCTCCTGGGGCGCTGCACTGGCATTGTTGTATGCCCAAAAACATCAAGACCAAGTGTTGGGTATGATTTTGCGCGGCACCTTTTTGGCCCGGCAACAGGATATGAACTGGTTTCTGGGTAATGGCGCCGGGCTGATTTATCCTGAGCTTTGGCAGGAATTGGTTGAAAGCATTCCGGTACACTGGCGTGATAACTTATTGGCGGGATTATTTTCTACAGTTTGGCATGATGACATTGCGCTGCAACAGCGCGCAGCTAATGCTTGGATGGCCTGGGGCACACAAGTGGCCTTGGGTAGCGCTTATCAAGCAGGCAGCTTGGCAAATGAATCGGTAACTGAAGACATGATCAAACAAGTCCGCATGGAATTGCATTTTGCCAAGCATGGGTACTTTATCGCCGAAAACCAAATTCTGGATAACAGCAAACATCTATCCAACCTCCCTGCCATCATCATTCACGGTCGACAAGATTTGGTCTGCCCTATGGAAGCTGGCTTTAGTTTGCATAAAACATTGCCGAATGCCGATTTTATTGTGCTCGCCAATGCCGGGCATATTGCACAAGGCGATGAGATGATTGATGCCTTGGTGAATGCCACGGATACGATGGTTAATAGACTTTCTGTTTAAAAAATAATGAACAATTCCACTGAAGGGCTCAAGAAAAAACGTCTGATTATTGGTGTAACCGGCGCGACCGGCGCGGTGTACGCAGTAAGAATGCTGCAAGTTTTACAGGCTCAGCCGGAATGGGAAACACATTTGGTGATTTCTTCTGCGGGCGTAGTTAACTTAAAACACGAAATGGACATGAAGCGCTCTGATTTAGCGGCGCTGGCAGATGTGACGCATGGCGTTAACGATATTGCTGCGAGCATTTCCAGCGGCGGCTTTAAAACTGAGGGCATGATTATCGCGCCTTGTTCGATGAAAACGCTATCAGCGGTCGCGCATGGCTTTGGGGACAATTTAATTTCGCGTTCTGCCGATGTGGTCTTGAAAGAACGTCGTCGTTTGGTCGTTATGCCGCGGGAAACACCGTTAAATCTGGTGCATATTAAAAATATGCTCAGCGTAACCGAAATGGGGGGAATTATGTTTCCGCCGATGCCGGCGTTTTACAGTAAATCTGATTCAATGATGGGCATGGTCAATGAGACTGTCGGCCGGGTGCTGGATATGTTTGGCGTTAATGTGGATGGTTTGTATACGCCTTGGGAAGGGCTGTAGTCATCAAGTCCCATCTCGGGGTTAATTAACCAAAAGAACGGTTTGTTCCACGACACCCCTGGATCCCTTGGTATCACTGGTTTGCAGTCGAAATATCGATTTTAAATTCATTAGCACTATATTCAATAACTTATTGAATACAAAGTAGATTGTCTCGGTTGTAAAACTCATGCTTAGTTCTTCATTAATATGGGTAGAGCAAGCAGTCGTGTCATCAGCCGTCATCCGGCAGCACAAAGCGTAACGGGCGAGTCCCAATCTTTGCCCCTGTGACAGCGTCGATGGCCACCGGTTTAATATCCTTTCCCGTTTCAACATCCTGGATACGCACCAACGGGCCGCCGCCGCGATACTGGTGTCCCCAGGCGCCAATCATAACCAGCACCGGCAGAAAATCGCGACCGGCGGCCGTCAACACATACTCCTCGCGCGGCGGACGCTCCGAATACAGCCGTTTTTCCAATAGTCCTTCCTCCGTCAGCGTTGCCAAGCGCCGGGTAAGAATCGTCGGCGCGATGCCAAGACTTTTCCGAAACTGGTCAAAACGGGTTAGGCCAATATGGGCGTCCCGCAGAATCAACAGGCTCCATGTGTCGCCGAGAAAAGCCAGGCAGCGAGCGATCGGACAAGGGTCGGCACAAATATTTTTATCGTTCATACTGTTTTAGTAGTGACTTACTTTCAAAATGATAGTAACATTGCTATCGAAATGATAGTAACACTTAACCGATAGACAATCCACCCCCAACAAGGAGATTTGATATGAGCGATAAAGACCTAGCTGTAGCCCTGATCACCGGCGCATCCTCGGGCATTGGGCTGGTAACGGCCAAGGCCCTTCAACGAGCGGGTTATCGCGTATTTGGAACCAGCCGCAAAGCCCTTGCCAGCACTGACGGCATCACGATGCTGAGCTGCGACGTGACAGACGAAGCATCGGTTAAGAACACGGTCGCCGAGGTCTTGAAACAGGCCGGACGCATCGACCTGCTGGTCAACAATGCCGGCGTCGGCCTACTCGGCGGCGCGGAAGAGTCCTCCACCGCGCAAGCCCAGGCTTTGTTTGACGTCAACGTTTTCGGCATTACCCGCGTCACTAATGCCGTGTTGCCGACCATGCGCAGTCAGGGGAAAGGCCGCATCATCAATATCAGCTCGGTATTGGGTCTGATTCCGTCTCCCTACAATGCACTCTATGCCGCCACGAAGCATGCGGTCGAAGGCTACTCCGAATCGCTAGACCACGAACTGCGCACCTTCGGCATCCGGGTGGTGCTGGTGGAGCCAGCGTTTACCCGCACCGCGTTCGAAGCAAGCTTAAACAAGCCCGATCAACCGCTTGCCGTCTATGACTCGGCGCGTACCGGCATGGAAGTGCTCATGCGGAATGGGGTGAATGCAGGCGACGCTCCTGAAGTGGTCGCGCATACGGTGGTAAAAGCGGCGACTACTGTAGCACCGAGACGGCGCTATACGGCTGGAAAACAGGCAACCCAAGTGCGCTTTCTGCGCCGTTTCCTCCCGGAAGCCTTGGTAGACAAGAGCTTGCGCAAGTTTAACCAGCTGCCGTTAGTCTGAATCATTGAAAGATAACGACATGATCTATTTTTCAAAGCATACCAAGACGATGGCGCATGCCGCGATCAAGCATGGCCATTTCTTTGGAGCTATGAGTAACGATGTCTATTAAAACCGCAAATGCGCGCGAACGAATCTTGTTGGCGGCGAAAGAGCTCTTTTCCACCCAAGGCATTCGAGCCACGGCGTCGATAGCATCGTCAAATCGGCGAACATTAATAAGATGAGTCTGTATAAGCATTTTTCGTCCAAAGAGGCATTGATCGTCGCTTATCTGAAAAATCGGGCTGCCGAATTTTGGACCCGGCTTATTGATCAGGGCGATGGAACCTATACATCGAAAGACCAACTGTTGGCGATATTCGATGTGCTTGGGAAATGGATTGCCGACCCAGATTTCCAAGGTTGCCCATTGATCAAGGCATCCGCGGAATTTCCCGATCAAAGCCATGCGGTGCATCAACTATCCGCCGCGTTTTACCGCAAGCTACAAAGCCATATGACCGATCTGTCAGCACGGGCCGGAGCGCGGTTTCCGGAACGGTTGGCCGGGCAACTCAGTGCCTTGTTCCAAGGCGCCATCGTATCCGAACAATTGCAGCGGCATTCCGGTACGGCCATTGAAGCCAAATTGGCCGCCGAGATACTGATAGCAAACAGCATCGAATGATTATTTCGAATATTACCGAACCTTTTACCGAAAGAGGAAGCAACATGCCGAAACCCAACATTCCGTTAATGCCGATTACCCTTGATCGGCTTCAGTTCCGATACACAAACAAAAGCCGGTTGTTGGCCGTGTTGTTGTTGCCGCTGACGATAAGTGTCGGATGTAGCGATCAAGATAAACAAACACAAGCAGTTTCCAGACCGGTAAAGGTGTTTCGAATCGAGGAAACCGCTACGGTCGGTGTTATGAGCTTTGCCGGGGAAGTCAGGGCAAGAATCGAGACGCCGTTATCCTTCCGGGTGGGCGGTAAACTGCTGGAGCGGAAAGTAGACGTTGGCGACCAGGTACGTAAAGGTCAGCTTCTGGCAATATTGGATGGTAATGATTACCGCCTCGCCGTGCAGGGCCTTAAGGCTCAGCTGGCTTCCGCCCAGGCCGACAGCACTTTCTTGCGGGACGATCTGGTGAGATACCGCGAGCTGTTGGCTCAGCAAGTCATCAGTCCGCCGGAGTTCGAGCGCCACGAAACGGCTTATACCACGGCGCGGGAGCGGACAGCGGCTCTGGAAGCACAATTGGACCAAGCGCTTAACCAGCTGACCTATACCGAATTGCATGCCGACCGCGACGGTGTGGTCACGGCGTTGGCTGTCGAGGCGGGGCAGGTGTTGGCTGCCGGCCAGGCCGTGGTGAGTCTGGCCCAGCTCGACGAAAAGGAAATCCATTTCGACGTGCCCGAGCATCGCCTGCCGGAAATCAAGCGCCAACAAGCCGTTAGCGTGTCTTTGTGGTTAGACGACGAACGGCTGCTCAAGGCAAAAATTCGCGAAATCGCCTCGGCCGCCGATCCGGCCAGCCGCACCTATCGCGTCAAGGCAACCTTGCTGGAAGGCATGGACGTTGCGCAATTAGGCATGACGGCGACGGTTCATATCGCTGCGAACACCGCTTCTGGTATCGCCATCCCGCTTGCCGCCGTCTATACCCCGCAAAACCAGCCCGATCATTCCACGGTATGGTTGGTCGATGAGCAGGCGGCCACCGTCAAATCCGTGCCGGTTCGGTTGGGCGAAACGCTGGCCGGCGAACGGATTGCCGTCGAGGGCCTCGTCACCGGCCAATTGTTGGTCAGCGCCGGCGTTCAACGCCTCGCCGAGGGGCAGGCTGTCCGCTTGCCGGAAGAATCGGGATTGCCTAAGAGTCGCGGCGGCGAGGGACAATTATGAAAGAGTTCAACCTCAGCGAATGGGTGCTCAAGCATCGCTCCTTCACCGGTTTCATGATCGCCCTGGTGGTGCTCGGCGGCCTATTCGCTTATTACAGGCTTGGTCAGCAGGAAGATCCGCCGTTCACGTTTCGAATCATGGTGGTCAAAACCCTCTACCCCGGCGCCACCGCGCTGGAAGTCGAGCAACAGTTGACCGATAGGCTGGAAAAGAAAATCCAGGAGTTACCCAATCTGGATTATCTGCGCAGTTATTCCAAACCCGGCGAATCGGTGATTTTCGTCACCCCTCGCGAAGATACGCCGCCCAAGGACATTCCCGAGCTTTGGTATCAGGTGCGCAAGAAGGTCGACGACATTCGGATGACGTTGCCGCCCGGCAGCATCGGGCCGTTTTTCAACGACGAATTCGGTGATACTTATAGCCTGATCTACGCCTTTTCCGGCGACGGATTTAGTTATGCCGATCTGAAACAGGCGGCCGATTCGGTCCGGCAACAGCTGTTGCGGGTCAAGGATGTCGAGAAGGTCGATCTGATCGGCGTACAGGACGAAAAGATTTTCGTCGAGTTTTCCGACAAAAAGCTGGCCGAATTGGGCCTGGATACGGCGGCGGTTGCCCAGGCCCTGCAGGCGCAGAACGGCATGGCGCCGGCCGGCACGGTATTTTCCGCGCAGCGCAATCTGCCGATACGCCTGACCGGCTCGTTCGACTCGGTGGACAGCGTTGCCAATATGGCGGTACGCATAGCTAATCGCACCTTCAAGGTCGGCGACTTTGCCAAGGTGAATCGAGGCTATATCGATCCCGCCGAATTCAAGATGCGTTTCAACGGCAAGCCGGCCCTCGGCCTCGGCGTGACGATGAACAAGAAAGGCAATGTAATCGATCTGGAGCAAGCCTTGGATGAGACGCTGGCCGACATAGCAACCGAGTTGCCGTTAGGTCTGGACGTGGAGCCGGTCGCCAATCAAGGGCATGTGGTTAAAAATCAGATGACGGAATTCGGCCGTACTTTCTTCGAAGCCCTGGCTACCGTGTTGGTGGTGAGCTTCTTGAGCCTGGGCTGGCGCACCGGGTCCGTGGTGGCGCTGACCGTGCCGCTGGTACTGGCAGCCACCTTGCTGGTCATGCTGCTGTGCGGCATCGATCTGCAACGTATTTCCTTAGGGGCTTTGATTCTGGCGTTAGGCTTGCTGGTGGACGATGCGATGATTGCCGTCGAGATGATGGCCCGCAAACTGGAAGAAGGTTGGGATCGGATGCGCGCCGCGACTTATGCTTATAGTGCCACGGCCTTTCCGATGCTGACCGGTACCTTGATTACCATCGCAGGTTTCTTGCCGGTGGGTTTAGCGCAGTCCTCGGCCGGCGAATATACCGTGGCGATTTTTCAGGTGGTCGGCATTTCGCTGATACTGTCGTGGATAGGCGCGGTGGTTTTCACCCCGTATTTGGGGTTTTTGATCCTCAAGGTGCATGCCAACGGCGACCACGCGGCCCACGACCTGTTCGATACGCCTTTTTATAACCGATTGCGTCGTTGGGTGGATGCCTGCGTGGCACATCGTAAGAAAGTCATTATCGCCACGCTGGCGTTGTTTGGTCTCGGTGTCGTGGCTTTAGCCCATGTCCCCGAACAGTTCTTCCCGCTATCCAACCGGCCGGAAGTCATCGTCGACCTGTGGCTGCCGGAGGGCAGTTCCTTCGAGCAAACCGAAGCCGCCGCCAAGCGCATGGAAGATTTACTGGCTAAGGACGAGGACGTGGAACATGTCGCCAGCTATATCGGCAGCGGCACGCCAAGGTTTTTCATGTTGATCGTGCAGCAATTGGCGAATACCAATCTGGCCGAATTGGTGGTGATGACCAAGGATAACGTGGCCCGCGAACGGGTGATGCAGCGCGTCCGGCAGATTCTGGCGACGGATTTTCCGGCTGTGCGCGGCCGGGTGAAGCGGCTGAATGTCGGGCCGCCGATGGATTATCCTTTGGCGTTCCGGGTGCTCGGCGAAAACCCCAACATCGTGCGCGGCATTGCCGAGCAGGTGGCCGAGGTTGTACGCAACCATCCCGGCACCGTGGATGTCAACGACGACTGGCATGACCGCATGCCTTCGTTCCGCTTAAGTCTCGATCAGGACAAGGCCCGCGCCCTCGGCGTGTCGACGGCCAGCCTGTCGCAAGCTTTGCAGGCGCATTACACAGGCATTCCGGTCGGGCAATTGCGCGAGCAGGATAAATTGATCGACATCATCTGGCGGGCCAGTCCCGAATTGCGCACCGCCGCCGACGAATTGCCGGACGTCGCGGTTCGCACCGCTAATGGCAAGTCGGTATCGCTGTCGCAGTTCGTCAAATTCGAGACCGTGTTCGAGGATGGCGTGCGTTGGCGGCGTAACCGCTTCCCTGCCATCTCGGTGCGTGCCGACGTGGCCGACGGCAAGATGGCCCCGGACGTGGCGGCGGAAATTATCCCGAAACTTAAACCGATACAGGATAGCTTGCCGGCCGGTTATTTCATCGAAACCGGCGGCTCCAAGGAAGACGCGGTGACCGCGCAGAAGTCGATTCTGATCTGGATTCCGCTGGTGCTGATCGTCACGCTGATCTTGTTGATGATGCAGTTGCAGAATCTGTCCAGGACTTTCATGGTGTTCAGCACCGCGCCGCTGGGGGTGATCGGCGCCGCCTTCGCCTTGCTGTTGTTCCGGGCGCCGTTCGGCTTCGTGGCGCTGCTGGGCATCCTGGCGCTGGCCGGCATGATCATGCGCAACTCGGTGATTTTGGTGGATCAGATCGAGCAGGACGAAAACTCAGGGCTTGACACCTGGTCGGCCATCGTCGAATCGACGGTGCGGCGGTTCCGGCCGATCATGCTGACCGCGGCGGCGGCCATCCTGGCGATGATACCGTTGTCGCGCAACGATTTCTTCGGGCCGCAGGCTATCGCCATCATGGGCGGGCTGACGGTGGCGACCGCATTGACGGTGTTCTTCCTGCCGGCGCTGTATGCGGCGTGGTTCGGGGTGGAGCGTGCGCGGGAGGAGGTCGCGTCATAAAGACCCTTCCTGATGGTAAAGCCATCGAGTCAACGATTCTTCCCCCTTTGAAAAAGGGGGATTGAGAGGGATTGGTTTGAAAAATCTCCCCCAGCCCCTCTTTTCCAAAGAGGGGCGTAAGAATGGCGGTAGGGTACGCATTGCGTACCTTTTAAAACCTCTGCAATTGTTAAAGCCCAAGAAGGTACGCAGTGCGTACCCTACGCGGTGCCAACGGAGTTTTACAATGAATAATCGATATTTAACACCGCTAGCCCTTCTGTCCCTGGCTAGTCTAATCGCCTGTACGCCGACCCGCGTCGGCGACCAAGTAGCGCTCAATAGCCCGGCAACATGGCAACACGCGCCCAATGCTCAAACCGCCGAAACGGCGGACCTGAAGACTTGGTGGCAAGGATTCAACGATCCCTTGCTGAACGAGTTGATAGACAAAGCCTTGGCCGCCAACCACGATCTCAAGATCGCCACCGCTCGCGTCCGCGAAGCCAACGCGATGGTCACCGTCGTCGAAGCGGCGTTATATCCCAGCCTCGATTTCTCACTCTCCGGCGGCCGGGAAAAACGCATCGACCGCATCGTCGGCGTGCCGAGCGGGCAAGGCATCAAATTGATTACACCCACCGCCGATGCCGTCAGCGGCGGATTGGCGGCACGCTGGGAAATCGACTTGTTCGGCGGCCGGCATTTGGAAGCTGAAGCCGCCGTCGCACAAGCCGAAGGCAGTCAGGAAGGCTTGCATGCGGCGCAAGTGGGTCTGCTGGCCCAGGTGGCGACAAACTATCTGGAGCTGCGCGGCGTGCAGCAACGTACCGGCATTCTGCAAAGAAATATCGAGTTGCAACGCGAACGGTTGAGGACTTTGCAGGTATTTCTTAAAGCCGGACTGGCTAACGAGGCGGATATGGCCCGTCAGCAAACCTTGCTGCAGGGCACTGAAGCGACGCTGCCTGGACTGGCCAACGCCGAGCAAAACCTGATCCATCGTTTGGGCGTGTTATTGGGTGAGCAGCCGGAAAGTCTGGAAAAGCGGCTGGCCGTCGTCGGCCCGTTGCCGGTCGCCGCACCAAGCATACCCGACTTGTTGCCGTCCGATTTACTCGCGCAACGTCCCGATTTGCGCCTGGCGCAAACCGAAGTCAGCACGGCGGCGGCCAGCCTGGGTTCTGCGCGGGCCGATCTATATCCCAAGCTGGTACTGTCGGCCAGTGGTGGCGTCGGCGCGCTGGCGGTCGGCGGATTTCCGAGTCTGGCGGATAGCGTTTACGCGCTGGGTTCCGGCCTTTCGGCACCGATATTTAACGCTGGTCGCATCCGCGCCCATATTGCCGCCGCCGATGCGCGGCTGGATCAGGTCGCCGCAAATTACGAGCTTACCTTTTTACTGGCCCTGGAGGACGTGGAAAACGCCTTCGTCGCGCATCGTTCCGCCACGGATAGCTTCGGCCAATTGACTGAAGCGGAAGCCTCGGCGGAAAAAGCTTACCGGCTGGTGGATGCATTGTATAAGCGCGGTGCAGGCAATTATTTGGCCGTTCTGGATGCGCAGCGCAGCAAACTGGCCGTCAGCGACGAACGTGCCAAAGCCGAAACAGCGGTCAGCGTGGCGATGGTGTCACTGTACCGAGCTTTTGGTGGCGGCTGGACAATTTCTTCATCGGATAGTGGTATCGATAAAGCCTCGATACGGTAATCAACGGCTGACATGATCGCACGGCAAGCACTTGGAAAAGCGATGAAGACATTTTTTTAAATGCCGAATCCATACGGCTCATTGCCAACGCGGTGATTTTTTATAATGCGGCCGATTCTATCGGCCCTTTATCAGCATTATTTAACGATTAATCCAGAAAAAGGCGAAAGAAATAGTCCGGTTTTCACCTGTTGCCTGACAGCATATCAACTTCATTGGCAAGTATGAATTTTATAATCGGAAACATATTGTTAATATTCAATGGGTTACCAAGAAACTTATTGGCGAATATGAAATCGATATTTCGGCTGCAAGCCGCTAATACCAAAGGCTCCAGAGGTATCGTGAAACAAACCGTTCTTTTGGTTAAATAACCCACCTTGGAATTTAAACCGTGAAGAAAAAAACACCAAAAAACTTCGTGCTCTCTGTGTTCTTCGTGGTTATATTTTTGTCTCTATAGAACTCCGCATTATGCCTAATACATAAAAAGCCCCGGCTGTTTTTCAACAACCGGGGCTTTTTGCTTAAAGCAACTTGGCTTTAAGGCTGCATGATTACATCATGCCGCCCATACCACCCATGCCGCCATGACCATGTAGATCTGGGCCAGCATTATTATCATCGCTTGGTGCATCAGCAATCATCACTTCAGTAGTCAGCAATAAGCCGGCAACTGACGCTGCGTTTTGCAACGCAGTACGAGTTACTTTGGCAGGATCAAGGATACCGAATTCGATCATGTCGCCGTAAACGCCAGTTGCAGCGTTGTAACCATAGTTGCCAGTGCCTTTAACTACTTCGTTGAATACTACTGAAGGCTCGTCACCCGCATTAGCAACAATTTGACGCAGAGGCTCTTCAATGGCACGACGCAAGATATTGATACCAACAGTTTGGTCATGATTGATGCCTTCCAAGCCAACCAAGGCAGACAATGCGCGAACCAAAGCAGTACCACCGCCGGCAACTACGCCTTCTTCAACAGCCGCGCGAGTTGAATGCAGAGCATCTTCAACGCGAGCTTTCTTTTCTTTCATTTCGATTTCAGTCGCCGCGCCGACTTTGATTACGGCAACACCGCCAGCCAATTTGGCCAAACGTTCTTGCAGTTTTTCTTTGTCGTAATCAGAAGTTGCTTCATCAGCTTGTGCGCGAATTTGGGCAACACGGCCTTTGATTTGCTCTTCAGAACCTGCACCATCAATAAGAGTGGTGTTTTCTTTAGTGATTTGCACGCGTTTTGCAGTACCTAATTGCGCCAACTCAGCTTTTTCTAAGCTCAAGCCAACTTCTTCGGCAATAACGGTGCTACCAGTTAATACAGCGATGTCTTCCAAGATCGCTTTACGACGATCACCAAAACCAGGTGCCTTAACCGCTGCAACTTTAACGATGCCGCGGATAGTATTAACAACCAAAGTTGCTAAGGCTTCGCCTTCAACATCTTCAGCAATAATCAGTAATGGACGACCAGACTTAGCAACGGCTTCCAGAACGGGTAATAATTCACGAATGTTGGAGATTTTCTTGTCGTAAATCAGGATCAACGGATTGTCGAGTTCGACGCTCATGTTGTCTTGTTTGTTGATGAAGTACGGTGACAAGTAGCCACGGTCAAATTGCATACCTTCAACAACATCCAGTTGATTATCAAGGCCTGAACCTTCTTCAACGGTGATAACGCCTTCTTTGCCAACTTTTTCCATCGCTTCTGCGATGATTTTGCCGACTGATACATCTGAGTTTGCAGAGATAGTACCGACTTGAGCGATGGCTTTGTTGTCTGTGCAAGGCGTTGCAGAAGCCACAATCGCTTCAACTACTTTAGTCACAGCCAAATCAATGCCGCGCTTTAAGTCCATTGGGTTCATACCAGCAGCGACGGCTTTTAAGCCTTCGTTGACGATAGATTGCGCTAATACGGTTGCAGTAGTCGTTCCGTCACCGGCAACATCAGAAGTTTTTGAAGATACTTCTTTAACTAACTGCGCGCCCATGTTTTCGAATTTATCTTTTAATTCGATTTCTTTTGCAACGGATACACCGTCTTTAGTAATGGTTGGTGCGCCAAAACTTTTGTCTAAGATTGCGTTACGGCCTTTAGGACCCAACGTTACTTTTACTGCGTTTGCCAAAATATTTACACCACGCGCCAAGCGAACTCGTGCGTCATCACCAAATAATACGTCTTTTGCTGCCATTTTTTATTCCTTGAATAGGTTGAATGTGATTAGTGGAAAAGAAGATTTAGCCAAGAACCGCAACGATGTCATCTTCACGAAGAACAATCAGGTCTTCACCATCAACTTTAACTTCGTTACCCGCGTATTTACCAAACAACACTTTGTCGCCAACTTTAACATCCAGTGGACGCACTTGGCCGTTATCTAATGGCTTACCAGTACCAATTGCCACTACATTACCTTGGCTAGGTTTTTCAGCTGCAGAACCAGGTAAAACGATACCGCCAGCACTGGTGGTTTCTTCTTCAACGCGTTTGACAATTACTCTGTCATGTAACGGACGTATACTCATTTACTTTCTCCTAAGTTTTAATATTTAAAGGTTAGACGTGTTATTAGCACTCACTAGCAACGAGTGCTAATAATAAACAGCTTTTGCAGTCTGTCAAGATCTTTGGCATCATTCCGGCCCGCCACCGCTATCACCACGCTTATGAATGACAACCAGCTTTTACGCTACAGCCGACAAATCATGCTGCCTCAATGCGATATTGAGGGACAACTTAAGTTACTCGCTGCCAAGGTGCTAATCATTGGGGCCGGCGGTCTAGGCTCGCCCGCTGCGATGTACCTTGCTGCCGCGGGTGTAGGAGATATCAGCATTGCTGATCATGACATCGTCGATCTATCAAATCTGCAAAGACAGATTGCTCATTGCAATGACGATATAGGGGTTAATAAAGCGATTTCAACCGCTCAAACGCTTAACGATCTTAATCCCGACATTGCGGTCCATGTCATTAAGCAAAAGTTAGCCGGTGATGAGTTAGATACGGAAGTCCGTAAAGCTGACGTGGTGCTGGATTGCAGCGATAATTTTACTACGCGATTTGCCGTCAATAGCGCCTGCGTAAAATACCACAAGCCCTTAGTCTCGGGAGCCGCGATACGCTTTGAAGGCCAGGTTTCGGTATTTACTCCCGGTACCAACGATAGTCCTTGTTATAACTGTCTATACACCAACGATGGCGAGGAGTTACAAAATTGCGCTACGAACGGCGTGATGGCTCCAATCACCGGTATCGTTGGCAGCGTTCAGGCATTAGAAGCTATAAAGCTAATCATTGCGACTGGCGAGCCATTGATCGGTAGATTATTACTGCTGGATGGCTTGAGTATGGAATGGAACACAATGAAATTCAGGAAAAATGCCAACTGCCCAACATGTAGTTGCAAATAGCTAAAACCCTAAAACGAAAAACCTCCAGAAAACGTAGTCTCCTGGAGGTTTATTAAAGTGATTAACGCTAACTATTTATTATTTTTTAGCAATCAATCCTTTAATAGAGTTAATAGCCTTTTCAGCCAAGTCATTAACTAAAGACGGACTGTCGCCATGCGGTTCAATATCTCCAAATGGCTCAGCATTTTTTTGCGTGAATTTATAAATAAAATACCCTAACGGCGCGAAAGCAGCAGCAGCGACAATTAGCATAATCACAAACAATTCAATTACTCCACCCATAATACCCCCTCATGATTTACATCATTAATGTCTTATTATTTTTAAGTAAATTTTGATAATACTCTCTTCGAATTAAAAAAACATCCCTTACATGGCTGGTTGTGCAGGGCAATAGTTGCGTTAGAAAAAACTTCATCGTATACTCACAAGCGGCTTACTTGATCAAGCTAGCATATAACTCAAAAAGTACTTCTGGAGGTTTTATTTATGAAATGGGAAACACCAAGCTACACTGACCTGCGTTTCGGTTTTGAAGTAACAATGTACATCTATAACCGTTAATTTCTGCGGTCAAGATTAAGAAAAGGGGCTGTCAAAGGCCCCTTTTTTTTGCCGGAAAAAAATTATTCCCTTATCATTCCGCAACCCATTCTTTCGGAATAACCAAATGAAAATTAGAGTACTCGGTTCAGGCGCAGGCGGCGGCTTTCCTCAATGGAACTGCAATTGCCATAATTGCCATCGCATACGACACGGTGAAATGCGCGGGACAGCCCGCACTCAATCGTCAATTGCTGTCAGTACCGATAATAAAAATTGGCTGCTTTTTAATACCTCCCCAGATATTCGCGCGCAACTGGAAGCCTTTCCGGCCATTCAGCCTAAAGACGGCATTCGCGACACCGGCATTAAAGCCATCATGCTCATCGACAGCCAGATTGACCACACTACCGGTTTGTTGATGTTACGGGAAGGCAAACCGCTGGACATTTACTGCACAGAAATGGTGAGACAAGATCTGACGTCAGGCTTTCCGCTGTTTAACATGCTTAAAGACTATTGCACCGTCAATCATCATCCTGTTCCGGTTGACGGCAGCAGCTTTACCATTCCAGCAATCGAAGATTTACGCTTTTATACCCAGGCGTTAAAAAGCAAAGCGCCACCCTACTCGCCACATCGTCACGACCCTCACGAAGGCGACAACATCGGCGTCATCATCGAGCAAATTTCCACTGGCAAAAAAGTGTTTTATTCACCCGGCCTGGGCGAAATAGAACCGCATGTTATGGCCGCCATGCAAGACGTTGATTGCTTATTGGTTGACGGCACTTTTTGGACCGATGATGAAATGGTCACCATGGGTATCAGCCAGAAAAGAGCGCGTGAAATAGGCCATTTGCCGCAATCGGGCGAAGGCGGCATGATTGAAGTATTAAACGGCGTGCCCAAAGCCCGCAAGATATTGATTCACATCAACAACACCAACCCGATTCTGGACGATGATTCCGAGCAGCGCAAAATACTCGATACTGCCGGTATTGAAGTCGCTTACGACGGTTTAGAAATTGATTTGTAAAGGACATCCCATGAGCACACCTGACAACACCCCTTGGACAAAAGAAGAATTTGAAGCTGCATTACGCGGTATGGAAAAGTATTACCACATTCATCATCCTTACCACACCCTGATGAACGAAGGAAAACTCACTAAAGAACAAATCCAGGGCTGGGTCGCTAATCGCTTTTATTATCAGGTGTGCATTCCTATCAAGGATGCCAACATTTTAGCCAATTGCCCGGATCGTGAAACGCGCGCCAAATGGATTCAGCGCATCCTGGACCACGACGGCCATCCTGGCGACCCCGGCGGCATTGAGGCCTGGATACAGCTGGGTATTGCAGTCGGCTTAACCCGCGAAGACATCACTTCATTAAAGCATGTGCTGCCGGGTGTGCGTTTTGCAGTCGATGCTTATGTCAATTTTGCCCGCCGTGCCGAATGGCATGAAGCAGCCAGCTCGTCATTGACTGAACTGTTTGCCCCCAAAATTCATCAACAACGTCTGGATAACTGGCCAGAACATTATCCCTGGGTCGATAAAGAAGGTTATAGCTATTTCCGTAAACGTCTGACCGAAGCACGTCGTGATGTTGAGCATGGTTTGGCGATTACCCTGGATTGGTACAAAACCCGCGAGCAACAAGATCGCATGGTACAAATTCTTAAATTCAAACTGGACGTACTGTGGACTATGGCGGACGCGATGTATTTAGCTTACATCGTCAATCAACCGCCTTATTTTAATATCGAAAAATAGGCGCTCTTCGTTTCAGGAATAATCCAAGTAAAGTTGTACTACCTAACATATTTAAAATGACCATTAATCCAGATCAAATCATTAGATTTTCCCCGATGCATCGTCTGCAATGGGAAGAAGCCCAGCAAAAAGATGTGATTCTTTATCCTGAAGGCATGGTCGAGCTCAATCAAAGCTCTGCTGAAATCCTGAAATTATGCGACGGTACTCGCAACCTTGCACAAATCGTCAGCGATCTGGAAGAAAAGTTTACAACTTCGGGGCTTACCAACGACATTACCGCTTTCTTAGAGGTCGCTTTAAAAAATGGCTGGATCCAACAACATTAAAATCACTCCACCGCGCTGGTTACTGGCTGAGCTCACCTACGCTTGCCCGTTACAGTGCCCTTATTGCTCAAATCCAATTGATTATGCGAACTATCAATCCGAATTGGACACTGAAGACTGGAAGCGCGTACTCACGCAAGCCCGCAAAATGGGCGCTGTGCAATTAGGCTTTTCCGGCGGTGAACCATTAACGCGTAAAGACTTGGTCGAACTGGTCAAACATGCCAGAGATTTAGGCTATTACTCCAACTTGATCACCTCCGGTTACGGCTTGACCGAAGAAAAAATCATCCAGCTAAAAGAAGCCGGGCTTGATCATATTCAAGTCAGCATCCAAGCCAGCACGCAGGAATTAAACGACCATATCGCTGGCACTACGTCTTTTCAAACCAAAAAAGAAGTCGCGCATCTGGTCAAAAAACACGGCTATCCGATGGTGCTGTGCGTGGTTATCCACCGCGAAAATATTCACCAAATGCCGGAAATTCTCGCCATGGCTGAAGAGCTGGGGGCAGATTATCTGGAATTGGCGAATACCCAATATTACGGCTGGGCACATGCCAACCGAGATTTATTACTACCGACCAAAGAACAATTTGAACACGCGGAAGCTATCGCTCAAGCCTTCAAAGAAAAAGTTGCGGGTAAAATGAAGATTTATTACGTCGTGCCGGATCTTTATGAAGACCGCCCCAAAGCCTGTATGAACGGCTGGGGAACGACATTTTTGACGATTGCTCCAGACGGCGTTGCCCTGCCCTGCCATTCAGCACGCGACTTGCCGGGCCTAGATTGTCCGAATGTCAAAGACTTCAGCATTGAGCAAATCTGGAATGAATCCAAAGCCTTTAATTTCTTCAGAGGCTTTGAATGGATGCAAGAACCTTGTCGTAGCTGCGATGAAAAAGAAAAAGACTTCGGTGGCTGTCGTTGCCAGGCTTATTTGTTAACTGGCGATATGACCAACACCGACCCGGTTTGCAGTAAATCACCGAAGCATGGTGTTATCCAAGAAGCCATTGATTCAGCAAAAGCCAGTGCGGAATCGGCAAATGAAAAACCGTTGATATTTCGTAACAGCAAAAACTCCAAGCTGCTATCTAGCACTTAACCCCGACTTTACCCCGCAATCAACGCCAAAGTGACGTTTTAGTAACAGGCATTTAACCTTTAACAAAAACGTCATTAACTGGTCACCAGTCTGAATCAATCCATAGATATGTTGTTAATATCAAAGCTTTTGAAAATTAACAATATGACTCTGTACTATCGTTCAATTTAGATTTCTCCGCCATTTGGTGTCCAGGTGGCTGTAAGACCAAGCAAATTAAGGATTTTTTTTGATAATGTCGACAGCAACTGTCCTTATCTGATTGGTAACATTATCGATTTATGGGAATTTTCACTCCCGGCAATCATTAATAGAACAACAACGAATTTAGGCGTTAAAAACTTAAATCTACAAATTTCTGGCACTAAAAATAATTAAGCCCGTTATTCAAGTATGAATAACGGGCTTAAAATATTGCCACATATTAAAAAGCTAGCTCAATTTCCCTTTTTATACCAACAAAAGCGAATCTCTAGCGAAAGTAATATTGTCGACTAAACGCCTGCATAAATCTCTGGCGCTACATTTACAGCCCCTGTGATAACCACTTCGGGCTGTACACTTTCACCCAGTAACTCCACCATGCTAGAC
>Ga0207968_100237_pt1 | contig 22840 bp, 22 predicted proteins | sample LakWasMet21_HOW5_2_FD_183867 | JGI IMG/M metagenome (GOLD analysis project Ga0207968, IMG submission 183867) | Freshwater sediment methanotrophic microbial communities from Lake Washington under simulated oxygen tension - Sediment Metagenome... | ecosystem: Environmental > Aquatic > Freshwater >...
CGGTAAGCTGGTCGCTTGTGCCGCCATGCGGAAGCTGGTTCACCTCGCTTTCGCTATCTTAAAATCAGGCAAACCCTTTGACCCCAATTTTTCACTTGCTTAATGTGACTCAAGACGGTATCTATGGTCCTATTTAAAGTAATTTTAATTTAATTATTTTATAATTTTATTGTGCCACGTACATGGGTTTAGCGCGTTGTACTGCATATTTTTAAGTATTTATTGGGGTCTAATTTTAATTAGGCAATTATAGTTTTGTAGATGTTAACCGGGGAAAACATGAAAAAAATTTACCTTTTAGTGGCATTTTTTGCGTTACTTAGCTCGACAGTTGCCAGTGCAGCAACTTATACGTTTGTAGGGACATTCCAGACAAATCAAGGACCGCTCTGGCCGAGCAATCCTACAGTTTATTCTGGTGTTGATGCGGCTGCTCTTATATTCGGCGGTAGTGCCAGTGATTACGCAATTTCAATCGATGCAAATTCGATTACCCATACCGCTTGGTATGATGGATGGGGTGATCACATAGGTCGTATTTTTGCCGATAATTTTAAACTTGATCTCGGATTAGCAGGGTACAATGCAGTAAATTCTGTTGGCGATTGGGGACAAGTTGCTAATAACGGTGGGTATGGTGATGGCATGTCTGCAGCCTATTCTGCATACGTTCACGATGGATTTTCTTCAACAAACTATGTTTGGCGTGTTAATGCAGTCCCAGTACCAGCAGCAGTCTGGTTGTTTGGGTCAGGTCTGATGGGCTTGTTTGGTTTCAAACGTCGTAAACAAGGTCAAGCAATAGCTGTTTAAACCATCACTTTCACGTCAAACAAAAAGCCATCTCCTAGAGGTGGCTTTTTTGTATTATAGTCTATCGGGGCTTTGCGAAATCGAGGAATATCGAAGCCCGAAAAAACCTCGATTCCGCTGCGCCGCACATGCTCCCCCCGCTCCGCCATCATTTCTCTCACGTTCGGTAATTCAGCGGATAAGCCTGATACCCGCGGACACAGGTCAGGAGGATAATGTCTTTTTCGAAGCGGCGTCCTGTGTCAATCATGGGGATTCTTTGGGAGGGTGTCAGGCGGGCGCGTAGCCTACAGGACCGCAGCCTCCTCCGCGAAGCAACACAACTCAGTAAAGTCCGAGCAAGATCACTTTTCCCCGTGCACTAGCTTTCGGTACACCCCCAACATCGCTATCTAAAAGCTTTGGTGAATCAGCCGCATTTCACATGTTTGATCCGCCCTATGCTAGGTGTACTAAAATTTAGTTGCTTTATGATTTTATTTGAATTATAGTCGAGTCAACGGAGTTAGGGCGTTGGCCTATGAGGGTGGTATTGGGCGCTAATCCTATCTAGTTCCACAACACTGCGAACCTGCTACCCGCCTGGGGGAAAGCAGATGGGCGAGTTGTTCGAAAACACACCAGAGCTTACCAAGGCTGCCGCGACAAACCCGCTGGCACTCGCGGCTTTGATGGCGCCAACCTTAGGTGTCCCTGTTGTCTACTTTCGTCATTAAAACGAGTTGGCTAGGATCGCCGTTTTGCACTAACGGATTTAGATTGGCTCTGCGTTAGGCTTACCAGGAGGAGCCCATGGGTAGCGAAATTCAGACGCTGGACAAGGCGTCGCCGTCATGTCAATTTTTCAGGTGGGAATACGAGGTTATGAGGGGGGCTATATTGTGAAGGAGGCGCTCGAACTGCTCGGGGGTTTTGGTCGAGACGACATCGATTGGATGATCGCACACGGCGATGAGCAACAGATTATCTCTGGGACCGAAGTGACCAAAGAGGGGGTATTCCCGGATGCCCTCTACATCGTTCTTGAGGGATTGCTGGGCATCCGTGTCGCCGCAGTGAGCCAGGCGTGCCTGGCCACGCTCGGCCCGGGTGAGATCGTGGGCGAGATATCCTTCATCGAAGGCACTCCCGCTACGGCGACGGTCTTTGCCGTGGAGAATACGCTGCTCTTGGCGCTGAGCAGGGCCAAGCTCGAAGCACATTGCTGTGCCGATCCGGCATTCGCTGCGCGGCTGTATCACTCGTTCGCAAGGCTGGTCTCGCGACGACTGTGTCAGCGTGTCGGAGCACTCGGCCACGTCCACCGCGAGAAAACGACGTCCGTTGCTGAAGTCCACACGGGAGCCTGGGCGACGATTGCGAAGCCGCTCGAAGCCTTCAAGACGCTCCTTGAACAGGCTGACGAGGCGGCCCTGAAGAACGACGGCGAGATTCCGGCGGACTTGGTCGTAATCATCCAGCGTGGATTTCAGGACTTCTGCGAACTCGTGAACTGCGAGATCGGCGACGGCGCGCCCCTTCCACAACTCGTCAAGGAGGGACTCGGCGCGCGCGTCAAGCGCGAGATGCTGCCATACCTTCTCCTCACTCAGACGGCAGAACGCTTCTACTCCAAACCGCGCGGCTACGCAGGCGACTTCAAGACCATCGACCTCATCTACCGCGATGAACCGCAGGGCACGGGGCGCCTGGGCGCCCTCCTCGATCGTTGTTTCCTGGACACGCCGGCCTCCGAGGCGGTCCGCAACCGCCGTGGATTGCTCGCCGAGGAGATCCAGCGCGCTATCGAAGCGCGCATCCCCGAGCGGACCCACGTCACTACGTTGGCGTGCGGGCCAGCCCAGGAGGTATTCGATGTGTATGAAAAGCTGGGCGACCCGAGCTGCTTGAGCTCGAATCTGCTCGACATCGACCTCCAGGCACTGGCATTCGTTGGCGACAAGCGCGACACGCTGAAGCTCAAACGGCACATGAACCTCGTCAACGCCAATTTGGTCTACCTCGCGCTGGGTAAACAGAAGCTCGACCTGCCGCCGCAAGATCTCGTCTACAGCATCGGACTCATCGACTATTTCAACGACAAGTTCGTCATCGGCCTGATGAATTATATCCACAGCCTCCTACGCCCGGGGGGAAAGATCATCCTGGGAAACTTCCATCCTAACAACAGCACCAAGGTGGTGATGGACTACATCCTCGACTGGAAGCTCATCCACCGTTCTGAGGACGACATGGATCGTCTCTTCGCCGCATCTCTTTTCGCACGCAAATCGACCCGGATTCGCTTCGAGGCTCGGGGTGTAAACCTCTTCGCCGAATGCGTGAAGTAGCGGATCTCCGGCAGGGTGTGGAGTGTACTGGCCACGATCATAAATGCCCCTTGTCTTCTCTCGATCCTGGTGTTAGCTAACAACTATGTTTATTAGAATTACCGGCGGTATACAGCGTCCTTTGGTTAGTGCATAACTAACCATTCATTGCACGGCATCCCAAATAAAGCTGCTGACATAACGAGAACTGATTAGCTGTTTAGTCCCACTATTAACAGGATTTTGAAAAAATCCACTATTCCACAAACTTAATAAATATTTAATTCACCATGAGTATGACACAATATATCGTATATTACCTGAGCGGGACGAAATATGGATCGATCTTTGAAGGTTTAAATTGATCAGTGTATTGATTATTTTTGATTTGCGCCATTTAAGTTAACTAAAACACAATTGCTTTATGATCTTTCTAACGTTCCTAGGATTAGGTCAGGTTTATTCGACTGAGTGTACTGACGGGCGTTGCGTCGGCGCGGTCCCTCGGCCAGTGGGAACTAGGGGCGCCGCGTCCGGAGACGCTATCCGGGCTGACACAGGATGGCCGACAGGCGCAGGCCGCTTGGCGCGCGATACAGTGTGCTTATGCCATAGAGCACGGGATGTCTATCCAGCGGCCTCGTCCACCGGTAAGGCGCAATTGATAAGGCACAAGTAGGCGATAGCCGTATTGCACCGCATGTTGACTTGCTCATCGCGCATATTACACGGGCTAATAATTGTGCATGCTTTTAAGATAACCAGGAGCAACCCATGCCAAAGCAAAGCGTAAGAAAGTTTTATGGAACTGCCGTTCTGGTGATGATGGCCTGTTTGCCGGCCACCGCCAGCGCCGCCAATATTGTCGTCAACCCAGGATTTGAAACCGGGAACCTCAGCGGATGGACGATAAGCGCCCCTCCTTTCGGTATTGGCGTCGATAGCGACCCAAGCGATGTCCAGTCCGGAACCTATGGGGTCTATTTTGGGAGCGACCCCAACCACCCTACCACGGCGAGCGTTCTGAGCCAGCAACTCACGACGGCCATTGGACAACAATACACTCTGTCTTTTTGGCTAAGCGAATACCAAGCCGACGGTTTAGGAGGATATTTCAAGGCCAGCATCGGGGGGAGCACCCTGGTCAGCCTGGCCGATGTCCTGGAGCAGGGCTTCACGCTGTACACGGCGAATTTCACCGCCTCCTCGACCACGACCTCCCTTGAGTTCCAAGCACTCAATCTACCTGGTTTTTACGGACTGGATGACATTTCGGTCACCCCGGCGGCCCCCGCGCCGGTGCCAATTCCCTCCGGTCTGACCAACCTGCTCGCCGGGCTTTTAGCCTTTGGCCTGTTGCTTTGGCGGCGGGAATCCCCCTGTTGATTGCGCTCCACCCATGTCCATTTTTATATTCAAAGAGAGGCATCCCATGAAAACTAAAACACTAAGTGCTGCCGCCTTGGCCGCTTTGCTCTACCTGCCAACGCCGTCCCAAGCGGGGATGGATCCATTCATCGGTGAAATCATGACTTTCGCCGGCAATTTTTGCCCACTGGGTTGGTTGCCGGCAAACGGCCAGCTATTGGCAATCAATCAAAACGTTGCGTTGTTTGCCATTTTAGGAGTCACATATGGCGGAAATGGAGTGAACACGTTCGCATTGCCGAATATCAAGCCGATTCTGACGGTCACTCGGGCGCCGCTGACTTCGTGTATTGCCGTTCAAGGTTTCTTCCCATCGATAAACTGAGTCGCAAATACAGCATTCGGAGCCTTAGCCCCCGGCCTAGATCGCGGTGCGACTCTAGGGCGGATTCGCCGATAGGCAGTCCGCCTTAAACTTGAATTTACATTGACAGGTTCAACAACTGATGGACAAAGGGCGAAGCCGCTTGTAGCGCGACACCTTCAGCCCGCAAGCGTTGGAGCAACATCAAGCCGTCCGCATCGACGTAACTGACTGCCGCGATGTCGATCACCACGCGGCCCGTAGCCGACGCCAAGGCCTGCGTCACCGCCACTTCCAGCTCCTCGACCCACGGCCCGAGCACCCTGCCCTCCACGATCAACAGCAGATCGTCCGGGCCTTTCTGTACGGAGGTAATTTTGAGCATGGCCGGTGGGAGTTTCCTGAGACGCATGAGGGACGTCATGGAGCAGCGAAATACATGCCAACACCGGAAAACGGTAGAAAACCCGCGGCAAGCGCCCGGTGCACCGGAAATAACGGCTTCGCTGCCAGAAATCCGGCCGCGAATAATGGTGGCGGCTGCGAATATTAACGGACCGGTTTCGTAAGGCCGAGTTTTTTGATCCTATAGCGCAGCGTACTCGGATGCATGCCGAGAATTTGCGCGGCGCCCTTGTCGCCTTCGATGACCCAACCGGTCTGCTCCAGCACCGCCGCGATATGCTCCCGTTCGACCGCTTCGAGACGGGCGCCGCCGGATCGATTGCCGCCAGCCACGGGTTCGGCCGCGCCGGGCAACAAACTCGAATCGACTGCGAGGATCGCCTCGTCGCTTAAAATGAGCGCGCGCTCGACCACGTTTTCCAGTTCGCGGATATTGCCCGGCCAGTGATAGGATTGCAGCAGGCGCAAGGTTTGGGGGCTGACGCCCACGACCCGCTTGTCCAATTTTTTGGCGAGCTTGTTGATCATATAGGCAACCAGCAGCGGAATGTCTTCGCTCCGCTCCCGGAGGGGCGGCGTCACCAGCGGAAACACATTCAGGCGGTAGTACAGATCGTCGCGAAAGGTTTTGTCGGCGACCGCCTGCAACAGATTGCGATTGGTGGCTGCGATCACGCGCACATCGACCTTGATCGGCGCCTTGCCGCCAACCCGGTCGAATTCGCGCTCCTGCAGCACGCGCAATAGTTTGACCTGAATATCGAGCGGAATTTCGCCGATTTCGTCGAGAAAGATCGTGCCGCCGTCAGCCAGTTCGAAGCGACCGATGCGCTTCGCGATCGCGCCGGTAAAGGCGCCTTTTTCATGGCCGAAGAGTTCGCTTTCGACCAATCCGCTCGGCAGCGCCGCGCAGTTGATCTTGATCAACGGTTTGTCGCGGCGCTTGCTGGCCGAATGGATCGCGCGCGCGATCAACTCCTTGCCGGTTCCCGACTCACCCTGGATCAGCACCGAGGTGTCGGTCGTGGCAACCCGGCGGACGTTGTCCAATAGCGCCTTCAAACTCGTGCTCGCGCCGACGATCTCCTCAAAATTGTGGACCGCCTTGATTTCTTCCTGCAAATACAGATTCTGCTCGCGCAGGCGCGCTTGTTCCTGTTCCATCAACACCCGCTCGGTAATGTCGATGAACATCGTGCGCGTGTATTGGCCGCCCGGATCGGGTTTTGACCACCACTGTATCCAGATAGGCTTGCCGTTATCGCGGCGGCGCAATTCAAGCACCCTGCCGCTGGCATGGGTGCCCTGGCCGATCGAGGCAAAGGCTTCCTTGACCCGCCGCCGCGCTTCCGGCGTATCCGGAATGAAGGACATGCCGACGGTTCCGGGCACCTGATCCGGCGTGATGCCGAGAATGCCCATCGCCGCCCGGTTGGCGCTGATGAAGCGCGATTCCAGATCTTCATGCACGTAAGCGATCGGCGCTTCATCGAACAGATCGCGGAAGCGCTGCTCGCTCAGACGCAGTTGCTCGACCATTTTGAGCCGATTCAATTCGGCCGCGGCGCGGGCCGCGAAAATCCTGAAGGTATATAAAAGCCGGGGCTCGCTCGGCATTTCCCGGTCATCGAACAGCGCCAGATGTCCCAACACGTCACCGTCGCCGTCCATTAGCGGCACGCCGAGATAGCTCTCGACGCCCTCTTCAGTCGGAAACCGCTTCCAGACACCGGCGGGATGGTGACAGAAATTGCCCCGCAGCACCTCTTCACACGGGGTGCCGGCAAGATCCCACTCCTGATCGTCGATCAACTGGCCATCCATCCAGAAGGCCTTGGTGCGCACCCGCGATTTCGACTCGGCAAATTCGGCGATGAAGGCGTTCGGGATGCCGGTCGCGCGACTCAGATTGCTGACCAGCGCTCGGAAAAAGTCCTCGCCGGTCGCCTGCGCGGCGCCTTCGACGATCGCGCGCAAGACCTTCAGTTCAGACGAATCCATCGGCATGATGTGATCGGACGTGGACAAACCCGGAGCGGAAGGGGACGACATAAAGCCTGTTTCCTGAAAACGAAGACGATGATGCAAAGGGCGCACGGCGCCGAGCCAAATCCCGTGCCGGCGATGACAAGCATGAAACCTCACGACCGACGATGATCTTATGATTCCTGATCCCGGTCAACAACAATCCGCAACTATTGACGGCGGCTGCGGTTATTCGCGGCGAGAACGCCGTCTCCCCGTTTGAAGGCGATCGACATTAACATCGCAACTCATTGTTTTAAATAATAAATAAATATTTCATCGCGGTTGGCACAAGCGTTGCTTAGACCTATTTGTCCGAATCAAGGGCACATGCTAATTAATACCATCATTCTTTGGAGAGTACACCATGAAAAACGTCAATGCGATCGTTCAATCCGCCTTGGCCGCCGCGATTACGGTCGGCGCGCTGGGCGCGCAAGCGCCGGTTTTCGCCGCCGGAAATCCGGACGTCGAAAAATGCTACGGCGTCGCGAAGGCGGGAAAAAACGATTGTAAAACCTTATCCAATGCCTGCGCGGGCCATTCGGTCACCGATGCACAGCCGGATGCATTCATCGCGCTGCCGAAGGGAACCTGCGAACGGATCAGCGGCGGCAGTCTGCAAGCCCCGGCAGAGGCCGGCAAATAAGGCCTCGCGATGGCGCAAACACAGCAGCCAAGACGCGCCCGCACTTCGATTCCGGCTTCGGCCGGAATCGGACTCAGGTCCCGGCATTTCGAGGAGATCGTGGCTGACCGCCCCGGCATTCCCTGGTTCGAGGCGCACAGTGAAAATTATTTTGGCAAAGGCGGACTGCCGCTGTTTTATCTGGAAAAAATCAGACAGGATTATCCGCTCAGTCTGCACGGCGTCGGTTTGTCGCTGGGTTCGGTCGATCCCCTAAATCAGGCGCATCTGCGACAGATCAAAGTGCTGGCCGAGCGGATCGAGCCGGGGCTGGTATCCGAGCACCTGGCCTGGAGTTCGTTCGGCGGCGTTTATCTGAACGATTTGGCGCCGCTGCCCTATACCCTGGAAACGCTGGTCCATCTGGTCGAACGGGTCGATCAGGCGCAGGCATTTCTGGGCCGACAAATCCTGATCGAGAATCCTTCCAGTTATCTGGAATACCGGGATTCCAGTTTTCGGGAAAGCGAGTTTCTCGCCGAACTGTCACGCCGCTCGGGCTGCGGTATCCTGCTCGATGTGAACAATGTCTATGTATCCTGCCAAAACCACGGCTGGGACGCGCGGGACTACCTGCGTGACATTCCGGCCGACAAGGTTGGCGAAATTCATTTGGCGGGCCATGCGACCAATGATCCCGGTGGTCATAAGCTATTGATAGACACCCACGACCGGACCATCTGCGCGGAGGTCTGGAGCCTGTTCGCCTCGACTTTACGCTTGACAGGGCCAGTGCCGACACTGATCGAATGGGATGCGGATGTGCCCGAATTCAGCGTGTTGCGGCAGGAAGCCGCTAAAGCCGAGACTTTACTGGCGGAGGTCAGCCATGAGCGGGCTGCGTGAATTGCAATGTGATTTCTCCCGTTTCATCTGGGGCGGCCCGGCGGATTGCGGGGCGCGTATCGTGCCGAACGGTTTCGAGCCGGAGCAGCGCCTGGCGATTTATCGTCACAATACGCAGATTGGGTTGATCCAGGCGCTGCGCGAGGTGTATCCGGTGGTCGCAAGGCTGGTCGGAGATCCTTTTTTCAATTGGCTAGGCGCCGCTTATCTCCGGCAATACCCGCCGAACACCGGTTGTTTGCAGACATTCGGAGAGCATTTTGCTGAATTTCTCGACGATTTCGAGGAAGCAGCAGAACTGCCTTACCTGGCCGATAGCGCAAGGCTGGAATGGCGGCGGCAGCAGGTGTATTTCGAATCCGATCAGCCCGGGATCGGTGCGTCGTCCTTGGACGCAGTCCCGCCGGACAGTTACGGCAGATTGCGCTTCGAACTACGCCCCACCGCACGCCTATTCGCTTCCCGATATCCGGTGCTGCGCATCTGGCAATCGAATCAAGCCGATCATCCCGAGGCGGATACGATAGCCCTCGATGAAGGCGGCTGCCGCCTGCTGATCCATCGTTCCGGCTGGGAGATCGAGATGATCCCCCTTGACGACAACGCCTACCGGTTTTTGACCGCTGTGCACTCTGGACAGACCTTGAACGAAGCCGCTGGTGTTGCTCTGCATGATGCTCCCGACTTCGATCTGGCCGCCCTGCTCCATCTCTGCCTGAGCCGGTCGCTGTTTGGCGGCTATTTTCTAGCTTAATAGTGCGAATATCGATATGAACACACAGCTTTCTTCATCCTTGCAACAATACGCATCCGGCTCACTTGTCGATTTGCTGCATCATGTGCGAAAGGGGCTCAATTTTTGTTCCCCGGCGAGCGATCTGCTGCTTCGGTGCTGGGTCGCCCACGCCTTTTGGGTTTCGGGCCGGATCAAAATTCAGAACTGGGACAGTACCTTGTACCTGTTCGAAAATGAATATTCGGTGCCCTTGCTGCCTCCGGCTACTGCGGCCAGTCTTGCCGCCGCGGTCGAGCTCGGCATGCCGGTCTTGCTCGCCGCCGGGCTGCTCGGGCGCTTTGCCGCCTTGGTGCTGTTCGCATTCAACATCATTGCCGTCATTTCCTATCCCGATCTCGGCGCGGCCGGCGTCGAGCAACACCAGGTCTGGGGTGTGATGCTGCTGGTCAGCCTGATGCACGGCCCCGGCAAATTATCGCTGGATCACTGGATAAATCAGTGCTTTCTGAAAGCCAGCAGATAACAGTGTATAACGACGATCAACCACGCCGGCGCCTGCAACGCGTTCGGCAAACCTCTTGATCCACTGGATTTGGAAATTTTATGAACAAAATAATGACTGCGATCGGCTTTCTCCTGGCAAGCATACTATCGACCGGTTCGGTCGTCGCCGACGATCTGGCAAAGCAGACTTATGGCGCATGGGTGAACGCACGCGGCGATATTCGCCTGCCTGAAAATTACCGGCAAAACTGGAGCCATCTCGGCTCCTGGCTGGTTGCCGACCCGAAAGCGCCGGGACACGGCTTTCATGATGTCTATACGCAACGGGACGCCGTGGAGACCTTCAGAAAAACCGGACGTTTCCCGGACGGAGCGGTGTTGATCAAGGAAATCCGCACGCTCGAATCCGGCGAGCGCTCGACCGGCAAGGCGCAATGGGCGGGAAAAAATAGCGTTTGGTTCGTGATGGTGAAAGACGGCAAAGGACGCTTCACCGGCAATTCCCACTGGGGAGACGGCTGGGGCTGGGCGCTTTTCGAAGGGGCGCACACAAAGCCCAATGCCTCGAAAGGCTATCTCGAAAGCTGCCAGGGCTGTCATCTACCGGCCAAAAGCAGTGACTGGGTGTATATCGAGGGCTACCCGACGCTGAAACCTTGGCCCCGAAAAACGCGTGCTACCGTATGTGAAATAAATACCGAATCCTAATCGAAAATTAATTGAATCGGAACGGCGACTAGATAAAATAGCCGAACCCCAACCCGAACCAGGCCGCTCTGATGACCCACCCGACGCTCAAGATAAAACCCTCCGAGATCACGCCTCGTGACATCTATCGCTCCCGGCGGGAGTTCATGCAACTGGCCGTAGGTCTAGGCGCCGCGGCGCTGTGGCCGGAAACGCTGTCGGCCGCCGAAAAACTCGCGGCCGCCAAGTCCACGAATCTCGCCGGCAAGGAAGAACCGACGCCGTACGACAAGGTCACGCAATACAACAATTTTTATGAATTCGGCACCGGCAAGGAGGACCCTGCCGCCAATGCGGGCAGTTTGAAGACACGGCCCTGGACGATTGCGGTCGAGGGCGAAGTGCGTAAACCGGTCACCTTCGACATCGATCAGATTGTCAAGATGGCGCCTTTGGAAGAGCGGATTTACCGGCTGCGCTGCGTCGAAGCCTGGTCGATGGTGGTGCCCTGGATCGGCTTCCCGCTGGCGGAGCTGATCAAGCGGGTCGAGCCGACCGGCAAGGCCAAGTTCGTCGAATTCGTCAGCCTGCATGATCCAGAGCAAATGCCGGGGCAACGCTCGCCGGTACTGAACTGGCCGTACCGGGAAGGCCTGCGCCTGGACGAGGCGATGCATCCGTTGACCCTGCTGACGGTCGGCCTTTACGGCGAGGTTCTGCCCAAGCAGAACGGCGCGCCGGTCCGCATCGTGATACCCTGGAAATACGGCTTCAAGAGCGCCAAGTCGATCGCCAAGATCCGCTTCGTCGAGACGCAGCCGGTATCCAGCTGGACCGAGGCTGGCCCGAATGAATACGGCTTTTATTCGAACGTGAATCCGGCGGTCGATCATCCGCGCTGGAGCCAGGCCAAGGAACGGCGCATCGGCGAATTCTTCAAGCGCCCGACATTGCCGTTCAACGGCTATGCCGATCAGGTGGCGCACCTCTACGCCGGCATGGATCTGAAAAAATATTTTTAACTGAAATGGCCACCAAAACATCGAAAGACAAGCCCCTGTCCCGCCTTAAATCCGGCGTCTTCCTGCTGGCGTCGCTGCCGCTGCTCAATCTGATCGTCAACGCCTGCCTGGACCAGTTGGGCGCGAATCCGATCGAAAAAATCACCCGCGGCACCGGCTATTGGACCTTGACCCTGCTGCTGATCACGTTGACTGCGACGCCGCTGCGCCTGCTGTGCAAATGGAACTGGCCGATCCGGATACGGCGCATGCTCGGCTTGTTCGCGTTTTTTTACGGCAGCCTGCATTTTTTGACCTATCTGGTGCTGGACCAGTTTTTCGACTGGAGCGCGATCGCCGCTGACATCCTCAAACGGCCTTACATCACGGTCGGATTTCCGTCCTTCGCGCTGATGATCCCCTTGGCGCTGACCTCGACCGACACCATGATCAAGCGCCTGGGCGGCAAGCGCTGGCGCTGGCTGCATCGCCTGGTGTATCTGAGCGCGATCGGCGGCGTGGTGCATTATGCCTGGCTGGTCAAGAAAGACCTGACGAATCCCATGATTTTCGGCGCGCTGCTGACGATGCTGTTCGGAATCCGGCTAGCCTATCGGTTCATCGGTTCTACGAAACCGGCCTTGACCACGGACAAACAAAAAAACCGTAGCCCGGATGAGGCTTCGCGGAATCCGGGTTAATCGAAGCCGGCAACAGTCGATCATCGATGACCTGCGGGGGCCGGAAGGCGCGGGCAAACGGCACGCCTGCCCTGATGATCACATAAAAAACATCACGTACAGATAAATCACCACCGCAGGAATCACGACCAGTTTGATTTTGTCGAAAAGGGTCAGGCCGCGCCAATAGTCGATCCCATTGAAATGATGCCCACCCCAGAAGTGTTGCCATGCTGTTTGGCATCGGCGATAAGTCCGATAGAAAAAACGCCCCAGCCAATACAAGGGATAAGCGGCGATCGCCAACAGGATATAAAACACGATCGTCTGTGTCGAGTGTAGGTTGGTCTCGAACAGGCCCTCGATCAGGTGATCCAGCATCGATTCGAGTCCCTCGAACAACAGATGGGAGAGTTCGAGGAACCATTCGAACAAGTAATGCAGCGCCGTGGTGGTCAAATCGAAAACGATATCCGGGAAAAACACGATGACCGCCAACGCGGTCAGCCCCAGAATTTTTAGATAGTTCCACTTAGCCGAAGCATCCATAACCCTCTCCTGAATCGAACGCACAAGGCGGCCAAACGGCCGCCTTGCTCATTTAACTAAATCATGACCCAACCCGTTTCATTTTAACCGACATTGGCCCTGGCATTCCTGAATATCCGCATCCAGGCGCCGTATTCGTTCCAGTCGTCCGGATGCCAGGAGTTCTGGACCGTTCTGAAGCAGCGTTCGGGATGCGGCATCATGATCGTGAAGCGGCCGTCTCGGGTGGTCAGTCCGGTGATGCCGAGCGGCGAGCCGTTCGGATTGGCCGGAAAGCGTTCGGACAAGGCGCCATAATTGTCGACATAGGACAAGGCGACGATTTGCGCCGCGAGCGCCTTCGCATGCCCGGTCGCGAATTCGGCGCGGCCTTCGCCGTGCGCGATCGCGACCGGCATTCGCGAACCCGCCATGCCGCTAAAAAAGAGCGACGGCGACGGCTGCACCTCGACCAGGGCGACCCGCGCCTCGAATTGCTCGGAGCGGTTGCGCTGGAAGCGCGGCCACAGGTCCGCGCCGGGAATGATCTCCTTCAGTCCGGACATCATCTGGCAGCCGTTGCAGACGCCCAAACCGAAGGTGTCCTGACGCTTGAAGAACGCCTCGAATTGATCGCGCGCGCGGGCATTGAACAGAATCGACCTGGCCCAGCCGCCGCCCGCGCCGAGCACGTCGCCGTAGGAGAAGCCGCCGCAGGCGACGAGTCCCTTGAAGGTGGACAAATCGACCCGGCCCGAGATGATGTCGCTCATGTGCACGTCGATGCTCGCGAAGCCGGTGCGGTCGAACGCGGCCGCCATCTCGACATGGCCGTTGACGCCCTGCTCCCGGAGGATCGCGACTTTCGGCTTGACCTTGGAAGCAATGAATGGCGCGGCGACATCATCGTTCACGTCGAAGGTCAACTGCACGTTCAACCCCGGATCGTTGTCGTCCCGAATCCTGTCGAACTGTTGTTTCGCGCAATCCGGATTGTCGCGCAGCGCCTGCATCCGGTAGCTGAGCTCCGACCAATAGGATTGCATCTCGGCGCGCGCGGCGCTATACACGATCCGGCCGTCATGGATCACGGTCAATTGCGGGTGTTCGACGACGCGGCCGATGATACGGCTTGCCGCGCCCAGCCCCGCCTGCTTCAGGATCGCGAGCACGTCGTCCGCTTCGCTGGCCCGGACTTGAATCACCGCGCCCAGTTCTTCGTTGAACAAGGCCGGCAGCAACTCGCCGTGATCATCCAAAATCAATTCGGCGCCAAGACGGCCCGCGAAGATCATCTCCGCGACCGTGGCCAGGAGGCCCCCGTCCGCGCGGTCATGGTAAGCCAAAAGCTTGCCTTGCTCATTCAGGCTTTGGATCGCCGCGAAAAACGCCTTCAGCAAGGCCGGATCGTCAAGATCCGGGCTGGTGTCGCCGAGTTGTCGGTAAACCTGCGCCAACACCGAACCGCCGAGGCGGTTTTGGCCCTGGCCGAGGTCGATCAAGATCAACACCGTGCCCTGATGATTGCAGCACAATTGCGGCGTCAAGGTCTTGGCGATGTCGGTGACCGGCGCGAACGCGGTGATGATCAACGACAGCGGCGCGATCATCGTTTTTTCGCCGTCACCGTCCTTCCAGACCGTCTTCATCGACAACGAGTCCTTGCCGACCGGAATCGCGATGCCGAGGGCCGGGCAAAGCTCCATGCCGACCGCCTCGACCGTGTCGAACAAGGCCGCATCCTCGCCCGGAAAGCCGGCCGCGGCCATCCAGTTCGCGGACAGTTTGATGTCGCCGAGCTTGGCGATCTTCGCGGCCGCGATATTCGTGATCGCCTCGCCGATCGCCATGCGTCCGGAAGCCGGCGCATCGATTACCGCCAATGGCGTCCGCTCGCCCATCGCCATCGCCTCGCCGGTCTGGGCATGAAAACCGGAGGCGGTCACCGCGACATCGGCGACCGGCACCTGCCAGGGCCCGACCATCTGGTCGCGGGCGACCAATCCGGTGACCGAACGGTCACCGATATGAATCAGAAAGCTTTTGTCCGCGACCGCCGGGAACGACAACACGCGCTTCGCCGCCTCACCGATCTCGATGCCGCTCAGATCGACCGCCTGCAACACGGCCTGTTGCCGCTGCACGTCGCGGAGCATCCTGGGCGGCTTGCCGAACAACACCGACATCGGCAGAGCGACCGGCGCATCGCCGAGCAGAGTGTCGTCGAGCCGCAGTTGCTCTTCGTCGGTCGCGACGCCGATCACCGCATACAGGCAATGCTCGCGTTCGCAGAAGGCCTGGAATTGCGCGAGCGATTCGGGCTTGATCGCGACCACATAGCGCTCCTGCGCCTCGTTGCACCAGATCTGCATCGGCGACATGCCGATGTCCGCGTTGTTCACCTTGCGCAGTTCGAAACGGCCGCCGCGGTCGCAATCGTGGATGATTTCGGGTACCGCATTCGATAGTCCGCCCGCGCCGATGTCGTGAATCGAGACGATCGGGGAATCCTCGCCGAGCGCATTGCAGTGGTTGATCACTTCCTGGCAACGGCGCTGCATTTCCGGGTTTTCGCGCTGCACCGAGGCGAAGTCGAGGTCTTCGGAGCTTTCACCGGAAGCCAATGAGGAGGCCGCGCCGCCGCCGAGCCCGATCAACATCGCGGGGCCGCCGAGGATGATGATCAAGGCGCCCGCCGGTATCGGCTGCTTGTTGACCAGCATCGGCCGGATCGAGCCCAGGCCGCCGGCGATCATGATCGGCTTGTGATAACCGCGATAATTGTTGCCATCCGCGCCCGGAGCAAGCTGTTCGTAGCTGCGGAAATAACCGGCCAGGTTCGGCCGGCCGAATTCGTTGTTAAACGCGGCGCCGCCGATCGGGCCTTCGAGCATGATGTCCAATGCCGAGGCGATACGCGACGGCTTGCCGTGATCTTCTTCCCACGGCTGTTCGAAGCCAGGAATTTTCAGGTGCGACACCGAAAACCCGGTTAGGCCGGCTTTCGGGGTCGAGCCACGGCCGGTCGCGCCTTCGTCGCGAATCTCGCCGCCGGAGCCGGTCGCGGCACCCGGATGCGGTGAAATCGCGGTCGGATGGTTGTGCGTTTCGACCTTCATCAGGATGTGTGCGTCTTCCTCGATATAATCGTAAAGACCTGTCACCGGGTCGCGGCGGAAGACCCGGTTGTGGAAACCCTCGATCACCGAGGCGTTATCGCTGTAGGCCGACAGGACGCCGCTCGGATGCTGCTGGGTCGTATGGCGGATCATCCCGAACAGGGTCCTGCCTTCCTGGACGCCATCGATCGTCCAGTTCGCATTGAAGATCTTGTGCCGGCAATGTTCGGAGTTCGCCTGCGCAAACATCATCAGTTCGACGTCGGTCGGATTGCGGCCCAGGCCTTCGAAGGCGGACACCAGATAGTCGATCTCATCATCGGACAAGGCCAGGCCGAGGGTTTGATTCGCCTGCAACAAGGCCGGTTTGCCGTGCTCGATGATCGCGACGCGCTGCAGAGGCTGCGGTGCGTGCTGGCTAAATAAATCCGGCGCGCTATCGCCGAACACAACGCTTTGCGTCATCCGGTCATGCAGCAAGGCGGCCAATTGCCGTTGTATCGCCTCGGCCAAGGGCGCCCCCGTTTGCAGCGTATATTCGATGCCGCGCTCGATCCGGTTCACCGCGGCAAGACCGCAGCGCTGCGCGATCTCGGTCGCCTTGCTGGACCACGGCGAGATCGTGCCGGGACGCGGCACGACCAGCAGTCGAAGGCCCGCGCCGGACACTGCGGCCGGGCCTGAACCGTAAGCCAGCAGTTGCCGAAGAATGCCGAGTTCGTTGTCCCGCAAAGCGCCTTGTCGATCGACGAAATGCACGAAGCGCGCCGAGATGGAGTCAATCCGCGGTTCGACGGTCGTCAAATCGGCAAGCAGCTTGGTGATGCGGAAATCGGAAAGTGCGACGGGGCCTGGGATAATGTGCATGAATCGATGGAATGAAATTTAAGGAGTTTTGACGGCAACAGGCTTGACGCCCTGCCGTCACCTCGAACTATAAAAGACCCGTAACGACGAATCCTAATTGCCTTGAATGGTACCGCCCAACAGGCGTAATAACTTGACCGCCGCCTCATCATCGCCGACCGGATTCAAATCCTGATCGGTGATCGCGAGATCGGTCTTGTCATCGACGGGAATCAACTTGAGTAAATAGGACTTTTCGTTCGTCTCAAAACCCTTGAACAAAAAAATGGCCTCATCCCACAGCGAACCGTCCTCGGCTTGTTTCGGATTAGGATTGTAGCGGACATTAAACTGTTTCTGATCCTGATCGCGCTCGGTCACCTCGATCGAATTGCGGCTCAGCGCCTTGCTGACCAGATGCCAGGCCTTGTCGGGCGTCGTCGAGATTCTGAGGCGGCGCTCGCCGTCCGCAAAGCGCACCAGTTCGACCGGCGTGCCTTGCTGTTGGGCATCCTTCTTTTCTTCTTTGGCTGCGGGCTTCGGCTCGGGCCGCTCCTCGGGGACGGTCTGTCCGGTTGCTTCGGGCTCGGTCTGTTCACCCTGGTCTTCAGTTCCAGGTTGTGCATTCCGGGCTTCCGTGCCGGTTTGTTCAGCCTGATCTTCCTCAGCGGTTTTTTTGGCCTCCTTGGTAGCTTCCGATGCCTTTTCCGCCGGCTCGGCAGCTTCCGAGGTCTTTTCCGCGGGCCCGGCTTCGTCCGTCGGCCCGGATTCCAGCAACGAAGGCGCTTCGGCCGCCTTCGCGACCGCGCCGGAATTCAGGTCGCTAGGCAAAACCAGCGGCGGAATTTCGGTCGTGTATTGATAATCTCTTTCCTTGTCCGGAAACAGGCTTTGAATATAGCTGCACGCCGACAGATTCAGCGCAGCCCCGGTGACCAGCAAGACTAGGTTTCTACGATTACTCATCGCGTCTTAAATGACCCCGGCCTGGCGCATCGCGGCGCGCACGGCCTCAAAGCAATCCGGCGTCAGCCAAGTCAAGGGCAGGCGAATGCCGCGCGGCATCAAGCCCATTTCGGCGACCGCCCATTTGACCGGAATCGGATTGGACTGGATGAACAAGGCCTTATGCAGGCCAACCAATTTCTCGTCGATCGCGAGCGCGGTTTCGGCATCGCCGGCCATCGCGGCCGCGAGCATTTGATGGACCCGTTTCGGCGCGACGTTGCCGGTCACGGTGATGCTACCGTTGCCGCCGAGCAGGCAAAATTCGCGACTGGTCGCATCGTCGCCGGTATAAAGCGCGAAATCGTCGCCGCACAGTTCGCGGATTTTTTGTACCCGGGACAGGTCGCCGGTCGCTTCCTTGACGCCGACGATGTTTTTGAGCTTGGACAGGCGGCCGACCGTTTCCGGCAGCATGTCGCAGGCAGTTCGGCCGGGCACGTTGTACAGGATTTGTGGAATATCGACCGCGTCGTTGATCGCCTGATAATGCAGAAACAAACCTTCCTGAGTCGGCTTGTTATAGTACGGCGTGACCAGCAGGCAGGCATCGGCGCCGAGTTCCTGCGCGCGTCGGGTCAGATGAATCGCTTCGGCCGTCGAATTGGCGCCAGTGCCTGCGATCACCGGTATCCGCCCGTCGACGAAGTCGACGATCGAGGCAATCACATCGCAATGTTCATCTTCATTCAGGGTTGCCGATTCGCCGGTGGTGCCGACCGCGACCAGCGCATCGGTACCCTCTGCGATATGAAATTCGACTATTTTTTTCAGGCTTTCCTTGTCCACCGCGCCGTTTTCAAACATCGGTGTGATCAGCGCTACGATACTACCTTGAATCATGAACTCCCTCGGTAACTATGGATAATATAAAACAGTCGCTCATTATAGCAAGCAAATCGGCAAAACTCAGCTGGTAATTATCGGCAGGGTTAATACACAAAGTATTGAAATCCTGCAAGCAATTTAAAATTGTTATAGAATGAGCGGTTACATCGATATTTCTTTGCGGCAACGCCCGTCTCCTCATTTTACAGGTAAATTCATGACCCAAGCTGTTCCTTCATCACCCTCATTCCAGGATTTAGCGCTCATCGACCCGGTGCTAAAAGCGTTGGAGGATGTCGGTTATGAAAATCCCTCGCCGATTCAGGCGCAAGTGATCCCCTTCATGCTGCAAGGCAAAGACGTGCTCGGACAGGCGCAAACCGGCACCGGCAAGACCGCCGCGTTCGCGTTGCCGATCCTGTCGCGGATCGATCTCAAACAAAAAGACCCGCAAGTGTTGGTGCTCGCGCCGACCCGCGAACTGGCGATTCAGGTCGCCGAGGCGTTTCAGCGTTATGCGGCGCATCTGAAAGGTTTTCATGTGCTGCCGATTTACGGCGGCCAGGATTACAGCTCGCAATTGCGCCAGCTGAGCCGCGGCGCGCACGTGGTCGTCGGCACGCCGGGCCGGGTAATGGATCACATGCGGCGCGGCACCTTGAAACTGGACAAGTTGAGCGTGTTGGTGCTCGATGAGGCCGATGAGATGCTGCGCATGGGCTTTATCGACGACGTCGAATGGATCCTCGAGCAAACCCCGAAAAACCGGCAAATCGCGCTGTTCTCGGCGACGATGCCGCCGCCGATCCGCAAAATCGCGCAGGAATACCTGACCGATCCGGAACAGATCACGATCAAGGTCACCACCGCCTCGGCCGAAAACATCCGCCAGCGTTTTTGGGTGGTCAGCGGCCTGCACAAACTGGACGCCCTGACCCGAATTCTCGAAGCCGAAACCTTCGACGGCATGATCATTTTCGTCAGAACCAAAACCGCGACCGTGGAACTGGCCGAACGGCTCGAAGCGCGCGGTTTCTCGGCCGCCGCGATCAACGGCGACATGTCGCAGGCGCTGCGTGAGCGCGCGATCGCGAACCTGAAATCCGGCAAGCTCGACATCCTGATCGCGACCGACGTCGCCGCGCGCGGCCTCGACGTGGACCGGATCACGCATGTGGTCAACTACGACATTCCGTACGACACCGAATCGTACATCCACCGTATCGGCCGGACCGGCCGCGCCGGCCGCACCGGCGATGCGATCCTGTTCGTCGCGCCGCGCGAGCGGAAACTGCTCGGCAATATCGAAAAAGCGACCAAGCAAAAGGTCGAGCAGATGGACCTGCCCTCGACCGAGGTGATCAACAACAAGCGCATCGCGCGTTTCAAGCAAAACATCACCGATACCTTGGCGGCCGAGGAATTGAGCTTCTACAGCCAATTGCTCGAGCAATACCAGGTCGAACACAATGTCAGCGCGCTCGAGATCGCCGCCGCGCTGGCCAAACTGGTTCAGGGCGACGTGCCGCTGTTGATGCAGCAACCGCCGAAAAAACCGAAGGAACACCGGGAAGAGTTCGCGCGTTCCGATGAAGGCCCGAAACGCGAGCGCAAGGGCAAACGCGCCGACACCATTTCTGGCATCGAAATGGAAACGTACCGGATCGAAGTCGGCCACCGGCACGGGGTGAAGCCCGGCAACATCGTCGGCGCGATCGCGAACGAAACCGGGCTCGACGGCGAGCATATCGCGCGGATCAAGATCGAGGACGACTACAGCACGGTCGAACTGCCGTCCGGCATGCCGAAAGAACTGTTCCAGGAACTGAAGAACGTCAGGGTCGCGGGACAGCGGCTGAACATCTCGAAACTCGCCGAGGCCGGCAAACCCTCGCCAGAGGCAAAGAAGGTCGCGAAAAGCAAAAAACGCCTATCGTCGACTTCGAAGAAAGGCAAGGCGCATCAGGATTGAGCGCGACTTCGCAGGACTTGCCGCGATACCGAGTCGCGGCAAGAGATGATGTCAGTATCGCCTTATAACTTGGCTTTCACGAGTTGATAGATCGCCTCGGCCTCGGTTTCCGCGCCTTGCAATAACGCCTCCAATGCGGCCAGTTTGGCCTCCGCAAACTCACGATCCTTCAAGCTGCCGGCGTTGATATAGACATTCAGCGCCGCGCTTTTCAACGCGCCATAACCCGCCATCGCCGCGACACCGGCATCGCTGATCACGCCGAGATTGCCTTTTTCGGCCGCGATCCGGCTCAGGTCGATCGCTTCGCGGCAGGCTTGCGCGCAGGCCAAGGGCACGTCGGTCGCTTCTCTCAAGGCTTCCTGGATCGCGGCGGAACGCTCGGCTTTTTGCGCGTCGGTGTCTTTCGGCAGGCCGTAGGTCGCCATTAGCTGGTTGAAGACATCGACGTCGGCCTTGATCATGTCGACCAGTCTTGCGCGCAAGGCTTCGGATTTTTCGAGCAAGGACTGCATGTCCGCCTCGACCTCGGCGTATTTGGGCTTACCGATCGTCAGGTTGCAGACCATGCTGGTCAAGGCGGCCGATTGCGCGCCCATCACCGCCGCCGCGCCGCCGCCGCCCGGCGTCGGCGCCTTGCTGGCCAGTTCGTCGAAAAAGATTTGCAGGGAGTGGTCTTTGATTTCGGTCATTGAAGAAATTCACCGGAAGTTGCAAAAAATAAAATGCTGTCAGGGAAAGGTAGGATGGGTAGAGCGCAGCGAAACCCATCACGATGTTCTCGCCACGCTTACAACTAGCAACAAAAACTACGCTCAAGAATTACTTGCAAATCGCGTTTATTGAGATGCCCATTGATGGGTTTCGCTGCGCTCTACCTATCCTACACTCCTTGGAAATCAACTCTGCCTCAGCCGCGTCGCCAACTGGTGGTGCCGTTCGGGGCGTCTTCGAGGATGATGCCTTGTGCTTTCAACTGATCTCGGATTTGATCGGCCAACGCCCAGTTTTTGGCTTTTTTGGCATCTAAGCGAGCTTGAATTTGTTGTTCTATAGCTTGTTCATTTAAAACAAAGTCCACTGGCATAGCTGTTACTTCGACAGAGGCAGGCTCGGCATTTAACGTGTAAATCCTACCCTTTAAAAAAACATCAGGATCAGCCTGCAAAATTCCCAGCAATCCGCCCAATTTCTTTAAGCTCGCCGCCAATTGCTCTACTCGTTCCGGTTCGCTGCCTTTTGCCTTGTTTAACTCTCGCGCCAGGTCGAACAACACAGAAACCGCGACCGGCGTATTGAAGTCGTCATCCATCGCCTGCTCGAAACGACTTTGATAATCGGCCAGCACCGGCACATCGGGAATCACGACACCGCGCAGAGCCGTATAAAGCCGATTCAATGCAGTCGCCGCCTCATTCAGTTGCTCGTCCGAATAATTCAATGGGCTGCGGTAATGGCTCGACAGGATGAAGAAGCGGATGATCTCGGGCCGGTATTGCTTGAGCACTTCGCGCACGGTGAAGAAATTGCCGAGCGACTTGGACATTTTTTCTTCGTTAACGCGCACAAAGCCGTTGTGCATCCACAGATTCACGAATTTCTCGCCGGTCGCGCCCTCGGACTGGGCGATTTCGTTTTCGTGGTGTGGAAACTGCAAGTCCATGCCGCCGCCGTGAATGTCGAAATGATTGCCGAGGCAGCAGGTCGACATCGCCGAGCATTCGATGTGCCAGCCGGGACGACCATCGCCCCAGGGCGACGGCCAGGACGGCTCGTTCGCCTTCGCCATCTTCCAGAGCACGAAATCAAACGGATTCTGCTTGGCCGCATCGACATCGACTCGCTCGCCGGCCTGCAAGTCTTCGAGCTTCTTGCCGGACAGGCTGCCGTAATCGTTGAATTTTTCGACCGCATAGAACACGTCGCCGTTGCCGCCGACATAGGCATAGCCCTTCGCGAGCAAGGTTTCGATCATCGCGATAATCGAGGCGATCGACTGCGTCGCGCGCGGCTCGATGTCCGGCGGCAATACCGCCAGCGCGCGCTCGTCTTCGTGCATCGCATCGATGAAGCGCGCGGTCAGTTGATTGAAGTCCTCGCCGTTGTCGTTCGCGCG
>Ga0207968_100239_pt1 | contig 22692 bp, 25 predicted proteins | sample LakWasMet21_HOW5_2_FD_183867 | JGI IMG/M metagenome (GOLD analysis project Ga0207968, IMG submission 183867) | Freshwater sediment methanotrophic microbial communities from Lake Washington under simulated oxygen tension - Sediment Metagenome... | ecosystem: Environmental > Aquatic > Freshwater >...
TTTTCGTCAGTGCAAATTTTTGGTGGGTGCTAACGGGGTCGAACCGCTGACATTCGCCTTGTAAGGGCGACGCTCTACCAACTGAGCTAAGCACCCTGCAGCACTAACGAAGGCCGCATATTACAGACATTGCCGTAGGTAATCAACACCTTTTTTAATTAATTTGAATAAAAGTTAGTTTTTTTGCGTTGCCTCAATATCTAGGCCGCTAACAAGGCAGTTTTGCCTATTTCTGGAGAGTTAAATAGAGTCGCTGTCAAGTCGAATCTGGTTGCGACCGGCAGATTTTGCTGCATACATTGCATCGTCAGCACGTTTAAGAATTTCTTCTTCATTTGACTCATGATTAACAAAGACGACAACGCCTATACTAGCAGAGCATAAATGCTCAATCTGGGTTTTGGTGTCATTTGTATTTAATGAAAGTAAATATGGCGCCAATAATGCCTTGCGTATTTTCTCTGCAATGCGGTTTGCCTGGTGTACTGAATTTTCTTTATCCGTAGTTAACGCGTTGAGTAGCACAATAAATTCATCACCACCAAAGCGCGCAACGGTGTCAGCCTGACGCACGCAGCTTTTGATGCGCTCAGCCACTTCTAGCAATAGGGCATCCCCAAATGCATGGCCGTAGGTATCGTTGATGGGCTTAAAGTTATCTAAATCCAGAAACATGAGCGCACAGTAGCGGCGATTACGTTTGCTGGATGCCATGGTTTGGCTCAAACGGTCTTTTAGCAGGCGTCGGTTGGGCAGTGTGGTTAGCGCATCGTAAAACGCCAGTTGGCGCACTTCGTCTTCTAGCTGTTTACGGTCCGTAATGTCTAAATTATGCCCTTGCAGATACAGCAGCGCGCCGCTTTCGTCTTTAATCGGTGTCACGCGGCAATAGAAATCGCGGTACACGCCATCGTGCCGTTTTAATCTGAAGTAATGGTCATGGCCGGATTTCTTTTCAAAATCTACTTGCCAGATCTTTCGTGCCTCGGCTAAATCCTCTGGGTGTACAACCGACACCCATTTTTCTATGGTTAGGCTGTTTTCCGGGTTTTGTCCGGTAAAGTCAAACCACTGCTTATTGGTATAGGTGAACACCGTGCCATCAAACGCCCACATATGTATATTGGTGTTATTTAACAGCACAGACAGTCTTTGCTCGCTGTCTGCGAGGGCTTTACTTCTGTTTGCAAGCTCGGCGGTGCGTTGTTTGATTCTCTCTTCAAGGTTTTCCTGATTGAGCCAAATTTCGTCAGTAGCGCGTTTGAGTTTATCTAACACCACTTTAATGTGTTTGATAAACGGATTGAAAATCAGCATGGCTTCTAGCGTCAGCAGGAGTAAGGTCACTATCCATAAGGTAGTTTCTGCTTTTTCTAGGCGCTTGATGGCGGCTTCACCTTCTAATTGATATTGGTGTACCGCTTTATCTAACGATGAAACCAAAGTGCCAGGTGCAGTGAGCGTTATATAGCGCAGTGCTGGGTTGTCTATGGCAAGCTTGTCGTTATCTGTAGCAATCAATGCGCGTACCGTATTGATGTAAGTTCTTACTTGTTGGTTGAGTGGCTGCTCTCCCTCGTAATACATGGCTTTGATGGCGGGAGACATGGTGCTGGGTAGCCCCATGTCTGGGTTGCCATGCAGTAAGCCGTGGTGCGATGCTGCCATCAACTCTACAGACTCTGTTAGTTTGTTGCGAATTGCTGCGCGCTCGCTGTTGGATGCCGTAACCAATAAATTGGCAAACAGTGCTGTGCGTTGGCTTAACATCCGCTGCCGTCCACTGACGTTGACCAAAGCTGCTGTGCCGTTTTGCTCAGAGATTACCAGCTCAAGACTAAACCAAGCGGCGGTTGAAAGTGTTGCGACGAGAGATAGTGCAAGGACGTAACGCCAAGTGAGTGCTTGAGCGATGCCTAGGTCATCTTTGATGTGTAATTTTGTGAACAAGTATTTTCTCAGTTCTTGTCACTGCATATGACAATTGACTATACGCCAAATTTCTACATCAATGAGAAGACATTTGCATGTCTGCCAGCTGTTTGAAATGTTGAGTTTAGTACATGCTTCAACTCTAACAAAATTGTCTGTACAGGTAAAGTGACCCTATTGAGCACATGGTTAAATAAGTGTGGGGTTTAGTAGAGCATAGATGTGATGCGTTGTTAAGCTTGATTTAAGCTTAGGCGCATAAAGTGATGTCACCATTTATTAAAGGAGTTACATCATGAAAAAACCAGTCTCTACATTTATTTTAGCCTCACTTATTTCACTGAGTTTATTATCGCCTTTAGCATTTGCTGATGACGATATTCATGAAATTGAGGCTATCTCTAAAGAGCTGGGGTTAATTACCTTAGATCAGGCCAAAGCCAAGGCGCTGGCTGCAAAACCTGGTGCGGTTGCCGATGTTGATCTGGAAAATAGAAAATTTGGCAAAGGCTGGGATTACGAGTTTGAAATAGTCGATGCCGATGGGCGTGAATGGGAAGTGTTAGTAGATGCTAAAACCGGCGCGGTACGTGATGTGAGCCGCGACTGGTTTTAAGTAGTACGTGGGGTAAATCTAATTTCAACGCGTAAGCCGCCAAGTGCGGCTGAGCGGCTAAAGCTTAGGTTAGCCCCGTAGCTGTTAGCAATATCGTATACGATGGCAAGCCCCAGGCCGCTGCCGGCAACTGTTTCATCAGCCCTAAAGCCACGTTGCGTGAGCGAGTTTAATTCATGCACCGGGCAGCCTGGTCCGTCATCTTCTACTACAAAAATAGGCGCTTCACTGCCGGTTACCGTGAGTGATACATTGCGTGAACACCATTTGCAGGCGTTATCTAGCAAGTTGCCCAGTATTTCTAATAGGTCTTCACCATCGCCATGAAATCGCGTCCCTTCTGCGACTTCCCACGTGATATTCACGGTTTTTGTTTTATAAATCATACGCATGGTATGCGTCAGTTGGGCAATCTCTGTTTTTAAATCTACCTGCTGCATAGGTTTGGCATTACCCATTAAGCGTGCGCGTTTGAGTTCACGCTCGATAATTTGGTCCAGTGACTCTGTTACCGCATAAATGGATGCGCGAATCTCGGGCAGGCTGTCAATTTCTGCACGTTCTGCAGTTTGGTTCAGTAATGTGAGTTTGGTCTTGAGGGCGTGTGCTAAGTTGCCTAAAGACTCGCGGGATCGTTTGGATTTTTGCTGGACTGTATGCAGTAGATGGTTAAGCTCTGTAATCAGCGGAGCGATTTCTTCTGGCCCTTTTGATGCAATTTGGTCAGCCTCGCCACGCTCTAGTTTGGCAATGTCGCTCTGCATCTGTTTTAGCGGTAAGAGTGCGCGTTGTATCATCAGCCGTTGTATGGCCAATAATAGGATAAGGCCCAACAGTGAGATTACAGCATAAATCAGCTGAAAGCGTTCAATGCTGGCTTTTAATGGGCCTAAGTTTTCAGCGATTGCAATCGTAATTGGCAGGGTTTGTTTTTGGTAGCCGTGCGCTACAATCAATAACGACTGCTGTTCCGGGCCCTGGCTATAAAGTAATTGCTGCTCACCTGCTACTAGTGGGCCGATGTTAATGTCGGCATCCCACAGTGAACGGGAAATTAAGCGTTGCTGCCCAGAAATGACCACATAGTAGTTGCCGGAGAATGGTCGTTGGTAAATGGCACTTAGGCGCTGTGCGTCAATTTCAAGTTGATTGGATGCATTTAATCTGGCGCTGGCAAGTAGGCTCTCGCCTTCATGTTGCAGGCGCTTGATCAGTTGGTCTTCGCTAAGCTTATTAATCGCATAGCTGACTACCAGCCATTGCAGTGATAGCAACAGCACTAGGCTAAGCGTGATGCTCCATGACAGCCTGCCTTTGAGTGAGCGCATTAAGTGCTAGCTCCGAACACGTAACCTTGGCCGCGCCTGGTTTGTATAAGGTGGCTGCCAATCTTTTGGCGCAGGCGATTAACGTACACTTCAATCACGTTGCTGTCTTTATCTGCATCATACTCATAGACATGCTCGGTTAAGACAGATTTAGACAAAATGTGCCCAGGGTGCAGCATAAAGTAACGCAGTAATCTGAACTCTACATTCGTGAGGTTGTGCTGAGTACCGTCGTCAAATATCACGGTTTGTGTCTGCTCGTTCAGCTTGAATTGTGCTGAGTGCAGCTCGCTTGCATGATTAAGCATGCTGCGCTTGAGTACGGCACTGATACGTGCCAGCAGCTCCTCAATTTGGAATGGTTTGCTGACATAATCGTCCGCTCCGGTATTAAAGCCGGCTACTTTATCCTGCCATCCGCCGCGGGCGGTGAGGATGATGACTGGTGTGTTGACCTGTGCATTGCGCCAGTGTGCCAATATCTCCAAGCCATTGCGTTTGGGCAGGCCTAAATCCAGTATGGCTAAATCATAAGGCTCTAACTCACCTTGTATTTCTGCTTCTACACCATCTGTGGCTAAGTCTGTGGCATAACCCGCGCGCTGCAGGCTGGTTTGCAGCTGTTTGCCGAGTATAGGGTCGTCTTCAACCAAAAGCAGGCGCATGGGTTAATCCTCAAGTTCCATTTTGATCAGCTTGCCAGTTTTTGCATCCAGTTTGATTTCCCAAACTTGGCTATGCGCATCCAGCAGTTCTACTTCATAAATATACATGCCTTTTTTGTGCTCCAGCTCGGTTTCCAGTACTTCGCCGGGTTTGATATCTTTTGCTAGTTTTGTGATTTTTTCTAAAGGCAGTATTTTTCCTGCACTTAGTAGCTGGCGAGCAGTTTGCTGATTAATATCAGCTTTTGCTGTATTGTTGGCAAGGATGAAAATAGCCGCTAACAATACGCATGTTGCCGTTAACAATACAAAAATACCGAGTTTTTTCGTCATAGTGTGCTTTATTTGCATGGGGCGTGTGGCTGCCTTAGTCAAAAACTCCGAGTGAACGTAATGGTCATGTATTGTGCATGCGTAAGCTTAACTCAAGCTTAATGATGATGCATAAGATGTTGACGCCTGATGTACTCAGGCGTTCAGGCGTGCGTTATGGTAAGGCGGGCACTAGTTGATTTTGTAGCTTGCAATCGCACGTGATACGGCGATGTATGAGCCTGCCCAGCCTATGCAGACTGCAGTAATGATGACTGCTAGAAATAGTTGCAAATTGAATAGCGATAAGCTGAAGTCATTGCTATATAAATGGGCAATTTGTGACATAGAGAGATTAAACACGTGAACTATCCCTATCAGCATTAGTACCGCCATTAAGCCACCGAATAGTCCGTATAGCGCGCCTGCATATAAAAATGGCATGCGTATAAAGCTGCTGGTTGCTCCAATCAGGTTGCTTACTTCAATTTCATCTTTTTGCGTCAAGATTTGCATGCGTACGGTATTGCCGATAATCACCAGCAATACAATCGCTAATAAGCCGGCAATCATAGAGATTAGTGTTTTACCTAAGCTTAGTAATGATGACAGGCGCTTTACCCATTCGGTATTGAGTAATGCCAGCTCTACGTTAGGTAGGCTTTGCAGCGTATCTTTTAGCTGAATTAAGCTATCCGGGTCGGCAGATTTAGCTTGAATGAAAAACGCATCAGGCAATGGATTCTTGCCCAGTTGTGATACTGCGTCGTTAACGTCCTGATTACTTTGAGATTTGAGTTGCAGCTGTTGCCAGGCTTCTTCTTTGGTCACTAAGTGAAAACGCTCAATATCCTTATTTTGTGCTAACTGACGTTCAATGGTTTTAATCGCGCCAGCGCCAGCTTCTACATTGAGAAACAGGCTGATTTCTGTGTCTTTTTGTATATGGTCTGTGAGTTTGGATAAGTTATCTACTGCCAAATAAAATAAGCTAGGTAGGCACATTGCCACCCCAATCACCAGGCAAATCATAAACGTTGACAGCATATTGGCGTGCATGCGGTTAAGTACCAGCTTAAGGGTTTGTATATGTTGGTTTAGCCAGTTACTCATGATGTAAAACGCTCGATAGAGGATGACTCTTGGTTTAAATTGGATGTGTTTAGTAACGGCTCGCTCAGTGAGCCTTGGTTAATGTGCAGCACGCGATTTTGTGTGGCGCTCATGCCTAGGGCATCATGCGTAGACATAATCACCGTGACCCCAACTTGGTTGAAGGCGTAGAAGATTGCCATAATGTCTGCGGCGTAGCTTGCATCTAAATTGCCGGTAGGCTCATCCGCCAGCAGGATAGACGGACGGCTGACCACCGCGCGTGCGATTGCCAAGCGTTGCTGTTCACCGCCGGATAAGGTGATGGGCATGGCTTTTTCTTTATGCAACAAGCCGACTTTATCTAGCGCGGCACGTACACGTTTCGCTGCCTCTTGCCCGGATATGCCGTTGATATGTAGGGGTAAAATTACATTTTCAAAACAGTTTCTATCATAGAGCAGTTTGTGGTCCTGAAAAATCAAACCAAAGCGACGGCGTAAAAACGGGATGGCAGAAGGTTTTAACTGGCTGACATTTTGATTGGCAATTAATACCGTGCCGCTAGTAGGGCGCTCGGTTGCTGCAATCAGTTTTAACAGCGTGCTTTTACCGGCACCGGAGTGGCCGGTCAGAAACACAAACTCACCAGCATCAATATTAAAGCTAATGTTTTTGAGTATTTCATCGCTACCTGGGTAGCGCTTGGTGACTTTATCAAATTGAATCATGCTGGTATTTTAGTCTTAATATATGCACGCGGATAAAAAATAGTTTACGACTCGATCATCGCGTCAATAAACTCATTGGCATTAAATGGCCTGAGGTCGTCAATCGCCTCACCAATGCCAATGTAGCGAATCGGAATCGGGCGCGCCTGAGCGATGGCTGCAATCACGCCGCCTTTTGCCGTGCCGTCCAGTTTGCTCAGTACCAAGCCCGTTACACCCAATGCGTCATCAAATATTTTCACTTGAGATACTGCGTTTTGCCCGGTGTTCGCATCTAACACCAGCAATACCTCATGCGGCGCGCCAGGTAGCGCTTTATCCATTACGCGTTTTACTTTTGCAATTTCATCCATCAGGTGCATTTGTGTTGGCAGGCGCCCTGCGGTATCTGCCAGCACAATATCAATATTTTTAGCGCGTGCTGAGTTGATGGCGTCAAACATCACCGCTGCAGGGTCTCCGCTAGTTTGCGCAACTACATGTACATTGTTACGCTCGCCCCAAATCTGTAATTGCTCGCGTGCCGCTGCTCTAAACGTATCGCCAGCCGCAATCAGTACGCTTTTGCCTTCTGATTGAAATAGCTTGGCTAACTTGCCAATGGTGGTGGTTTTCCCCGCGCCGTTTACGCCAGCCAGCATAATGATAAATGGCTGCTGTTTGTTTGTTACTAATGGCTGCTCTAGTGGAGAAAGTAAGTCAGATAGCGCATCTTTTAATGCAGCTTTGAGCTGAACTGTATCGTCTAGGCTTTGGCGTTTGACACGGCTTTTAATGTCATCCAGCAAGTGCTGTGTGGCATTGATGCCCACATCTGAGGTAAGGAGTATGGTTTCTAACTCTTCATAGACCTCTGCATCAATTTTGCCGCCACCAAAAATGCTGGCAAGTTGGTTGCCCAGCTGATTTCTGGTTTTTGCTAAGCCCTGTTTTAAGCGTGCGGCCCAACTTTGGCTTGGGGCTGCATCCACTGGGCTAGGCTCTGCGGTAACAGGTGTTTTGTCTTTTTTGAAAAAATCGAACATAAATTTTTAACTGAGTTTAGTAGCACTATTTTAGCTTAATTTCGCTTGTGGCAAACCAGTTCATTTGATGTATGTTAATGAATGCTTATGTATTTTTACTGGTGCAGCACCAAGGCTCGATATTGCTCAGCCTTAAAATAACGCCAGTAATTTATTACGATGCCTGCCAGGCTGAACTAAGTCGATGGTATCCTTGTCCCAAAATCTGATTCAATGCATCGTTTGAACGGATGCTAGCTTTTGAATATTGATAACAATAACTGGAGATTAAGTCCTGTGCGTACAAAATGCTTTTTACTACTTTTGTTAGTAATGCCTGTCACTGTTTTTGCTAACCCACTCATTAAAGAATTTAAGCTGGATAACGGCCTTAAATTGGTTGTGCAAGAAGACCATCGCGCACCTGTTGTGGTTTCTCAGGTGTGGTATCGCGCAGGTAGCCTAGATGAAGTGAATGGTAAAACCGGTGTGGCACACGTGCTGGAGCATATGATGTTTAAAGGTACAAAAAACGTACCTGCAGGCCAGTTCTCACGTTTGATTGCGGCCGCCGGTGGTAAAGAAAATGCCTTTACCAGCACCGACTACACTTGCTATTTTCAGCAGCTGGAAAAATCACACTTGCCACTGTCCTTCAAGCTGGAGGCTGACCGCATGGAGAATCTGCAGTTAAGTGAAGAGGAATTTTCCAAGGAAATCAAAGTAGTGATGGAAGAGCGCCGTTGGCGCACCGACGATAAACCGCAATCCCAAGTGAATGAGGCGTTTCAAGGAGTGGCATATCGCGCACACCCGTATTCACGTCCGGTAATTGGGTTTATGAATGATCTGGAAAATATGACCGTTGCTGATGCACGCGAGTGGTATCACAATTGGTATGCGCCTAATAACGCCACGCTGGTGGTAGTGGGCGATGTGAAAGCCGATGATGTTTACCAGTTAGCAAAACAATACTTTGGCAAAATCAAAGCTAAGGCATTGCCTGAACGTAAGCCGCAGGTAGAACCGGTGCAGCTAGGCGAGCGGCGCGTGGTGGTTAAAGCACCGGCAAAATTGCCCTATCTGTTGATGGGCTACCATGTGCCGCCGGTTGTTAATCCTGAGTCAGATTGGGAGCCTTACGCCTTGGAAGTATTGGCTGGTGTGTTAAGTGGTAACCCTGCTGCACGTTTAAATCAAAGCTTGGTGCGAGATACGCAATTAGCGATAGATGTGGACGCCGGCTACGATTTATTAGCGCGTGGCCGCCAAAGTTTATTTTCATTGGACGGCACACCAAGCGAAGGTAAAACCGTGCTTGAGCTGGAGCAGGCTTTAATCCAGGAAGTGGAAAAAATTAAGAAATCAGGTGTTTCACAACAAGAGCTAGACCGTGTAAAGGCCGGCGTGATTGCGGCGGACGTGTATCAGCGCGACTCCATGTTTTATCAAGGCATGCAACTGGGCACGATAGAAACCATCGGGCTCTCTTGGAAAATACTGGAAGACTACCCTAACAAATTGCGTGCAGTGACTGCGGAACAGGTGCAAGCGGTTGCAAAGAAATATTTGCACCAGGATAACCTCACCATTGCCACATTAGACCCGCAGCCGATTGCCCCTAATGCAAAGCCCCAAGGTAAACCGCACGTACATTAATTAAATATTACACTTTGATTTCTAAGGTAAAAATAATGAGTATGCAATATATAAAAAGAATAGTGGCATCAGGTTTTTTCATTGTCAGCACTGGGCTGATGTTTGCTACAACCAGCGCCCAAGCAGCGGTTAAGATTCAGCAATGGCAAACTACTGCCGGCTCAGCGGTGTATTTCGTAGAAAACCATGACTTGCCGATTTTAGACCTTAGCGTGAACTTTGCAGCGGGCAGTGCGCGCGATACGGCAGAAAAGTCTGGCGTGGCCAGCATTACGCGCTACTTAATGACACTAGGCGCTGCCGGCATGAGCGATGAAGCTATTGCCAATCAATTTGCAGACGTAGGTGCAGTATTGGGCGGTAGCTTTGATGCGGACCGCGCCGCGTTATCGTTACGTACGTTAAGCAGTGAGCGTGAGCGCTTACAAGCGCTCAATGTGTTTACGCAGATTCTGCAAAAGCCAGATTTTCCTAATGCGGTGCTGGCGCGTGAAAAAGCACGTATTATTTCAGGCTTGCAAGAGTCTGCCACTCAGCCCGAAAGTATTTCAACAAAGGCGTTTATGTCAGCGCTGTATGGCAAACACCCGTACAGTCTGGATGACAGCGGTGAAATTGATACAGTAGCCGCAATTAAGCCTGATGACTTGCGTGCGTTTTACCAGCAGTTTTACGGTGCCAAAGGCGCGGTTATTGCCATTATTGGCGACGTAACGCGCGAGCAGGCGCGGCAGATTGCTGAAAGCCTCAGTGCTGGGTTGCCTGCATCGCCAGCACCAGCACCGATTGACGCTGTCACTGCGCCTAGTCAGGCAAAAGAGCAGCGTATTGCGCATCCAGCATCTCAGTCACACATTTTATTAGGCTATACAGGCATTAAGCGTAATGACCCTGATTTGTTCCCGCTTTATGTAGGTAACTATATTTTAGGTGGTGGCGGGTTTGTTTCAAGGCTGACAGAAGAGGTGCGCGAGAAGCGTGGCCTAGTGTACAGCGTATACAGTTACTTCATGCCTATGGCTGAGGTAGGACCATTCCAAATCGGGTTGCAAACTAAAAAAGATCAGGCCGAGGCTGCGTTGGCGTTGGTGCATGAAACGCTGGAGAAGTTTCTTAAAAATGGCGTCACCGAGGCGGAGCTAAAGGCCGCTAAAGCCAATATTATTGGTGGTTTCCCCATGCGTATTGATAGCAATAAGAAGATTTTGGATTATTTAAGCGTGATTGGTTTTTACAAATTGCCGCTGACCTATTTGGATGGATACAATAAAAACGTAGAGAACGTAACTGCTGCGCAAATTAAAGATGCTTTTAATCGCCGTTTAAATACACAGAACTTTGTCACAGTGATAGTGGGGGACCCAAGTGCGCAGTAACTTTGGCGTCATCTCACCGTGTTTAAATTAGTCACAGTGTTCGACTCCCCTGATGCTAAGACGGTGATTTGCAATGGGGTGTGAGGCGAATTGATAGTAAAATGCGGTTTTATTGCAATCAATAGCACCGCATTTAATATGGCCGAGAAAAAACTAAATACTGTACGCATCAATGCGGGAGAATGGCGTAGCCGTTTACTTAAGTTTCCTGATGCACAGGGTTTGCGCCCAACACCAGAGCGCGTCAGGCAAACGGTATTCAATTGGCTGGGGCAAGACCTGACCGGTAAAAAATGCTTAGATTTATTTGCCGGTACTGGGGTCATGGGGTTTGAAGCGCTATCGCGCAATGCTAAGTCTGTTGTGTTGGTAGAGAAAACCACCGCAGTGTACCGCGCGATGTTAGATAACAAGTCCATGCTCAAAGCCGATGCCGCGCACGTGCTTAATATGGATGCCTTGGTTTTTTTAGATAAAAATCAGGAGCTGTTTGATGTGGTTTTTTTGGACCCGCCATATCACCAAGGCTGGCTGGATAAAGTGTTGGCGCAACTGCCTAAGCACTTAAATGCGCAAGGCGTAGTCTATGTGGAGGCTGAATATGCATTGGCCGATGACGATACTTGGCAAGTATTTAAACAGAGTAAAGCAGGTAATGTTTTTTATCATCTGATAAAATTGCGCGATGACACAAACTAAAAAACGCATTGCTGTTTACCCCGGTACTTTTGACCCAATTACTCTTGGGCATGAAGACCTTGTCCGCCGCGCCGCCTATTTGTTTGATGAGGTTGTGGTTGCGGTAGCGGGTAGTACCAATAAAAGTACCTTATTTAATTTGGAAGAACGTGTTGCACTGGCGCGAGCGCTGTTTAGTGCTTACGACAATGTAAAAGTCGTAGGCTTTAGTGGATTGCTGATGCAGTTTGTACAAGATCAAGCCGCGCAGGTGGTGATTCGCGGTCTGCGCGCAGCCTCTGACTTTGAGTACGAGTTTCAACTGGCAGGGATGAACCGTAAGCTTTACCCAAAGCTAGAAACCCTGTTTTTAACGCCTTCTGAACAGTATATGTTCGTGTCCTCAAGCTTGGTGCGTGAAGTGGCTAAGTTGGGCGGTGCGGTAGATCAGTTCGTGTCTAAATCGGTAGAAAATGCGATTGTGAAAAAATTAAAAGTGAGTCTTTAGTTTATGGCGTTGATGATTACAGATGAATGCATTAATTGCGACGTGTGCGAGCCTGCATGCCCGAATAGTGCAATCTATCAGGGTGAAGAGATCTACGAGATTAACCCGGATTTATGTACCGAATGTGTAGGGCACTATGATAAGCCGCAATGCCAGCAGGTATGCCCGATTGATTGTATTCCGCTAGACCCGGATAAAGTGGAATCTAAAGAGCAACTGCTTGAAAAATATCATCAATTAACAGCATCTAATTAATTATAAGGACAGCAAATGCGCATGCTACATACTATGCTTCGTGTTGGTAACATGGAGCGCTCAATTAAGTTTTATACCGAAGTATTAGGCATGAAGCTATTACGTCAGCATGATTACCCGGATGGCCAGTTTACATTGGCTTTCGTGGGCTACGGTGACGAGAGTGACCATACAGTATTGGAGCTGACCTACAACTACGGTGTAGAAAGCTATGACATGGGCAAAGCGTATGGCCATATTGCCATTGAGGTGGACGATGCTTACAAAGCCTGTGAAGCAGTGCGCAACGCAGGTGGGAAAGTGGTGCGTGAGGCTGGTCCAATGATGCACGGCACTACCGTGATTGCCTTTATTGAAGACCCGGATGGCTATAAGGTCGAGTTTATTCAGGCTGGCACTTATTAATTCTTGCCGGCAATTAATGGCTTGTCTTGCTGTCCGCATTTGTGCACTTTGTGCCCATTTAGTTGCTAACAAGAATTCATGTTAACTGTAGTGATATGACTTGGTGTTTATACCTGCTGGAGTGTAAGAATGGTGCTTATTACGCAGGTATTACCAATGATTTAGCCGCCAGATTTTCTGCACACGTGGCCGGTAAAGGCGCGCGTTATACCCGCGCCAACCCACCTATTAAAATATTAGCTTCAAAGCCTTACCCTGATCGCTCGGCTGCGAGCGTGGCCGAGGCACAGTTGAAAAGTTTACCCAGACATAAAAAACTCAATTTCTTTGAGGGTGTTAATGATGGATAAAGCAGCTTTACTCACAGCAGTGCAGGCCGCGCAAGCAGGCGATTGGGATGCAGCCCATCAAATCGCGCAAGATTACAATAGCCCTACTGCTAATTGGCTGCATGCCGTGCTGCATAAAATAGAAGGTGATGAGTGGAATAGCAAGTATTGGTATGGCCGTAGTGCTGGGCGGAGTTATCAGGATTTTTCTGATATTGAGGCCGAATTAGGGGCGATATATCAAAGTTTAATCTAATCATTAAGAACGATATGCAGGTGAGCCTTGTCTGCTATAGGTACAGTATTTAGATTGACCGTCAGAATAAACACGTTACTTGATGCACATGGGTTGCGCAGGTTGCCGCTATGCTAATGTGTTAGGCAGGTAAAATGCTTATTGCGATGCCGAGCCAGTGCTAAAAACGTAATCAAGAAAATAATTCAAATAAACGCTAACTGATAAGTTAGCTCGATAAAGTTGTAAAGGCCTATGGATCATAACGTCACACTCATTAGTACTATCGCCGCCGGATTTGGCCTTGCTTTAATTTTTGGCTTTATTGCAGAGCGCTTTAAATTGTCAGCCTTGGTGGGATACCTAGTGGCTGGTATTTTGATCGGGCCAGCGACGCCAGGGTTTGTTGCAGATGCGCATATCGCTTCTCAATTGTCAGAAATCGGCGTGATGTTGCTTATGTTTGGCGTGGGGCTTCATTTTTCAATTGAAGATTTAATGTCGGTGAAGCGCATCGCAATACCAGGTGCGCTCGTACAAATGACGATTGCTACGTTGCTTGGTATGTATGTTTCTAGCGTTTGGGGCTGGACTTTTGGTGAAGGGCTGGTGTTCGGCCTAGCATTATCTTGCGCTAGTACTGTTGTGCTCTTAAGGGCGCTAGAGTCTAGAAACTTGATGAAAAGCATCAATGCTAAGATTACTATTGGTTGGCTAGTGGTAGAGGATCTAATTACGGTATTGGTTCTTGTGCTTTTGCCGCCGTTAGCAAGCTTATTAGGCGGCACTGCATTAGGCAATGAGTCAGTTTCGATTTGGCACACTATAGGCGTGACACTGTTGCAGGTGGCTGCATTCATTGTGATTATGCTGGTGGTTGGCAAGCGCTTGCTGCCGTGGCTGCTATGGCATGTGGCTAAAACAGGCTCCCGCGAGCTATTTACGCTATCTGTGATCTCGGCTGCTATCGGTATTGCGTATGGTGCCGCTGCGCTGTTTAGCGTTTCGTTCGCGTTAGGCGCCTTCTTTGCTGGCATGGTAATGCGTGAATCCGAGTTTAGCCATAGAGCTGCGCAGGAGTCATTGCCGCTACGAGACGCGTTTGCTGTGCTGTTCTTCGTTTCGGTGGGGATGCTGTTTCAGCCATCGATTCTGCTAACTAAACCATTGAGCGTGCTGGCGGTCGTTGCGGTGATTGTAGTTGGTAAGTCAATTGCAGCAATGGCGATTACGCTGGCGTTCCGTTACCCGCTTAATACGGCACTGGTAGTGGCCGCAAGCCTGGCGCAAATTGGCGAGTTCTCTTTCATATTGGCGGGCCTAGGCGTGTCGCTCGGCATTCTTCCGGCGGAGGGTATGAGCCTGATTCTGGCAGGCGCATTAATTTCTATCGCCATTAATCCTTTGTTGTTTTCCGCCATTATGCCATTTAGAAAATGGCTAGTAGGGCTCTCCAGCGTAGCAAGGGAATTAGAACAAAGAGTTGACCCTTTTGCTGAGCTGCCGATGAGTACGGAGCGCAAGTATTTAGAAGGACAGGTTGTGCTTGTGGGCTACGGACGAGTTGGTAGCAGGATTGCCAACGAGCTAAAGGAGCATAATATTCCTTTTGTGGTTGCCGAGCAGAATCGGGCGATTGTAGAAGGCTTGCGTAAGAAAGGTATTCCTGCCGTTTCTGGCAATGCGTCCGAGCCGGGCGTGTTAATACAAGCGCATATTGCTAATGCTTCTATGTTGGTAGTGGCAACGCCAGAGCCGATTGATGTGCGCAAGATGGTGGATACCGCTAAAGCGCTTAGACCTGAAATCGAGATTGTGTTGAGGACGCATAACGAAGATGAGTCCGAATTGTTGCGCAAAGATAAATTAGGCACAGTGTTCTACGGGGAAGAAGAGTTGGCAATAGGCATGTCTAAATTCGTTGTGAACCAGTTTGCGCCTAAATAGTAGTGTAGATTATTTTATAGGCAGTTAAATCTGAGGGCTGATTTCGGCCCAAAGCGGACATTTTTTGACTATTAGTATCATTGCTAAAAGAGCCGCTTCATTATTCGAATTTCTGAATATCTCCAGATAACAATAATTTTTTACCTAAATGAGTCGGCACCACCGAAACTAGCGACAAAGCCACTTTGCGTGCGTCAACGGCACGATAATTAACCGGCAGAAATGGATTGAGAAGCTGGCTAAACCAGACACCTACTTTTTCACCATATCGAGTAGGCTGATTTAACTTAGCACGATTGCCCAATAAAAATGAAGGGCGTGCTATTACTAATGATTCAAGCTCTAAAGTGGAAAGTGCATCCTCAAGCTTGCCTTTAACTAGATTATAAAAAAGAGAGGGTTGAGAACTAGCACTCATCGCGCTTACGACCCCTAGTCGCTTAGCTCCAGCAGAGTGCCCAGCTTGAGCAACAGCCCAATTTGCATCAAAGTCAACCGCTTGAAATGCTGATCGACTCCCAGCCTGTTTTATTGTTGTTCCTAGCGCAAGATATATCTCGTCTACCCGTGGTAATGGCGGAAGAGACTGAAAGTCCACTATATGGATTCTTAGCTTTGGGTTTTCTATGATGGGATCACGTCGACATAATAGATGCACTTCTGACACAGAAGTATCCTTTAACAAGTACTCCAATATAAAAGACCCCACAAGACCGGATGCACCTGCAATAAGTACTTTACGACTAGTCATTTTGACTCCTCATTTTTGCAAATAGCAATGATTAATGAACGGCTTCTTGGTGGCGATATGTGCCTGGGGTAATGCCGGCCCAATCCTTGAATGCTCTATTAAAAGAATTGACATCTTGAAACCCTAGTAAATAAGCTATTTCACCTTGAGACATGTTCGGTTTACGCAGGTAATGCGTGGCAAGTTGATGCCGGGTATCACTGAGGATATCTGTGAAACTAGACGACTCTTCATTTAACTGTCTCTGCAATGTCCTGGTACTGACGGCCAATTGTTTTGCAACAAAATCCATTGAGCTTTGACCCGCAGGTAATCCCTCTAAAAGAACCGCTTTGACACGATCACTCATTTTGGCTGTTGAATCCAATGTAGACAGTCGCTTACGCAGGCTTCCTTCAAAGAACTCCCACATTGACTCATTGGCAGTCAGGAATGGTCTAACACCATCCTGTTTATAGAAAGAGACTATCGTTTGCTTACCTCGCCTTGGAGTAACTCCAAAGTAATCAGTGTATGCTTCGATCTGTTCAGGCAGTTCTGGTAAGACTATTTCTTTTGGAACAACCCGATAGCGGGTACCCAACCTCACTAGTTGCGTAATAAAGACAAGCTCAGTCACAGCTAAATTTTGTGGAATGAGTACATCTTCCCCGTAGCATTCAAGTCTTATGGCCGTGCGCTCTTGGCCGACATCAACGTTCAGCACCATTGGGCCGATAAGTTTCTTGAAGGATGATAAGCGCTGAAGTGCGATATTCAGGTTAGGGCTGCATAAGCTGGCAAAGATTGCCGGGTCAAACGCCTCGACAGAGATTGCCTTTCCGACTTTGAGTGGAAGAATTTGAGTGCCATCCACTTGTTCAAGTGCATGCCAAATCTGAAAGTATTGTGCAGTATTGACCATTGCATCTTTACGTGAGAACAAGTCCAAAGGAAGGCCCGCCAACCGTAACACGTCATCAGGGTTAACCCCGATATCGCTGATCAGCAGCCGCCAACCAGGGTGTACCGCAAATTGAGTAACCCGTTTCATTGTTTAAGCATTCTTTGGGTGACCCACTTTTGGTTTAGGAAGCTGACCATAATCAATAAGCTGTTGGAACATACTACGCACAGTATCTTTCAATGGTCTGTAAGACATACCCAACTCTCTGATCCCTTTTTCATTATTTGCCTGCCAAGAATAGCCCACATTACGAGCAACAAACTTTCGAGTAGTTGTTTTATCAGCAAAAGGCCCAACTAGCCATATCAGCCATTTTGGCAATGTTCTTGTTGGTATAGGATACTCGCTAAATTGAGGTAAAAGCACTTTTGCAATGTCTAATAAAGAGGTATTGTGACCTGAGATAATATTTCTCCCATGAGCGTTTGGCAAGTATGCAGCCCTAAAGTGGGCTTCAGCTAGGTCTCTTACATCAACAGCGCCTACGCCAACTTCAGGTATCCCTGCCTTTAGGCGGCCATTGCCCAGCTGCCTGATTAAGTTAAAGCTTTCAGAACTTGCATGTGGAGTAATGCCTGGCCCGATGACAAAACTCGGATTGATGACAACCAATTTCCAGTTTGATTGCTTATTCGAAATTTTCCATGCGGCTTTTTCTGCCATTGTTTTTGAATATGAATAAGGTTGATGACTTAATGAAGAGGTGGTGTTCCAGTTATCTTCAGTAAATATACCCCTGGAAACAAGTTCTTTGTCAGCAGTATCACCGTAAATAGCTGCACAGCTACTAGTCAAGACCACTCGCTTTACTGATTCGGTTTTGTTGGCCGTTTCCAGCACATTTTTTGTACCCAAAACAGCAGGATCAACAAGGTCTTTTTGTGGGTCACTAATGTTTAATGTAAATGGTGAGGCTGTGTGGAATACGATTTCACATCCGGCCATCGCTTCTTTGTATGAACCTTTATTCAGCAAGTCAGCTTTAAAGAATACCAGCTTGCCTGATGAGTTAAGTGTCAAATCATTTAAATGCTTTATCTTAGATGTGTCAGATGGGTTTCGCACAGCAGCATGTACGGTAATCCCTTCATCCAGAAGCTTTTTTACAATCCAACCAGCTACATAGCCAGTTGCCCCTGTTACTAACACAGGTTTTGTTTTATCAATATCAAGCATGATGCATTCCTTCCAATAAAAATACAACGCTAATGGGTGGCAGTTGTGTCAAAGTTTTACGTCAGGAATTGTCATGCGGATGTGGTTTGAAGAAACTAGCATAAAGCGCCAATCATCATTCAAATGATGCCAAGGTGAGTTTTGGTGTTTGTTAATCTCATTTCAAATGTAAGAAAGCGGTATTTTTTACTTTAATCAGTGGCGTTACTGCAACAATACCAGTCTAATTGTTAAGTATTTAATCGCTATTAATACAGTAATGCTCAGAAGCAACGACTGTCTTCTTTGGGACGGAAAGTGACGTAACTTACGGCCCAAAGCGGACATTTCACATTCATTATCGTTACAAACTTAGTTGTCTCTATGAAGTGAGTATAGATTATCCTTGCGATGTAACTGAGTGATCATGCCTGTACTGGTTCGGTGTGCAGCCATATTTTTGCTTAAATGTACGGCTGAAATGTGAAAGGTCATTAAAACCCCAGTTCAGGGCAACCTCCGAGATGTTTTGGTTTCTATGAAGTACGCTCAACAAATCTTTACTACACCGCTCTAGACGTTTCTGCAAAATATAACGCATCAACGACATGTCGTTATCCCTTAACAGCTCATTTATATATCGAGCTGAGAATCCAGTCCCATTTACAACCATTGCCGTATCAAGTGTTGAGTTTGATAAGTGACTTTCAACAAAATGTTTAATGCTCTGGAGAGCAGACGAGCGACTGCGTGACAAGGAGTAGCTTTGAGCGTTTAGGGATGCAAGTGATAACGTAAACAAATTGAGGGATTGTTCGGATAATGCGGGAACACTCCAATCGTCAATGTTTTCTGACTCTTGTAAAACATTACGAATAAAATTGGCTGTTACTGCGCCTATACCTTGATTGCCGGGAATGCGTAGGGCAGTGCAGTGTTCCACCCCCGAGAGTCGTGCACGCATCATTGTTCTTGGAATTGTAATAAGGATCTTTGAAAAACTTTGGGAGCAACTGATTTGGTGAGGGAGTGTGGCATCATAAATCGTCATGTCGCCAGGGTTGAGTGATACTTCGTGCGCTCCCTGTTCTAAATGATACTGCCCAGAAAGAAGAATGACACCAAGGTAGTTATCTTGACTGACATGATAAGGCTCATGCTTTTTGCGCTTAATTGTGAGGGCATTTGATCGTACTACTGTTAAACGCAGCTTATCCAATGTGTAAAGTGACATTTCATTAAATAAATTAATACTCGTGTGCGGAATAACTTCCACTTTCGTATATTCACGACTAATGATGTCTTGTAACCATTCGCGTCTGCTAACCTCATCTACGCTAGCAGTGGATAAAACTACTCTTGGTTGCTTACTAGGTATGGCTTCCACCGAAATTAACCTCACACCTTTTTAGCTACGTGAGCTGTCTACTCATAGCCAATTAAATACTAATAAAATCGACCCACTTTGGCAAAAACTCCGTTTCAGTCAAGCTTTTGTGCCGCCATGAGCAGGAAATTAATAAAGCTATCTTTTATCCTACGCAATAACTGATTAGTTACCAAAACTACAGTTAAAGATTAACACAGTAATAAAAAACTTAGGGGATGAAAATGATTGAAGACAAACATGCAGGTAATGTAATTTTACTTAGAGTTGCATGTATTAGCCTATTAATAGCATTGGTACTGGCATGGTGCCTAGTTTTTACGAAAGGCATGAAACTTCCTTTCTTTCTAAATATTTTTGAAGATACAGACAAGCTTTTATCAGCCCATTTAGACTTTTTGATGATGACAATGTTACTGCTGGGATTTTATGCCTCTAAAATATCTTTGCCGAAATATGTTTTGTGGCCGATGGCAATTGGGTCAATTGGTAACCCCACGGCATTTATATTGAACTCAGTATTTCCCAGTTCAACTTCACCGATAATCGGTATTTTTATTTTTACCACCATCACATTGACAACCGTTGGTTACGGCATGACAGCAATCAAAGTGCTTAGGTATTCATTGAAATAAAACGTTGATTCAATAAGCCATAACCATGTGGCTTATTGAATGACTATATTAAATATGAATATTAAAAACACAAAAACGCAGTACGGCTTAATTGCAAGAATATTACATTGGACGAGCGTGCTGTTATTGCTTACGCTCATTGTTTTGGCAAGTGAATTTGAAGCAATGATAGCAAGCCCAGAAAAATTAAAACTGACTACGTTGCACTCATCAATTGGGTTAGTTTTCTTTTTGGTTATATTGGCCCGTTTAACTTGGCGTAATGTTAATCATAACCCTATTAAATCTTACAGCATTAAAAGCTGGCAAAAGTTGGCCGCTATTTCTCTGCACAGATGTATTTATGCCGTCTTGATCGTGCAGTGCATCGCTGGCATCGTGATTTTAGTCACGTTAGGAAAGTCTGTTCAGATATTTAATATAATTGAGTTAATGCCTTTTATTGAAAATAAACCTCTGCTTAATAGTTTTGCGCAGAATACTCATCTCCTAATTTCAATCATGATCTACCCTTTGTTGGCAGTACATATTAGTGCAGCTATCTATCACCAGATATTTGGAGTAGCAGAAGACTAAGTGGCCTGGTAGGCTTAGAGCGTGCGAGTTTAGTTTCTAGTTGAAAAGGGGTTAAGCTATTGCCTAGCTGGCGGCATAGAGTTTTCATATTAATCCCTTGTGCTCCAAGACCTTTTCTAGGAACTGATGCCCAAGGATAAGTTGTGAACAGCGCTCTTTCGTTGAAAGGTTAGGGAAGACCTCCTTCGCTGTGTTCACGAACTGCGTGTCGTGGCCAATGCTCTCTGGATAAAGCGCAAGATACCAAATTTGAAAGGCCTGCATAGAAAAAGAGAGTGGGTGGCCAATACCACCACATTCAATGGAGGCAACGAATATCAGGTGGTCGTTCTCTTCTTCATGGAGTGACAGGGATGAGTTCGGATCTTTGTCTGCGTGCTTCAAGTAGTTCTGAGCAGCATTTAGTGCTCGCAGTGCCTCCGTCTTAGTTAGGCCGGAGTCTTCAATGATCTTCGTTCGGCATGAAGAGCCTTGCTCTTGATCTTCCGCAATGTCGGCCAGAATTCCATAAGCCGCTCCAGCTAGCGTTCGTATAGATAGAGGGTCGCTATCAGTAAACAGCAGACCAATGGCTACATCGAGTTGCCTGACAGCAGCCTCGCGCTTTGAGAAGATAGTTTTCATGACGTTCAACAGTAGTTATAGAGACCATGGCTCTCTATATTAATAATTGAATGTTCGTGGCGCATGGTTGGGATCCCTTGTCTTTTCTTACTTTTATTGCTTCTGGGTTTTTATATTGAAATACTAATGTAGAGACAGAGCATGTATTAATTTCATTGTAATTGAAGAGTTAAATTAATAGGGAATTAACAATGAATGACTGTTTTGGCCGAAAGTCGACATCAATTAAGAGTTTTTAGAAAAGCCTTTTTGATATGTTGGTAGGATTAACTCTAAAGCTGAGCGCGCGCCATGAGTCAAATAAAAAGGCCTGCAATTGCAGGCCTTTTTATTTAAGCATAAAGATTTTGTTTAGCTAAACAACTTATCTAAACATTACTTATCCAAAAAAGTCTTTAGCTTTATCTACCCAGCTTTTATTTTTTGGGCTGTGCTTGCCAGCATCTGCCTGCGTGCTTTCCTCAAACTCGCGTAACAGTTCTTTTTGGCGTGTAGTTAGTTTTACCGGTGTTTCCACCACTACATGCACCATTAGGTCACCGTAGTCGCTAGAGCGCAGTGGTTTAATACCTTTGCCGCGTAACCTAAATACACCACCGGTTTGGGTTTCAGCAGGAATCTTCATTTTTGCTGAACCATCCAGTGTAGGTACTTCAATTTCGCCACCCAGTGCTGCGGTGCTGAAGCTGATAGGCATTTCGCAGTGCAAGTTGCCGCCGTCACGTTGGAAAATCTCGTGGGTTTTCAGATGAATCACAACATATAAATCACCGGTTGGGCCGCCGTTAACACCGGCTTCGCCTTCACCACTTAAACGAATTCTGTCGCCTTCATCCACCCCTGCCGGGATTTTGACTGACAGTGTTTTATTTTGTTTAACGCGGCCAGCACCGTGGCAGCTGGTGCATTTGTCTTCATCTTTAATGACTTTACCTGTGCCGTGGCACTTAGGACAAGTTTGCTGTACAGAGAAGAAGCCTTGTTGCATACGCACTTGGCCGTGGCCGCCACAGGTTGAGCAAGTGACAGGTGATTTGCCTGATTTTGCGCCTGTACCATTGCAAGGGTCGCATTTAGCTTGTACCGGAATGCGAATTTTGGTTTCAGTGCCTTTGGCTGCGTCTTCCAGCGAGATTTCCATGTTGTAGCGTAAATCTGCACCGCGATAAACATTGCTGCGTTGGCCGCGTGCGCCGCCACCAAAAATGTCACCGAAGATATCGCCGAACGCATCACCGAAGCCTGCGCCACCAAAGCCGCCTGCACCGCCACCCATGCTTTGGTCAACACCGGCATGGCCGTATTGATCGTAAGCAGCACGTTTTTGGTCGTCAGAGAGCATTTCGTAGGCTTCTTTTGCCTCTTTAAACTGATCTTCTGCTTTAGGATTGTCCGGGTTGCGGTCAGGATGGTACTTCATCGCAAGTTTGCGATAAGCCTTTTTAATCTCTTCTTCAGAGGCATCCTTATTAACACCGAGGACTTCGTAGTAATCTTTTTTAGCTGCCATATATGTAGTCTGTAGTAGTTAGTTGTGACTTGCTGG
>Ga0207968_100244_pt1 | contig 22507 bp, 26 predicted proteins | sample LakWasMet21_HOW5_2_FD_183867 | JGI IMG/M metagenome (GOLD analysis project Ga0207968, IMG submission 183867) | Freshwater sediment methanotrophic microbial communities from Lake Washington under simulated oxygen tension - Sediment Metagenome... | ecosystem: Environmental > Aquatic > Freshwater >...
CTGCACAGTCGGACGTAAAAGCTGCGCTTGAGTTCGTCTTCAATCTTAATGAGTTCGACGAAGTGCGACCAGCTCAATTGTTGCGACAGTGTCGCAACAATTGCTTGTTCCGGTAGATAGGCATAAAACTTAGCCATGCGTGTCAATGAAGAGTGGCTAAAACCGTTGCCATATTCGCGTGTGAGTTGCGCTGCCAGTTGTTTGATAATGCCTGCGCCGTATTGCGCTCTTTCGTCTTGCAGCACTTCGGTTTTAATCCGTTTGCCGATTTGCCAATAGGTCAACACTAAGGTTTGGTTGATCTGACTGACAACTTGGCCCTTGGCGGCTTCTATCAACTGTCTTATGTCTTGATAGATAGTCTCGACATTGGCGGGAATGGGCCGAGTCATCGTTTTACCTTTGCCAAATTCTCGGCAATCGCCTTGTTGAGTTCTGCTTCTTCGATTAACTGCGCTTCAAATTCGGCTTTCAGGGCGGCAAAGCGTTCCTTGAAATCGAAATCGTCTTCTTCATCCGGCAAACCGACATACCGACCGGGGGTCAGGACGTAATCCAGTTCCTTGACGCGCTCGATTGGGACGGACGCGCAAAAACCTTTGATGTCCTGATAAGCCCTCTCCCTCTGGGAGAGGGTTTGGGTGAGGGTGTTATAAATTTGCTCTAAAACCGATTCGGTATTTTGCAAAACATCATTGTTCCAAAACCGCAATACAGTGATGTCTTGGGCTTTCAGGAAAGCGGTACGGGATAGGTCTTTTTTGACTGCTGTTTCATCGTTATGTTGACTACCATCCAATTCGATAGCCAGTTTTTGTTCATGGCAGTAGAAATCGACAATGTAAGGCTCGATGGGATGTTGTCGGCGGAATTTGCAGTCGTTAAGTTGCCGATTTCGTAGTAATTGCCAAAGCAAGGCTTCGGCATCGGTTTGATTTTTGCGTAGCTTGCGGGCATTTTCTAGCAAATATCCAGGTAGTTTTTTGCCCTCACTTTGCCCCTCACCCAACCCTCTCCCAGAGGGAGAGGGCTTTGAGTTTAGCCACGCATGGTAGGTATCGGCGATAAGCTGAATGTCCTCGTGCGAGAGTTCGCGGGTGCGGCGGTTGATCAGGTGCCCCATGTTACGGGCATCGATGAACAGGATTTCATTTTTGCGGGGATATTCACCCTCTCCCTGCCCTCTCGGCAATCGCTGCCAGCATTGCTCTACCTCCTGCATCCTTGCAGTCGTCCCTGAGGGAGAGGGTTGTTGCCGGGCACGATTCATGAACCAGAGCGCTGCCGGAATCTGGGTATTCAAAAACAGCTTGGCGGGCAGGTTGACGATGCAATCGATCAGGTTGCCACCTTCGACCAACGCCTTGCGAATGTCCCCTTCGCCGCTGGTTTTGCTAGTAAGCGCCCCTTTCGCCAGGACGATGCCCGCCTTGCCGGTCGGCGAGAGGTGGTAAATAAAATGCTGCAACCAGGCGAAGTTCGCATTGCCTGCGGGTGGCGTACCGTATTGCCAACGCCCGTCGGTGCGCAACAGTTCGCCGCTCCAATCGCTGTCGTTGAACGGCGGGTTGGCGATGATGAAATCGGCTTTCAGGTCTTTATGGGCGTCATTCAGGAACGAGCCTTCGTTGTTCCATTTGACTTGCGAGCTATCAATGCCGCGAATGGCGAGGTTCATTTTCGCCAGCCGCCAAGTGGTCTGATTGCTTTCCTGCCCGTAAATCGAAATGTCGTCGACCCGGCCCTGGTGTTCTTCAACAAACTTTTCCGATTGCACGAACATGCCGCCCGATCCGCAGCAGGGATCGAGCACGCGGCCTTTATAGGGTTCGAGCATTTTAACCAAGAGTTCGACAATGCTGCGCGGCGTGTAGAACTGCCCTCCCTGCTTGCCTTCGGCGAGCGCGAATTCGCCGAGGAAATACTCGAACACATGCCCCAGGACATCGGCACTGCGGGCCTTGGCATCGCCGAGCGCGATATTGCCGACCAGATCGATCAATCCGCCAAGATTGGTGGGATCGAGATTTTGCCGTGCATAGACTTTGGGCAAAACGCCTTTAAGCGAAGGGTTCTCTTTTTCGATGGCGTCCATTGCGTCATCAATAAACTTGCCTATATCCGGCTGTTTGGCTTTGGCAAGCAAGAATGACCAACGGGCTTCCGGCGGGACAAAAAAGACGTTTTCGGCCTGGTATTCATCTTTGTCTTCGGGATCAGACCCCGCATATTCGCCCTGCCCCGCTTGCAGTTTGGCAAAGAGTTCTTCAAAGGAATCGGAAATATATTTGAGGAAAATCAGCCCCAATACGACATGCTTGTATTCAGCGGCGTCGATGTTTTTACGCAGCTTGTCGGCGGCTTTCCAAAGCTGCTTTTCCAGCGGTTCTTTGTTGGCGGTTTCAGCCTTTGCCATGATATTTCCTATTGTTATTGCAAATCGGGGTTCTGACGCATCTATCTATACGCGCGCATAGCCCATTTTAGGCGCACATTTTCGGACAGCTTGACCGGATACGCAAAGCTTTGCTTTTAAGGCGGCAAACGATCGTCCGAAAATCCTCTTTTCTTCGCCAGATTCAACAAGCCGGCTTTATTATTACCTCGGATAATGACCTTGGGACTCGACAGCCAGCTCAAGGAACCGCCAAGGCCGAGTATAACCGGGTTGCATAATTCGCAAATGCTTCTTTTTCATTGACATTAGTCCCCCACCCACTATAATCACCGCCTGCTTTAAGGTTCTATTGACTCTCACTCAGTCAATGATTAAACGGGAAGCCGGTGAGGAAACTCCAAGGCCGGCGCTGCCCCCGCAACGGTAAATAAGTTAAGCATCATCAACAGCCACTGTGCGTCAGCATGGGAAGGCGATGATGCAGGGAAACCGCTTATGAGCCCGGAGACCGGCCTGAAAGTATCACTCGGAACAGCGGAGGGCTGTCCACGACACGATCACGGCGGTTTTCCCGCCTGCCTGTGCGTTCGTCCTCCGCTGTGTAACTCACCCACATGCGCGGGCGGCGCAGAGGACAATCATGCAAAAACTGCTTTTCGGCTCGCTAGTGCTGGCGGGCCTTCCTCCTCTTACCCATGCCGAGAACACGGCTTCCGGCGATTCGACCGATTTACCCGAAATGGTCGTGACCGCGACGCGGTCGGAAATCGACAAAAATGAGCTTGCAACGGCCAGCACGGTCTATACCCGCAAGGATATCGAGCGCCTGCAGGCCAAGACGGTGCCTGAACTTTTGAAAGGCACGACCGGGCTCGACCTGACGCAGCAAGGCGGCGACGGCAAGACGACCAGCGTGTTCATGCGCGGCACCAACGCCGATCATGTGTTGGTTTTGATCGACGGCATCAAGGTGGGTTCTGCAACCCTGGGCACGACTTCATTCGAATTTATCCCGATCGATCAGATCGAGCGCGTCGAAATCATTCGCGGCCCGCACTCGAGCCTGTACGGTTCGGAAGCGATCGGCGGCGTGATCCAGATCTTTACCCGCAAAGGTGCTCAGAGCGAAAAACCCACGGTTACGCTGGATGCCGGCGGCGGCAATTACGGCACCTTGCGCACGGCCGGCACGGTCAGCGGCAAATGGAAAAACAGTTGGTATTCGTTGGGGGCATCGCATTACAACACCGAAGGCTTTAGTGCCAAACAAGGGAAAAACGGAAGAAATGAACCTGATGCTGACGGCTACTATAACACCGGCTTGAATGCCAGAGCCGGCCACCGTTTTGAAAACAATGCCGAAATTGAAGCATTTTACCTGCGCGGTGAAGGACGCTCTGAATTCGACGGCTATATCAATAAAACCGAATTCGTGAATCAAGTCGTGGGAGCGAACGCCAGCATGAACTTTATGGAGAGTTGGCGTTCGACACTCCGTCTCGGTCAAAGCCAAGACGATAATGACAACTTTAGTGCAAATGGTATATTTTCGAGCCGTTTCGGCACGACCCGCTGGAATGCGACCTGGCTGAATCAGTTAGCCCTCTCCGACGATCATCAACTGGTGTTCGGATCGGATTACCGACTGGATAAAATCGATAGCAATTACCCGTTTGATAAAAACTCACGCTATGATGTCGGCATCTTTAGTGAGTTACACAGCCGCATTTTTGATAATCACTTTATCAACGCCTCGCTACGCTGGGATGAAAATGAAGCCTTCGGCGATTATGTGACAGGCAATTTCGGCTGGCGTTATAATTCGGACTTTGGAATAAGCCCTTTCGCCAGTTTCGGTAATGCATTCAAAGCCCCTACATTGAATGATCTGTACTATAACGACGGCTATAACTTCGGTGATCCTCAATTAAAACCCGAAGGATCTACGTCGTTTGAAATTGGCGTAGCGGGTAATCATCAGTTCGTGCAATGGGAAGTTCGCGGCTATCACACAAATATTGAGAACTTGATTCAGTGGCTCCCGATAGATCCATCGAATGCTTACGCCCCCTATCACCCCATCAATTTTCAGAAAGCGCAAATTGACGGCATAGAAGCTGAAATTTCGACGCAATTGTTTGGCTGGAACGGCAAGCTGAGCATGAACCTGTTAAATCCCGAAGACAGAGTCACCAATGCCAGGCTGCCCCGCCGCTATCAAAAAAGCCTGTCATTCGATTTGTCCAAGTCATTTGGGCAGGTTGATGTCGGCGCCTTTGTGTTGGCGCAAGGCGATAGTTACTATGACGCGGGCAATACCACGCTAACGGACGGCTTCGTCACGGTCGATCTGCGCGCTGCCTATCATTTCGACAAAAACTGGATGATCAACGCCAAGCTCAATAATCTGCTGGATAAACAATACCAACTGGTGGATACTTACAACACGGCGGACCGAAACTTCTTCGTTTCAATCCATTACAATAACTGACCGCGCGCCGGACCCGCGCATCCACCGAACGACTGGAGAAACTCTTATGACCACGACACAAAGCCTGCAAACACAGTATTTACCTATTTCATTGACCGCTGTGATGCTGTTGACCCGCTTTCATCACTTCGGCGACGCACTGCACCTGCCCGATGCCTCGCTGGCGGTGTTTTTCTTCGCGGGTTTCTACCGGAAACCGTCCTTGCTCGGGTTTCTTCTGGTATTGGCGGGCGTGATCGATTACGTCGCGATCGCGATCGGCACCAGCGCCTGGTGCGTGTCGCCCGCGTATGTATTCCTGATTCCGACTTACGCGGTGATGTGGGTCGCCGGACGTTATTGCAGCCGCTATACCCTGCTCGATTTCGTCGGCGTATCGTTGACCTTCGGGATGTTGATGCTTTCCACATCGGCCGCATTCCTGATCTCGAACGGCAGCTTTTATCTTTTTTCCGGACGCTATGACCCGCTCTCTTGGAGTCAATATGTTGCTCGGGTCATTCAGTATTATCCGCCCTATGTCGGCTCGACCCTGATATATGCGGCGGCGGGCTTGGCGCTGATCAAACTGCTGATCTCGATACCGACATTCCAAGGCCGTCATAAGCCGGTCTGATTGGCCGCACCCTGCGTAGGGTGGATCGGCAATCGCTTATCCATCCTGCCTGATGTCCTCATTTCATCTGCAACTTCAATCCCGCACTGCAGAAAAACACCCGCTCGCAATGCGCCGCGATCAACTGCGCGGCCTTGCCGGACAAATCGACATACTGCCTGGCCAGCGGATTGTCAGGGATGATGCCGAGACCGACCTCGTTATGCACCAGCACCATGCTGCACGGCAATTGCATCACCCCTTCCAGTTCGGCCACTATGTCCGCGATCGAAACCCCGTGAAAAAGCTGATTGTTCAGCCACATCGAAATGCATTCGACCAGTACCGGGCCTGGGCACTGTTGTAAAGCCGCCAGCAATTTGACCGGCTCCTCGATCGTGACGAACGCATCCTGTCTTCGCTCCCGATGCGCATCGATGCGCTTTCGCATTTCGTCGTCGATGAACTCGGTCGTCGCCAGATAGTAGGGTTTACCGCCGCCCGCCTGTTCCAGAATATAGGCTTCCGCCAGACGCGATTTGCCGCTCTTGACACCGCCGGTAAATAAAGTCTTCATAATGCCGCCAGGATGCTATCGATATCGACATGCGCGGCGACCATGTCGGCAAATTTCCGGATTTCCGCGTCGCGGTATTCCGAATAACAAAATCCCTGATAAGCCGGATCGATCGCCTTGAAATAGTCAGTGCGAAACCCATCGTGATCGAACACGCCGTGCACATGCGTGCCGGCGATGCGGCCTTGTTGATAAGACAAGGGATGCGTCCGAAGGCGGCCGCAGTGGATTTCGTAACCTTCGATCGCCTCCTGCCTAAACAGCCGGTAGGCGCCGCGCGCGAGCAGCTTCGGGCTTTGATAGATCACCTCGTCGTCGATCAGGCCCAAACCTTCCTCGACGCAGGCAGTATCGTGTTCGAGCGCGTCGGGATCGTGCAGCGTTTTGCACAGCATTTGATAGCCGCCGCAGAGCCCGAATAGCGGCCCGGTAAATTTTTGCAGTTCCGCAAACAGGCCTTGCCGCTTCAGCCAGTGCAGGTCACGGATCACGGTCTTGCTGCCCGGCAGCAGCACCATGTCGAAGGCGGCCAGCGGGCGGTAATCGCGTATCACTTCGACATCGATCTCGGGATCGGCGATTAGCACATCGAGATCGTTATAATTGCTGAGTCCCGGATAGGCGATCGCCGCGACCCGGATCTTGACCGCGCCAAGGCGCTGGCAGTAGTTCTGCAGCGACTGCGAATCTTCCATGTCGATGTTCAGCGGCTGAAACGGCACGACGCCCAGGACCGGCACGCCGAAGCGCTCTTTGATGATTTTCTCGCCTTCGTCGAAAAAACGCCGGTCACCGCGAAACTTGTTCACGATCACGCCGATCAGGTTCGCCCGCATAATAGGGTCCATCAATTCCAGCGTGCCGTAAATCGATGCGAACACGCCGCCGCGCTCGATGTCCGCGACCAGAATGTTTTGCGTGCCGAAAGTCTTCGCGACAAAGGTGTTCGATAAATCCTTCTCCAGCAGGTTCAGTTCGACCGGCGAACCCGCGCCTTCGGCGATCACCAGCTCGAAGTCGCCTCTGAGGCCGTTGAACGCCTTTTCGACCTCGCTGCGCAAGGCGCCGATATGGTCGTAGTAATCGGCGATGGACTGATTCCGCAAGACCTTGCCGTTCACGATCACCTGCACCGAGCCGTTGCCGTGCGACTTCAGCAACACCGGATTGAAGCGGCAACTCGGCTCGACGCGCGCGGCTTCGGCCTGGAGGCATTGCGCCCTCGAAATCTCGCCGCCTTCGACCGTCACCGCCGAATTGTTCGAGACATTTTGCGCCTTGAACGGCGCGACCCTGATGCCGCGGTCGGCAAAAATCCGGCATAAAGCCATGACCAGCGTGGTTTTGCCGGCATCGGAGCTGGTGCCGAAAACGGCCAACGGTTTCATCATCTGTTCAGATAGTCGATATAGGTATAACCCTGTTGATGGCGCAGCTTGTGCACCGAGCCCGGATCGATGCGCAATTGAAACGCATTCGCCAGCGGCAGGGTCAGCACGCGCGCGAGCAAGGCGCGGATCGCGCCGGCATGGGTCACGATCACAACCCGCTCATGCGGCGCTTGCAAGAGATCCCGCCAAAAATCGCCGATGCGCTGATATAAATCGGTAAAGCTCTCTCCATCAGGCGGAGCGATTTCGACAAAGTGGTCGGTCCAATACCTGAGTCGATCGGGCTCGATGGCGTCAAAACGGATGCCCTCCCAGGCGCCGAAATTCAGTTCGATCAGGCGCGCATCGGTCGTCACCTTCGCCGACAACCTCTCGGCCAGTTGCGTGCATCGTCTCAGCGGGCTGCTGAATACCACACAATCGACGGTCAATGCCGGCAATTTATGTTGCAGTGCGGCCAAGTCTTCGCCGAAGCTGGCCGCCAACGCCACATCGCTCTGCCCATAACAAAGCCCCGCCTCGGTCGCGGTGCGGGTATGGCGGATCAGATAGATGTCCATACAGCGCTGACGCTCAGATAAAAAACCGTTTCCGCGACCTGCTGACAGGCGCCGAGGCAGTCGCCGGTATAGCCGCCGATCTGGCGGTCAAAATAGCGCCCCAGAAAGAAAGTGGACAGCGCGACCGGAACGGCCGCCAACAGGCAATGGCCCGGCAAGAAAATAAACGGCAACAGGGCCATAGCGGCCGCGATAACGAGCTCGGAAAACCCGGGCCTGAACATTGCAATGCCGCTTTTGCTGTTTTCGGTCCGCGCATAAGGGTAACGATACATCAACCCCAGCGGCATCAGCCGGCTGAAGCTATGACCCGCCAACAACACCCAGGGCACCATCCCGGCTTGCAGAGAACCAAGCAGGCCGATCTTGAGAAGCAGCAACAGCAAGAGGCCGAGCGCGCCGTAAACACCGATCGCCGAATCCTTCATGATCGCCAGGATGCGCTCTTTACCATAACCGCCGCCGAAACCGTCGCAGACATCGGCGAAACCATCCTCATGAAAGGCGCCAGTCACAAAAATACCGGTGATCAATGCGACGATCACCGCCACCTGCTGCGGCCAGAGCCCGGCGGCCAGATAAAATGCCGCCCCGGACATGGCGCCAACCAGCCAGCCGATCGCCGGCAGATAGACCGCCGCTTGCGGCAATTGCCGGTAATCGAGATTTTTCGGGCACGGCAGGCGGGTGTAAAAGCCGAGCGCCAGGAGGAACAGTTTGGGATGGCGCATGTCAGCCGCATCCGGAACCACGGGCTTGCATGTTTATTTGCCCCGTTTCCAGCGTCCGGCAATAAAATCCAGCGCTTCCTTGATGTTCAGATCGCGGGTCGCGCCGCCGGTGCGCACATAGAATTTTTGCGAATTACCCTGATCGATGAACACCGGCCGGTTCGCCGGCGACACGATCAACCGGCACACATGCCTGTCATCGATCACATGGAACAGCACATGCACGAAGGAACAGAGGTCGGCGCCCAGGTTCGCCGAAATGGCGGTCATCACCGCCTGTTCAAAGCCATCCTGATCCGGTTTCTTGAGCGTCTGATAATCCTTTTCGAGGCCGATGATTTCGCCATTGTCCGCGACACCGATCAGCAGCGTCCCGCCCACATGACTGTTCAAAAACCCGGCCAGCGTTTTCAGAATCACGCCCTCCAGGGCGCGATTGATGCGCGACTCCATCATATCCCAGCGCAGCGATGATTTGAACTCCAGATAGGGGCCCTCGCCCTGGCGGATGATCGAAGGCAGATCCTTGTCCAGCTCCATTTTCAGATGGTCGATATGCACAAAACGCTGATGGATCACCTTATATAAAGCGAGCGAAAACACCCCGAGCGCCGCGCCGATTTCGGCATAAAACATCTGCAACATCAGGTCGTTATGCGAAATCCGCCCCATCATCATATCCGCGACCTGGCGGACCATGTAAAGAAATGACGCCAACGGGTCGGCGGACTGCTCGCGCGCATTGATATAGTCATAACTCGGCGCGAGGACCAGGATGCCGATCAGGGCGCCGTTAATCGCCGCGGCAAGATACAACTTTAATTGCTGCCGCCAGATCGACAGCATCAACACGAACAATCTTTTCATGATTTGTTTTAGTTTGACTCTATGGGCGTCAACGGCTGATGCAGCCTACGACTTATTATCGACGCCCGCCTGCTCGAAGCTCGCCATCTGCTTCAAAAAACCGACCGCGGCCTGCAACAGCGGGTAAGCCAGCGCGATGCCGGAACCTTCGCCGAGGCGCATGTCCAGATTCAGCAAGGGCCGCGCACGCAGATGATCCAGTAAGGACCGGTGCCCCTGCTCATCCGACCTATGGCTGAAAACGCAATAATCAAGCACGGCCGGGTACAATCCGGCCGCCGCCAGCAAGGCGCTGCCGGCAATGAAGCCATCGACCATGATCAGCATGTTCAGTTCGGCCGCCTTCAGATAGGCGCCCGCCATCATCGCGATTTCGAAGCCGCCGAATGTCGCCAGGACCTCGTTCGGGTCCGTCAGCTTCGAATGCCGGCTCAACACCTGTTGCAAAACCGCGAGCTTATGCCGTAACTGCGCATCGTCGAGGCCCGAGCCCCGGCCGACGCAATGCTCCAGCGGCAAGCCGGTCAGGCAATGCATGATCAACGCCGCGGACGAGGTATTGCCGATGCCCATTTCACCGAAACCGAGGCAATCGCAGCCCTGCTCCCACTGCCTCAACACCAGTTCGGCGCCCTTGGCGAGCGCCATCGCGCACTGGGCAGGGGTCATCGCGGGCTGTTCCAGAAAATTGGCGGTGCCCTTGCCGATGCTCGCGTCGATCAAGCCGGGAATTGCTGTAAGGTCGGCATTGACCCCGGCATCGACGATCAGCAACTCGATTTGATGCTGCCTTGCAAACACGTTGATCGCCGCGCCGCCTGCCGCAAAATTCGCGACCATCTGCGCGGTGACCGTTTGCGGATAGGCGCTGACACCGGACGCGGCCACGCCATGATCGCCCGCAAACACGATGATGCAGGGCTTGTCCAGGGAAGGCGACAGGCTGTGTTGAATCAGGCCGATTTGCAACGCCAAAGCCTCCAGTTGCCCCAAGGCGCCGAGTGGTTTGGTCTTTTGGTCGATTTTGGCCTGCAAGGCCGGCGCCAGCGCCTGCGACAAAGGTTGAATGTCAAACATTTGCGGCACGGCCATTCCACTGGTTCTCGAACAGCAGATCGTCGAGCGGCATCCGCTGCGCCCAGCGCGCCTCTTCCAGCATCGGCTTGTCATAAAACCGTTCGACGTGTCCCAGACACAAGATCGCGACCGGATGGCTGTCCTCGGGCATCGCCAGCAATGGCTTCACCTCGTCCGGCTCGAACAGCGACACCCAGCCCATGCCGAGTCCTTCCGCCCTGGCCGCGAGCCAGAGATTCTGAATCGCGCAGGCCAGCGAGGCGAGGTCCATCTCGGGCAAGGTACGACGGCCGAACACGGCGTCCTCGCGCCGGTCGCACAAGGCCGCGACCAGCACCACCGCGCAGTCGAGAATGCCTTCGACCTTCAACTTCATGAATTCATCCTCGCGTTCGTGCAAGGCCTGGGCGGTCTGCCGCCGCTCCCGCTCGACCAGCGCATGCAGTCGCGCCCGCAAGTCAGGCGCGGTGATCTGAATGAAACGCCATGGCTGCATGAAGCCGACGCTCGGCGCGTGATGCGCCGCATCGAGCAGCCGCCTCAGTAATTCGGGCTCCACCGGATCGGGCAGAAAATGACGCATGTCGCGGCGCTCGTAGATCGCCCGATAGAGCGCAGCGCGCTCCGCGTCGGAATAACGGTGTTCTGTCATGGGATCAGTAAGAATCGAGCGTCGCGCGGTAGAGGGCAAGGCTCAAAGATGATAAGGATGCGCCGCCTCGAAACCGTGCACCTTGGCCTTGGTCGTAAAAATCGGCGGGGTCCAGCCTTCCTCTTCCTGCCCGGCCAGGAAACCGGCCAGCCAGTTCGCCTGGCTGCGAATCGGCAGAATAAAGGCGTACAACTTGCCGTTCGGCAGTTCCGCGACATCGCCCAAGGCATAGATATGCTCGTCACTGGTCCGCAAGCAATCATCGACCTTGATGCCGCGGCCGACCGCAAGCCCCGCCTGTTCGGCAAGGTCGGTGCGCGGCTTGAAGCCGCAGGCCACGATCACCGCGTCGAATTCGGCCGCCGCCTCGGTCACGACGCAGACCTTGTCGCCTTCATTGGCGATGCTCTGCACGGACTGATTCAGCAACACATCGACGCCAGCATGGTTCAGGTTTTCGAGCAGCGACAGCGAATCCTCCTCGGCCAGTTGCCGCTCCATCAAGCGGTCCATCGCGTGATACACGGTCACGCTGTCGCCCGAAACGGCCAGATCGGATGCGACTTCGCAGCCGATCAGGCCGCCGCCGATGATCGCCCAGTCCGGCTGGCGGTTTTGGCTCAGGATGCCCTGACGAAATTTGCGCAGCGTCTTCAAATCGGCCAGGCTGTTCAGGCAAAAAAACAGGTCATGATACGGCCGTAACGGCGGCGGAATGAACGCGGCCGAGCCTTGCGCGATGATCAGCTTGTCGTAACTCAACGCTTTTTCCTGGCAAGCGCCCTCCAGATCGACCACGCGCCTGTCGCGGTGAATCGCGGTGATTTCGGCGCCGCTGATCACGTCAATACGATTTTCACGCAGCGCGGCGAACGGTTTCAGGATGATCGTCTCTTCGATCGTGTCCTTGCTGAAACCGCGCGACAGCAAGGGCCGTGAATAATAGCCATCGTTCTCGTGGGTGACAACGGTGATCTCCGCGTTGGCATCCAGCCCGCGATACTTCTCGGCAAAGGTCACGCCGGCGATCCCGGAACCAATAATCACGACTTGCATGTTCGATCTCCAGATACCTTTCGCTTATTCGATCAACTCAAAATCACTTTTGACGGTGCCGCACTCGGGGCAACGCCAGTCATCCGGAATCTCTTCAAAACGGGTGCCGGGCGCAATGCCGCCTTCCGGGTCGCCTTCGCGTTCGTCATAAATGTGGCCGCAAATCGCACATTCGTATCGTCTATACTCGGACATGAATACTCCTCCTGGGTTAAAACTAAAGCTGGCACTGCCCGATGCAGTTATAAGAAGACTGTATCAGTTCTACAGCCATTTTCAAACCGGCAACGGCGATTATTTTTTAAACGGCAGCAAATCCGCAGCATTTTGCCGGTAGGCCCTGACCGCCGGCCGCTCGCGCGCCAAAAAATTACCGACCGCCTTCGCAAACCCTGCATCCTTCAGCCAGTGCGCCGAATAGGTGATGACCGGCTCGAAACCGCGCGCAATCTTGTGCTCGCCCTGCGCGCCGGAATCGAAGCGTTGTAAACCGTGTTCGATGCAATAGTCCAGGCCCTGATAATAACAGGCTTCAAAGTGCAGGGCGTCATGGTCCCCGCCGCAGCCCCAATAGCGGCCATAAAGCGTATCGCCGCCGACAAAGCTCAACGCCGCGGCGACCGTTTCGCCGTGCAAGATCGCCTGCGTCAGCAGCATGCGCTCGCCCATCGTAGCCGCGCAGCGCGTAAAAAAATCGGGCGCCAAATAAGGCTCGGAGCCTTTTTTCCAATAGGTCAGCGCATAAAAGCGGTAGAACGCCTCCCATTCCGCATCGGTGACCCGGTTGCCTGGCACCCGCCGCAATTCGATGCCGGCCTCGTTGACCCGGCGTCTCTCACGCCGGATCATTTTGCGTTTGGCCGCCGTGAACGCATCCAGATAATCGTCAAAGTCCCGATAGCCCTTGTTGAACCAGTGAAACTGCACGCCCTCGCGCAACAGCAATCCCTGTGCCTGCCATTGCCCGGCCTGGCGTTGATCCGGAAACAGGCAATGCCATGACGAAATGTCTTTTTCGATCGACAACTCCCGAATCCAGTCAAACAGCAGCCGCATCGCGCCTGCCTGATAGACCGAGTGTTTGAGTACCAGACGCGGCCCAGGGCACGGCGTCAATGGAATCGCGCTCAGCCATTTCGGATAATAAGCCAATCCATGTTGACGGTAAGCCGCCGCCCATTGCTGGTCGAACACATATTCGCCGAACGAATGCGTTTTCAGGTATAAGGGCAGCAGCGCGACCAATGCTTCTTGGTCGTACACCAACAGATGCCGGGGCGACCATCCGGTTTGTTCGGATACCGAACCACTCTGTTCCAGCGCCGCCAAAAACTCGTGGCGAATAAACGGATAATCGCTACCGACCAGCGCATTCCATTCGGCCGCCGCAATGCCCATGATATTGGCGATCTGTTTTACTTGCATCGACAAACCCGATAAAGTGAAGCCATGACCCCTTCCCCTTCAAGACAGCGCATGATCGAAAAACCTTATTCCCAAGCCTGCGAGAACAACAAAGCCCCCATATTAAACGTAATCCGCGAGGTGTTTTGCAAGCCGGTCATGGTTTGGGAAATAGGCAGCGGCACCGGCCAGCACGCTTGCCATTTCGCGGCCAATTTGCCGCATCTCGAATGGCAACCAACCGACCGCAGCGAAAACCTCCCCGGCATCGCTCTCTGGCGGGAAGACGCGCAATTGGCCAACCTGAAGCCGCCGCTCGCACTGGATGTGATCGATCCTGCCTGGCCTTGCATCGCCATCGACGCGCTTTTCACCGCGAACACCCTGCACATCATGAGCTGGCCGGAAATCGAAATCTTCTTCGACAGGCTGTCCCGTTATCTGAACCCAAACGCCCTGATTAGCCTCTACGGCCCGTTCAATTATCGCGGCACCTACACCAGCGACAGCAACGCCCGTTTCGACGCATGGCTGAAAAGCCGCGATCCGTTGAGCGGCATCCGCGATTATGAAGCGGTGACCGATTTGGCCGCAAGTTATGGCATTGAATTGGTAAACGATGTGGCGATGCCGGCGAATAACCGGTTGTTGGTTCTCCAACGCAACAACGCCATGCGCAGGATATAGAGAAATTGCACGTTACGCTTATCAGCCAAGGCGAAGAATTGGTAAAATAGTAGCCTTACCGAGCCACTGAGCGAGACCCATCATGAGTTTTAAAAGCAGTGTAGTCAAAATGGCAATCAAAATGACGCCCGATATCCTCGTCAAATGGATTGCCAATCTGGTCCTGAAAGGCATCGCGGAGTTTTCGGAATTCAATTTCGACATCGACGCTCGCACCGCTTATGTGCAGTTGACGCTTTATGGCGAAGCCGAGCCGATCGAGATTTGGATCGATGGCTTCGGCATCACCAGTGAAGAAGACTCCCGTCACATGCTGATTCGCCACGCACGGTCAAACCGGCCCTGGATGGATAATTTGCTGAATCGATTCACCGGCAAAGCCTGGAGAATTCCGGCACTGCCGCAATTTCAATCGCACCTGGATCTTGTCACCGAGCTGTTGCAAGCCAAAGATCAGGATCAAGAACAAGACACTTGAAGACGCCACCCTCAGCGCCATAATCCGCCAACGCGGAACATGGGGGGGGATCTGGGAAGCGACGCCGCTTTCAAACCGGCATCATATTTCCGCACCCACGCCCCACCTCACTGCCATTAAGTTAAGGCGGTTATCTCCCTCTCCCTTCGCACCCATCGGGCATAAAGGAGAGGGGCGGGGTGAGGGGAATAAAATAAGGAAAAATACTTTATTTTGACCCCCTCATCCTAGCCTTCTCCTTTATGCCCGATGGGTGCGGAGGGAGAAGGGACTGGTCATCCTTAACTTAATGGCAGTGACGCCCCGCCTGCGCGAACAGTAGATCAGCATCAAGACGGCCGCGATCAAGCCGAATACGCCGAGGCGACGGCTGGGCGAGACTTTGCGCTTGCTCGGTTAACGAATCGCGCCGCTGCGAGCAGCGGCGCATGCCGCTTATTCGACGTTGATCGGTATCTTGCGCGGTTGCGCATGTTCAGCCTTGGGGATCCGCACCTTCAGCACACCCTGCTTGAACTCCGCGCTGACATGTTCGGCATCCAGCTCCTTGCTCAGGGTGAAAGACCTGCGGTAGCGCGGAAAATTCACTTCCACGCGACTGGCCTGTAAACTGGCCGGCGTATCGAGGCTCAATTCCCCTTCGATGGTCAGCGTATCGTTCTCGATCTGCATGATCAATTTGTCTTTCGACAAGCCCGGCAAATCGGCATATAGCGTGATGCCGGTGCTGTCCTCGATCACATCCACCGGCGGCAGCATCACGGTATCGTTGTCTTGGTTTTGTTCTTTTTTCGTTACGTCAGTCGTATTGCTCATCGTTGTCCCTCCTCTCTTACTGGATCGCGATCCGTCTGGGCACGGCCGCTTGTTTGCGTTTGATGCGGATATGCAGCACCCCGTCGCGATAATTCGCGCTGACGTTGTCGGGGTCGATGTCTTCGGGCAAATTGACCACTCGATGGAATGAACCCGCAAAGCGCTCGTTGATATGCACGGTCGAATTCTTATCGCCTTCCGGCAGATCACTTTTGCGCTCGCCGGAAAGACTGAGCGTGTTGCGCTCCAAATGGATTTCGATGCTGTCCGGATTCAAGCCAGGCGCAAACGCATAAATCTCGACCGATTCGGCCGTGCCTCCGATGTTCAGCGCCGGAAACCCGCCGCGGCCAATGCCGCGGATGTTCGGCGTCAGTTCAAAGGCTTGCTGCATCGCGCGCTGCAAGCGGTCCAATTCGCTGAAAATGTCATACGGAAACAAAGAACGATTCATTAACATGTCCTCCTGAAATGATTGATTACGAGCGGAAGTTGGCGGCGTCTTTGTCAGACTCGCGGTTAAAGTAGGGACGGTGATCAGTTCTTTCAAGTCAATCGGGTATTCTTGAGGAATTTGCTCTCTTCCTGTGATTCCAGCTGTATGCCATGATATCCGGATCCGCTTATCACCCCATCTTAGGATCATGGGCAGTTAGGAAACCTGACTAACATTGCAGATTTGTTGCGCTGTTGACTGAAAAGCTGGAAGATATACGGAAACTTTATAATAACTTGTTAGCCAATATTTACAATGCTCCAATATCTCGCCCCAGGTAAATACATAGATTTCGATCATCCGCTCGTTTTAGAGAAATCGGCAGCCTTAGCCAATAATGCTGAAAATGAAATAGCTATAGCCAAGCGTTGCTTTGAGTTCGTGCGAGATGAAATCAAGCATAGCTGGGACTTCAAACAGAATCCCGTTACTTGTCGAGCTTCAGATGTCTTATTACATGGAACTGGCTACTGTTATGCGAAAAGCCATCTTCTTGCCGCCCTGTTGCGGGCAAACCGTATTCCTGCGGGGCTTTGCTATCAGCGCCTTTCTGTTGGTGATGCTGGTTCACCTTATTGTTTGCACGGGCTGAACGCTGTGTTTTTACAAGATTACGGTTGGTACCGTATCGATGCAAGGGGAAACAAAGACGGTGTTTCCGCCGACTTTTGTCCTCCTCGTGAAGTGCTCGCATTTCACATTCGTGACAAAGAGGAGCGGGATTTGCCAGAAATTTGGGCTGAGCCGCTCTCATTAATAACGTCAGTACTGGAAACCTACAATAATGTATCTCTTGTGTATGAAAATTTACCTGATATTCCGCTTGTGGGCTAACATGGCGCTCAAAGGGACGGTCGCTATCGCGCCCGCCCCTTAGCTTTACGTTAGGCCTCACCAGATGTCAAAGCACCGCTTGCTCATCACTGGACTGCTGCTGATCGTCGCTCCTTTCGCGATTTTTTGGGCAGCCCGGTAGGGGGCGCATTGCGCCCCATTTCGGAGCCCAACCGTACTGAGTGTTTTGATTCTTAAAATGAATTGTCCGGTAGAATGCTTTGAAATCAACCCGACTTTTGATGTTTGTAACTGGGCGCGATGCGCCCCCTACCGGGCTTTATAATGACTTGTTATGCATTAAACGATGAAATACCATCACTACGAAGTTGAATTCGAAATCCCTGACGAGTGGCTTATTAAGGCTGGTGTCTCGACATTTACACCCTGCCAGTCAGGGTATGAAGCAGAAGCTAACGGCACACAAGAAATAATTTTCATAGATTTCTACGAAATTGCGCCACTCGTCGAGAGGGCGGCTAAACGAGGGGTATTCTGCGACAGTGAGTCTACTGGCGAATCCGCGAAGCAGAGGGTCATGCGCATTCTTAACTGGCTTCGAGAGGGTCATCCTATCGAACCTGTTAAGGTAGTACCGCTCGAAAACTCGAAATTCAAGTACAAGCTAGTTGAAGGTAGTCATCGATTTCATTGTGCATTTGCGTTGGGCTTTAAGGTTGTACCTGCTGTTTATGGCTTTGACCTCGGGCCGAGAAATGCATAACCAGGCGTTGCAGTGGATGCCCTACACTCCGCAGATTTTTGCGCAATGTGCTTCGCACATTTTGTTGCACAAAAACCTGCTCCGTTCCGGTCACCACTGAACTTGGCGTTAGGTGACGAGGAGCGAAAACAAGTGGAACTGATTGGCATCATTCTTCTCATCATCGGGATTTTCTTGATAACTCAACGATGGTTCTGGTTATTGGCCTTTGGTATCGGAGGTCTAGCGGCGGCATTCGCGACCCTCGCTAGTATCTTCCACTTTCAAATCCTTGGTGCTTTGGGATTCTTTTTTCTAATGCTCATATGCTGGGGTATTGCCGGTGCGATTGCTGAGGGCTAATTCATGTAACTGAAAAACCCTCATAGTGCATAGCGTCTTTCTGACGCGGGACGGGGCATGTTGCCCCGTCCTCAAAGTTTTGCCGATGCTGATAATTGGAAACACTCGGTAAACGTTACGGACGGGGCAACATGCCCCGTCCGGCGTGAAGGATGCAATGAGGAACAAACCGCATCGATCGAGAAAACCTCCAGAGCAATGAAAAAACCATGACTGAATACCGCCGCTTTCAATCTCCCGGCTCTATAAAGTAAACATCCATACATCATTGGGAACATATGATTCGCTTTGATTTTCTAAACTAAACCTTGCGATAACAACATGATTATGAAGACGACCCAACCAGACTTGGCGCTGCAACGCCTGCGGATGCTGAACGATTTCGACGACGACCTGATCGAACGACTCGTCGATCGGGTTACCGCCTACACTAGGCAAGAACATCAGAATCTTGTCGGGATCGCCGAGGAGATTCAGACCATTTCACCCAACGACGGCATGGACAAGGCTTGGCTTACCGCCCTGCTCGACGACGACCGTCATTTTTTGGCCACAACCGATCAACTCGTTTACGAGTTTGCGATCAGAGCGCTGTGCAAGAAAGTCGACATCACGCTGAAGCGAGCACTGTCGGCCTTCTGTCCCGACATTCCCGGCTCGCTCGCCAAATTCGACAAATTGCAAAAGTCTTTGCGCAAGCAAGGCATCGAGATTGAGCAATTGCCGAACTTTTACGCGTTGCACGAGCTGCGCTGCCTCGATCACGCCATCAGGCAAGGCGGTACCGTCGGCAAGAAACTGGCTGCCTTTGCCGGCTGGCAAAAAGACGACGCGTTGCAGAATCTGGATGCCGCCTATGCACGCTTGGCACCGGGCTGCGCAAGTTTTATCAAGGAATTCGTCGAAGCGTTGATCGTCAAATTGCAGGAAGCGCCTGGCGTCGACGAAAATTCTGCCGACGAACCCGTTGACGCTGCACAAAGCGGCGAGGCAAGGCCGTAGGCGGCGCTGTGTTCCTCATCCCCTACGCACGTCGATGCCTGGCATAGACCATGCCGTAAACCGCCATATTCAGCAGGACGACGCCGGCACCCAGCAAGATTTGTATCTCCCGGGTCAATACCGACGGATAAATGATCGGCATTAGATAATGCTCGATGAAGCCGCTCGCATAGCCGCCGTGCGCGGCGCGCAGCCGGTTTTCGTAGACCGTCAAGGGACAAATCCAGCCGGCGAATTCGATCAGCGCGCCCCAAGTCGCGGCCGGCAGGTGCAGCCAGATCAGCTTGGGCCATTTCAGCACGAGCAGGCCGCCGAAAATCACGAACAGGATGAAGCAAAAATGCACCGCGACCAGCAGGTCGGCGAGAATCAGATTCGGCATCGAAGCCGCGATCATCTTAGCCCTTGATGCAGATGACCGGTTCCAGCCTTGCAACCTTGCGCGAGAGTCCGGCCTTGTCCGCCGCATCCACCACCGCGCTGACGTCCTTATAGGCGAGAGGCGCTTCTTCGGCGATGCCGCGTAGCGAAGGACTGCGAATCAGAATGCCCTGGCTGGCCAGTTGATCGACCAGTTCCCTGCCCCGCCATTGTTTGGTCGCCTGATGCCGGCTCATCGCGCGCCCGGCGCCGTGGCAGGAGGAACTGTACGCGCGCTGTTCGTTATCCTTCGCGCCGCATAAGACATACGAACAGGTGCCCATCGAGCCGCCGATGAGGACCGGCTGGCCGACATCCTTGAAGGCGGCGGGTAATTCGGGATGGCCGGAACCGTAGGCTCGGGTGGCGCCTTTGCGGTGGATGAACAGATCCTTCATTTGGCCGTTGACCTGATGCCTTTCCACCTTACAGGTATTGTGCGACACGTCATAGAGAAGGTCGAGCCTGGCACCCGGAAATAGCGAGGCCACGGCCTGCCGGGTCAAATGGGTCAGTATCTGGCGATTGGCCAGCGCGCAATTGATGCCGGCGCGCATCGCGCCGAGATAGCGTTTGCCGAGCGGCGAATTGATCGGCGCACAGGCAAGCTCACGGTCTGGCAGGGCTATTTTGTACTGGCTGGCCGAGACCGCCATATCTTTCAGAAATTCGGTGCCTATCTGATGGCCGAGGCCGCGAGATCCGCAATGGATCGTGATCACGATGTTGTCGATTGCGAGTCCGAATCTGGCTGCAATCGTTTGGTCATATATTTCGGTAACCCGTTGCACTTCCAGATAATGATTACCGGAACCCAGCGTGCCCATTTCATCGTGCTGCCGCTCGCGGGCTTTCGCTGAGACTTCCGCAGGATCGGCACCTTTCATGCATCCTTGTTCTTCGGTGCGCTCCAGATCCTCCGCCTCGCCGAATCCCTGGTCGACCGCCCATTGCGCCCCGCCGTTCAGCATCGCGATCATTTCGTGATGATTCAAACTGATTTTGCCACGGCTGCCGACACCGGCCGGGATCGTGCGGGACAGTTCATCGGCGAGGCGATGCTTCCGTTCGAGAATATCTTTGATCGTCAGCCCAGTATGCAAGGTGCGCACGCCGCAGGAAATATCGAAACCGACGCCGCCGGCCGAGATCACGCCACCTTCATCCGGATCGAAAGCGGCCACACCGCCGATCGGAAAGCCATAGCCCCAATGCGCATCGGGCATCGCATAGGCCGCATCGACGATGCCGGGCAAGGTCGCGACATTTGTGATCTGCTCATAAACCTTCTGGTCCATGTCGCGAATCAGACTATGATCCGCATAAATCACCGCCGGCACGCGCATCATGCCTTTCTTTGGGATTTCCCAGCAGGTTTCATCGCGTTGAATCAATTGTCCGGTATCCATCGCTAGTCTCCGCTACACATCGACGATGCATTGCGCGACCCACATCGCATCGGCATTTTGATAAACCCGCAATTCGGTAAAGGTCGCGCCTTTGATTTCGACGGCCGGCTGGTGTTTTTCCCTATCGACCGACTCACCGAATGCGGTCGCGGTCAATAATTCTTTATTGATCGCGACCTCGAAACGACCGAACACTATGTCCCGTGTCGTCATTCGAAAGATCAGTTCGTTGATCCAGTCAAAGAACAATATATCGGGGTCGGCCGCCGAGCAAGTGAGCTGCAACGACCGTGTTAGCTTGATTGTGTCCGGATCGGTGATCACAGCAGACAAGGCAAGCGCAGCCTGCTCGAACGCTTCCGACATCGTTGGCGCGATGCCGCGAATACCAATATCGGCATCATGGTCAAAATGTTCCCAGCGAGGGGTCGCCGCGTTATTCATCACGCTGTTGTGTTTGTATAATTTAGATGAGACATTGGCTGGGCTGATCCGTTGCAAAGAGTCGGTCGATAAAACTATTTTTCGGCTACTATCCCATCGTCTATGATCTCTTTTATATCCCATCTTAAGAAGGCTTTGATTTGCTAGCGATCCATAATTTATTTTCCGGCCTGCCCGAGCAATTGCCGGAGGAACTTTTTGAGCCTATTTTGCAGCGCAATGGCATCGAAATCGAACGGATTATTTCGAAAGGCCATACGACACCGGCGGGGCAATGGTACGACCAGGATTGGGATGAATGGGTATTGCTGCTCCAGGGGCGGGCAACATTGGTTTTTCAAAATGAAGCGGAGCCGATTCATCTTCAACCCGGGGATTATTTATTGATTCCGGCGCATTGCCGTCACCGGGTCGAATGGACCGATCCAGAAATTGAAACCCTCTGGCTGGCCATCCATTGGCGCTAGATTCGTTCATACTGCATTCAGCCATTGCGGCTACACTTTACCCTGATAGTGAAATAGTGCCTAGGATTAGTTGCTCTTTTATAGGTTAATAGAACCAACTTTCCATATCTTGGTCCCAGAAGGGCCCCATGAACGAAAATAGCAAGTGGTGACGGTAATGACCGAATTTGATCAACAGAATGCAGCGACTCGTGCCCAGAACAATGTCATCGAGTCGCTTTGTCAGGAATTCAATGGCTTCAGCTTTTATGGGCTGGAATACGTCATTGAGGATTTTTTTCAACCGAACGGGATAAAGCCGGCAAATTTAGCCTATTTGGACGTGGATTGGTTCGGATTGTACGACTAATCGGCTTCCCAACACCTCGCTAGGCGAGGTGCCCTTCCTCTTCGCCAGTCCACAACTCCAGGCAAAAAAAAACCCAAGCCGTGTAGCTTGGGTTTTTGTATTAAGAGCTTGGCGATTCCCTACTTTCGCATGGCAACCTGCCACACTATCATCGGCGCTAAGCGGTTTCACTTCCGAGTTCGGGATGGGATCGGGTGGTTCACGCTCGCTATGGTCACCAAGCAAACTGGTGCGGTTGAC
>Ga0207968_100248_pt1 | contig 22400 bp, 16 predicted proteins | sample LakWasMet21_HOW5_2_FD_183867 | JGI IMG/M metagenome (GOLD analysis project Ga0207968, IMG submission 183867) | Freshwater sediment methanotrophic microbial communities from Lake Washington under simulated oxygen tension - Sediment Metagenome... | ecosystem: Environmental > Aquatic > Freshwater >...
CGTCAACGCCAATTCCAGATTGACCGGCGAGCCGACCGTGGCGGTTTTCAGGCTGGTGCGGGACAGGGTTTCGTTCGAGACGTCGGCCGAAAAAGAATGCGGTCCGAGCGCGATCGCGGTCAGGCAGACGCCGTTTACCGCGATGCTGTCGCCGAGCGCGGCGTCATTCAGCGAAAGCTTGCCGGTATCGATGGTCAGGCGGCAATCGCCGGCCTGTTGCTCGATCGCGGTGATTTTGCCGACTGCCAAGATGATGCCTGTGAACATGGAATAAGCGAGTGTTTATTTAAAAAACGGTGTAGGTCAATTTCAAGTCCGGCCCCACCTGTCTGACATCGGTCAGCTTCAGCATTTTTTTATTGGCCATCGTTTGAATATCCGGCAGGGTGAACAAACCGCGCCCCTGGTCGCCCAAAACGCAGGGTGCCATATAGACAATCCATTCATCGCCCCGGTTCTCGGCCAGCAAGGCGCCGTTCAGGGTCGGACCCGCTTCGACGAACAAGTCGTTGATTTGCAGCCCGGCCAAAAACGGCATCAGCGCCTGCAAATCGATCCGGCCGTTTTTGGCGTCCAGCTGATGAATTTCAAAGCCGGCGTTCTCCAATGCGGCAATTTTGTGCCGATCTTCGCTGCATGTCAAAATCAGACTGCGCCCCGGCAGTTTCGCCAGTTGCGCGCTTGCCGGCATCCGCAGCTGCGAATCCAGCACGATCCTGAGCGGCTGCAGCACGTCTGCGCCGATGCGCGCGGTCAGCGCCGGATCGTCGGCCAGCACGGTGTCGATGCCGGTCAGAATCGCGGAGCTTTGCGCCCGCAGCCGATGCACATCCTGCCGGGCCGCGTGTGATGTGATCCATTGGCTCTCGCCGGAAGCGAGCGCGGTGCGTCCGTCCAGGCTCATCGCGAGCTTGCTGCGCACAAAGGGTCGGCCCAGGGTCATCCGTTGCACGAAGCCGCGATTCAGGCTGCGCGCATCGTCTTCGAGCACGCCGCAAACGGTCTCGATGCCGGCTTCCCGGAGCCTTTTCAGGCCGTCGCCGGCCACCAAGGGATTCGGGTCCTGCATCGCCGCCACGACCTTGCTGACGCCGGCTTTGATTAAGGCATCGGCACAGGGCGGCGTTCTGCCGTGATGGCTGCACGGTTCCAGGGTCACATAAGCGGTCGCGCCCTCGGCATTCTGCGCGTTTTTGAGCGCCGCGATTTCGGCGTGATCGTCGCCGGCCTTGACGTGCCAGCCTTCGCCGATGATGTGATCGCCCTGCACCAGCACGCAGCCGACGCGCGGATTCGGATGCGTGGTATAAAGGCCGTTGCGGGCCAGTTGCAGCGCCCTGGCCATGTAGCGATAATCCCGGTCGCTTGCGGCAGCCATCTATTTCTTTTGCAGATGCTTGATCATGTCGGTGAATTCGCTGACATCCTGAAAGCTGCGGTAAACCGAGGCAAAGCGGACATAGGCGACATGATCGAGATGGCTCAACTCGTGCATGACTTTTTCGCCGAGTTGCTGCGCGGAGATCTCGCGGTCGCCGGAGCTCATCAGCTCCTTTTTGAGCCGGTTCAGCGCCATCTCGATGTCGTCGCCGCTGACCGGACGTTTTTCGAGCGCCTTCAGCATGCCGGCGCGCAGCTTCTTTTCGTCGAAGGGCGCGCGGCTGCCGTCGCGCTTGACCACGCGCGGCAGGGTCAGCTCGGCCACTTCGAAGGTCGTGAAGCGTTCCTTGCACACCGTGCATTCGCGGCGGCGGCGAACCTGGTCGCCTTCATTCGTTAATCTGGAATCCAGAACGCGCGTATCCTGCGCCGCGCAAAACGGGCATCGCATGGCTGATCTACTTAAGTGCTGCCGGTTGCCCGGCGGATCGTTTCAAAATCGCCCATTGTATAACACAATCGGTTCATTTGCATTGTACTTTCAGCGTTTTGTGTGGGGATAGACCCCTATTTTGACAGCGGTTTTGATCTTGCGCTGAAGACTCGAGCGCGCGCGCCGGATTTTGCGGTTGATTTTTCCACAGGATGCAAAGCCGTGCGCTGGGCTTGCTCCTGTCTCCTGCTAGGCGCTGTTTTGTCTGCGCGCCTGCCCACTTGCAATCGGAAATATTTTTATATCTTGTTGATATTAAATTATAAAATTCTTATTCTAAACCCACTGAACAATTCCGGCGCAATCCCGCAAGACGGCATGGCGGACGCCAAGTGCGGGCGGTTATTCTCAGCTTACCCACAGAGTTATCCACAAAAACCGTGGATAAGTGCGATAGCTTTTTTTGCAATCAAGGGTTTCGGTCGATTTTCGCAAGACCAGCAAAGGTTTGTCCGGGCCAAGCGCCGGCGCATGCGTAAACCCTTTCAAATTTGAAGGCTCCCAGGAAGAATTATTAGGTTTTTGTAGAAAAGTCAATAAAATATTTATATAATGGTCGGTTAAACCGAATCATTTGCAATCCTCATAAGAACTTACGCAAGCGATTTTTTCGCACCGTTTGAACTGTCTTGAGCTAATCAACCTTAAGTGACTATGGATCAAAACGACTTTACGCTTGGAATTCCCGGCTTTACTTATCCTGATTTATATGACGCCCTGCGCCTGAACGATTTGCTGGACGCATTCGATGCTTCGGTAAAACGCCATGACCCGGAGTTGTTCGCTCAATATGCCGCTTACCGGGAATGTCAGGGCGAAGGCATGACGGTCGAAGCGATTTCGGATGTGCTGGTCAAGATGGGGCCTTATGTCGGCCAATTCGTCGCCAAACTGTTTGGCATCGAAGGCGCGCATCAAGAACAAGCGAGAAAGATCAAGGAAGAATTCGAGACCGTTTTCACTTACAAGAATGAGGTCGTTGCGAAGCTGAACCTGGTCTTCAAGAATCAGGCGATTGCGGATTGGGATGTCGACGGCATTAAAGCCCGTTTCGAGCTGTTGATCCAGGCGGCCTTCCCCGAGGCGGCCGGAGACGACGACGCCGAGCGCCGGGTCGCGCGCGCGGGCGCGGTGATCGGCAGCCTGTCGAGCCACTACAAGGCGGTTGCGAAAGGCAAGGAAGGCACTTATCCGGCTGCGGACGCGGCGGCCGAGCAGCTGCGCGCGAAACTTGCCGCGCATGCCGAAGCCGCGCAGGCATTTGCGGACATCATCGCGGCTACCGATGCGGCCGGCTTTGTCGACGGCCTGATGGATTTGGCGCAGCGCTGGGCTTATATCGCGCAGCATGATCCCGAGATCGCCGGGCATTGGCTCAGCTTCCAGTTTCCGGACAAACGTGATTTCGAGAATCTGGTCGAACATGACGTGGTCGACAAGGGCGAGTTTTCGGTCTGGATGGGCGAGCTGGCGCATCGCCGCCGCCGCGACGGCTTCAAACTGACCGATCCGCGCTTCAACGAGCGCCAGGCCCTGTCCGAGGTCGATCACTGCATCTATTGCCACGAGCGCGACACCGACTCGTGCTCGAAAGGCATGCGCAACAAGAAGACCAACACCTTCAAGGTCGATCCATTGGGCGTCACCACGACCGGCTGCCCGCTCGAAGAAAAAATTTCCGAGATGCACCTGGTCAAGCGCGGCGGCGACAACATCGGCGCGCTCGCGATCATCATCGTCGACAATCCGATGTGCCCAGGCACCGGGCACCGGATTTGCAACGACTGCATGAAGGGCTGCATCTATCAAAAAACCGATCCGGTCAACATTCCGCAGATCGAAACGAACGTGTTGACCGACGTGCTGTTCATGCCTTACGGTTTCGAAATCTACAGCCTGTTGACGCGCTGGAATCCGCTGAACGTGAAGCGTCCGGTCATGCAGCCTTACAACGGCAAGAACGTGCTGGTCGTCGGCCTCGGCCCCGCCGGCTATACGATGAGCCATTATTTGCTGAACGAAGGATTCGGCGTCGCCGGCATCGACGGCCTGAAGCTGGAGCCCTTGCCTTCCGCATTGACCGGCGACGGTAACCATGCGCCCGCGCCGATCGCCGATTTCCGGGGGCTTTATGAAGATCTCGACAAGCGCATCCTGGCCGGTTTCGGCGGCGTCGCCGAATACGGCATCACGGTGCGCTGGGACAAGAACTTTCTGAAGGTGATCTATCTGACCCTGCTACGCCGGAACGCGTTTCGCGCCTACGGCGGCGTCCGTTTCGGCGGCACGATCACGATCGAGGACGCCTGGAGGATGGGCTTCGACCATATCTGTATCGCTTCCGGCGCCGGCAAGCCGACGATCATCGAACTGAAGAACAACCTGATGCGCGGCATCCGCAAGGCATCCGACTTCCTGATGGCGCTGCAATTGACCGGCGCGGCGAAGTCGTCGTCATTGGCGAATCTGCAGGTGCGCCTGCCGGCCGGCGTGATTGGCGGCGGTCTGACCGCGATCGATACCGCGACCGAATTGATGGCTTATTATCCTGTGCAGGTCGAAAAACTGCTCAGCCGCTACGAGACACTGGTGTCTATCTATGGCGAAGACGTGGTCCGCAAGCGCTACGACACCGAAGAAACGATCATTCTGGACGAGTTTTTGGGCCACGGCCGCGCGATTCGCGCCGAACGCGCGCGCGCCTTAGCCGCCGGCGAGAAGCCGAACTTCCAGCCGCTGGTCGAAGGCTGGGGCGGCGTGACCTTGTTCTACCGTAAAGGCATGAAGGATGCGCCGGCTTACCGGCAAAACCACGAGGAAATCTCCGAAGCGTTGGAAGAAGGCATCGCGCTCGCCGAAGGCATGAGCCCGGTCGGCGCGATTCCTGACGAATACGGCCATTTGCGCGCGGTCGAGTTCGAAAAACTCGCATGCGAAGACGGCCGTTGGGTCAAGCAGCAGAGGGTGACCGTGCCGCTGCGCAATCTGTATGTCGCGGCCGGCACCTCGCCGAACACGATCTATCAGAGCGAGTATCCTGATACCTTCGTGATGGATAAATGGTTCTTCCAGCGCTATCAGCCGGAATGGCAGGACGGCAATCTGGAACTGGTGCCGATGCACGATGAAACCGCGCCGAAACTCGGCTTGCCGGCGCCGTTGACTTCGTACCAACAGGACGGCAAGTTCATCAGCTTCTACGGCGACAACCACCCGGTCTATGCGGGCAACGTGGTCAAGGCGATGGCGAGCGCGAAAAACGGCTATCCGTATATCGCGAAGCTGTTCGAAAAGGAATTGGCGGGGCTCGACCCGGCTGCACAATCCGCTCGCGACGCCGGCTTGAAGCAATTCTTCGGTTCGCTGGACGAAGCCTTCACCGCGACGATCGTCGCGATCAACCGCCTGACCCCGACAATCATCGAAGTGGTCGTGAAGGCGCCGATGGCGGCGGACAAATTCGAACCGGGCCAATTCTACCGCCTGCAAAACTTTGAAGCCTATGCGCCGGTCAAGCAGGGCACGGTGCTGGCTGCGGAAGGCTTGGCGCTGACCGGCGCCGAGGTCGACAAGGCAAACGGCACGATCTCGCTGATCGCGCTCGAGATGGGCTCGTCCTCGCGCCTGTGCGCGACCTGGAAGGTCGGCGACCCGTTGATCCTGATGGGCGTGACCGGCACCCCAACCGAGATCCCGACCGGACAGACCGTGCTGTTGATCGGCGGCGGCCTCGGCAATGCGGTATTGTTCTCGATCGGCAAGGCGTTGCGCAACGCCGGCAACAAGGTGATCTATTTCGCCGGTTACAAATACCGCCGGGATATTTTCAAGGTCGAGGACATCGAAGCCGCCTCCGACGTGATCATCTGGTCGGTCGACAACACGCCGGGCGCCGAGGCGTTCCCGCCGACGCGGGCGCAGGACAAGACCTTCGTCGGCAACATCCTCGAATGCATGGTCGCTTATGCGCAGGGCGAACTGGGCGAACAGCCGGTCTCGCTGTCGGATGTCGACCATCTGATCGTGATCGGTTCGGATCGAATGATGGCGGCGGTCAAGGACGCGCGCTTCAATGTCTTGAAGCCTTATCTGAGCAAGGTGCAGCATGCGATCGGTTCGATCAACTCGCCGATGCAGTGCATGATGAAGGGCATCTGCGCGCAATGCCTGTGCAAGCATGTCGATGCGGACTCCGGCAAGGAATATTTCGTGTATTCCTGCTACAACCAGGATCAGGATCTGGACAAGGTCGACTTCCCGCATCTGAATGCGCGTCTGCGCCAGAACACGGTGCAGGAGAAGCTGTCGAACCTGTGGCTGGATTATTTGCTCGAAAAGCAGTAAATCAAGCCTCGCAAGGTCAGGTTGCAGGATGGGGCAGGCGATGACCGAGTCCATCCTGTCTTGCTCCTTGCGCGAGGGCAAGCGATCAGGAGAACTTTTCAGGGTTTTCCTGGTCATTTTAGAGTGATCGGCGATGTGATCGCCGAGACGTTATATCCTGTTAACCGAACTTCTATTCTAACGGTCGCGGCAGTGATTGCGATGGGCTGTAATCAGCCAACTTCCTGAAATGCAAAGACGTTCGGTGTCTTTGCTTCGGTCATTTAACCCAAGAATAGCTTTCGGCGCGGTTGAAATTTGGCAAGACCGTCGCCATTATCATTAAAACTGCGAGGACGCGGCTGTTTCAGACGGCGGCTGTCCTGATGCCGAAGCTGTTAATTATTTATTTCCGATCTTTCCGGACAAGCCCCGGAAAGCATCCTGTGTTTTTGAAGAGTGTAACCATGGCAAGAACTTCCGCTAAGCTGGCGAACAAACCCGACGAGCCGATCAATCAAATCGATCATGATGAGGATATTTTCGACGATGTCGAATTTTCGTCTCTCGATGCGGTCGAGGGCGATACGATCAAACGCGATGCGCGGCGAAAAATCGAAATTTATTGGGAAAAAAAGCGCCTCCGAGAACAGTTTGACGATCTCGACGAGGCCGAGTTAGGCTTTTGATCCTAACCCTCTCAGGGGCGGCCGCCGCTCCGTAACGAGCCTGCCGCTAGCACCCAAGCTCAATCGACCAATAACGGATCCAGCAGGTTTTGCTGGTCCAGCGCATACAAATCATCAAAACCGCCGATATGACGGTCGCCGATAAAGATTTGCGGCACCGTGCGCCTTTTGCTTTTGCTGATCATTTCCTCTCGTAAGCCGGGCAGCACATCGACATTGATTTCGGTGTAACGAGCGCCTTTCCGGTCGAGCAGGCGTTTCGCCATGATGCAGTAAGGGCAGATTTTGGTCGTATAGATGATGATGTTCGGCATGGATCGACTGGGTTATCGGGCAGCAGCCCGGCGGATTAGGCGCGCGCCTATTTCGGACCTTCGACGTCGGCGGGATCGCCTTCATACGGTGTCGCATAGCTGCACTCCTTTTGCGGACAGACCTTTTCGACGCCGCGCCGTTTGGTTTCCTTGACCGTCAATACCGGCCAGTTGCATGCCGGGCAGCTTTCCTTCAGCGGCGCATTCCACAGCGCATAGTCGCATTTCGGATATTCGGAGCAGGAATAAAAAATCTTGTTGCTGCGCGACTTGCGTTTCAGGATGCTGCCTTTCTTGCACTTCGGGCATTCGACGCCGGTATCGAGCGGTTTTTCCAACGGTTCGATATGGCGGCATTTCGGGTAGGCGCTGCAACCGATGAATTTACCATAGCGGCCCGACTTCAATACCAAAGGCGATTCGCATTGCGGGCAAACCCGGCCCTCGACCACCTCCGGTTCCACCGTTTCGTTTTGGTCTTCGTTCAGGTTGCGGGTATAGGAGCAGCCCGGATAATTGGTACAGCCGATGAAACGGCCGTTGCGGCCCAGGCGAATCGACAACGGGCTGCCGCAGTCGGGGCAGTTTTCATCGAGCGCTTCCTGGGTCACGTCCTTGCGCTGCACGTTCTCGTCTTTTTCCTGGATCAGCGTGTTGAACGGCTGCCAGAATTCGCTCATCAACGGAATCCAGTCCTTCTCGCCGCGCGACACCGCATCGAGATCGTCCTCGAGCTTCGCGGTAAAGTCGTAATCGACATACTTCGTGAAATGCTCGGTCAAAAACTTGTTCACGATGCGGCCGACATCGGTCGGATGGAAGCGCTTGTTTTCGAGCGTCGCGTACTCGCGGTTCTGCAAGGTCGAGATGATCGAGGCATAGGTCGAAGGCCGGCCGATGCCGTGTTCCTCGAGCGCCTTGACCAGGCTCGCTTCGCTGTAGCGCGGCGGCGGCTCGGTGAAATGCTGCGCATTGACGATGTCGTTCAGCGGCACCGGACGGCCCTCTTCGAGCGGCGGCAGGAAGCTTTCCTTGTCGTCGCTGTCGCTGGTGTCGTCCTTGCCTTCCAGATACACCGCCATGAAGCCGGGCGCGGCGATCGTCGAACCGGTCGCCCTGAACGCGTGCTGGCCTGCTTCACCGCAATTCAGATCGACCGCGATCATGTTGATCGTCGCCTGGATCATCTGGCAGGCGATCGTGCGCTTCCAGATCAGGTCGTAAAGCTTGAACTGCTCGTCGCTGAGATGACTTTTGAGCTGGGCGGGCAGATAGCGCGGATAGGTCGGCCGAATCGCCTCATGCGCTTCCTGCGCGTTTTTCGACTTGGTCTTGAATACGCGCGGTTCTTTCGGCACGTTGCCCGGGCCGTAGTTCTCGGCGATCATCTCGCGCATCTCGGCGACCGCCTCGATGGACAGATTGACCGAATCGGTACGCATGTAGGTGATCAAGCCGGCCGTCTCGCCGCCGATGTCGATGCCTTCGTACAATTGCTGGGCGACCATCATCGTGCGCTTGGTCGTGAAGCCGAGCTTGCGCGCCGCTTCCTGCTGCAGGGTCGAGGTCGTGAACGGCGGCGCGGGATTGCGTTTCTGCTGTTTCTTTTCGAGCTTCGACACGATCAGACGACCGTCCGCCGCCGCCAATAACGTCTGCCGGGCTTGCTCGGCCGCGGTCTGGTCGGTGATGCTGAATTGATTCATCTTTGCGCCGGCCAGATGGGTCAGCTTGGCCTTGAAGGTTTGCTCGTCGGCGGTCAACTGCGCGTCGATCGTCCAGTACTCGCGGCTCTTGAAGGCTTCGATTTCGAGCTCGCGCTCGACGATCATGCGCAGCGCGGGGCTCTGCACGCGGCCGGCGGACAGGCCGCGGCGGATCTTTTTCCAGAGCAGCGGCGACAGCTTGAAGCCGACCAGATAATCGAGCGCCCGCCGCGCCTGCTGCGCATTGATCAGGTTCGTCGCCAGTTCGGCCGGATGCGCGATCGCCTCGGTCACCGCCTTCTTGGTGATCTCATGGAACACGACCCGGTGCACCGTTTTGTTTTTCAGCGCCTTCTTTTCGTTCAGGAGCTCATAGAGATGCCACGAGATCGCTTCGCCCTCACGGTCGGGGTCGGTCGCGAGATACAGCGCGTCGGCGTCTTTCAGCGCCTTGCCGATCGCCTGCACATGGCGCAGGTTGCGCTCGATCACCTCATATTTCATCGCGAAATGATTGTCGGGGTCGACCGCGCCTTCCTTTGGAATCAAATCGCGGACATGGCCATAGGACGCCAGCACCTGAAAATCCTTACCCAGATATTTCTCGATGGTTTTGGCCTTGGCGGGAGACTCGACGATGACAAGATTTTTGCTCATTTATCCTTAATAAGGGTTCCAGGCGCAGGGCACAAGGGATGAAGAATCGATTCAAGATACGTTGCTTTCTTGCACATTGAACCTTGCTGCCCGCACCGCAATGATCAATGCAAATAGGTTGGGATCAGATCGTAGACAAAATCTTCCATCCGAGAGAACGCGATTTCCTGGTCCGGCTGACTCAGCAGCACCATCAGCACGATCCATTTGAGTTTTTCGACCGAAATTTCCTCGTTTTCGAGCGCCGTCGCCCGATCGATCACGATCTCGCGATTCGCCGAACTCAGGATGCCTTTTTGCTCCAGAAACAGAATCAGGCCAAGGCACTCGGTGCTCAGCTTGGCTTGTTCCTCGGCGCAGAATATGCGGAACGCGGGCGCGATGGTCGGTGAAATCGCGCGCTGTAAACTCAACGACTCCAGCCAGTCGAACGCCTTGCTGACTTCGAGTTGTTCAAAGCCGGCTTCGAGCAATTCGGTTCTGATCACATCGCTGTCAGGAAGGATTTCGATTTCACCTTCCATATAGTTTTCGAAAAGATACATCAGAACATCAAAGATATTTTCTTTCATAGCACTCGCCAGAGATTATTTAATTCGGGTATAACAGCCACCCGCGACGGCCGAGATGTAACCACTCAGCTCCAAAATCAGCAGCATTGAGGCGATCAATTCGACCGATTTGCCGGTTTTTTCGACTAGATCGTCGATAGATGTGGGGTCATACATGACTAGATTCAATAATGTTTGTTGCTCCAGGTCAAGCATTGATTGTGCCGACGCCGGCACATAATTCGTATCTTGTTGATAATATTGATGTAGTTCATCAAGAATATCTTGCACGCTTTCGACAAGTTTGGCGCCTTCGCGGATCAGCGCATTGCAGCCGCGCGCCAAGGGATTGTGAATCGACCCCGGAATCGCGAAGACTTCGCGGTTTTGCTCCAGCGCCAGGCGCGCGGAAATCAACGAGCCGCTGTCCCTGCCCGCCTCGACGACCAACAGGCCCCGGCACAGGCCGCTGATGATCCGGTTCCGGCGCGGAAAGTGAAACGCCATGGCCGGCGTGCCGGGCGGCAATTCGGTCACGATCGCGCCTTGCTCGATGATACGGCTGGCCAGCGCTTTGTTCCTGGCCGGATAAATGCGGTCGGGGCCGGTGCCGACCACCGCGACGGTGCGGCCCTGCGCCTGCAAGGCGCCTTCATGAGCGGCCGCATCGATACCCAAGGCGAGGCCGCTGCAAATCACGAAGCCGTGCGCGCTCAGCGCCTCGGCGAAGGCGAACGCGGTCTCCCGCCCCAAGGCGGACGGGTTGCGACTGCCGACGATCGCGACCTGCGGACGGGACAGCCATTCCGCATCGCCGCGCACGAACAACACCGGCGGCGGGTCGGCGATTTGCCTTAAGGGGTCCGGATAGCGGGGATCGTCCAGCGTGAGGATGTGTTGATCAGGCTGCCTGGACCAGGCCAGATCGCTCTCGATCAGCGGCCAATCGGGGTTTTTGAGCGCTGCGATCGCGTCGGCTTTTAGGCCCAGGGAGGCCAGAACGGAGGAGGATTCGGAAAACAATTGCGCCGGGGCGTGCGTTGCGAGCAGACTCAAAAAGGTTCTGCTGCCGACTCCCGGCGCGCGCAACAGCGCAAGCCAACTGGAAAGATCGCAAGAGGCGTTTGACGTTGCACTACTCAGGGGTTTGCACTCTGTCCTGGACATGAATATTTTTTTGCGCCTGCATCACCAGTGCATAGCTGACCCGCTCGAAGGGGCGGAAGACCATCAACGTGCCGGCATATTCGTCCGGCATTTGCGCTTCGTCGTTTTTGACCGGGCTGAAGGGGTCGCGGGCGACCTTGCCGCGCCGATAGATGGCCAGTTCGTGGCCGGTTTTCAGGCCATCGGCGACGCCCTTGTCGATCACGACCACATTATATTGGCCGATTTCGGAAACACCGTCGAGCACGCCGATGATGCTGCCCTTGATGCTGTCTTCGGGCGGCATCGGAAAATAATTCAGCACGACTTCCTGCTCGCTGGTCGGTAAAACCCGGTCGCCGACGTTGAGTTCGCTGTTCGCCTTGGTGACCGTCAAGGTCGCCGGGTCGCCGGCTTCCTGCAGGGTCAGATCGGCGATGTATTTCGCTTCGTAACCCAACACTTCCTGGGTTTCCGGATTCACCAGGGTATCGCCTTCGCGGTAAACCGAATAAGTCAGGTTTCGGGGCTGTTCGATCGCGCGCACATAAACCCTGTCGCCATTGCCCGCCACCAAATGTTCTCCGGCCAGATCGACTATATAAGGTGCGGCATTCAATTCGTTTTGACCGAGCACGCGCGGCAGCGATAAATATTTCTGAATCGCCGCGGCCGGAATCAACTGAATCGCCTTCGCGGCGGCGGATTCGCGGATACAGGGTTGCAGCTTGCCTTCCGCCGATAGCGCAAAACGGGTGCGCCCGTTCTGGACATCCGCCTCGTTGATCACGCAGGGTCCCGCCGATGGCGAGCCGGCCGCGGCTTCGGTCGGCGCAAAACTTAAGCGAGGCTGGCCGTTCACGACCGAAAAATAGACCGTGTCGCCGGGGTAAATCAGATGCGGATTTTTGATCTGGTTATTATAACGCCACAACAGCGGCCATTGCCCCGGGTTCTTCAGAAACTTGCCGGAAATGTCCCACAAGGTGTCGCCCTGAACGACCGTATAGCGTTCGGGGCGGGAAGGGTTCAGTTTGATGTCTTCGGCCAGCAGCGCGGAGCAATACAACAAGGGAACTATGAATCGAAGAATGGTTCGAAAAGCCATAAATTAAACCTGCCGAGTGATTTTAAACTGTCTGATTTTAAAGTTTAGATGAATTCATATAGAATTCCAGTATTGACCCGTTACCAAGTGTGGAGAGTTCGTTGAGTATTTTAACCATTCTGGAATTTCCGGATGAGAGGTTGCGCAAAAAAGCCGAAAAAGTGCAGACGGTCGATGCTTCGATTCGGAAGCTGGCCGACGACATGCTGGCAACGATGTACGAATCGCGCGGCGTCGGCCTGGCCGCGACCCAGGTGAACGTGCACAAGCGGGTCATCGTGATCGATGTCAGCGAGGAAAAAAACGCGCCGCTTTACCTGATCAATCCCGAGATCATCGAGAAAGACGGCGTCGAGGAATCCGAGGAAGGCTGCCTGTCGGTGCCCGGCTTTTTCGAACAAGTCCGGCGCGCCGAACACATCCGGGTCAAGGCGCTGAACCGCGACGGCCAGCCTTTCGAGCTGGAAGCGAAAGGCCTGCTGGCGGTCTGCGTACAGCATGAGATGGATCACCTGGAAGGCAAACTGTTCGTCGATTATCTGTCGCCGCTGAAACGTCAGCGCATCAAGACAAAACTCGAAAAAATCCATCGGATGGAAGTCAGCAGAGCATGAGAATCCTATTTGCCGGCACCCCCGAATTCGCGGTGCCGACCCTGAAGATGCTGCTGGCATCCGGACACGCGCTTTGCGCCGTGTATACGCAACCCGATCGACCGGCCGGACGCGGCCGCAAACTACAGCCGAGCCCGGTCAAGGACACCGCGCTGGCCGCCGGCATTCCGGTCGTGCAGCCGGAGTCGCTGAAAGCGCCCGACGCGATCGCTCAGCTGGCGGCGTTTGCGCCCGACCTGATCGTGGTCGTCGCCTACGGGATGATCTTGCCGCAAACGGTATTGGATATACCGAAATACGGCTGCCTGAATGTCCATGCCTCGCTGCTGCCGCGCTGGCGCGGCGCCGCGCCGATTCAGCGCGCGCTGATGGCGGGCGATGCGGAAACCGGCATCACGATCATGCGCATCGTATTGAAACTGGACGCCGGCGACATGCTGCACAAGGAAGTCATTACGATCGGCAGCGAAGACACCGCCGGCGATCTGCATGACAAATTGGCCGCCCTGGGCCCTGTCGGTCTCGAAAAAGTCTTGCGCCAGATCGAGGCCGGCACGGTCAAGGCGGAGCCGCAAGACGAGGCCCTGGTGACGTATGCGGCCAAACTCGAAAAAAGCGAAGCGGCGCTCGACTGGACGCAAGCGGCGGACACACTCGACAGGCAGGTGCGCGGACTGAATCCTTGGCCGGTCGCACAGACCCTGTATCGCGGCGAAGCCTTGCGCATCTGGCGCGCCGAGCCGATTCCCGGAAACGCGGCCGCCGAGCCCGGCCGGGTGAGCTGCGCGCACAAACAGCTGGATATCGCCACCGGCAGCGGTTGGCTCCGACTGCTCGAGGTGCAACTGCCCGGCGGCAAACGGATACCAGCGCAGGCATTTCTGCATGCCCACGACCTCGATGGCCAAAAACTGGACTGACGCACGATGAATTTACGCTTGCTTGCTGCCAAAGTGCTGACCCGGGTCGTGGTGGACGGCCAGTCGCTGACCGCGGCGCTGGAACAGACGTTGCAGACGTTGCAGACGGTGGAATCGGCCCAGGACCGGTCCCTGGTGCAGGCCCTGTGTTACGGCGTCTGCCGGTATTATCACCGGCTCGACTTCATCCTGACGCAACTGGTCGACAAACCGTTGAAGGACGTTCACATCCGGCTCCTGATTCTGGTCGGGCTGTATCAGCTCGGCTTCATGCGCATCAAGGCGCATGCGGCGGTCTCCGAAACGGTCAGCGCGGCAGGGCGCAAGCCCTGGGCGAAAGGCCTGATCAATGCGCTGCTACGGCGCTATCTCCGGGAAAAAGACACCTTCGAGCAGGCGGCCGAGCAGAATCCTTGCGCGCGCTTGAGCCATCCCGAATGGATCATCGAGACCCTCCGCCGCGACTGGCCCGAACAGGCCGAAGCCTGCCTGCTGGCCAATAACCGACAGCCGCCGCTGACCTTGCGCGTGAATCTGGCGCGTATTCCCAGGACCGCCTATCGCGATTTGCTGGCGGAAAAGGGCATTGCGGCCGAGCCGCTCGATGATTGCGCCTCCGCATTGATGCTGGGCCAAGCCGTGCCGGTCGAGATGCTGCCGGGTTTTGCCGAGGGCCTGGTTTCGGTTCAGGATGCCGCCGCGCAACGGGCGGCCGGCCTGCTCGACGCGCAGCCGGGACAGCGGGTGCTCGACCTCTGCGCCGCGCCGGGCGGCAAAAGCGCGCATATCCTGGAGCTGCAGCCGCAACTTCGGGAGTTGGTCGCGGTCGATATCGACCGCGAGCGGATGCGCCGCGTGGAAGACACCCTGCGGCGCCTGCGCCTGCACGCCAGCCTGATCGTCGGCGACGCTTCCGACCCCGAGTCCTGGTGGGACGGCCAGGCGTTCGATCGTATCCTGGTCGATGCCCCCTGTTCCGCGCTCGGCGTGATTCGCCGCCATCCCGACATCAAACTGCTGCGCCGCGCCGAGGACATCGACGCGTTAACGGCGCAGCAAGGCGCGATCCTGGCGGCCGCCTGGAACCTTCTCAAGCCGGGTGGAGAGTTGGTGTACGCGACCTGTTCGGTATTGAAGGCAGAAAACGAACGGCAAATCCTGAGTTTTCTGGCCGCTCATGCGGACGCCACCGAAGTGCCGATCGTCGCCGGGTGGGGCATCCCCTGCGCCGCGGGACGGCAAATCCTGACCGGCGCCGCGGCCATGGACGGTTTTTATTATGCGCGCCTTCGCAAGGCATAAGGCCCTAGCGTTCGTGTTGCTCTGGTGCGGGCTGCTGCCGGCGCCCGTGTTCGCGGGTTCCTATGCCGCGCTCGTCAAATCCGCGGAGCTGGCCTTGCAGGACGGGGACTATTTGTTGTCCGCCGAGATTCAATACCGGCTCAGCCCGAAAGCGACCGATGCGTTGAAAAACGGCATTCCCTTGTACTGGGCGGTCGATATCGAGATCACGCGCCGGCGCGATTTTGGGTGGAACGAGACGATCGCCGAAAAAAATCTGCGTTTCAAGATTCAGTATCAGGCCTTGCTGAACGTCTACCGGGTGCGTAATGAAGACAGCGGCGAAGGCGGCAATTTTTCATCGCTGGCCTCCGCGCTGGAAGCGCTGTCGACGATCCGTTATGTCCCGGTTCTCCGCAAATCGGCGCTGCTCGAAGGCGAGCACTATGCCGCCGGCCTACGCGTCGTCTTCGAGCGGGAACGGCTGCCCTTGCCGCTGCGCCCCTTCGCCTATCTGAATCGGCAATGGTATTTATCGAGCGGCTGGTACGTATGGAATCTGAAAAACTAAAACCGCCGGTCAGCGTTTCGATCCTGATTTTATTCGCGTTGATCCTGCTCTCGCTGCAATTGATGAGCTCCGCGACGCAGGAGTCGTCCGAGCTCAGTGCGATGTATTCCTGGCTGCTCTTGATCAATGCGCTAGGCTCCGTGGTCTTGTTCGTGTTGGTCGTCGCCAATATCCTGGCGTTGACGCGCCGACTCAAGAAGCGCGAAGCCGGCTCCCGGCTGACCACGCGCATGCTGTCGTTGTTCGTGTTGCAGGCCCTGGCGCCCGCCGCGATCGTGTTTTATTTTTCGATGCAGTTTCTGCATCAGGGCATCGACAGCTGGTTCAATGTCGAGATCGACCGGGCGATGGAGGATGCGCTCGAACTGAGCCAGGCGTCCCTGGATCAACGCATGCACTGGCACCTGATGCAGACCCGGCAGCTGGCCGAGAAACTCCAGCTCAGCTCGGAGGGCTTCAGCGCGCATGAGATCGACAATTTTCGCGCGCAACTGGGTGCCTCCGAGATGACCTTGTTCTCGCGCCAGGGCCGGATCATCGCCTCCAGCAGCGTCAATCCGGCGGACATCCTGCCGAGCATTCCGGACGAGGAAATCTGGCTGCAATTGCGCCAGAGCGGCGATTACATCGCGTTGGCGCCGGTCAGCGAAAACGAATTGATGATCCGCTCGATCGTGACGGTCAAGGGCCTCGACACCTGGTATATCCAGACGCTGTTTCCGGTGCCACTCAGGATTGCCGATCTGGCCGATTCGGTCGAATTCGCCTTCGTGCGCTATCAGGAAATGAATTTCCTCAGGGACTCGCTGAAACTGACGTTTTCGCTGGCCTTGTCGCTGGTGTTGCTGATGAGCCTCTTGGCCGCGATCTGGGTCGCCTTCATCAGCATCCGCCACATCGTCGCGCCGGTCAAGGAACTGGTCAAGGGCACGCAGGCGGTCGCCTCGGGCCACTACGAGCAGCAATTGCCGGTGACCGCGCAGGACGATCTGGGCTTTCTGGTCGAATCGTTCAACATCATGACGCAGCGCATCTCGGGCGCGCGCGACGAGATCCGCCAGGCCGGCGTCGAGGTCGAGAACCAGCGCGCCTATCTCGAAACGATTCTGGCCAACCTGACCGCCGGCGTGATCAGCTTCGATTCGAACTACAAGATCCGCACCGCGAACCAGGCCGCTTTCCGGATCTTCCACGTGCATGTGAATCAGTTCATCGGCCAGTCGTTGTTATCGCTGGCCCAGGATCATGCCGAACTGTCCGAGCCGTTGAAATCGATTCAGCGCCTGCTCGAACAGGCCGACGACATCTGGCAGCAGCGGATCGCGTTTCTGGGTCCGAACGGCCGCCAGGAACTGCTTTGCCGGGGCACGCCGATGTACTCGCACGAAGGCGCGCGCGTCGGCGCGGTGGTCGTGTTCGACGACGTGACCGACCTGATTCAGGCGCAGAAGAATGCGGCCTGGGGCGAGGTCGCCCGGCGCCTGGCTCACGAGATCAAAAACCCGCTGACGCCGATCCAATTGTCAGCCGAGCGCTTGCAGCTTAAACTGTCCGCCAAGCTCGAAGACGGCGACGCCGATATACTGCAACGCTCGACACGCACGATCGTGCAGCAGGTCGAGGCGATGAAGGAGATGGTCGACGATTTTTCCGAATACGCGAAGACCTCGAAAAAACAGGCGGTCAACATCGATTTATACGCGCTGGTGCAAGAGGTGCTGGGGCTCTATGTGCTCAAATCCGGCGTCGTGGTGCAGGCCGAACAGGACAAAAAACGGCTTGGCATCAATGGCGACCCGGTCAGCATCCGGCAAGTACTACATAATCTGCTGAAGAATGCGCTGGAGGCCACCGAGGGTCATGGCCATATCGAAGTCGATATGCGCCGGATCCAAAAGAACAACGGCGACTTTATCGAACTCGGTTTTTTTGACGACGGCCCGGGCATCAAGGAAGAACAAATCGAGCAAATTTTTGAACCCTATGTTACAACTAAGGCCAAAGGCACGGGGCTCGGGCTTGCGATCGTCAAGAAAATCGTCGAAGAACACGGCGGCGCGATCTGGGTGGACACCCGCCACAAAAACGGCGCGGGTTTCATCATCCACCTGCCGGCAATATAACTTTCAAACGCATCTATGAACACAAACAAACCTCGTATTCTCGTCGTGGACGATGAACCGGAAATCAGAAGCCTGGTCGGCGAAATTCTCGCGGATGAAGGCTATGACGTCGCGATGGCGGATAACGCCGGGGCGGCCCGGGAATTGAAGAAGTCCCATAGTCCCAGCCTGATATTACTCGATATCTGGATGCCGGACACCGACGGCATCACCTTGCTGAAGGAATGGGTCGCCGAGGACTCGATGATGTGTCCGGTCGTGATGATGTCCGGGCACGGTTCGGTTGAAACGGCGGTCGAGGCGACGCGGCTCGGCGCCTATGATTTTCTCGAAAAGCCGTTGTCACTGGCCAAATTGCTCTTGATCGTCGGCCGCGCGCTCGAAACGAGCAATCTGCAAAAGGAAAATGCCGGGCTCAGACAGCAATTGTTCGCGGACATCGAACCGATCGGCAAAAGCGCCGCGATCGCGAGGCTCAAGGATCAAATCAAGCGCCTCGCGCAGCATGACGCGCGCGTACTGTTGGCCGGCGAAGCCGGGGTCGGCAAGGAATTGTTCGCGCGCTACCTCCATCACAACAGCCCGCGCCGGGACGGACCGTTTGTCGATGTGGCGGTCGGCAGCATCGCGCCGGAAAATTCGGCCGTCGAATTTTTCGGCAAGGAAAGCCCGGGCAAGATCAATCCGGGCCTGTTGGAACGGGCGCACCGCGGCACGCTGTTCCTCGGCGAAATCGGCGGCATGGACAAGGAAACGCAATTGCGCCTGCTCAGCGCGCTCGAATCGAGCTCTTTTCTGCGTGTCGGCGGCAGCGAGACGGTGCGCGTCGACGTGAAGGTGATCGCCTCGACGCGGATTCCCTTGGACGAGGAAGTCAAGGCAGGGCGCTTTCGGCAGGAGTTATACTATTTGTTGAACGAAGTGTCCCTGTTCGTGCAGCCGCTGCGCGAACACAGCGAAGACGTGCCGAGCCTGCTGAATTTTTATGTCGATTATTTCGTCAAGCATGAAAATCTACCGTTCCGCCGGTTTTCGATGGCGGCGCAGAATTTCCTGCGCAACTACAGCTGGCGCGGTAATGTGCGCGAGTTGAAGAATCTGGTGCAGCGCCTGATGATTCTCGGCGTCGGCGAGGACATCGAACTGGAAGAGGTCAAGTCGGCCCTCGGTGCCGTGATCAACGATGTCGCGGTGTCCGCGTCGGTGCCGGATTTTTTCAATCTGCCGCTGAAGGATGCGCGCGACCAGTTCGAAAAAGCCTATCTGGAATATCATTTCGAGAGAACCGGCGGCAGCGTCGCCAAATTGTCTTCGATCGTCGGCATGGAGAGGACGCACTTGTACCGTAAACTGCATTCGTTGAATATCAAGCTATAATTCTCACGGCGCACTCGCTCAAAATGACCCGAGGGTCATCACGCTTTTCTTGCACCGCGTATCGAAATCGGCGTTCGGTCGCCATACGCGGGCACCTATCCGCCGGGAAACGAAGGCCATGAGGACATACTTCACATTTTGCACCTTCTTGCTGCTGGGCTCCGCTTCCGCCTTTGCCGGCGCACCCAGGCCCAGTATCGTCAATGGCCAACTCACCCAGGACGAACCCACGACCGGCGCGCTGCTGCTCGCGACGCCGCCGGGCGCGACGCCGCCGTCATACGCGGGCATATGTTCGGGCACGCTGATCGGCTGCCAGAGTTTTTTAACCGCCGCGCACTGCGTGTGCAAGGACAGCGGCCCAGGTTCCAATTCGTCTTCTCCTGGGTGTAACGCAAGACCCGCCGCGGACTTGCGGGTTTATCTGCAAAACGGCGGCATTCATCAGGTCTCCGCGATCAGCGTGCGTCCCGACTTCGAATTTGGCGTGGCCGCCGACGCGGCGGTGCTGACCTTGTCCGCGCCGGTGCAGGGCATCCCGCCAGCCGCGATCAATGGCGCCGCTACGCCGGTTGACGGCACGGCCGGCACGATTGCCGGTTTCGGCGCGACGTCCGGCGCGTCCGATGATTTTGGGATCAAGCGCACAGGTACGATCATGACCAGGAGTTGCGACGACGCCGACATACCGAAGGGCGCGCATATTTGTTGGCAGTTTGACGGCTCACCCAAGGTCGCGGATTCGAATATTTGCTACGGCGATTCGGGCGGCCCCTTATATATCGACCAGGACGGCAAACGGGTTGTCGCCGGCGTCGCCTCGGGGGTTTACGGTGATTGCGCGGCCGGCAATTTCTCTTTTGCGACCAATGTCTATCAATATCGCAGTTTTGTCACCTCCAGCATCGTCAACTCGCTGGACGAAACAGGCAAGTGCCGCGTGGATATCAGGAACCGGGTCAAAAAATACGTCAGCCGGGTGTATCAAGCGAAAAAACAGTGTATCGACGCCGCCGCGGCCGGCAAGACGCCGCTTTCGGCATGCCTTATGGACATCGCGACGACCAAAATCGCCAAGGCGATGAGCGCATTCGACGAGGACAAGCTCGCCCGCCGTTGCCCGGACAACGTCCTTAAAAAAAGCACGTTGGGGAAGGATTGCGCGGAGGCCGCAACCCCGTCCGAGCTGAAAGTCTGTCTCCAGATCGCCGGCAATGCGGCCGTTTCGCGGATGCTGGCCGCCGAGTTTGCCGATCAAAATGCCGACGTCAACGGGATCAAAGCCGACAAGGCCCTGTTCAAATGCTACAAAACGGTCAGATCAGCCGGCAAAAGCTATCTGCTCAAGCAACTGAATGCGCTAAATCAGTGTCAGTCCAGAATCGATCAGGGAAAAACGACCGATTGCGCGGCCTTCACGCAGAACAAGCTGACCGCATACGCCGCCAGCCTGTCCAAGAAAATCCTGAAAGCGTGCCCCGACACCGTGCTTGCCGGTTTACAAGCGATCGATAGGGAAGCCAGTTGCGCCGCGGAAACCGGATCAACGGGTGGACTCGTCGCCTGTGCGCAGACCGAGCACACCGTCGCCGCCAATGACCTCGCGGGCCTGGCGCCCGGCAAGTTCAGTTCGTTCAGCGGCGGGGCCTGCGGGGTCGTCTCGCAAGTCGGCGATGCCGACACCGAAATCATTCAACAAAGCCGCGCGGTCGGCGGGCAGGCGCTACCGAACACCGATACGGTGCTGCACACGTTTACCGTGCATGAAGGCGTCAGTTTGCTGAGAGTGACGCTGAACGGCGAGGAAACCCTGCTCCCGCCCACCCCGACCAGCACCGTCGATAACAGCCTCGATCTGTATCTGAGATACCAAAAAACGCCGCGTATCGATCCCTTGGCGGCGGATGCGCTTTCAATCAACGTCGGCGTATTCGAAGCGCTCAGGGTAAAAAATCCGGCGCCCGGGGAATGGCGCATCTTGGTCCATGATGCGGGGATAGCGAAGGGCATGCCTTATCAATTGACCATCACGATGATCAAATGAAAAACAAACCGAAAATTTGAAGTCAAGAGAGAATCGGGCCGAAAGCCGCGCAGGCTCCGCCCGCTGCTGCGGGATGCCCTGGGAAAAGCCGAAAGGTCTCGCCCCCGGCAGGCCGGAGGCGAGGAAAGGGCCTATTAAGGCGTCAGGCCTTGCCCGACCACGATCACTTTCAGCGCATTGGTGCCGCCCTCGACGCCGTTCAAATCACCCTTGGTGATGATGAACTTGTCGCCGTCTTTGGCTTTATTCCATTTGCGCAGTTTCTTGACGATGCTTCGATTTACTTCGGCATGGTCCTGATTCAGTTCCAGCGGGAAATAGATCGGGAATACGCCGCGGTACAAGGTCACCTTGCCCAGGGTTTTTTCGAGCCGGCTCATCGCGAAGATCGGAATGCCGGAACTGATCCGCGACATCCACAGCGGTGTTGCGCCCGATTCGGTCAGTGCAACGATGCCTTTGATCTGGGTATGGTTCGCCATGTACATCGCGGACATCGCGATCGCTTCGTCGTCACGCTCGAACTGGATGTTCAAGCGGTGATCGGACTCGCGCATGCTCGGCTGCTTTTCCGCCTCGATGCAGATCCGGTGCATCGCTTCGACCGCCTTGACCGGGTATTTGCCGGAAGCGGTTTCGGCCGACAGCATGATCGCATCGGTGCCGTCGAACACCGCATTCGCGACGTCCAGGACTTCCGCGCGGGTCGGAATCGGATTGTCGATCATCGATTCCATCATCTGCGTCGCGGTGATCACGACCCGGTTCAATTCGCGGGAGCGCTTGATCAGTTTCTTCTGTACCGCCGGCAGATTCGCATCGCCGATCTCGACGCCGAGGTCGCCGCGCGCGACCATGATCACGTCAGACGCCAGGATGATTTCATCCATCACGTCCAGCGCCTCGGCGCGTTCGACCTTCGCGACGATGCCCGCGTAGCAGCCTTCGGCTTCGAGCAGGCGGCGCGCTTCGTGCAAGTCTTCCCCGCAGCGCGGGAACGACACCGCGACGAAATCGCATTGGATCTTCGCGATCGTCTTGATGTCTTCCTTGTCCTTCTCGGTCAAGGCCGCCGCCGACAGGCCGCCGCCTTGCAGGTTGAT
>Ga0207968_100250_pt1 | contig 22344 bp, 19 predicted proteins | sample LakWasMet21_HOW5_2_FD_183867 | JGI IMG/M metagenome (GOLD analysis project Ga0207968, IMG submission 183867) | Freshwater sediment methanotrophic microbial communities from Lake Washington under simulated oxygen tension - Sediment Metagenome... | ecosystem: Environmental > Aquatic > Freshwater >...
AATTTGCATCCATCGCCGTGGCGATGATCACGCTGTCCCAATAGGACAGGCTGTATGATTCGCGAAGCATTGATGCCTGATGGATTATGTGAGCGGTCACATCAAGAATGCAGTATCGATCTTGAAAATTGTTAATGGTTTGCTGAATCTCGGTCTCGCTGTACCGCGCTTTGCGTAACAAATTGCAGCACACTTCATTTATCACTTGCGTGCTCAACGCCGCTTCTTTTTGTTCAATTAGCTGCAATGCCCGGTTACGCTTTTCCGATGTGCTGTCCATGAAGGCATAAAGCCAAATATTGGAATCAATAAAGCATTTAGCGCTCATAAACCTCTTCCCTGGATAGGGGCTCAAAAGGTTTCACAAGACGGGGAGCGAGCGGCTTTAGCGTCGTTTCGGGAGGCGTTGAGTCGACGGCATATTTTTGCAATAAGAATTGATAAAAATCCTGCAATTCGTTTTGAGCAAATTCAGGTAATTTGTCTAAATCAATGGTATGCATTGAAACTGTCTCCATTCTTACCTTGGGATCGGCATAATGTAAAGCATCTGCCGGTTTCCGTCCATGTTTTGCCGTGTGATCCACTAGGCGGTCAATCCGTAGGTCTAATTTGATGTATGGCCGGATTGAAAATTCGCCATTAACGCCCCATATCCCCCGCAACTTAATAAATTCCTTTAGAGGTAAACCCACATGCGGATGGATAAATTAACCGGTAAATTTCAGGAAGCGTTGGCGGAAGCCCAAAGTCTGGCCTTGGGCAAGGACCATCAATTCATCGAGCCCGTGCATCTGATGATTGCCTTGCTCGATCAGGAAGGCGGCAGCGTCAAGCCGCTGCTCGCGCAGATCGGCGTCAATACCGGCGCGCTGCGCGCCGAACTCGGACAGGCGCTGAACCGACTGGCGACCGTGTCGGGCGCGGGCGGCGACGTGCAAATCTCGAACGAGCTGGCGCGGCTGTTGAACCTGACCGACAAACTCGCGCAAAAGCGCGGCGACAAGTTCATCGCCAGCGAGCTGTTCTTGCTGGCCGTATTCGAAGAAAAAGGGCTGTTGCAGGATCTCTTGAAAAAAGCCGGTGCCACCAAACAGTCGGTCGAAAAGGCGATCGAGGCGATGCGCGGCGGTCAGGCGGTCGACGATCAGAGCGCCGAAGACCAACGCCAGGCCTTGAAGAAATACACGATCGACCTGACCGAACGCGCCGAAGCGGGCAAGCTGGACCCGGTGATCGGCCGCGACGACGAAATCCGCCGCACGATCCAGGTGTTGCAGCGCCGCACCAAAAACAACCCGGTGCTGATCGGCGAACCCGGCGTCGGCAAGACCGCGATCGTCGAGGGCCTGGCCCAGCGTATCGTGAACGGCGAAGTGCCCGAGGGCATCAAGGGCAAGCGGGTGCTGGCGCTGGACATGGCGGCATTGATCGCCGGCGCGAAGTTTCGCGGCGAGTTCGAGGAGCGCCTGAAAGCGGTGCTGAACGATCTGGCCAAGCAGGAAGGGCAGGTGATCCTGTTCATCGACGAATTGCACACGATGGTCGGTGCGGGCAAGGCCGAAGGCGCGATGGACGCCGGCAACATGTTGAAGCCGGCGTTGGCGCGCGGCGAACTGCATTGCGTCGGCGCGACGACATTGGACGAATACCGCAAATATGTCGAGAAGGACGCGGCGCTCGAACGCCGCTTCCAGAAGGTGCTGGTCGACGAGCCCAGCGTCGAGGACACGATCGCGATCCTGCGCGGCCTGAAGGAAAAATACGAGGTGCACCACGGCGTCGACATCACCGACCCGGCGATCGTCGCGGCAGCCGGCCTGTCGTACCGCTACATCGCGGACCGCCAGTTGCCGGACAAGGCGATCGACCTGATCGACGAGGCGGCCAGCCGCATCCGGATGGAGCAGGATTCGAAACCGGAGGCGATGGACAAGCTGGACCGGCGCCTGATTCAGTTGAAGATCGAGCAGGTCGCGCTGAAGAAGGAAGCCGATGCGGCGTCGAAAAAGCGCCTGGAAATACTCGAAGAAGAAATCGCCGAGGTCGAGAAGGAATATTCGGATCTGGAGGAAATCTGGAAGGCCGAGAAAGCCTCCCTGCAAGGCTCAGCTTCGGTCAAGGAAAAGCTCGATCACGCGAAAGTCGAGCTGGAGTCGGCCAAGCGCGCGAGCGATTTGAACCGGATGGCTGAACTGCAATACGGCATCATACCGGCGCTGGAGAAACAATTGGCAGAGGCGGACTCCGGCGAACAGCACAAGATGACGCTTTTGCGCAACAAGGTGACCGAGGAAGAAATCGCCGAAGTCGTCTCGAAGTGGACCGGCATTCCGGTGTCGAAAATGATGGAAGGCGAGCGCGACAAGCTGCTGCGCATGGAAGAAGCGCTCAGCCGGCGCGTGGTCGGCCAGGGCGAAGCGCTGAAGGCGGTCAGCAACGCGATCCGCCGCGCGCGCGCTGGCCTGTCCGATCCGAACCGTCCGAACGGTTCGTTCCTGTTCCTGGGACCGACCGGCGTCGGTAAGACCGAATTGTGCAAGGCGCTGGCCGAATTCCTGTTCGATACGGCCGATGCGATGATTCGGATCGACATGTCCGAATTCATGGAGAAGCATTCGGTCGCGCGTATGATCGGGGCGCCGCCGGGCTATGTCGGTTACGAGGAAGGCGGTTATCTGACCGAGGCGGTGCGCCGGAAGCCGTATTCGGTGATTTTGATGGATGAAGTCGAAAAGGCGCATCCGGACGTGTTCAACGTGCTGCTCCAGGTGCTGGATGACGGCCGCCTGACCGACGGTCAGGGGCGGACCGTCGATTTTCGCAATACCGTGATCGTGATGACGTCGAACCTGGGTTCGAGCCGGATTCAGGAACTGGCCGGGGAGGCGAATTACCAGGAAATGAAGGCCGAGGTGATGGAGATCGTCGGCATGCATTTTCGGCCCGAGTTCATCAACCGGATCGACGAGGTCGTGGTGTTTCATCCGCTCGAACGCGAACAGATCCGGGCGATCGCGAAGATCCAGATCGGCCAGTTGCAAAAACGTTTGGCCGAGCGCGAAATCGGCTTCGAAATCAGCGAGGCCGCACTCGACCGGCTCGGCGAGGCCGGCTTCGATCCGGTGTACGGCGCCCGGCCTTTGAAGCGTGCGATTCAGCATCAGCTGGAAAATCCGCTGGCGCAGGAAATCCTGTCCGGCCGCTTCAGCGCGGGCGATACGGTGAAAATCGAAGCGGAAGACGGGACTTTGCGCTTTGTGACAGCCTGATGCTAAGTCGAGGCAGGCCGGGTTAAAGCCCGGCTTGTCCTCCTTCTCGATTGCCGAGGATTTGCTATGCTTTAGGAGCGTTAGCCGCAATAGCCGTAGCTAACTCCTCTCCTAATAGACCCGCTACGCATGTGAAAACCCTCGTCGTCCTGTTGATCGTTTTAGTTCGGTGGGAGCGCTTTTCAAGCGCGACAATCATGCGTGGAGATCTGTCTGCGTACGGTCGCGGTTGAAAACCGCTCCCACGATGCAAGGTTACATGCTTTTTTCATTTTGCAACTACATGGCATCCCGCAGGGGATAGGCTCCGAAATGCTGGCAAAGTCCCGCTCGCAGAGGTTCCGAGAGGATCAAGAAAATCGTGCGGAATAAAGGGCCCGTCGGTAGCTATGCGGATATCCGCTCCCGTTTTCAAGCCTGCAAGGAAACCAACGAAACCCTGATCAGAAACGGTCAACGGCGGCGCGGCCAGAATGATTGCGATGAGTGTTGCGTTGTTAGTTTTAGAACGCAATATTTTGTTCAGCGCGGCGGAGCTGAATCGTTTTAGTATGGTGGGAGCGCTTTTTCAAGCGCGACAATCATGCCCGGAGATATATCTGCGTTCGGTCGCGGTTGAAAACCGCTCCCACGATGCAAGGCTACATGCTTTTTTCATTTTGCAACCACATGGCATCCCACAGGGGATAGGCTCCGATATGCTGGCAAAGTCCCGCTCGCAGAGGATTAGACACGATATATCGGGCCACTACGCGGACATCATCTTCAGCCCGCAGAGCGCGGTCGAAATATCCTTCCTGCCAAACGGTCTCGCCCACGGCATTTAGGTGTTGATTAATGACGTTGGATGTATGTCGTTTCAACGAATGCATGACTTTCTCCAGCGGTCTTTCTCCTGTCAGTTGGAAAAGCCAGTGTAGATGGTCAGGCATCACCACAAAAGCCAAGCTCACGACATCGCCGCGTTCGTGTAGGAAGCGCAGGCTTTGCACTACCACGCGGCCTAGTTGGAAATCGAAGAACAAAGGCCGTTTGTCTTCGGTGGATGTGCGGACATGATAAATCCGATTTTGCTCCGAATACCGGCCTTTGCGCAAATCGCGGCTATGAGGCATTTTACGCATGTTGTCCAATCAAATAAGTGATAAATACTTTACTTGTGGGAGCGCTTTTCAAGCGCGACAGTCATGCTTGGAGATCTGTCTGCGTACGGTCGCGGTTGAAAACCGCTCCCACGATGCAACGCTTTTTTCATTTTGCAACCCAATGGCATCCCACGGTGGATAAGCTCCGATATGTTGTGCAGATCGGGCAGATGGTGCGGATCGAGCGCTATGAACTGCTACTAACGCTTATAAGTTCCTATCAATTCGGCCTGACCGATGATATGCCCAGCCATAGCCTTCTCCAGCGCGGCCTTATCGGGCTGATTCAAATCCGGCAACACGGTGTCCAGAGCATAAAGCTTGAAAAAATAACGGTGCCTGCCAAAAGGCGGACAGGGGCCATTGTAGCCGGTCTCTTTCCAGTCGTTCTTGCCTTGCCACGTGCCTTGGGGCAAGTCCTGCGGCGCAAGGTGCTGCGGCAATTCCGAAACCGTCGGCGGGATGTTATAAAGCAGCCAATGCACCCAGGTCCTGAGCGGTAGGAAAGGCGCCGGCACATCGGGATCGTCCACGATCACGACGAGACTCTTGGCGTTCTGCGGCACACCGGCCCAGGCCAGCGCGGGCGAAACATTTGAGCCGTCGCAAGTAAACTGCTTCGGGATATCGGTTTGGTGGGCAAATCCGGAAGACTTCAGGGACATTGGCATGGCGGCCCCCTCATCGAGCGCAAGCGCGAGGGATGAATAACAGCAGAAAAGTAATCCAAACACGCGTAGGTGGGGCTGGCGATTTTTGATTGGCATCGGTTTCTCCTGGTTTTGAACGGCAGTAACTCCCTCAAAGACTCTGTTCGGCGATAAAGGTTCTATTCTGCCTTTTGCTCCGGCCGCAGCGACAAACATCGAAGGCAGGCTAAAGCGGCGACACTTTCTCTCGGTCAAGATCAAAAAGGATTTATTAAATGGTGGATATTTATGATAGGATATGCGGTTATTTTATTGCTTTTAGGTCCGGTTTATGCATATAGTTCAAGAAGCGCTCACATTTGATGACGTGTTATTGGTGCCTGCGCACTCGACCGTGTTGCCGCGTGAAGTCGAATTGAAGACGCGGCTGACGCGCGGTATTACGCTGAACATTCCGTTGGTTTCCGCGGCGATGGATACGGTGACCGAGGCGCGGCTGGCGATCGCGATGGCGCAGGAAGGCGGCATCGGCATCATTCACAAGAACATGACCGCCGAACAGCAGGCGCGCGAAGTGCGTAGCGTGAAGAAGTACGAAAGCGGCGTGATCAAGGACCCGATCACGGTCACACCGGACACCAGTATTCGCGATGTGCTCAGACTGACCCGCGCAAAAAGCATTTCCGGCGTGCCGGTCGTGGATGGTGATGAACTGGTCGGCATCGTGACCAGTCGCGATTTGCGCTTCGAGACCCGTTACGACGAAGCGGTCGCCAAGATCATGACGCCGAAAGAGCGCCTGGTCACACTCAACGAAAACGCCGATCGCAAGGAAGCGATCGCGTTGTTGCATAAACACCGGATCGAAAAGGTGCTGGTCGTGAATGACGATTTTCATTTGCGCGGCATGATCACGGTCAAGGACATTCAGAAAGCGAAAGACTATCCGCAAGCCTGCAAGGACGAGCAGGAAAGATTGCGCGTCGGCGCGGCGGTCGGCACCGGGCACGGTACCGAAGAGCGTGTCGAGGCACTGGTCGCGGCCGGCGTCGATGTGATCGTGGTCGATACCGCGCACGGCCATTCGCAGGGCGTATTGGACCGGGTGCGCTGGGTCAAGCAGCATTATCCGAATGTGCAGGTGATCGGCGGCAATATCGCGACCGCCGAGGCGGCGCTGGCGCTGGTCGAGGCCGGCGCGGACGGCGTCAAGGTCGGCATCGGCCCGGGCTCGATTTGCACCACCCGCATCGTCGCCGGCGTCGGCGTGCCGCAGATCACCGCGATCAGCAATGTCGCGCTGGCCTTGAAAGGCACCGGCGTGCCGTTGATCGGCGACGGCGGCATCCGCTATTCCGGCGATGTCGCGAAAGCGCTGGCGGCGGGTGCGTATGCGGTGATGCTCGGCGGCCTGTTCGCCGGCACCGAGGAAGCGCCGGGCGAGACCGAATTGTTCCAGGGACGCTCGTACAAATCCTACCGCGGCATGGGGTCGCTCGGCGCGATGGCGCAGACGCAGGGTTCCAGCGACCGTTATTTCCAGGAAGAAACCGACTCGGCCGAAAAACTGGTGCCGGAAGGCATCGAAGGCCGCGTGCCGTACAAAGGCAGCCTGCTGGCGGTGATCCACCAACTGCTCGGCGGCATCCGCGCCAGCATGGGCTACACCGGCAGCCAGACGATCTCTATCATGCACGATAGGGCGCAGTTCGTGCGCGTGACCAGCGCCGGCATGCGCGAAAGCCATGTGCACGACGTGACGATCACGAAGGAAGCGCCGAATTACCGGCTGGATTGAATCTCGTAGGGTGCGCATTGCGCACCTTGCATAAACCAACGTTCTGAATGGTATGCGGTGCATACCTTACAGAGTTTACATATCGGTTTTCGATTGACGTACCATTTATAAGCAAAAGGGCTCTAACGGAGCCCTTTGTTTTTTAGCAGACCTGGGCAACGAGTTTTAGACATGCAACAGACGCACGCGAACATCCATACCGACAAGATCCTGATCCTGGATTTCGGCTCGCAATACACGCAACTGATCGCGCGCCGGATTCGCGAAATCGGCGTGTATTCGGAAATTTTTTCCTGCGAATGCAGCGCCGACGAGATCAAGCGCTTCGCGCCGAACGGCATCATCCTGTCCGGCGGCCCCGAAACGGTGACCAGCGGCGATACGCCGCGCGCGCCGCACTATGTGTTCGAGGCCGGTGTGCCGGTGCTGGGCATCTGCTACGGCTTGCAGACGATGACCGAGCAGCTCGGCGGCACGGTCGAGTCGTCCAGTCACCGCGAATTCGGCTACGCGCAGATCCGCGCGCGCGGGCATTCGAAACTGCTGCTCGCTATCGAGGATCATGTGTCACCGGAAGGCTACGGTCTCTTGGATGTCTGGATGAGCCACGGCGACCGGGTGACCGAGCTGCCGGCAGGCTTCAAGTTGATCGCAAGCTCGGATGGCGCGCCGATCGCGGGCATCGCGAACGAAGACAAAGACTTTTACGGCTTGCAGTTCCATCCCGAGGTGACCCACACGAAACAGGGCGGCCGGATTCTCGCGCGCTTCGTGCTGGAGATTTGCGGCTGCGAGGCGCTGTGGACCGCAGACAACATCATCGAGGACAGCATCGAATCGGTGCGCGCGAAGGTCGGCGGCGACCAGGTGATCCTGGGTCTGTCCGGCGGCGTCGATTCGTCGGTGGTCGCGGCGCTCCTGCACAAGGCGATCGGCGAGCAGCTGACCTGCGTGTTCGTCGATACCGGCCTGTTGCGTCTGAACGAAGGCGACCAGGTGATGGCGATGTTCGCCGAGCACATGGGCATCAAGGTGATTCGGGTCGATGCGGAGTCGCGCTACCTGGCCGCCTTGAGCGGTGAGGCCGATCCCGAACGGAAGCGCAAGATCATCGGCAATTTGTTCGTCGAAATCTTCGACGAGGAAGCCGGCAAACTGACCGACGCGCTTTGGCTGGCGCAGGGAACCATTTACCCCGACGTGATCGAATCGGCCGGCGCGAAAAGCGGCAAGGCGCACCTGATCAAGTCGCATCACAATGTCGGCGGCCTGCCCGAAAACATGAAATTGCAGCTGGTCGAGCCGCTGCGCGAACTGTTCAAGGATGAAGTCAGAAAGCTGGGGTTGGAGCTGGGTCTGCCGGCCGACATGATCCATCGGCATCCGTTTCCGGGGCCGGGCTTGGGCGTGCGCATCCTGGGCGAGGTCAAGAAGGACTATGCCGACCTGTTGCGCCAGGCCGATGCGATTTTCATCGAGGAACTGTACCGCCATGATTTATATTCCAAGGTCAGCCAGGCCTTCGCGGTGTTTCTGCCGGTCAAGTCGGTCGGCGTGATGGGCGACGGCCGCCGCTACGATTATGTCATCGCGCTGCGGGCGGTCGAAACGATCGATTTCATGACCGCGCGCTGGGCGCATCTGCCATACGATTTTCTCGATCGGGTGTCGCGGCGGATCATCAACGAGGTGCCGGGCATCTCCCGGGTGACTTACGACATTTCCGGCAAGCCGCCCGCGACGATCGAGTGGGAGTAAACGCGGAAGACGATCTGGCCTGGATGCGCCATGCCTTCAGGCTCGCCGAGCGCGCCGAGGCGCTCGGCGAGGTGCCGATCGGCGCGGTCGTGGTCAGGGATGACAGGTGCATCGCCGAAGGCTGGAACCGTCCGATCGGCCTGAACGACCCAACCGCGCATGCGGAAATCATCGCGCTGCGCGAGGCGGGCAGGGCGGTCGGCAATTACCGCCTGATCGATGCGACCCTGTATGTGACCCTGGAGCCCTGCGTGATGTGCATGGGCGCGATCAGTCACGCGCGGATCAAGCGGCTGGTGTTCGGCGCTTTCGATCCGAAGCGCGGGGCGGTCTGCCATGCCTTGAGTCTGACCGACGCGCCGTTTTTAAATCATCGCGTGGCCTGGCGGGGCGGCGTGCTGGAGGCCGAGTGTTCGGACTTGTTGAAGGCGTTTTTCAAGGCTAGACGTTGACTCAAAGTAGGCTGGGTTGAAGCTTGCGAAAACCCAGCATTGCCGGGGGTAAAGCTGGGTTTCGTGCCTCAACCCAGCCTACTGCTACTGCGCTGAGCTCGGTTTGAGGTCTATCATCGCCTCGCCTCGATTTCGTAGCGCTCATCGAGGCGACTTCCGTTGGGCATCAAGCTTCCCGATAGTGTTTATACGCATTGATCAGCGCATTCGTCGAGCTGTCATGGCCGGTAATGGTGTCGTTGCTCTTCAGTTCCGGCAAAATCACCTTCGCGAGCACCTTGCCGAGTTCGACGCCCCATTGGTCGAATGAGTTGATGTTCCAAATCGCGCCTTGGGTGAAGATTTTGTGTTCGTAAAACGCGACCAGCGCGCCCAAGGTCTGGGGTGTCAATTTTTTATATAAGAAAGTATTGGAGGGTTTGTTGCCTTCGAACACTTTCGAGGCGACCAGCACCTTATCGGCAAGGTCTTCGGGGGGCAGTTTGGCTCTGACTTCGGCTTCGGTCAGGCCGTTCATCAACGCTTCGGGCTGGGCCAGATAGTTCGAGATCAGGATGTCGTGGTGCTCGGGCAGATCGTAGTGGCTGTTCGCCGGCGCCATGAAATCGCAGGGGATCAGCTTGGTGCCCTGGTGGATCAACTGGAAAAAGGCGTGCTGGCCGTTGGTGCCGGGCTGGCCCCAAATGATCGGGCCGGTGCTGTAGTCGACGCGGTTGCCGTCGCGGTCGATCGTTTTGCCGTTGCTTTCCATGTCGCCTTGTTGCATGTAATCGGAAAAAAAGCGCATCGACTGATCGTAAGGAATGACCGCATGCGAGTCGGCCTCGAAGAAATTGTTGTACCAGATGCCGAGCAAGGCCATGATCACCGGAATGTTTTGGGCGAATGGCGTATGGCGGAAGTGCAGGTCGGCTTCGTGCGCGCCTTGCAGTAAGTCCTCGAAACTGTCCATGCCGATTTGCAGCGCGATCGACAAGCCGACGGAGGACCACAGCGAATAGCGTCCGCCGACCCAGTCCCAGAATTCGAACATGTTGTCGGTGTCGATGCCGAACTTCGCGACATTCTCCGGATGTGTCGAGATCGCGACGAAATGTTTCGCGATCGCCTCCTCGGACGGGATGCGCTGAAGAAACCAGTTTTTCGCCGATTTGGCGTTCATCATGGTTTCCTGGGTGTTGAAAACCTTCGAGGCGACCACGAAAAGGGTCGTTTCGGCGTGCAACGGCTGCAATACTTCGACCAGATCGGTCTGGTCGACATTCGAGACATAATGGACTTTCAATTTGTCGGAGCCGTAGGGGTTCAGCGCCGCCGAAACCATCTTCGGGCCGAGGCCGGAACCGCCGATGCCGATGCTGATGACGTCGGTGATCGCCTTGCCGGTGTGTCCTTTCCAGGCGCCCGACCTGACCCGGTCGCAAAAGACGCGCATCTTGGCCAGGACGCTGTTCACCTCCGGCATCACGTCGTTGCCGGCAAAATAAACCGGGTCATTGCCGCGGTTGCGCAGCGCCGTATGCAAAACCGCGCGGCGCTCGGTCGTGTTGATCATTTCGCCGCTGAACATCGCCTCGATTTTTTGTTTGAGGTCTTGGCTCTCGGCCAACTCGACGAGCAGTGCGACGGTGTCTTCGTTGATGCGGTTTTTGGAGTAGTCGAAAATGATGTCGTTGAGCTGGAGAGAGAACTTTTGGAAACGCTCCGGGTCTCTCCTGAAAGCATCCCGCATCGAATCGTTTTGAACTTGCTGAAAGTGGGTTTTGAGTGCGGTCCAAGCTTTAGAATTAGTCAATGACGACATTTTTTAGGGACTCCAGTTTGAATGATCCGAATTAATGTGGCGTAAGTCTACGGAATTGAGGGTTCCATGGCAATAGAACATTGGCAGGGTCGGGCGTTTGACTTTTTTACGGCCGCGCGCGATCATCATTGCCTTGAATTTGAGGGTTTTGATGTGCTAGAGTGCTCTGCTGGCAATTGACTTTATTCGAAATAGGGTTATTTTGGGGAGTTCAAGCGCTGACGAGAGCTTGTTGTTTAAATTATAATAATTTATCGAAACTGGAAGGCATTATGAACAGAGCACAATTTTTTGCAAAGGGTTTTCTAGGGATTTCGGCTTTACTGTTATCGGCTTCAGTCTGGGCGCACGGCGGTGCGGCGGGAACCGATACCGACCAATGTAAATTCGAGCTGGAACCCAGCCATTGGATCCATTACACCGCGTATCAACCCAAATCCTATCCGGCCGAGGAATTCTGCGGCAAGCTCCCAGGCACAGCGACTCCGACCCAGTTGGTGTTCGACTATCAGGACATGAGATATCGGAAAATGGCGATCGAGTTTGAAGTCACCAAGGAGCCGGAAGGTACCCGCGTCTTCTTTTTGCCCAGCAAAAAACATTCAAGCGGCACGGTCAACCTGGAATTGCCTAACGGCGTGCCGGATGCGGGCAAATATCTGATCCACATCACCTTGGTGCCCGATCAAGGCGAGCGTCTGGACGCACACATGAGCTTTACCGCCGGCACCGGCGCTCCGGCTGGCAAATACAGTACCTACCTGTATCTGTTGTTCGCGGCGGGCGGCCTGTATGGACTGTATCTGTTCAGCGCCGGTTTCAGGGACAAGGTTGATGCGTTGATCGGCAAGAAGAAAGCATAGTTTTTGGGCCCGATAGGGCCGGTTTCATTCGCGTTAACGTTCCCGTCTGTAGGGTCGTTAACGCGGAATCGTTGAAAAGTCATTTGAGGTAAGGTAATGGTGAAATTATTGTTGGCCGGAGCGCTGATGTTGGGAGCTGCTGCGCCGCTCGCGGCACAGGAATATGAAGACCATGACAAGATGCTGATGGATCACGGCGCCGGCCACTTGATGGACATGGGCGGCGGCATGGTGATGGGGCAGAATACCGACACCTTGCCGGGCGGTTGCGACAAGATTTCGGAAACGAAGGAAATCACCGTGCACGCCGGCCATAAGTATGCCGAGAAATTCCCGGGCAGAATGTTCGCGTTCGATACCCAGGAATATCAGTTCAAGCCTTGCACCAAATTGACGGTGCACTTCATCAACGAGGACAACATCCGGCATCAATGGATGATGCACGGCTTGCCGAAATATCTCTATCCGAAAGGGATGTTCCATCTGGAAGTCTCGGGCCCCGCGAAGATTTCCGGCACGCTGATTCTTCCGCCGGGCGACAGGACCTACCTGGTGCATTGCGACATCGCCCAGCACATGGAAAAAGGCATGAAGGGCCAGTTGAAAGTCGGCGCCGGTAGCGGCGATCTGCCGAGTATTCCGGGTATCACGGCCTATGAAATCCAGGACGACTATCAAGGCAGCGGCATTCCGGTGATCGCGAAGCCGGCCGCGACGGCCGCCGCCGCGCCCGCCGATGCTTCGGCGCCTGCTGGGGCTTCAGCGGCGGCTTCGACTGCCGTAGCGCCCGCGGCGCCGCAGGAAGATTCTTTCGTTTCTGGCATTACCGTGATCGGGCTCGCGGTCGGCTTGTTGTTGGCGCCGCTGTTGGCGCGCACCTTCAAGGGCATGACCTTTGCGGAAGCGGTCACGCATGCGTTCGTGCTGCTGCGTCACTTTTTCGAGGTCGCACTCGGCCTGATCGCAAAACTGGTCAGGATGATCACGTCGAACAAATCGAAGATGTTGCCGGGCGGCTAAGTCGTTGAGTGATCGTATCGAACCCCTGCCGCAGGTTATGGGCAGGGGTTTTTTGTTAAGCGGGAAAAATGTCCGACGCCTGGCTTGAAATCGGCGGCTTGTTCGTCAGCGCCTTCGTGTCCGCGACGATCGCGCCGGGCGGTTCCGAAGCGGTATTGGCTTATCTGATCGCGGAAGGCCAGCATCCGGCCCTGCACTTGGTCGCTATCGCGACGCTCGGCAATACGCTCGGCGCGATGACGACATGGGGTTTTGGCATGCTGGCCGCGAAGCGTTACCCGGCCGCCGTGCTGTTGCCTCGGAAATCGCAAAAAGCGCTGGACGTGGTCACCCGGCGCGGTGTCTGGGTCCTGTTTTTTTCCTGGCTGCCGGTGATCGGCGATGCGCTGTGTTTCGCGGGCGGCTGGTTGAAATTGCCGCTGTTGTCCGGTACGCTGATCATCCTGCTCGGCAAACTCGGCCGTTATGGGGCGATTGCCTGGGCGTTCGTTTAAAATAATCCATCGAGGTAGCTGTGTTACGCCATTTTCCGAAGGCAGGGGTTATCTATACCCATCGAAAACGCGATTATTTCATTGCCGGCTTTACCTTTTTTTGCGTCGCGGTCTGTCTGCTCAGCGACGCCCAGGCGGGCATCGAAAAACAGAATGCGCTGGGCGTTTGCGGCTGGGTGTTCCTGATTGGCCTTTTGCTCGGCGAAAACAAGGAAATCCGGGTCCAGGTCGCGATCGCGGTCGCCTTTGCGACGGTCGGCGAGCATTTCGCCTCGCCGTTCATGGGCGGTTATACCTACCGCTTTCATAACGTGCCCGCCTATGTGCCGCCCGGTCATGGCATGGTCTATCTGACCGCGGTCGCGTTGGCGCGTTCCGGCTTTTTTCAGACCCATGCGCGCGCGATTGCCGCTTTCGTGGTATTGGTCTGCGGCGCCTGGTCGTTCTGGGGCATCAGCGGCCTCGGCGAGCAGGGCGATTGGGTCGGCGCGCTGCTGTTCGTGGTGTTCCTGATTTATCTGTTCAAGGGCCGTTCGCCGATGGTGTATCTGGCGGCGTTCTTCATCACCACCTGGCTGGAGCTGATCGGCACCGCGGTCGGCACCTGGAAATGGGCCGCGATCGATCCGGTCCTGAACTTGCCGCAGGGCAATCCGCCGAGCGGTGTCGCCGCCTGGTATTGCCTGGTCGATGCGGTCGCGCTGGGCGGCGCGGTTCCGTTGATCAATGCGAGCAAACAACTCGGCACCCGCTTTAATCCCGGCAAATTACGGGTCAAAGCCTATCAATATGCCGATAAGGAATAGTTTACAATGTCAGCCGCTTGAGGCCGACAGAACGCAATGGCGATCCCTTCGGGCGGCACCCTCCTTTCATATTTTCTTGATTCAGGACGTAAAGTTTGTCTACACAAGTAAGAGTCCGAGTCGGTGACGAGGACATTGCCGAATCGCCCGGATTCGGCTTGATTCATGTCGTGCGTCGTTATGGGCCGGTCGGCGGCATGGAGCGTTATGTTTGGGAGTTGACGCATCAGCTCCGGCAGTTAGGCTATCCCATCATCGTGGTTTGCGAGCGCTGCCATGCGCGGAAGCCTGAAGGCATCACGGTGCACGAGCTTGGGGAGATCAGGCCGCGTCCGCGCTGGCTGTCGTTGCTGCGCTTCGGCCGGCGAGTCGCGCGCTGGCTGGCCGCAAACCCGCATCCCGATTGCCTGGTTCACAGCCACGAAAGATTGAGCTCTCATCACCTGACCACCTTTCATGGTCCGCCGTTTGCGACGATCTTTGAAAAACCCTGGTGGCGCCTCGTGTCATTGCGTGTGGCGATGCAGTTATTTCTGGAACGGCGCGAGTTGTCCACGCCGCGTTGTGTGGTGCCGAATTCACGGGTCATCAAGCAGCAGTTGACCACCTATTATCCGGCGCTGGCCTACAAGCTGACCGATACGATAGCGCCGGGCGTGGCGGCGAGCCAGCTGCGCCAGCCGCGCAAGGTCCCCGCCGATGGCGGGATTGTCGGCTTTGTCGGCACCGAGTGGCAGCGCAAGGGCTTGCCTTGGGCGGTAGCGATCGTTGCCGCATTACGCCGTCAACGGCCGAATGTCGAACTCCATGTCGCCGGCCCGTCTCCCGCCGAGGTGGCGCCTCTGTTCGCCGGCTGGCGCGGAGGCTATCGCTTGCTCGGCTGGAGTGATCAGGTGTGCTACGCCGATTTCGATGTGCTGCTGCATGCGGCTAAAGCAGAGCCTTATGGCATGGTGATCAGCGAGGCGATGGCCGCCAGGGTTCCGGTGGTCATTTCGGATGTCTGTGGCGCGGCGGAGCATGTTACGGCGGAAGCGGGCACGGTGCTGCCGCTGTCCGCATCGATCGAAACGTGGGTTCAGGCGGTCGAGCAGCAATTGGCGCGCAGTGAAGAGGCGCCGGAATTCCAACGCGGATGGGGAACGGTCGCGCAAGAATACGAGGAAATCTATCGGTACATCGCCGATATCGATTTGAAATGAGCATTCGCGGTGTATGCCGGCAACGCAGCTTGCCGGAACGCGGAAAAACAGTAGTGAGGCCTTTCCGGTAAATGACGAATAAACTCTCCATGGCATTGCAGGCGTGTCTTGTGCTATCGCCTTTGTTTCTATTGACGATCAGGGGATGGATTGGCGGCATTCTATTTATCAGCTTTGCATTGGCGATCATCCTCCTCTTCACCGCGCCCAAACAGGGTCTTTCCTCCCCTTCCCGGCAGAATCCGTGGTTATGGACTGTCGTGATCACGTTCGCTTTTCCGGTGATCGCGATTTTTTTGGGGCAATTATTCAGGCAGGACTTTGCCGGGCGCGATTACGACAGTCCCGCGCGTTTTTTGTTGTCGATTCCGATTCTGCTCGTGCTGGTGCGGCAGCGCTTCGATGTCCTGAAGCCGCTGCTTTTTTTGCTGCCGTGCGCTTTGCTGGTGACCTTGATCGTGGTGACCGTGCATCCCGATGGCGGCTGGTGGAAGGAACATCACAAGGGCTACTCCCGCATTTCGACTTATTTTGTCGATCCGTTGACATTCGGCAGCCTGAATCTGACCCTGGGCCTGTGCTGCTTGCTCGCCCTCGACCTGTATCAGCGTGACCCGGCATGGCTCCGGTGTGCCAAGGTTTTTGGCTTTTTGGCCGGCTTGTATCTGTCGGTCATCTCCGGAAGCCGTACCGGTTGGCTCGCGTTGCCGCTGGTGCTGTTGATCTGGATCCATTTTAAATTGGCGGGGTATCGCGCGGTCACCTTTATCGGCCTGCTTCTGTTTCTGATCGGCGGTTATTATCTCTCCGACACCTTGCAACAGCGGCTGGCGTTGGCGGTCCAGGAAGTGATGGCCTACCGCTGGGATGCGGTCAATCCCGAATCCTCGGTCGGCGATCGCCTGTCGTTTTTGCGCATGGCGTTTTTTGCCTTGGCGGAAAGCCCATGGGCCGGATTCGGTGACCAAGGTTTTTCGGTCTGGATCAACCATCCCGAACTGAATCGCTATGCGCTGCCGGTCACCCAGGCCTATGCGGTGCATACCGGCTTCCATAATGAAATCGCGACGAACATGGTGCGTTCGGGCGTCTGGGGGTTGTTGGAGAGCGGCGCCCTGTTTATCGTCCCGGCCGTTTTTTTTGTCGGCGGATTGCGCTCGGCCTCGCCGCAAATCGCCAAAATTGCGCTGCTCGGGCTCGGTTATTTGCTCTGCACCTTCGTCAGCGGTATGACAACCGAGGTATTTAATTTAAAATTCACCGCGTCCTTTCATGCGCTGATGTTCACCTGCCTGATCAGTTCCTTGCTCGTTCACCATGCGACCGACCCAAAATCCGACACCCATGAACCCGCTTAACTATTCGATCACCTTTGCCTGCTACAATCAGGTCGATTACACGATGCAGTGCGTCAACAGCATGATCAAGCACGGCCTCGATCTGAGTCGTCTGGTCGTGGTCGACAACGGCTCCAGCGACACCACGCGGGAATATTTGCAGACCTTGCCATTGGGCGGGCGCATTTTCAATCGGAGCAATCTGGGGTGCGGCGTGGCCTGGAATCAGGGCGCCTTGGCGCTCCAGTCCGAATGGAGCATCATCATGAACAACGATGTGCTGGTCTCGTGCGGCTGGATCGAGAATCTGATCGAGGCGGCCGAGCAAAACGGCCTCAAAATCATTTCGCCGTCACTGATCGAGGGGCCGCTGGATTACGATTTTGACGCGTTCGCGGAGGAAGCCTCGGTCAACATGAAAGACGCGCTCCGGATCGGCGACCGCCATGCGGTGTGTCTGGCCGTGCATGAGTCGGTCTGGCGGGAGATCGGTTATTTTCAGCCGATACCGAAACTGCTCGGTTTCGAGGATACGATGTTTTTCCACGAGGCGGACAAGGCCGGCATTCCGATCGGGATGACCGGCCGCTCCTGGCTGCATCATTACGGCTCGATCACGCAAACGGCGATGAAGCAGGAGCGGGGCTTGTCCCAGAAAGAGGGCCTCGGCAACCGTTATAACTACCGTTTGTTGCAGCAGAGCTGGCTGGAGCGCAAGCTGAAGAAAGCCAGAAAACTGAGCCAGAAAAAGGCATGGCGCCGCGACGAACTGGCGCAATTCGGCATCTCGATGCATGGGATCAGAAACAATGGCGGTTTTTCCTGGCTATAGGCGCACGCTCTTGCAAAGACGCCATTTCATTCATTGTCCTGTTGTCCGGGGATTCAAGCTTACCTAATCATGCTCAGCGTCATCATCATCACCAAAAATGAAGCCTCGCATATCGGCCGCTGCCTCGCATCGGTCGCCTGGGCCGACGAGATCATCGTGCTCGATTCCGGCAGTACCGACGATACCGTCGCGATTTGCCGCCGCCATACCGACAAGGTCTTCCAAACCGATTGGCCGGGCTTCGGCATACAAAAGCAGCGCGCGCTGGACAAGGCGCAAGGCGACTGGGTGTTGTCGATCGACGCGGACGAGGTCGTCACGCCGGAACTGAAAATCGCCATTGAACAAGCGCTGCGGCAGGGACAATACGACGCCTATCACATCAACCGGCTTTCGAGCTATTGCGGCCGAGAAATCCGTCACGGCGGCTGGTGGCCCGATTACGTGCTGAGGCTTTTTCGCCGGCACCAGGGACGTTTCAGCGAGGCGCTGGTGCATGAGCAAATTCATGTGGACGGCACGATCGGCCGGATCGAAACGCCGCTGCTGCACGAGTCTTTCGTGAATATCGAGGAAGTGCTGCACAAGGTTGACGGCTATTCGACGTTGAACGCCGAGATGCTGTATCGGCGCGGTGTGCGCTCGTCGCTCGGCAAGGCGATCGGCAAGGCGCTGTGGAATTTTTTCCGCACCTATCTGCTCAAGCGGGCGATCCTCGACGGCGCCGAAGGCCTGATGCTGGCGATCTCGAACGCGGAAGGCTCCTATTATAAATATGCCAAGCTCTGGCAATTGCAAAAACAGCGCAACAGTCCCGGCCTGATTTCGGTGATCGTGTCGACCTACAACCGCCCGGACGCGCTCGAGATGTCGCTCAAAAGCCTGTTGCGGCAGAGCGACCGGCATTTCGAAATCCTGATCGCGGACGACGGCTCGACCGGGGAGACCCGGCAGTTGATCGATACGTATCGCGCGCAGAGTCCGGTCCCGATCCGGCATGTCTACCAGCCCGATGAAGGCTTCCAGTTGAGCCGGATCCGCAACAAGGCGGTCGCCGAGAGCCAGGGCGACTATCTGATCTTCGTCGACGGCGACTGCATGGCGCGGCCCGGCTTCGTCGCGACCCATCGGCGTCTTGCCGAACAAGGCTGGTTCGTCGCCGGCAACCGGGTGCTGCTCGGACAAGCCTTTACCGACGAGGTATTGGCTGGACAAAAACCGGTTTATCTCGAAACCTTGCCGTTTTTTATCGGCCTGCGCCTGACCCGCAAGATCAACCGGTTTTTTCCGGTGTTGACCCTGCCGCTCGGCTGTTTGCGGCATCTGCAGCCGCACCACTGGCGCAAGGCGGTCGGTTGCAATACCGCGTTCTGGAAGCGCGATTTTATCCGCGCGAACGGTTACGACGAGTTGTTCGAAGGCTGGGGGCACGAAGATTCCGATCTGGTGATCCGCCTCTTGCATGCGGGTATCAAGCGCAAGGAAGGCCGCTTTGCGGTGCCGGTCCTGCATTTATGGCATACGATGCATGACAAAAGCCGCCAACCCGAAAATTATCAGCGCTTGCTGGCGCGCCTCGAACGACAGGATTTCACCGTCGCCGAACGCGGTGTAGCGCAATATTTACCCGTTTCTCCGCCGTGAGCGCATCGATGAAAGCCGAAAAAGAGCATCAAAAAAAAGGCGGCGCCCAGGTCTATAAGCGCCTGTTGGGCTATGTCAGACCGCACCGGGGGCTGTTTTTGATCAGCATCATCGGCTTCATGCTGTATTCGGGCACGCAGACCCTGTTCGCGGCCCTGGTCAAGCACATCATCGACACCTTGCAGACCGAGTCGCGCGAAGGCATGTACTATCTGCCGCTGCTGTTCAGCGGACTGATCGTGATTCACGGCTTCGGCGCCTATCTCGGCAATTATTTTCTCGCGAAAGTTTCGACCAACGTGGTGCATGCGTTGCGCTGCCAGATCTTCAACAAATACACCGAACTGCCGACGACTTATTTCGATGCGAACAACAGCGGCTACATGATCGCCAGGATCACGAACAATGTCGGCGAGGTGACCCGGGCGACGACCGACTCGGTGCGCACCTTCGTGCGCGAAGGCTTGACCGCGGTCGGCATGATCGGTTACCTGTTTTATACGAACTGGAAGCTGTCGATGGTGTTTATCGCGATCGCGCCGATCATCGCGGTATTGGTCACCTATGTCAGCAAGCGCCTGCGTAAAATTAGCAGGCGTATCCAGGAATCGGTCGGCGACATGACGCATATCACCTCCGAACTGGTCGGCGGCCATCGGGTCGTGCGCAGTTACGGTGGCGAGGACTACGAGAAACGCCGCTTTCTGGAGAGCAGTCTGTGCAATCGGCGCCAGTCATTGAAGCTCGCGACCACGATGGCGATTCATAACCCGTTGATGCAGATGATTATCGCGATTGCGCTGTCGGGCCTGATGTACCTGGCGCTGTTCTTCATGCAGAAGGCCAGCGTCGGCGAATTCGTCGGTTATCTGACCGCGGCGTTCCTGTTGCCGCGCCCGATCCGGCAGCTCAGCGACGCGAACGGCGAAATCCAGAAAGGCATCGCGGCGGCCGAGTCGCTGTTCGAGATTCTGGACGAAGCCGGCGAGCCGGACACCGGCGATTATCAAACGCTCAAAAGTCAGGGCGCGCTGGAGTTTAAAAACCTGTCGTTCCGTTATCCGGGCGCCAATGCCTGGGCTCTCCGGGACATTAACGTCAGGATCGAGCCGGGCCAGACCGTCGCGCTGGTCGGTGCGTCCGGCGGCGGCAAGAGCACGTTCGCGAATCTGATCTCGCGCTTCTATCCGCATGATCAGGGCGAGATCCTGCTCGACGGCATCGAAATCAACCGCTACCAACTGGCCAATCTGCGCCGGCAGGTGGCGCTGGTCACCCAACAGGTGATCTTGTTCAACGATACGATCGCGAACAATATTGCCTACGGCGCCCTGGCCGGGACCGAACGCGAAAAAATCGAGGCCGCCGCGCGCGATGCCTATGCGCTGGAGTTCATCGACAAGCTCGACCTCGGGCTCGACAGCGAAATCGGCGAGAACGGCGTCAAGCTGTCCGGCGGCCAGCGCCAGCGTCTGGCGTTGGCGCGGGCGTTGCTGAAGGATGCGCCGATTCTGATCCTGGATGAGGCGACTTCGGCGCTCGATACCGAATCGGAGCGCTATATTCAGGCCGCGCTGCAAAAAATCATGAGTAACCGGACCACCCTGGTGATCGCGCACCGCTTATCCACGATCGAAAATGCTGATATGATTCTGGTCATGGCGCAGGGCCGGATCGTCGAGCAGGGGTCGCATCAGGAACTGCTCGCCCGGAACGGCGCCTATGCACGGCTGTATCAGTTGCAATTCAAAGAGCCGGCCGAAGACGATATTACCTGATCGAGTGGCCCTAACCGTATTTGAGAGGACGTTAATTTGAAGACCTTTATTGCCGAGCTCGAACAGCATCAGGCGATGATCGAGAAGCTCAGGACCCGCGGCGACGTGATCGAGGCGGCTGGCGACATCTTGATCGACACGCTCAAACAGGGCGGTAAAATCCTGCTGTGCGGTAACGGCGGCAGCGCGGCCGACAGCCAGCACATCGCGGCCGAATTCGTGGTCCGCTACGAAAAGCACCGGCGGCCCTTGGCGGCGATCGCGCTGACGACCGATACCTCGATTCTGACCGCGCATTCGAACGACTATCATTTCGACAGCGTATTCGCGCGTCAGGTCGAGGCGCTCGGCAACGAAAACGACTGCCTGATCGCGATCTCGACGTCCGGATGCAGCAAGAACGTGCTGAACGCGGCCGAGGCGGCGCTCGACAAGGGCATGGCGGTGATCGGCCTGACCGGCTGTGGCGGCGGCATGCTGGCCGGCATCGCGACGCTGTCGGTCGTGGTGCCGGAACAGGTCACCGCGCGGATTCAGGAAGCGCACATTTTGATCGGGCACTGGTGGTGCGGGCGGGTCGAGGAGGCGTTCAGTGATCGCGACAACGCCTGATTTCAGCCGCGCGCGCATCATCGTCATCGGCGACGTGATGCTGGACCGCTACTGGTCGGGGCAGGCCGCGCGCATCTCGCCGGAAGCGCCGGTGCCGGTCGTCAAGGTCAAGGGCAGCGAGGAGCGCATTGGCGGCGCCGGCAACGTGGCGCTGAACATCGCCAAGCTCGGCGGCAAGGTGACCCTGCTCGGCGTGGTCGGCGACGACGCGGAAGGCGAGACGGTCAAGCGCCTGCTCGAAGCCGAGGGTGTCGTTTGCGATTTCGTGATCGCGGAAGGCGCGCGCAGCATCTGCAAATTGCGCATCATGGCCCAGCATCAGCAATTGCTCCGCCTCGACTTCGAGGATACGCCGATCGCCTTCGACCGCGAGGCGATGGCGACCAAACTCAGAAAACATCTGCCGAACCATCAGGCGATCGTGTTTTCGGACTACGACAAGGGCACGCTGACCGACGTGACCCATCATATCGCGACCGCGAAGCAGGCCGGGCTGAAAGTGCTGGTCGATCCGAAGGGCGTCGATTACCAGCGTTACCGCCTGGCCGACGTGATCACGCCGAATCAGTCCGAATTTTTCGCGGTGGCCGGCGCCTGCGCGGGCGAGCGCGATATTCTCGACAAGGGCCGGGAACTGTTGCAGCGCTGCATGGTGCAATGTTTGCTGCTGACGCGCGGCGAAGCCGGCATGACCCTGATTAGGGAAACCGAGACGCATTCGTTGCCGGCCCAGGCGAAGGACGTGTTCGACGTGACCGGCGCCGGCGATACGGTGATCGCGGTGATGGCGCTCGGCGTGGCGCTCGATCTGCCGCTGCGCGAGGCGATGTGCCTGGCCAATCTGGCCGGCGGCATCGTGGTCGGCAAGCTCGGCACC
>Ga0207968_100253_pt1 | contig 22308 bp, 21 predicted proteins | sample LakWasMet21_HOW5_2_FD_183867 | JGI IMG/M metagenome (GOLD analysis project Ga0207968, IMG submission 183867) | Freshwater sediment methanotrophic microbial communities from Lake Washington under simulated oxygen tension - Sediment Metagenome... | ecosystem: Environmental > Aquatic > Freshwater >...
TATGATCGAGACGATCAACAAACTGAACCGTATCTCCCGGCAGATTCTGCAGGAGTTGGGCCGCGAGGCGACCCCGGAAGAATTGGCCGTGCGCATGGAAATGCCCGAGGACAAGGTGCGCAAGGTATTGAAGATCGCGAAGGAGCCGATCTCGATGGAAACACCGATCGGCGACGACGAGGATTCGCATCTGGGCGACTTTATCGAAGATTCGAGGGTGCTATCGCCGATCGAATCTGCTACAATTGCCGGTCTGCGTGAATCGACGCAAAATGTGCTGGCGGGACTGACCGCGCGCGAAGCGAAGGTGCTCAGGATGCGTTTCGGCATCAACATGAATACCGACCATACGCTCGAGGAAGTCGGCAAGCAATTTGACGTGACCCGCGAAAGAATACGCCAAATCGAGGCCAAGGCATTGCGCAAGCTGCGGCATCCATCGAGATCCGAACAGCTACGCTGTTTTCTAGACGGCGACTGAAGAACGGATACGGGCCCTTAGCTCAGTTGGTTAGAGCGTCCGACTCATAATCGGCAGGTCGTAGGTTCAAGTCCTACAGGGCCCACCAAATCATTAAAAAGGCTGCCTTGCAGCCTTTTTGCGTATCAGGATACATATAACTTTTTAATAGGCACTTCTATGAGCAACAATTTCATTTTTACCTCGGAATCGGTTTCGGAAGGGCATCCGGACAAGGTCGCGGATCAAATTTCCGATGCGGTACTGGATGCACTGTTGGCGCAGGACCCGAGATCGCGCGTCGCCTGTGAGACGATGGTAAAAACTGGCATGGTGATCATCGCCGGTGAAATTACAACCGATGCCTGGGTCGATCTGGAAGCCTTGGTGCGTAAGACCGTGTGCAAAATCGGCTATGATCACGGCGACATCGGTTTCGATGGCCAAAGCTGTGCGGTCCTGAATGCGATCGGCAAACAATCCTCCGATATCGCGATGGGTGTCGATGAAGCAGACAATCATGAACAGGGCGCCGGCGACCAAGGCCTGATGTTCGGTTATGCGTCGAACGAAACCGAGGTGCTGATGCCGGCGCCGATCCAGTATTCGCATCTATTGGTCAAGCGTCAGGCCGAAGTGCGCAAGAACAAGACGCTGCCTTGGCTGCGTCCGGATGCGAAGAGTCAGATCACTTTCCGTTATGAAAATCACAAGCCGGTCGCGATCGATGCGGTGGTCCTGTCGACCCAGCATTCGCCGGACATCGGCAACAAAGCGTTGCATGAAGCGGTGATGGACGAAATCATCCTGCCGGTGCTGCCGAAGGAATGGATCCACAAGGACACCCAATTTTTCATCAATCCGACCGGCCAGTTCGTGATCGGCGGTCCGGTCGGCGACTGCGGCCTGACCGGACGCAAGATCATCGTCGACAGCTACGGTGGCATGGCGCGCCACGGCGGCGGCGCATTTTCCGGCAAGGACCCGTCGAAGGTTGACCGTTCGGCGGCCTACATGGCGCGCTATGTCGCGAAAAACATCGTCGCGGCGGGGCTCGCGGAACGCTGCGAAATCCAGGTGTCTTATGCGATCGGCGTCGCCGAGCCGACCTCGATCACGATCGAAACCTTCGGCACCGGCAAAATCAGTGAAGACCGTCTGGTCGAAATCGTCCGCTCGATTTTCGATCTGAGACCGAAAGGACTGATCGCGATGCTGGATCTGCTGAAACCGATCTATTTGCCGACCGCGGCCTACGGCCATTTCGGACGCACCGAAGACACCTTCACCTGGGAAAGAACCGACAAGGTCGAGGCGTTGCTCGACGCGGCCGGCCTTTAACACCCGCACCGGAACGGAGCACAGTATGAGCCAAAATTACAAAGTCGCCGATATCGGACTGGCGGATTGGGGCCGCAAGGAAATCGCTATCGCCGAAACCGAAATGCCGGGCCTGATGGCGCTGCGCGCCGAGTACGGCGCCGAGCAACCGCTGAAGGGCGCGCGTATCGCCGGCTGTTTGCACATGACGATCCAGACCGCGGTGTTGATCGAAACCTTGACCGCGCTCGGCGCCGAAGTGCGCTGGTCGTCCTGCAACATCTTTTCGACACAGGACCATGCCGCTTCCGCGATCGCCGCGGCCGGTATTCCGGTATTCGCCTGGAAGGGCGAGACCGAAGCCGAGTTCGACTGGTGCATCGAACAGACGATCGAAGGCCCGAACGGTTGGCGTCCGAACATGATTCTCGACGACGGCGGCGACCTGACCCTGATGATGCACGAGAAGTATCCCGAGCTGATGGCTGGCGTTAAAGGCTTGTCCGAGGAAACCACGACCGGCGTTCTGCGCCTGCACGAACGGGTCGCGAAAGGCACCCTGAAAGTGCCGGCCTTCAACGTGAACGACTCGGTCACCAAGTCCAAGTTCGACAACCTGTATGGTTGCCGGGAATCCCTGGTTGACGGCATCAAGCGCGCGACCGACGTGATGGTCGCCGGTAAGATCGCGGTCGTTTGCGGCTACGGCGATGTCGGCAAGGGCTGCGCGCAGTCGCTGCGCGGCCTCGGCGCGACGGTCTGGATCACCGAAATTGATCCGATCTGCGCCCTGCAAGCCGCGATGGAAGGCTACCGGGTCGTCACGATGGAAGAAGCCGCGCCGTATGCGAATATTTTCGTGACCGCGACCGGCAACGTGAATGTGATCACGCACGCGCACATGCTGGCGATGAAAAATCAGGCGATCGTCTGCAACATCGGCCATTTCGATTCCGAAATCGACATCGCATCGCTGCGCCAGTACACCTGGGAAAACATCAAGCCGCAGGTCGATCATGTGATCTTCCCGGACGGCAAGCGCCTGATTGTGCTGGCCGAAGGCCGCCTGGTCAATCTTGGCTGCGCGACCGGTCATCCGAGCTTCGTGATGTCCAATTCGTTCTGCAATCAGGTCCTGGCGCAGATCGAACTGTGGAAGCATGCCGACCAATACGAAAACAAGGTCTACGTGCTGCCGAAGAAGCTCGATGAAAAAGTCGCGAGTCTGCATCTGGCGCAAATCGGCGTGCATCTGACCCGTTTGACCGAAGAACAGGCCCGCTATATCAATGTGCCGGTCGAAGGTCCGTACAAGGGCGACTATTACCGTTATTGATTGGCCGTTCAATTTGGGCAGGTTGGGTTGTGTTTTTTGGCAAGCCGACCCGCGTGGCTTTTTGCGCCCCAACACTACTTGTTTGGCCTAGGATCAACGAATGAAACCACGCTATACGCATCCGAAGGTGTTAAGTTTCGAGTTTTACCCGCCGAAGACCGAAGAGGGCGCGGCAAGCCTGAAGGTCGTTCACGAAAAGCTCGCCCGGCTGAATCCCGGCTTTTTTTCGGTGACTTTCGGCGCGGGCGGTTCGACGCGCGAGAAGACCTTCGAGACCGTCGTCGAAATTCAGGCCAAGGGCATCGCGGCCGCGCCGCATCTGTCCTGCGTTGCCTCGACCAAGGACAATATTCGCACGATACTGAAGGATTACCAGGCCAAGGGCATCAGCAAGATCGTCGCGCTCAGGGGTGATTTGCCGTCCGGGATGATGTCGGCCGGCGAATTCCGCTACGCCAACGAACTGGTCGAGTTCATCCGCAAGGAAACCGGCGACACCTTCGAAATTCATGTCGCGGCCTACCCGGAAGTGCATCCGCAGGCGGCGAACGCGGACGCCGATTTCGTGAATTTCAAACGCAAGGTCGATGCCGGAGCGAACGCCGCGATCACGCAATATTTTTACAACGCCGAAGCGTATTTCTATTTCCGCGACCGCTGCGAGCAAAACGGCATCGAGATTCCGATCGTGCCGGGCATCATGCCGATCACTCAATATTCGCAGTTGTTCCGCTTCTCGGAAATGTGCGGCGCGGACATTCCGCGCTGGTTGCGGAAGCGCCTCGAGTGTCTCGGCGACGACCGCGCCTCGATCCAGGCCTTTGGTCTGGACGTGGTGACCGAGTTGTGCCAGGAACTGCTCGATCAGGACGCCCCCGGCCTGCATTTCTATACGATGAATCAGTCGGGACCGACGCTCGCGATTCTCGAAAACCTGCAATTCTGGCCGTAACCCTGGTTTAGCCTTTAGACCTGCCAGGTTTTAAAAACCTGGCAGGTCGTCGGTAAGGCTGTCCTCACGCATAGGACAGATTTTTTGCCCACTCTTTAAGATTGCGATGCGAATCTCCCGCTTGTATGTTTCCGAACCGTTAAACTGCGGTCAGCACATCGAACTCGATGATGACAGCGCGCACTATGTCAGAACCGTCTTGCGACTCGCGAAGGACGACAAGATCGTGCTGTTCGACGGCTCGGGCGCCGATTTCTTGTCGGTGCTGCTCGAAGTCAGCCGGAACCGGGTGGCGGTCGCGCTCGAACAGCGGCAGCCTCGCGATGTCGAATCGCCGCTGACGATTATATTGGGACTCGGCATGGCGCGCGGCGACCGGATGGACCTGTCGGTGCAGAAGGCCGTCGAGCTTGGCGTGAACCGGATCACACCGATCGAGACCGAGCGCTGCCTGGTGCAGTTGAAGGGCGACAAGCGTATCCAGCGTTTCGCGCATTGGCGGCGCATCATCCAGCATGCGGCCGAGCAGAGCGGCCGGAGTATACTGCCCGAATTGTCGCCGATCACCCGGCTGCATCAATGGGTCGGCGAGCAGCAGGGGCTGAAACTGTTTCTGGACCCCTATGCGGACGTCACGCTGGCCGATTTGCAGCCGGAAGACCTGAAGGTGACCTTGTTGACCGGCCCCGAAGGCGGCTTTGCCGACCATGAGCGGGAGGCCGCGAAGGCGGTGGGTTTCATTCCGGTCAGGCTCGGCGGCAGGATACTGCGTACCGAAACCGCCTCGCTGGCGGCCCTGTCCGCGGTGCAGATGCTGTGGGGCGATTTTCGCGGCGGCCCGAAAGGATGTTGAAGCGCATTGGCTATGCGCTCGTTCCGTTGGCGGTCTTGCTGGCCCTTTCGCTGCTGGCCTGTGGGCTTGGCTATTTGTTGATCCAGATCGTCGGCGAGCGCTTTACCCTGTCCAAGGTCATCTCGAAAACCACGCTGGTCTTTTTGGTGCTGAGCATTTTTCCGGCGATGCGTTGGCTCAGGATCAACCGCTCCGATCTGGGCTTTGCCTCCGGGAAAAAATTACTCCAGCAGATTCCGCTGGGATTCGCGCTCGGTCTGCTGACCTTGCTGCCGGTGCTGTGGGTCGAGTATCAACTGGGCATCCGAAGCCTCGATCAGGCCAAACACTGGACAGTCTTTCTGCTCGCCCAGAAAATGGGCGTTGTTCTGCTGTTGGCGCTGCTGATTGCGTTGATCGAAGAGCCGCTGTTTCGCGGCTTGCTGATCGCCTCGATGCGCAGAAAAATGCCGCTCTTGGCCGCGGTTGGGGTCAGCGCGTTCTATTACGCCTCGCTGCATTTCCTGCACAGCCATTCGCAAATTCCGAGCGCTCAGGTGACCTGGTCGAGCGGCTTCAAATTGCTCGCCGAAGCCTTCGGCAACCTGCTCAATCCGCTCTATTTTTCGGACTGGCTGTCCTTGTGCGTGGTCGGCATTTTTTTAGGCTTGATCAGGACGCGCGCGCCCCAGAATCTGGGCTTGTGCATCGGCTGTCACGCGGGCTGGGTCTGGCAGATCAAGATGAATAAATCCTTGTTCAGCACCGATTTGAACTCGGCTTACGGCTTTCTGGTTGGCTATTATGACGGCGTGATCGGTTGGCTGGTCGCCGGCTGGTTATCACTCTTCCTGCTCGCCTATTGGGCCTATCGGCGCCTTCGAGGCCTTTAGAAATCTTTCTTTCGTGGTGCGGCTCTCGATGGCATGATCGATGATCGGGGCCGGATAATCGCAATCGATGTATTTTTTGTCCCAGCGTTGAAGCCTTTCAGCCGGAAACTGACGCAGCTCCGGCAGCCAGCGAGTGATATAGCGGCCGTCCGGATCGAATTTCTGCTGCTGGGTCCAGGGATTGAAGATCCTGAAATAAGGCTGGGCGTCGCAGCCGGTCGAGGCGGCCCATTGCCAGTTGCCGTTGTTCACGCAGGGATCGTAGTCGATCAGGTGCCGGGCAAAATAACGCTCGCCCCAACGCCAGTCGATATGCAGGTCCTTGACCAGGAACGAGGCGGTGATCATCCTGACACGGTTATGCATGAAGCCGGTTTCGTTCAATTCGCGCATGCCCGCATCGACGATCGGAAAGCCGGTCCTGCCTTCGCACCAGGCCTCGAAACGATCAAGGCGATCATCCCATTCGACCGCTTCGAATTTCTGCAAAAAAGCTCGCCCGAACACGAACGGAAAGTGATAGGCGATATGGGTGAAAAAGTCGCGCCAATACAACTGGCGCGGCAGCGGATGTTCGCCGCCCAATTGAGTCAAGATCGAATAATATGCTTCGCGCACCGAACAGCAGCCGAATTTCAGATAGGCCGATAGCCGGCTGGTCGCGTCCAGCGCCGGGACGTCGCGCGATTGTCGATAATCGGCGAGCCGGCCGAGTTGATTCAGTAAAGCCAGTGCATGGCTGCGGCCGCCGGGTATCACGTTCGGCGTTTGCTCGTCCGGTAAAACGCATTGTTCGAGGGGTACGCCGGTATCGAGGTCAAAAAAATGAGAATCGGCCAACGCACAGGGCATCCCGACCGGAATCTGCCGCGCCTTTTGATAAAAGGCGGTGAATACCTTGTAGGGCGCGCCGTCACTTTTCAATACGTCTTCGGGTTCGTTCAGCAGAACATCCGGCAGCACATGCAGGTCGATTCCGAACTCACGGCAGACTTCAGCCATCTCGCCGTCGCGGCGGCGGCTGAAAGGCGTGTAGTCGCGGTTGATGAACACCGCTTCAATCTTCTGTTTGGCGAGCAAGTCCCGAATTACTTCGCAGGGATCGCCCTGGAAGAGAGCGAGCTTCCCACCTGCCGCGAGGCATTGCCGCTGCAAGTCGGCGAGCGCCTGCCGCATGAAGCCGAGGGCAGGCAAGCTCTGATAGGGGTGCGGCTCGATTTGCCGGGGATCGAAGATGAAACCGGGGATTACGCGCCCGGAAAGTTTAAGCGCTGCATTCAAGCCGATATTGTCTTCAAGGCGAAGGTCGCGCCGAAAAATGAACAGCGAAAGCCGGTAGCGCGGCATCGAACGGTTTGGCTATTCGATCACGCCGGCCCGTCGCAGCGCCGCGCGTAAGGCCTCGATCCGCCGGCGGTTCACGCCGAGGTCGCTGTAGCCGATGCGCGAGGCGGAGCGGATGTCGATGACGCCGGCTTCGGCGCCGAGTATCGCATGCACGTCATCGACGAAGCGGAAAATCAGGCTGGTCGCCTCCGCATGCAGCGTCGTGCCGGTCGCTTCGGTAATCACCGTGCGGCTTTGTTCGCTCAGCGCCTTTTTGAGCGCCGCAAAGGCATCCTCCGGTCTGCCCTTGATCTTGAACGGAGCGATAAAATGGTCGCTGTCCGCCGCCTGGCTCGACACGCAGTTCGGACTGTGCGGACACGGGGGCAGGGTGGTTGCGGCTTCTTTCGCTTCGGTCGGCATGCTTAGCGTCATGATGATCAATCCTACAGAGAATAATAATTTGAGTGGCATAATGTTCAGGCGTTATATACGCTCGGCGAGGGGAAGTGAGAATATTCGAAGGCCGTCAACTCCGCCTTTTCGAGGCTATGGTAGCGTAAGCGGACAAAGAAATTCCATCGCGTATAATGTCCTGAACACAATGTAACCGAACTATTCCCGTTTGCAACTCACCGGTATTCGCAATGAACAAAATCCCGATCGGCATCAGCAGTTGTCTACTCGGCCAGGAAGTGCGTTTCGACGGCGGCCATAAGCACGACTCGTATATCACCGGCACACTCGGCCAGTATTTCGAGTTTCATCCGTTTTGTCCGGAGGTCGCGATCGGGCTCGGCGTGCCGAGGCCGACCCTGCATCTGGAAAACATTGAAGGCAAGGTCCGCTGCGTCGGTGTCAAGGACCCGGAACATGACGTGACCGAGCGCTTGCGAGATTATGCGGATCAGCTCAAAGACCGGTATGCCGAGTTATGCGGCTATATCCTGAAAAAAGGCTCGCCGAGTTGCGGCATGGAGCGCGTGAAGGTTTATACCGGGGTCCAGTCGCGGCCGGAAGGCGTCGGCATTTTCGCCGAGGCGATGATGCGGCTAAATCCCTTGCTGCCGGTCGAGGAGGAGGGCCGGCTCGGCGATCCGGGGCTGCGCGAAAATTTCATTCAGCGCGTTTATGTCTACTACCGCTGGAAAAAACTGCTCGCCGAAGGCATCAGCGCGCCAAGCCTGACCCGCTTCCATGCACGCCACAAGCTGATCATCATGAGCCACGGCGATTACCGCGAACTCGGGCAAATGCTGGCCGACCTGAGCCAGGAGAACCTCGCCGAAGTCGCCGAACGCTATAGCGCGCGGCTGATGAAAATGCTGAAGCATGTGCCGACCCGCAGCCAGCAGGTGAATGTGTTACAGCATATACAGGGGTATCTGAAAAAGGAACTGAGCGCGGACGACAAGGCCGAGATGGTCGAGGTGATCGAACGCTACCGGCGCGGCGAAATCCCGCTGATCGTGCCGCTGACCTTGCTGAAGCACCATTTCCGCAAAGCCCCCGACCCTTACATCGAGGAATCCTATTACATGTCGCCTTATCCGCAGGAGTTGCGGCTGATCAACGCGTTATGACGATGGCCAAAATTTTAATCATAGGCTGCGGCGGCATCGGCGCCGCGTTGGGCCGTCAACTGGCCGGGCAGGGCCATCGCGTGAGCGGGTTGAAGCGGCGGCCGCCGGGGGCTGACGATGCAATCCGTTATCTGGCGGCGGATATTGCCGAGGCGGCAAGCTTGGCAAAGCTGGAAACCGATTTCGACCAGGTGTTTTTCATCGTCTCGGCCGACGGCCGCAACGAGCCAAGCTATCGCGCGGTCTACCAAACCGGCCTGCACAATGTTCTGGAGCGATTTTCCGGCGTGCCGCTGCTCTTCGTTTCATCGACCAGCGTTTACGCGCAGTCGCGCGGCGAGTGGGTCGATGAGGAGTCCGCTGCGGAACCTGACGATCTGAACAGCCGGCTGCTACGGCAGGCGGAAAAACAGGTGCTGGCGGCGAATCCGGCCAATAGCGTCGTGCGCTTCTCCGGCATTTACGGGCGGGGCCGCGAACATCTGGTCCGATTGGCGGCGACTACGCCAGCTATCCAGTTAACGCCGCCTTACTACACGAACCGGATACATCAAGACGATTGCGTCGGCGTTTTGGAATTTTTGTGCGCGCGGCGTCTGGCCGGGGCGGCGCTGGAGCGCTGCTATCTGGCCAGCGACGACGATCCGGCGCCGATGTGGGAGGTCGTTTCCTGGCTGGCCGAACGCCAGCAGTGTCCGCCGCCTGTTATCAAACCCGTCGGCGAGGATGCGTCGATGAACAAGCGCTGCGATAATGCCCGTTTGAAAACGCTGGGTTACCGCTTCCGCTATCCGGGTTACAAGGACGGTTACCGCTGGGTAGGGCCGGTGCCGGCTTGAGCGCGAATCGCGTCAGGACTCCTTGCTTTCGCCGACGGTGAATTCGATCCCGCCGACCCGTCTGGCGATTTGATTGTATAAAAAACAGCCCAGCAGCGTGAAACCATAGCCGAGCAAACCGCTGACAACCGGCATGACCGACACGGCGATGGCGAGGCGAAGCCATAGCGGACCGCCTTCGCTAAATCTTTCCGGGTGCGATAGGAACAAACTTAGCATGAGCACGATGAAAAATAGTGTGCTTGTGGCGGCGAACAGCAGCGCCATGACTTTGCTCGTCTGATGGTAGGCAATGCGCATGATTTGTTTTTTCATAGAACCCATGGCTTTATTTAGAGGTAACACGGAAGGGAAGGCGTCGCTGCATACTATCGCATTTCCGGCGAAGCAGAAACCTTTTGGAATCAATCAGGGCTTACGCTCTTGTTCGGTTTGAAAAAAATTAACGCGAGCCAATAAACATGACGATCGAAGTTTTTTGGGGTTGCGGCAGTCCTTATTCCTGGCGGGTTCAACTGGCGCTCGAAATCAAGCGGATACCGTATCAAAGCCGGCGCCTGAACTTTTCAAAACAAGATTTGCAATCGGGCGAATTGCTCGCGGTCAATCCGCGCGGCCAGGTGCCGGCGCTTCGCGACGGCGCCTTCACGCTCTATGAATCGCTCGCGATTCTGAGCTATCTGGACGCCAAACAGCCGAATCCGCCCTTGTTCGGCAACAGCGCGGCGGAACATGGACTGATCTGGCGCCAGCTGATGGAATGCGTCTATCACCTCGAACCGCACATGACCACTTTTGCCGGTACGATCCTCTCCGGAGAGCTTCCGGAGAAGCGCCAGGACGCGATCGAATCCAGGAAGCAGGTTGAGCAGGAACTGGCCCGCCTGGATCGAGTGTTAAGTCGCGAGGATTATTTGGCCGGCAACCGGATTTCGGCGGCCGACGTATCGTATTATCCGGTCATCCAGTTATTGCTGATTGCCGCCAGGCGCGAAAATACCGAAGCGGTCAGCGGCGGATTGCGCCTAAGCGAGGTGCATTTTCCGGCATTGCATGCCTGGTGCCAGCGCATCGAGGCTTTGCCGGGATTTGCAAGAACGAATCCACCGCATTGGCGCGCCTAAAGCGCATCCGGTTTGATAAAGCGATGCAGTGTGTTCAGATCGACGGATGGCAGATAGGGGATGATACCGAGCGGAGGCGCATTCAGCGCGCTTTGGATCGTCGCGATAGTGGCTTCGGGGCAAACCATGCCCTGATCGTTGCAGACCGCGATCCAGCCGGCCAATTCGAGTCCTTTAAGACGGATCGCCTGCGCGGTCAATTTGGCGTGATTGATGCAGCCGAGTTTGATCGCGACCGCCAGGATTACCGGCAGTCCAAAGGCCAGCGCGAGATCGCTGATGTCTTCCCGCGCATTGATCGGTGCATGCCAGCCGCCGGCGCCTTCGACCAAGACGATGTCGGCCTGGTCTTTCAATTGCTCGAAGCGCGCCTTCAGTACCGCCAGATCGACCGGGTTCTCCTTTCCGGCCAGATGCGGCGAGATCGGTAATTCGTAGGCATAGGGATTGATCAGGTCGTAATCGAGCGGGAGGCTGGCATGGGCCTGAAGCAGCAAGGCGTCTTCGTTTTTGAGTGTGCCGCCTTCTAGACGGCATCCCGAGGCGATCGGTTTCATGCCGACGACCGTTTTGCCTTGATTCTTGAAGGCCTGCATCAACGCCAATGTCGCCCAGGTTTTGCCGGCGTTGGTGTCGGTGCCGGTGATCAAATAACCTTGCTGCATGCACTCAGGTCCTCGCTGACACCAGTAATATTTCAAAGGTGGCCGGAATCCTTCCTTCGCTGCGATGATGTTCGTAAGCGCGATACATCGCTTGCATCCGCGTTTTTCCGGTCAGGTTTTTCGTTCGTGCCAGATGCACATTATGCGCACCGATCTGTTTCAGTTCGCGCATCAGCTCGACCACCGACGCATAGCGCGGCGTATGCAGGGTTTGCCGAATCCGGCAGGCGCTGAAGCCTGCCGCCCGCAGGAACCGCAGCAGTTCCTGTTCGCCGTGAAAGGCATTCACATGCGGCAACTCGTCGACCTCAGCCCAGGCACTTTTGAGTTCCTGCAGGGTCCTGGGGCCGAAGGTCGAGAAGAGCAACGGGCTGTCGGATTTTAGCATCCTTTTCAAATCGGCGAGCACATGATCCAGCCGGTCGCACCATTGCAGGGCCAGATTCGAATAGATCCCGTCCAGGCTGTCGGCCGCGAACGGCAACCGTTCCGCGTCGGCGCAGACATAATGCAGCGCGGGCTGTAAGCCGTCTTTTCGGTTCAGCTTGCAACGCGCGGCGTCGAGCATCGCCGCTGCAATATCCAGCGCTATCACCGTGTCGGGTTTATGATGGTCGGCCAACAACAGCTCGGCCAGATTGCCGGTGCCGCAGCCGAGATCGAGCACGGTGCCTCGAATGCCTTCTTGCTCGGCCTCTCGCATTAAATCGATCGCGCTGCGCCGTTGCAGCGCGGCGGCTTGATCATAAGTTGCCGAGGCGGCGGCGAAGGATTGCCTGATCCGGGGTTTATCGAGCAGCGCCGCGTTCATGTTGACTCCATGAAGCCTGAAATAATCTCGATCAATCGTTCCTGATGGCTCAGGAAGGGCACATGCCCTGCTTTATCGATGAGATGTAATTGCAGGTCCGGTTGCAGGCGCTGCAACTGCGCGCCGACCGCATGCGGAACCAGCGTGTCCCTGCCGCCCAGAATCGCCGAGACGGTCCGATTGAACGCCGCCAATGCCGGGCGCAAGTCGGCTTCTTTCAGGATTTTCAGCCCCTGTTGCAGGGCGGCATTGTCGGGCGGATCGCACTCGAAAATGGCCGCTTTCAGGGTCTTCAACAGGGCTTTTGTATCCGGGAGACTATGGACTTGCAGCACCAGGAAGCGCAGCAGGGTTTGCTGGGCATCTTCGGTCAATTGGCTGGAAAAGGCGTCCAAGACGCGAGGCGAGACGCCCGGCCAATGCTCGGGGCTGTCGGCGGCATCATGGGTGCGGATGAAGCGCGGATTGCCGGCCAGCAGGATCAGGCGGTCGGCATGATCCGGAAAACGGGACGCGATGTCGAGCGCGATGGTCGCGCCGAGCGACCAACCCAGCCAGCAGGCCGGTTCATCGTCGACCGCGGCAAGCAGCGCCGGCGCGAGGTGCTCCAGATCGAAAGCGGAAATCCTGCCGCTGCGCCCGTGTCCCGGCAGATCGATGCAGGTGACGCGGTAGTCTTTGGCCAGCGCTTCCGCGAAAGGCCGCCAGATGCCCGTGTGCATGCCCCAGCCATGCACCATCACGATCGGTTTGCCGTGGCCGTAGGTTTCTGTATGGATGTGTGTCATCAAAGCATTTCAGTGTCGGTAACGATTCCATGGCCGCATCATGCCAAGCCCTTGAGTCTGTTCAGTTCATTCAGCAATCTGTCGACCTGCGCTTCTTCATGCGCGGCCGAGAAGGTCACCCTGAGCCGCGCGCTGCCTTGCGGCACGGTCGGAGGACGGATCGCGCCGACCAGAATGCCTGCATTCAGCAAGGCGTCGCTGAACGCCATGGCTTTCCGGCTGTCGCCGAGCAGAATCGGCTGGATCGGCGAGGGCGACGGCATCAGTTCGAGGCCGATTTGCTCGGCGCCTTGCCGGAAGCGTTCGGTCAATCGCTTCAGCTTGTCCCGCCGCCAGCTTTCGGCGCGGACAATGCTCAAACTAGCACGCGTGGCTTCCGCCACCGCGGGTGGCAGCGCGGTCGTGTAAATATAGGTGCGCGCCTTCTGGATCAACAGTTCGATCAGGAGATCGGGGCCGGCCACGAAGGCGCCGAAGGTGCCGAAAGCCTTGCCTAGCGTGCCGACCAGGACCGGCACGTCGGTCTGATCCAAACCGTAGTGTTCGAGCACGCCGCCGCCCTGGCCGCCAAGCACGCCGAGGCCGTGCGCGTCATCGACCATCAGCCAGGCGTCCCGTTCCTCTGCGAGCCTCGCGATCGCCGGCAGCGGCGCGAGATCGCCGTCCATGCTGAAGACGCCGTCGGTCACGATCAGTTTTTTACCGCTTGCGGCAGCGAGCGTGTTCGCCAGATGGTCGAGATCGGCATGCCGATAGCGCTTGAAGCGCGCGCCGGACAACAGGCCGCCGTCGATCAGAGAGGCATGGTTCAGCCGGTCTTCGACGATCGTATCGCCGCTGCCGACCAGCGCCGAAATCGCGCCGAGGTTCGCCATGTAGCCGGTCGAAAACAACAGCGCCCGCTCGCGGCCGCAAAACTCGGCCAGTTCCTCTTCGAGTGCGTGGTGCGCGGTGCTATGGCCGCAGACTAGATGCGCCGAGCCGCTGCCGACGCCGTATTGGCCGGCGGCATTCTTGAACGCGCCGATCACGTCCGGGTGATTCGCGAGGCCGAGATAATCGTTGCTGCAAAAATTGATCAGCTCGCGGCCGTCGGCCGTCAGCTGCACGCCCTGCGGCGAGGCGACGATCCGCCGTTTGCGGTATAAACCCTGCGCGGCGACGGCCGTCAGCGTGTTTTCGGCATCGGTCTGAAAAGGCATCAATCGGAACGATATTATTGCTGCGCGTAGCTCGACCCGCCCATCTGCACGCCAAGCCGGTCGAACAGGGCCTTGTCGTGGTTCGTCATCGGGTTGTCGGTGGTCAGCAGTTTTTCGCCGTAGAAGATCGAATTGGCGCCGGCCAGGAAGCACAAAGCCTGCATCTCGTCGCTCATGCCGGTGCGGCCGGCGGACAGGCGCACCCGCGATTTCGGCATCATGATCCGGGCGACCGCGATGGTCCGGATGAACACGAACGGGTCCAGCGCTTCGGTGCCCATCAACGGCGTGCCTTCGACCTGCACCAGCATGTTGATCGGCACGCTTTCGGGGTGCGCGGGCAGGTTGGCCAGTTCGAGCAACAGCTTGGCGCGGTCGTCGTCGCCCTCGCCCATGCCGACGATGCCGCCGCAGCAGACATTGATGCCGGCGTCGCGCACCCGCGCGAGCGTATCGAGGCGGTCCTGGTAGGTGCGGGTCGTGATCACTTCGGAATAATACTCTTCGGAGGTATCGAGGTTGTGATTGTAATAATCGAGACCGCCTTCCTTCAGGCGCGCGGTCTGTTCGTCGGTCAGCATGCCGAGGGTCACGCAGGTCTCCATGCCCAGCGCTTTGACGCCCTGCACCATTTCGACTACTCTCTCAATATCCTTGTCCTTCGGTTTACGCCAGGCCGCGCCCATGCAGAAACGGCTGGCGCCTTCGGCCTTGGCGCGCTCGGCGGCTTTCAGCACGTCCTCGACCGGCATCAAGGCCTCCGGTTTCAGGCCGGTGTCGTAGCGGGCGCTTTGCGGGCAATAGCCGCAATCTTCCGAACAGGAGCCGGTCTTGATGCTGAGGAGGCTGCTGACCTGCACTTCGTTCGGGTCGAAATAGGCCCGGTGCGCGCATTGCGCCTTGAAGATCAGGTCGTTGAAGGGCAGGGCGAACAGCGCCTGCACTTCGTCGAGTTGCCAGTCATGGCGGATCGGCGCGGCGGCTTCGAGGGCGCTGGCGGCAGGTTGGGCGGTCATGCGAGAGATCTCCGGGGTGGTAAATTGAAAACTGATCAACCCATTCGTCTGAAAATGGTGAACAACTGGCTCGATATTATACAGCAATGGCTGTTTCCGCCAACCTGTATCCTGTGCGGGAATCCGGGGCAGGCGGGGCGCGATCTGTGTTCGCATTGCCGGCTGCTATTGCCGGCCAATGCCTGCTGCTGCCCGTGCTGCGCAAATCGGATGGACGCCGTCGCCGCCGAGGCCAATCGGCCTTGCGGACGCTGCCTCAGCCGCCCGCCCGCCTTCGATAAAGTCCATGCGCCTTTCCTGTATCAGGAAGGCATGCGTTATCTGATCACCGGTTTGAAATTCAGCGCCCGCCATGCCAATGCGCGTTTGCTCGCCCAATTGCTAACCGAGCATGTCGGTCAACATGCACAAAGACCCGATTGTCTGATGCCGGTGCCTTTGCACAAGGCGCGCTACCGCGAGCGCGGCTTCAATCAGGCGATCGAAATCGGCAGGCTCGTCGCCGCCGAAACCGGGATTCCGCTTGATCTGACCAGTTGCCGCCGGCGGCGCGATACGCCGCATCAAGCCGGGCTGACCTCCAAGCAGCGGCGGCGAAACATCAAAAATGCGTTCGAGCTGGTCAGGCCTGTTTCATGCCGCCATGTCGCGATTCTCGACGATGTGATGACGACCGGATCGACCGCGCATGAGATGGCCGCACTGCTCAAAAATCAGGGGGTCGAGCGGGTCGATGTCTGGGTTTGCGCACGCGCCTGATTCGGCATCTGTATTATGATGAGCAAAACCACGCAATTGACGGAGAGGAAATGATGCGGCGCGATTTTTCCGGTTTGAACGAGCGGACATTCGATGTGCTGATTTGCGGCGGCGGCATTTACGGCGCCTGGACCGCCTATGATGCGGCCTTGCGCGGACTGAAAGTCGCTTTGGTCGACCGGGGCGACTGGGCGAATGCGACATCGAGCGCCTCCAGCAAGCTGGTGCACGGGGGCCTCCGCTATCTCGAAAATTTCGATTTCAAGCTGGTGCGGAAAACCTTGGCTGAGCGGCAGATGCTGCTGGCGGCCGCGCCGCATCGGGTGCGGCCCTTGCGCTTCGGCGTGCCGGTTTACCGGGACAGCCGGCTCGGCAGTTTCCGGTTGGCTGTCGGTCTGACCTTGTATGACGGGCTGGCCGGATCGATCAACGATGAACAAGGTTTCAAGCGTTACGATGGACGGGAATTTTCCGCGCGCTTTCCGTTCTTGCGCGCCGCGGGTCTGCAAGCCGGCTTTACCTATCTCGATGCGCAAACCGACGATGCACGCCTGGTGTTGGAACTGGTCGCGGGCGCCGAAAGCGCCGGCGCGGTCTGCCTGAACTATGGCAAGGTGGCTGATTTGATCGAGCACAACGGCAAGCTTTCCGCGGCGGTCGTGACCGATCAGCTGACCGGCGAAAGCGTCACGGTGCAGGCGAAACAGTTCGTGAATACGGCAGGGCAATGGGCCGGCCTGTTGCGGCACGGCCAGCGCAATTACCGCCTGAGCAAGGGCGTGCATCTGATTCTGCCGAACATCCTGGGCAGGGAGGCTTTATTGTTGACCGCGAAGGCCGACGGCCGGGTGTTTTTCATGATTCCCTGGTACGGCAGGACCTTGGTCGGCACGACCGACACCGATTATGACGGCGATCTCGATGCGGTCAGGGTGGAAAATAAGGACATCGATTATTTGCTGAATGAGGTGAACGGCGTCGCCGGGAACTTGAGCTGGACTCGGGAAGACATCATCGGCAGTTTCGCGGGGCTGCGCGTGTTGAAGCAAAGCGATAGGTCTTCCCCGTCCGCTGTCAGTCGCGACTGGGAATTGCATGCCTCGGACAATGGCCTGTTGACCTCGATCGGCGGCAAACTGACTTCGGCCAGAAGCGATGCGGCGCATATCGTGGATAAACTCTGTGAGAATCTTGGGCTGCGGCAGGCATGCGGAACCTTCGGCAAGCCGCTGCCGTGGTCGCCGGGGGGCGATTTTCCTGATTGGTCTGAAGGGATGACAAGGCGCGCCCTAGCATTGGGGATAGACAAGGAAAGCGCGCAGTGGCTGCTTTTTCGCCATGGCAGCCGCGTCACGGAGGTCTTCGCGTTATGCGAAAATCATCCCGAATGGGTGAGCCGGATCGTGCCGGAAGCGCCCTTCATCGTGGCCGATCTCTTGTTTTGCGCGCGCAGCGAAATGATCGTGCATCTCGATGATTTGCTGCGGCGCCGGCTGCCTTTGCTGATCCTGGCGAAGCTGAGGCCGGAAGATCTGCGGCGGATTGCGGGGATTGCCGCGCCCGAATTGGGCTGGAGTGAGGAAAAGATCGAGTCGGAGTGCCGGCGTGTTTTACAAGCCTACCGTTTAGAAGGGGAGTAAACGGCGGATGGGCGCGACAAAAGCATCCTTAAAGCCACTTGCGTTTCCTGAAGAACATCAGCAGGAAACCCGATATCACTATGAAAATCACCCATAGCAGCGGATAACCCCATTTCCATTTCAATTCCGGCATGTAGTCGAAGTTCATGCCATAGACGCCGGCGATGAAGGTCAGCGGGATGAACAGGGTCGAGAACACGGTCAACACCTTCATCGTCTCGTTCATTTTGTTGCTGATGCTGGACAGGTAGATGTCCAGCATGCCGGAAATCAGGTCGCGGTAGGATTCCAGTGCTTCGATGATGCGTATCGTGTGATCATACACATCGGTGAAATAATGTTGGGTGCGCTCGTTCAACAGCGGCGATTCGCTGCGATGGATCGCGGCCAAGAGTTCCCTGAGCGGGGAGATAGAGCGGCGTAAAAAAATCAGTTCGCGTTTGATTTTCTGTATGGCCGTCATCGTGCGGTGGGTCGGGTTGGTCAGCAGTTCGTCTTCGACCGTTTCGATCAGATCGTCAAAGGCATCCTGCAAGGCGAAATATTCGTCGATCACCGTATCCATGATCACGTAGGCCAGGTAATCGCCGCCCTGGCTGCGGATATGGCTTTGCGGGACGTTCAGCCGGTTGATGATCGGGTCCAGAATGTCGTCGGGTTTTTCCTTGAAGGTGAACACGATGTTGTTCAACAGCAGCAGGCTGATTTGCTCGTATTTGACCGAGGCATCGTCGTTCTGCAAGGCGATCGCCTTGAACACGATGTACAAATAATTCTCGAATTCCTCGAATTTGGGCCGTTGATGCGTATTCAGGATGTCTTCGAGTACCAGCGCGTGAATGTTGAAATGCCGTCCGATCGCCTCGATGACCGCGACATTCTCTAGGCCGTTCACGATGACCCAGGTGACCGTTTCGGGGGTGTCGTAAGGCGGGATTTCGTCAACCGAGGCGAGGGTGCGCTTTTCGAGCCGCGCGGCGTTGTAATTGATCACCGTGATGCTGGAGACGTGATCGTGCACATCACCGACATGCACCAGCGAGCCCGGCTCCATGCCCGCTTTTTCGGAGGCGTAACTGAGCGATTCGATCATGTCGGCGGTGTCTGGGTTAGGGGTTGGCGGATAAGATCGGAAACAAACCTTTCAAGCCGCCGGCGATGAATTCGACGGCCAGCGCGGACAGCACCAAACCCATCAGGCGCGTGAAAATATTGATGCCGGTCTGGCTCAGATGTTGGGTCAGCCAGGGAATGAAGCGAATGACGAGCCATAAGATCAGGGCGACCGTCACGATGTCCAAACCGATCAAAAGATAATGCCAGAGCGAAGCGTCCGTTTGCGCATAGAGGATCACCGTGCTGATCGCGCCGGGACCGGCCAACAGCGGCATCGAGATCGGAACGACCGCGCTCGACTGGCGGTTGGCGCTGGCTTTGGCTTCCTGCCGGTTATGTACCAGTGCGCTGGTCTTCGCCTGCAGCATCGAAATCGCCAGCAACATCAACAAAATGCCGCCGCTGACTTTGAAAGAGTTGATGCTGATGCCGAAAAAACGCAGCAGGTTTTCGCCGGCAAATAACGCAATCAGCAAGATGACGGTGACCGAAAAAGCGACCGTTCCGGCAATCGACCTCATCTCCGCACGGTTGCCGGCCGTCAGTGAGGCGATGATCGGCATCACGCCCAAGGGATCGACCACGGCGACCAGGGCGATCAGGATTTTGATGTAGTCCGTGTATTCGATCATGCCTTGCGCCGACAGATGATACGCCTAGACCGTTTTTGACTGCTTGACGGTCGGGTGATTGATTCGGTGTTTGAACACCAGTTTACTCAACGCCGGCAGCACCACGAAGGTGCAGGTCATGATCCAGAAGATGCCGATCGTGATCACCAGGCCCATGCTCGCGATGCCCTGATGTGGCGAAAACGCCAGGCCCGCGAAACTCGACGCGGTGGTCAAGGCGCCGTAGAACATCGCCCGCGCGGTGCTCGACTGGTAGATGTTCTGCTCTTCCGACAGCGAATGGTGCAGTTTTTCGACCATGTGGATGCCGTTGTCGACGCCGAGGCCCAAGAGCAGCGGTAGGGCGATGATGTTCGCGAAATTGATCGGCGTGCCGGTCAACACCGTGCTGGCCATCGTGAAGAGGCCGGCCAGAATCAACGGAGTCATCACCAGCAGGGTGTCGGTCAGGTTGCGCCGAATCGCCAGCAGCAGCAGCGCGATCGTGATCAGCGCGATGAGGATCGCCTGTTGAAAGGCGCTGATCACTTCCTTCATCGACTCCAAATACATGACCGGCAAATCGGTCGTTTCCGGCGCGATCGCCTGCACGTCGGTGATGAACTTGGCCATGTTGTCGAGATCGTTCATATCATACTTCGGCACGATCTGAATCCGGTACAGGCCGGTCTTGCTGAGCCATCTGTCCTTGATGTCCCGCGGCACGTCGTCGAGCGTGACTTCGCTCGCGTTCAAACTGCCATAGAGTTCGTTCATCACCTTCGGCAAGGTGCCGAGCAGGGTGATCTGCACCTGTTCGATGAACTGGCGGCGGCTGGTTTCCTGGCGCGCATCCAGTTCGAGCAGCATATCGTTCAATTCTTTACGCAGGCCGGTCAGCGCCTCGATGTCCTTCGCGTTCTTTTTGCTCGGCAGGACCGTGTCGATCGCCTTGATCAGTTTGACGATGCCGGGTTCCGGCTCCAGATCGGGCTGCAATTCGGGGAAGCGCTGCGGCTGCGCGCCGAGCATCAGCGCGATTTCATCGATGATCGCGAGTTTGTCCTCCTGATTGTCCGGCACGAAATCGAACAGGCTGATCGTCTTGTCGACCGTATCGATCTTGGCGAGCTGTTGCTGCAAGGCCTTGGCTTTGTCCGCATCTTGCGCGAGGACCGTCAGGGTCATCGGCGAGGTGTCCTTGTCTTTCATCAGGCTCTTGAACGCGATCACCGACTCGGTTTGGGGGTCGCGGAGGTTCAATGGATTGAAGTCGGTCTTGACGTTGAACACCAAAATGATCGACAGCACACTCAACACCACAGTGCCGATCGCGATCGGCTTCGCGAAGTGCAGGGTCAGATGGGCGAATTTTTCCGCCAGGGTCGCCAGCAGCGGGTGTGACGTATCGGCGTCTTTCGGCACCGACACCGGCACGAATTTGAGCAACAACGGCAAGACGGTCAAGGTGACCAGCAAACAGATGAACAAGCTGGTGCCGGCCAACAGACCCAACTCTGACACGCCCTTGTAATCGGTCGGAATGAAGGCATACAGCCCGATCGCGGTGGTGCCGGCGCATAACAATAAGGAGGGACTGGTGCTGAGCAACGTGCTGCGAATCGCGCGGACCCTGTCGACATGATGGAGCAGGTTGTCGCGGTAGCGCAAGCAGAAATGGATCGCGTACTCGACGCCGAGACCGATATTCGAAACCGCGAACGCGACCGAAATCAGATTCAGCTCCTTGACCGAAAACGCGGCAAAGCCGCCGCAAAATACCATGCCCAGGGCGAGCGTGAACAAAGTCGTCAGGGTCAACGCGAGCGAATGATAGGCTTTCAGCAGGATCACGAAAACCAGCACGACCGAGAATATACTCGCATTGAAGGTGCCGGTGCTCATGCCCAAGAGTTCGTCGTCCTCGAGGCCGACTTCGCCGGTGACCCAGATTTTGACGGCGGGCAGATTCGCTTCCTGAATCGTGGCGGCGGCTTTCCGAATCGCTTCGATCGCGTTTTCGGCCGGCCGTATCGAACTGTAATCGAACTTGGGCAGCACATTGATGAAGCCCTTGTTCGCGCTCGCCTGGGTGATTTTCTGTTCGGCGATCAGGTTTTCCCAGGACAACAGGCTGTTCTCGCCGTTGACCCGCTTATGCAGCGCGGCGTTGATTTTATCGACCAGCGAGGTCAGGTCGATCGGTACCGATTGATCCTTGTTCGCGGAGGTCAGCGCATCTTCGAGGATCGAAAAAAAGCCGGTCAGATTCGGTTCCTTCGAAATTCGGCCGATGAATGGCTGCGCCTGGGACAAGCTGTTCGACAAGGTTTGCAGATCGTCCTGTTCGAGATAGAGCAGGCCGTTGCGGTGGAAATAGTCATTGTCGTTGGGCACATAGACCGAATCGAAATTGGCCTTGTCCGCGGCGAGCAAGCGGCCCAGACGTTTGGTCGCCGACTTGGTCAGTTCGGGCGTGTCCGACTCGACCACCAGCAACAGCGTATGCAAATCCTTCGAAAAAGCTTGTTCGAACTTGCGGCGGTTTTGCTGAAACGGCGCATCGGGCGCGATCAGTTCGGCCGTGTCGGTATTGATGCTCAAATGGTTGGCGGTGTATTGTATGGTCCCTCCCACCAGCAGGCAGATGATCAGGAAGGTTTTAAACGGATGGCCGAGGATGCGGTTTCCGACCGACGCGATGATGTGTTGTATGCTATTTACAGAAGACATGAAGCAGTGATCCTAGATCCAGGCAATTATGGACGGGTGACAATGTTTAAACGCTCGAACGCTTCGCTGCGGGTTTCGAGCAATTGATCGTTTTGCAGCCGGATGAACAGCGCGGCAAGATGTTCGGCATTCGCCAATTTGAGCCCCTGTTCCTGGCCGAGGCACAAGAGCGCGGTGGACCAGGCGTCGGCGATGGTCGGATCGGCATGCGCGACGGTCACCCCGACCAGATCATGCGTGACCGGACGGCCGCTGCGCGCATCCAGGATATGGCCGTAGCGCTGGCCGTTCGCCTCGAAAAA
>Ga0207968_100255_pt1 | contig 22211 bp, 20 predicted proteins | sample LakWasMet21_HOW5_2_FD_183867 | JGI IMG/M metagenome (GOLD analysis project Ga0207968, IMG submission 183867) | Freshwater sediment methanotrophic microbial communities from Lake Washington under simulated oxygen tension - Sediment Metagenome... | ecosystem: Environmental > Aquatic > Freshwater >...
AGGGCTAACTCGCGCAAGATGCTCCGCTCTGAAGCCTTGATTTTTTCCGGTCGGCCTTTTCGTTTCATCGCTCACCTTATGTTATAGTCTTGGTAAGCTGGTATTTTAATTGATTTTGTCTACACCCGCTTAGGGGGCTTGATTTAAACTCATCTAACCTTGGCGTCCTATTTTAGTAGGCGTTCCCTCAATAGGATGGATTGAGGTACGAAGATTATCAGCCGCGAACGATGAGCTTCCTTCGCCAGCTCATTCCGTGGTCCTTTAATCACGTTCTTCGCCCGAAGTGATTTTATGAAATCCGAGCGTTTCCAGATAGCGGATTTCGGAGAGCTTTATCGAGTTTTTGAGTATCAGCTCGTCAATGGATCGATAGTCGCCTTGATACGCATAGATGATGATATTGCTGTCAAATAGCATGACTAGTCTCTGCCGGGCAAAGGGCGATCGATTCTGATCTCTTTTTGCCAGGCGGCGGGGTCTTTAATATCCGAAAATAAATGATATTGCCGGCCTTCCTTGAACAAGGACAGCAATTGTTTTCCGTCGTAAGGCTTTTGCCTTTGCCGCTTGCTTTTAAGAAATTGAATGAAATCGATGACCTCTCTTTGCCGGTCGTCAGGCAAGACTTCAGGGAACCTCGAAAAACCGAGCATCATGAGATAATAACGGGTATAGCTGGATCGGCCCATGAAGCACTCCTCTTTAGGCTCTCGCTTTTCGCGCGCCTGAGCGAGAGTGTAGTCCATATCGCGGCGACATCGCGGACCGGGACGCTGGCGCGTCCACACTCGGTTCCCACGGGGCGCGCGGGAACCAGATAAAATACCCGTACGCGCCAACTTTGCATTGCATGGTGATCAGACAATCCGGCAATATCCCATAAAACTGGAGGCCTTCATACTCCGTGAGAGCAAATGACCTGCCGCCCATCATTTCTTGATATTGAAAGACCTGCCCCCATTATTTTCTCGCGCGTACCGTTGGGGCGATGAGGGTTCAGGGGCGGAACAACGCCTGAAGACCGGCTAAAATATCTTTCCGAAGAAAAAAGCAACAAACCACTAAACAAAAGAGACTTTATGAATTCCTGGACGAAATATCCGCAGATATACGAAATCAATACCTGGGTTTGGCTGGAGGAACTCAGCCGAAGCGCCGGCCGGCCCATCACCCTGGCTTCGGTCCCCGATGTCGAGTGGGACTGCATCGCGGCGCTCGGCTTCGATGCGGTCTGGTTGATGGGGGTTTGGGAGCGTAGTCCGATGGGTAAAAGGATTGCGATGGCCAATGCAGGCGTGCGGGCAGAATTCCAAGACGCTTTGCCGGATTTCAAGGATGCGGACCATGTCGGCTCGCCTGATTGCATAAGGTGCTATCGCGTTGACGAGCAGCTGGGCGGACCGGATGCCCTGGTCCTCGCCCGGGCAAAAATGGCGGCGCGCGGCCTGCGCCTGATCCTCGATTTCGTGCCCAATCATGTCGCCCCGGATCATCCCTGGCTGGCCGAGCAGCCACGCTATTTTATTCGCGGCGGTGACAAGGATCTGAGCAGGGAACCGGCAGCCTTCATCGTCATTGGCGGCAATATCTTTGCCCGCGGCAAGGATCCGTGTTTCCCTGCCGGCTCCGATGGGGTCCAGGTGAACGGCTTTGACCCAGGACTGCGCGCGGCCACCGTCGAGACCCTGAACGCTATCGCCGGACAGTGCGACGGCGTGCGCTGCGATGGGGCGGTGCTGCTGCTCGATTCGGTTTTTGAGGAAACCTGGGGACCTCGCGCGGGAGACAGACCCGAGGCCGACTATTGGGGCGAGGTGATAGCGTCCGTCAAAGCGAAGCATCCCGACTTTCTGTTCATTGCCGAAGTCAGCGGGGACAAGGAATGGGACTTGCAGCAACAGGGCTTCGATTTTTGTTACGACAGGCGCCTGTACGACCGCCTCGCGCAGGAGTCGGCGGCAAGCGTTCGCCTGCATCTGGGTGCCGACCGCGCCTATCAGAACAAACTGGTCCGCTTCATTGAAGATCATGACACGCCGAGAGCGGCCGCCATGTTCAATGCGGAAAAGCACCGCGCCGTCGCGGTCGCCGCGCTGACCTTGCCCGGCGCGCGCCTGGTTCACGAGGGGCAGCTGGAAGGCCTGCGCGTGCGCTTGCCGGTATCGTTGGGTCGCCGGCTGGAGGAAGCCGCCGATGGCGATTTGCTCGCGTTTTATCTGCAACTGCTCTGCGCCTTGAAAAGGGGCGAGTTCATGCGCGGCGATTGGCTGCTTTGCGAGCTTGGCGGCTGGCCGGACAACATGAGTTGCAACAATTTGCTTGCCTGGACATGGACGACTGAAAACAGCCGTTGTCTAGTCGTCGTGAATCTGTCCGAGACGCAAAGCCAAGCCCGAATCAAGATAGCCTGGCCGGGACTGAAGGGCCGGCTTTGGCGGCTGCACGATGTGTTTCAGTCCACGAGTCTTGAACGCGATGGCACGGAATTGGAGAAAGAAGGTTTGTACGTCGATCTACCGGCATGGGGCTTTCATTTTCTGACCGCAGAGCGCCCTTGATCGGGTGCTTCGTCGGCGACAGCCATCGGCCGGCGCTCGCCCGGCCGCTTGCCGGTGCTGCGCGCGCTAGCAAGGTTGCCTCGGCAAACTTTGCGGAATCGAGGAATAGCGAAGCCGCGAAGCCCTCGATTCCGGTCAGCTATTGGCCCACCCGAGCGCAGATAAAAACCGGTCGGCAGTATCGATCACAAGAATTTCTTAATTTTTGTGTTTTAGTTTTCAGGGTCCCTCTGTAGAATGGCCTCATGGGTTTTTCCATCAAACCTGCGGTTCGACAATTTTGACCGCGCATTGAGGTAAAGTTTATGATCCTCTCAGCTAAAGCCGTCGCGCTTTTCGCCGTGTTAATGGCGCTAGCCATGGGCGTCGTTGCGCAACAACCCTCGCATGAGAACAACGTACAAATCGAGAGGATTTCCGATATCCCCGCAGGATCCAAGCTTAGTTTCGATCATTCAATCGAAATTGCGGGCGCGGTTGGGAGTGGCTCTCAGGTCAGCGTCACCAAGGGAGGTGTCAAGATACACGGAGACGTGCAAGACAATGTTACGTTGGAAATCCAGAATGGCAGTACGATTATCGTCACCCGTGCAAGCAGCATGGTCAGCAATTCAGGAAGCACCATTGTCATCACGGAAAGCCAAAACGGGAGCAGCATCACGATCAATGGACAACAAATCGAAACGGGAACGACAGAGGCTGTTGGCGGATTCAGTGGGATTGAAATTCAAGGTAACGTCGGTAAACATGCGCATCTGAAGACCGATGCCTCGATCATGGTCGCGGGAAACGTGGGGGCCACCTCGTCTCTAAAAGCCAATGGTGGCATCAATGTTGGCGGGGACATTGGGAGGGGGGCTTCCCTCGCCGCCGGAGGAGGCATCAATGTCAAAAATATTGGCGATGACGTGCAAGCCGATGCCGGTGGCCATATAGCGGCATTCAACATTGGTAGAAACGCCAACCTGGATGCGGGCGGAAGCATGCATGTGCGCGACGTTGCTGCGGGAACGACGCTGGATGCGGGAGGGTCCGTAACCACCGGCACTCTCGCATCCGGTGCCAAGGTCAATGCTGGCGGAAGCATCGATGCACAAGCCGCGGATGCAAATGATGTATCGGCGGGAGGTTCCATGCGCATTGGCGGCGTCAAGATTCGCCGTGTTGTCGATTTCAATTAGGGGCAGCGCTTTTCTGCCCACCGGGCTAAATTCAATGGACAGTTGCTTAATCGTCGTTTAAAACATCCGGGCGGTTGACATAATGATGAAACTGAATTTCAACGTCTTTCTCGTGTTCCTGGGGGCTGTCAGCTGCATTGCCTGCGTCCAGGCCGCCACCTTCGACGACTTCAACGACGGCATCGACGAGGGTTGGACACGTTACAATCCGGTACCGGGGACGTACTCGTTTCCTGTCGAGTCGGGCAGCGTGGCCTATAAAATGGCGAGTCCCTGGGGCCGCCTCGTCAATCCGGGCCGTATCGGCAGCATCAACAGGAAGGAGCCGGCGCATGCGAAATTCCATGTGGAGGCCGATTTGCTGCACTGGACGTACAACTGGGGCGAGGACATTGGACTCTTGGCGCGGCTGCAGGAGCCGGTGCCGTCGTATTTTCTTCCGAAGGGTTACGCCTTGATTCTAAGGAACGACAAGAATGGCGATCCCGCCGCACGCCGGCTGATGATCGTGAAAAGCAAGGGCGGTGTCATTCCCCCGATCTTTCTGAGCGGTGACCAAGGCCGTTTGATGAAGCCGCCACCGGATCCCTCCGGCGATTACCGGCTCAAATTCTGGTCGGCAGACGGCTTTCTTTGGGGGCAAATCATTGATAAGAGCACCGGCACTCCGATCATGATGTGGGATGGGGCTCACTATGCGGACCGTATTCACGCGGCGGAAGACGGCGACTATCCCAGCGGCAGGAGTGGCTTGATTGCTTATGTGCACATCGTGAGTTATCAGGCGGAGGGTGTCTCGCCCACGTTTGATAATTTCTATTCTGGCACGGATGCGCCCGCCGGATTGGAAAAATGAGTCATCCGTGGGAGCGACGCTAATCGCGACGTGGCGTCGTCGCTCCCACGACGCACTCAAGGACTTTCATGGTACTGCCCGTCACGCGGCGCACAGAGAAAAAGCGGAGTGACCCTTCTTGTCCATCATTTCGAGAACCCTGCCGCCGCCGCGGGCGACGCAGGTTTGCGGGTTTTTCGCGATGAAGACCGGCAAACCGGTTTCTTCGGCGATCAGCCGGTCAATCTCTTTCAGCAGCGCGCCGCCGCCGGTCAGGTGGATGCCACGGGTCGCGACATCCGCGCTCAGGTCGGGGGGCGTTTTCTCGAGTGCGGTCTTGACCAGTCCGACGATGTCGGCCAGGGGGTCGCGCAATGCCTCGAGGATTTCATTGCTGTTCAGCGTGAATCTGATCGGTGCGCCGCCCTGGGCCAGATTCCGGCCGATCACTTCGATTTCCTTGACCTCGCTGCCGGGGTAGGCGGTGCCGATGTCCATCTTGATTTTTTCGGCTGTCGGCTTGCCGATTTGCTTGTGGTGGCGACTGCGCACATAGCTGATGATCGCCTCATCGAAACGATCGCCACCGATCCGTATCGATGACGAATAGACGATGCCGTTGATCGAGATCACCGCGACTTCGGTCGTGCCGCCGCCGATGTTCAGCACCATCGAGCCGCACACGTCATCGACCGGCAGACCCGCGCCGATCGCGGCGGACATCGCTTCCTCGATCAAATACACTTCACGCGCGCCGGCCGAGGTGGCGGACTCGCGAAACGCGCGCCGCTCGACCGAGGTCGAACCGCAAGGGACGCAGAGCAAAATGCGCGGACTTGGACGCAGGATTTTACTTTTATGCACTTTTTCGATAAAGAAGCGCAGCATGCGCTCGGCGGTCGCGAGGTCGGCGACCACGCCGTCTTTCAGCGGGCGAATCGTGGTGACATTCGCGGGCGTCCGGTCGACAATACGTTTCGCACCCTCGCCGAAGGCCGTGATCCTCTTGAGGCCGCGCTTGGCGTCATCCTTGACCGCGACGACCGACGGTTCGTTCAGCACGATGCCTTGTCCCGGGATATAGATCAAGGTATTGGCGGTGCCCAGGTCGATCGACAGATCGGTGGAAAAAAATCCGCGAATTTTATTGAATAGCATTGAGGATGCTCCTTTGGCGCAGGCAAGTGATGGAAAAAAGAGGTTGCTAGGTCACGCTTGCGGCTATCATCGCCAACATGGCGTCGGGACTGACGAGCGTTATGTGCCGGCGACCCGATCAACCCGTTTTGATCGTGGGACCTACGTTTTTTGAAAAAGCCGCCTGGACGTCGGTTTTTTCACCCGCCCGCGCACATTGCCGCATAAGCAATCGAAAAGAATATAGTTTAGAAACCGGATCCGCATGTTCTCTTTGATGGGGCTTTTTATCAAAAGCCAATGCACTTGGCATTATTTCGGTTTTTTTCCCTCGGCACTTCCCGCAAGCGCCCCGTCATCCCTCTCGTCAGCCGCTCACACAGGCCAGCCATGGGTTAGGCTCTGATTCGCTTTTGACCGCCAGGACCGGTCTCTGCCTCAAGAAACAAAGTCAAACATTAGAAAATTAAAATATTGTTCATCTCGATTTGCATCGCTTATCATAGCGGCCTTTTTGCCAGCCGAAATAGGGAGTCAATCGAGTGAAAATCATGAACCTGAGCGCGATCATTGCGTCTTTGTCAATATCGCTGATCGCTTGCGCGACCGCGCCGACCGCCCAAATGACGCGGCCGACGGCGCTTCCAACGCTGGCTTCAAGCCGGGGCGGCATCGGCGCCGGGGGAAATATCCAGAAACTGGACTACGAGGGCTTCACCGTCTGGCTCGATTGCGCGCGCCGGGGGCCGGTCAAGTTTATGTACAACGCCCAGCGCGACAGCGGCAACAAGGCCCGGGCCGCGACGTTCCGGATCGATCCGAGGGTGCCGAAGGAATGTCAGCAGATCAGCGCCAAGGCCTACGGCAACCACTATGACCGCGGCCATCTCGTGCCCGTCAATCATCTGGATTTTTCGGAAACCGCGATCCACCAGAGCAATTACATGACCAATATCCTGCCCCAAGCCGCGAATATGAACCGGGGGGCCTGGCTGTTGACCGAGGAAATCGTCGAATGTTACCGCGACATCGACGAGCTGTTGGTGATCGGCGGCGTGATCTGGGGCAACAACCCGGCGGATGACTATTTCCTGCAGTCGCACGGCGTGACGACGCCGGACGCCTTTTGGAAGGTGATTATTCGCGGGTCCGGGCAAAACGAGAGGGCCATTGCCTGGGTGATGCCGAATTCACCGGAAGCGACGAAGCGGAACCTGGACCCTTATTTGGTAAGCATTGATGAATTGGAGCGGCTGACCGGAGAGACCATTCCGGTGGCGGACTACGCGAAACACGACAAACCGGCTTCATCCTGGGTGCTTCCGCGCGGCTGCGATAAAAGTTAAGCAAAAAAACGGAGAGGGTTTGCACCGCACTCCGTTATCCTACTTTCCGCGCCGGATCATGACGCCGGCGCGCCTGTCAGCAACAGCGCTTGATGCCGTCCCATTTCTGCGCCTGCCATTGCTTGAAAAACTCGGCCCGGCTCAAGGGGCCGGTGCATTGAGGGTCCTCGCCGTGCGCATGACAGCGTGCATAATGCTCAAGATAGCGCTCGTAGGCATCGTCGCCGCTGAGGCGGCGAACGGCTTTCCAGAAGGTTTGCAGGCGCTCGATCATCGGTAATGGCTCCTTGCATTTGCCATGGGGATGTGGTGTATTCAGATAGCGCGGGAGCACTATCTCTGTCCATGCAGTCGTCAGTCGCGCGCCCAGTTTTCGACCAGGCGGCTCGGGCTGTGCGGCGCCTCGGACAACGGCGGCACCGGTTTGCCGGCCAGGTGCCGGACGCTAACCCGGAGCATGTCCAGCACGATCAGCCAGAGCAGGGTCACGAAAAACAGCGTGAGCACCGCGTCCAGGTGCAGGTTGAAGATCAATTGCGGCGCGATGCTGGCTTTCTCGGGCGGCAACAGGCCGGCTTCGAGTTTCGCGCTCATCTCGTTCGCGGCGGCGAAGAAGCCGATGCGGATATCCGCGCTGACGAGCTTTTCCCAGGCGGCCGCGCTGGTGATCGTGACCAGCCAGGCGAGCGGCACGCCGCTGATCCAGGCATAGCGGAGTTTGCCTGATTTGACCAGGATGCCGGTCGCGACCGAGAGCGCGATCGCGGCGAGCATCTGGTTCGCGATACCGAACAGGGGCCAGAGGATGTTCACGCCGCCGTTCGGATCGATCACGCCGATGTACAGGAAATAGCCCCAGCCGGCGACGACGATGCCGCTGGTCAGAATCACCGACGGCGTCCAGGAGGTTTCGCCGAGTTTCGGCCAGAAATTGCCGAGCATGTCCTGTAGCATGAAGCGGCCGACGCGGGTGCCGGCATCCAGCGTGGTCAGGATGAAGATCGCCTCGAACATGATCGCGAAGTGATACCACAACGCGAGCAAACCGTCGCCGAACGCGCTGCCGAAGATGCTGGCCATGCCGACCGCGAGCGACGGCGCGCCGCCGGTGCGCGCGAACAGGGTCGTCTCGCCCATTTGCCGGGCCAGGGTCTGTATCTGCTCGACCGTGACCGGAAAGCCCCAGGACGAGATTTTCGCGACCGCGGCGGCCGCCTCTACGCCGACCACGCCGGCCGGGCTGTTGATCGCGAAAAATACGCCCGGTTCGAGTACGGTCGCGGCGACCATCGCCATCATCGCGACGAACGATTCGAGCAGCATGCCGCCGTAGCCGATCATCCGGATGTCGCGTTCGTTGGTCAGCAGCTTCGGCGTGGTGCCGGAGGAGATCAAGGCATGAAAGCCCGAGATCGCGCCGCAGGCGATCGTGATGAACACGAACGGAAACAGCTTGCCGCCGAAAATGGGTCCCGAGCCGTCAATGAACGGGGTCAGCGCGGGCATCTTGACGTCGGGGCGCAGGATCACGATCGCGATCGCGAGCAAGGTGATCGTGCCGAGCTTCACGAAGGTCGACAAATAATCGCGCGGCGCGAGCAGCAGCCAGACCGGCAGGACCGCGGCCGCGAAACCGTAGCCGATCACCCACCAGGCCAAGGTCAGGCCGTCGTGGTCGAACACCACGCGCCAGGTAGGGCTGCGGTCCACGAGGCCGCCGTAAACGACCGCGGCGAGCAGCAGCGCGACGCCGAAGAGGGAGGCTTCGAGCACCCGGCCGGGGCGGATGCTGCGCATGTAGAGGCCGACGATCATCGCGATCGGAATCGTCGCGGCGACGGTCGAGGTGGCCCAGGGGCTGTGTTTCATCGCGTTCACGACGACCAGTCCGAGCACCGCGATCAGGATGATCATGATCGCGAAGGTGGCGATCAAGGCGGCGCTGCCACCGAGTACGCCGAGTTCGTCGCGCGCCATTTGCCCGAGGCTGCGCGCGTTGCGCCGAGTCGAGAAAAACAGGGTCACCATGTCCTGCACGCAGCCGCCGAGCACCGCGCCGATCAGAATCCATAAGGTGCCGGGCAGATAGCCGAACTGCGCCGCCAAGGTCGGCCCGACCAGGGGGCCAGGGCCTGCGATCGCCGCGAAGTGATGGCCGAACACGATCCATTTGTGGGTCGGCACGAAGTCGCGGCCGTTGTCGAGGCGTTCGGCAGGGGTCGCGCGGGTCGCATCGACAACCAGTACCTTGGCTGCGATCCAGGCCGCATAAAAACGGTAGGCGATAGCATAGACGCAGAGCGCGGCGACGATGAACCACAGTGAATTGATCGTCTCGCCGCGCTGCAGGGCGATGCCACCGACGGCGGCGGCGCCGAGACCGCCGATCAGTATCCAGATGACAGTTTTAAGCATGAGATGCTCCGAGTGGAATTGAAAATGACATTGTGCTGGCGCTCGGCGCCTACGCTGGAGTTATACGCTAAAAAATCGCTGGCTCATGCGGAAGTCGGCCAAAAAGCCTCTTCCATTGCGTGAATGCCCTGATAAACGGGATAAAATCGGCTATCGGCGGTCGGGATAGTCCCAAATACGACCCGCAATGCTCAGGGTGCCGGACGGGATATTCATTTCGTCCGTAATGCTTGACGGCCATGGGGATGAAAAGCAGGATTTTCCGCGCGTCGAACCGACCTTTTGCCTCAGCCAGGGTGGGTTACGACGCGCGGAAAAGGTCAGAGACACTGAAAATCTGTTCAAAAGCGCGTCGTAACCCACCCTACGGTCCTCCTCGATGCCGCTAAAGCTGCAGCGAGGCTACTTGCTGTACTGCACGATCAGATTTTGCAGCGCATCGGCGTTCAACTGCCGTTTATCGACCTTCAGGTAGGCCACCGCTTCCTCGGGATGCAGGGTCACGTCTTCGATGCCGGCGATGTCCAATATATTTTTTTCGAACGCGTCGAGGTTTTGCAGATCGATCTGGTCCAGGGACAACAGCATATTGGCCCAGTGGCGGGGCGCTTTCATGCCCAGCGCCAGCAGCAGCCAACTGCATGCCAACGCCGTGCAGGCCATGAAGACGCCGCTGGCGCCGTAATGCCCGTAACACCAGCCGCCGGCCGCGCCGCCGATACCCGCCCCCATGAACTGGCAGGTCGAATAGACGCCCATCGCGGTGCCGCGCAGATCGCCGGGCGCTGTTTTCGAAACCAGCGACGGCAGGGTCGCTTCGAGCAGATTGAAGCCGCTGAAAAATACCAGCAGCAACGCGACGATTTGCAGCAGCGCGTCATGAAACAGCATCAGGCCGGCAAAGGCCAGAATCAGCACCGCAATCGCGCCGATGAACACGCCCTTCATCTTCTGTTTCTTCTCGGCCAGCACGATAAACGGAATCATGAATACGAGGGACAGCACGAAAACCGGCAGATACACCATCCAGTGCCGGACCGGGATCAGGCCGGCATCGCGCATCAGGAGCGGCACGACCACGAAACTCGCGGTCATCACGATGTGCAGGATAAAAATGCCGTAATTCAGCCTGAGCAGTTCGACGTTGGCCAGGGCGTCGCTGAAATGACTGGGGATCACCTGCGCTTCGCGGTGCTTTTTCGACTGCCGAGGGTTCGGCACCAGCAGCAAAATGATCAGGATCGCGATCAGCGCGAGCGCCGAAATCAGCCAGAAAATGCCGTGCACGCCGATGTAGGAAGCAATTACCGGGCCGGTGGTGATCGCGATGCCGAAGGAGATGCCGATGCTGGCGCCGATCAGCGCCATCGCCTTGGTGCGGTGCACTTCTTGGGTCAGGTCAGCGACTAGCGCCATCACCGCCGCGGCAATCGCGCCCGAGCCCTGGATCGCCCGGCCGATGATGATGCCGTAGATGTTCGTCGAGAGCGCGGCGACCACGCTGCCGGCAAAAAATATCAATAAACCGGCAACGATCACTTTCTTGCGGCCGAGGCGGTCGGAGATCAGGCCGAACGGAATTTGCAGCAACGCTTGCATGATCCCGTAAATGCCGATCGCGAGGCCGATCAACGCGGGCGTGGCGCCGTCGAGTTGTTCGGCGAACAGGGACAGGACGGGCATGATCAAAAACAGGCCGAGCATCCGGAAGGCGTAAATGCTGGCCAGCGACCAGGTGGCGCGTTTTTCGGTCCGCGTCATCGGACTGGCGATATCCTGTATCGGGGTCACAACCGAAATCTCCTATGCAATGATGATGTCTATGGTTGACGCCGGGCGTGGCGGCTCGCGGCGGCTAAAATCGTCTTTGCGCGCAGGCGGGCTTCAGGAATCGTCAACTCGCTCCGCCAAGGCGCTGAGCGTTTTCAGCTTGGCGGACAACTGCTCGCGTGACTCCGTCCGCAATGTCGCATGCGCGACCTTGCGGCCCTTGCGCGGCGCCTTGTCATACAGATGCAGGTGCGCGTGCTCGATCGCGAGCACCTCGGACGTTGCCGGCAGGCCGCCGATGAAGTTGACCATCGCGGCATGGGCGACGGGCCTTGTCGAACCCAACGGCAGCGACAGGATCGCGCGCAAATGGTTTTCAAACTGGCTGGTTTCCGCGCCCTCGATCGTCCAGTGGCCGGAATTGTGCACGCGCGGCGCAAATTCGTTCGCGACCAACTGGTCGTTCACCTGGAACAGTTCGAGCGCCAGCACGCCGACATAATCGAGCGCTTCGAGCAGGCGGGTGACATAGTCTTCCGCCTGTTGCTGCATCGGATCGCCGTCCCGACATTCGGAAACGCGCAGGATGCCGCCTTTATGCAGATTTTCGGACAGTGGGTAAAATGCAATCTCGCCTTGCGGATTGCGCGCCGCGATGATCGAGACTTCGCGATCGAACGGCACGAACGCTTCGACGACCGCCGGGACACCGGCCATCGCTTCCCAGGCTTTCGCCAGATCGTCGGGCGTTCTGACCAAGGCTTGACCTTTGCCGTCATAACCCATCCGGCGGCTCTTGACGAGCGCGGGCCAGCCGATCGATTCCATCGCTTGGCTCAAGTCGGCCAAGCTGTCGATTGGCGCGAACTCGGGCGTCGGAATACCGACCGAATGGAAATAATTTTTTTCGACCAGGCGGTCCTGTGCGACGGCGAGCGCGTTCGGAGACGGATGTACCTCGGTATGCGTCGCCAGGAAGTGCGCGACATCGGCCGGCACGTTTTCGAATTCGTAGGTGACCACATCCGACAACTCGGCCAGCCTTGCGAGCAAGGCCGGATCGTCATAAGCGCCGTGCAGATGTGTGCCGAGCTTGTTCGCGCAGGCGTCCTCTGCCGGATCGAGAAAGATGAAATCGACGCCCAAGGGATAACCCGCCAGGGCGATCATGCGGGCCAGTTGTCCCGCGCCGAGTACGCCGACCTTCATAACAGCCCGCCTTCGCCGCTGCCGCGCGGGTCGGCGCCTGCCAGCACCGATTCGGTCTGTTTTTGGCGGTAGCCGTTCAAGGCGGTGCGGTAGGACTCATGTTTGTTGCCGACGATCGAGGCGGCCAGCAGGGCGGCATTGATCGCGCCGGCCTTGCCGATCGCCAGGGTGCCGACCGGAATGCCGGCCGGCATTTGCACGATCGACAGCAACGAATCGAGGCCATTCAGCGTTTTCGATTGCACCGGCACGCCCAGCACCGGGACCGCGGTCTTGGCGGCGGTCATGCCCGGCAAATGCGCCGCGCCGCCCGCGCCCGCGATGATCACTTCCAGGCCCTTGGTCTCGGCGGTTTCAGCATAATGGAACAATTTGTCCGGGGTCCGGTGCGCCGAGACGACCTCGACTTCGTGTGGAATGCCGAGTTCCTGTAGCGTTTCCGCGGCGAAGCGCATCGTTTCCCAGTCCGAGGTCGAGCCCATTATGATGCCAACCAGCGCTGTCATGTTTTACTCCTGAAGATAAAAAACGGGATGCGCTCAACGCACCCGATCCGAGCGGTAATTTAAGGGGGAAAATTATCGCATAAATAGCGCGGCGATGTTTCGTTAAAGTGAATAAACAACGAGTGGTCGGAACTGAAACGGAGTCACTGTGCGGGGCTGGCGTCCCCGGGGTGATTCGAACACCCAGTCGCCTTCTTAGGAGGAAGGTGCATTATCCAGCTTATGCTACGGGGACAGTGCCGCCATTCTAGCAAGTCTGGGTTGGTTAGAACAAGTCTAGCGCCCTAGATACGGTGTAAAGCGTGCGCGCTTGTAGACAGTGAATGAGCGATAGCGGGTTTTTAATCGTGGATTTAAGTTCCCCGGCCCTCATCCCGTGAAAAAAGCAAAGCGGGCGAAATCCTCAGAAACGCGACCGGATTCGTGATGCTCCCCCGTCCCGCCCAGGGATGAAAATTATTTATTTTTACTTAAAACATTTTCGCGAGAACGGTGGTCTGAAGCACTGTCAGGAGGAATTTTGGGTCGAAACATGTTGAAAATTCGAAATGCATCTCGGAAAACGTGATTGTTTAATCAAATACAATGATGGGGACGGTGAGGTGAAGGCTGAGGGTCGACTTACCATGAGCGGCACGCGCGATAATGAGTTGGAACGCATCAAAAAGGCGGCGCAGGCGATTCTGAGGAGCGAATCACTGAATCTGCAGCTGATGCCGGCGATCGCGGTCAAGCTGGTCAAGCTGACCCACGATGAGAATGTCCGCATCGAGGCATTGGCCAACGTCATCGAAACCGATCCCGCGTTGGCCGTCAAAGTGCTGCAAACGATCAATTCTGCCGCCTATGGGTTGCCCAACAAGGTCACCTCGATCCGGCGCGCGGTGCATCTTTTGGGCGTCGACGCGGTGCGCCGGCTGACCTTGGCGATGCTGCTGTTCAGCAAGATGATCCGGCGCGAGTCCAGGGAGTTCGATTTTTTATTCTTTTGGCAGCATTGTCTGTTTGTCGCCGAATTAAGCCGACGGATCGCGCTTGCGCTTAAACATGCCGATCCTGAAACGATCTATACGGCGGGCCTGCTGCACGACATCGGCAAGCTGGCGCTGGAAACACACGGCAAGCTGACTTACAGTCAATTTATCGTTTCCTTGAATAATAGCGCGCATCCGATGCTCGAGGAAGAACGGCATTTCTTCGGCATCACCCATGCCGAATTGGGGCGGGTGTTGTGTTTGGAATGGCAACTGCCGGCGTCGATCACGGCGATCGCTTCGCATCATCATGAGCTGCCCGATCCCGGTTCGACCTATTATCTGTATCGCGGTGACATCGCGATCGTCGCGTTTGCGAATTATATTGCCTGGCTGCAGGGAATTTCCTCGATCAGCCATGCAGGGCCGCCGCAATTGTCGCCCCAGGTATTTGACTTGTTGCCGGTCGATACGCTTGAGCTGGAGAGCCTGTTACAGGAAACCGATCAAGCGATGCGGGCGGCGCGGGAGTTCTATCATATCGCGTTTCCGGATCTGAACCGTCTTCGAGCCAAACTGCTGGAGGCCAGCATCGGGATGAGCCGCAATCAACATGAAGCCGGGAGCGGCGCCCAGACGGCGGCGCGCAACATTTCGGCCAGCCTGACCGCGCCGCACCAGAGTCTGGACCCTGCCGATTTCGTCCCCTGGACCCTCGAAACCATCATGCACGATTTCGATTTCGACCGCGTGATCCTGTTCCGGATCGATCCGCAGCGGCGCAGCCTGATCGCATCCCATGCCTATCCGGAAATTCATGAAGCTTCGGGTGTGGCGTTGGAAATCGAGATCGGCGCGGTTTCCGGCAAGCTTTTGGATTGTCTGCGCGAAAAAAAGGCGGTGCGGGTGCATGCGGCGCGCGAGCCGAAGAATCCGCTGAGCACAAAATTCAATGCGGCCGAATTCATCGCGGTGCCGGTGCTGCGTCACCGCCGTCTGGCCGGGATAATTTATGCGGATTACGCGCTCAAGCAAAAGCCGATCAGCGGGCGCATCCTCGAAGAGGTCGTCGCGGTCGCCGATCAGCTGGGCATCGCGCTGATGAACGCAAAGCACTATGAAATGCAGAAACAGCAGGCGCAACTGGACTCTTTGACGCAGATCTATAATCGGCGGATGCTTGAATTTTCGTTGAATCATCTCTTTCAGCGCCCCGCCGACGAACTGAAAGACATTGCGCTGGGCTTTGTCGACATCGACCGTTTCAAGTTGTTCAACGATCACTGCGGACATCAGAAAGGCGATGAGATCATCCGTCTGGTCGCCGACATGCTGAAGCGTCTGACCCGGCCGGGCGATCTGATCGGACGTTTCGGCGGCGAGGAATTTTTATTCGTGCTGACCGATACCGACGAGGAGGATGTCCGCACCTATGCCGAACGCATCCGCTTCGCAATCGCCAGGCGCGGCCAGATCATGAAGCCGAGATTTCAACAACTGGACCTGACCGTCAGTATCGGTGTGGCGCTGTATCAGCCGAATTTCGAACATTACGCCGATCTGGTCGAAGCGGCGGATCAGGCGATGTATCGCGCCAAGATGGCCGGCCGCAACCGTGTGGTTTTCTTCAATGACCTCCCTCTCGGCGACAAGCCACCGGCGAACTGGCGTAGCCTGGGGTAGGCCGCCCGCGCCTGCCTCGGCAAATCAGGCCGTCGCCATCGCGATGCCGGCTTGTAACGTCTGTTTGATCTCCGCAACCGCGGCAAGGTCGAGTTTCGCGGTTCTGTCGTGCCGAACGCATAACGCGCCCCTGAAGCCGAGATAATCCGGCTGATAACGCAGCAGGGCCGGAATATCCTGCGCGCGCAACGAACCGGCCAGGCCGCAGAGTAACTGGTGGCTTTTGGCCGCATCGACAAAGCGCTCGATCGCGTCGAACGACATCACGTGCGGCAAGGCGCCCCTGCCCTTGTCCATCGTATCCAGCATCACGCCCTTAAATCCAGCCCGGCTCAGGGCAGGGACGAACGCCGGATCGGGCTGCGTATCGCCGAACAAGACCGCGATCAGGGGGTAGGGCTTGTACGCCAATCCGGCCAATTCCCGCGCGACGCCGGTCCAGTCGCCGCCCGGAAAAAAACCGATCTTGATGTAATCGACGCCGGTCGCGGCCATCGCCCGCACCGCGGCGCCGACCCGATCCGGCTGCATCGGCAGGTCGCCGATCGTGGCGCTGACCGGGATTCTGCCCGCGCACCAGGCGCGGATCTGCGTGACCGTCGCGAGCGGCAACGCGCCGAGCGCGCCCTCGGCCGGTTGCTTCAGGTCGATGATGTCGGCGCCCGCCTGGTAGACCAGTGTGGCTTCTTCGAGGCTGTTCACGCTGGCCAGCATGCGGCTCATGCGCGCGCTCCTGTTCTGAACGCATCGATGTGCGCGATCAACCAGCCCCAGGCTTCCTGCTCCCGGGGCCCCGCGGTTTTTTCGACGCCGATGCGCAAATAATCTATCTCCCGGTCGATCCGCTCGATCGGCAGCATACTGAGGCGGCTGACCAGAATCGCGGCTTCGAGCACCGCATATTGGGCGCGGTTGAAACCTTTGAACGGCGCGTGATTGACCTGATGCAGCGGACGGCAGAAAAATTTCGGCCGGACCGGATCTTCCTCAATCCGCACGACTTCGACTTCGCTGTGCGCGAGCGCCGAGGCCAGCACATGGCCGGCGATCCGTTCGGCCGGTTTCAGCGGCCAGTCGCGGCGGCCGGTCAGGCAGCCCGCGAACACGCGCACGTCGTCGCAATAGTTGATCACCGCCGCCCGGGTCGCGGCCAGGTTATCGAGCGTCGCGGAGGGACGAAACGGCAGGATGACCAGGTCGTCGCCAGCGGTATGAATACCCATCGGCGCGATGTGGGGCTGGCCCGCGGAGTCTTGCGTGGTAACGATCGTTTCCAGAATCATGAAATCAAAACAAACGGCAAAGGTCCGAATATGCTAGAGCAAGATGCGCCCCGAGTCATTTAAAAATGCAGCGCGGGCGCTGGGCGCTCGTCGAATCGGCGCTGAATGTCCGCCAATGCCTGCCGCAAGAGGCCGGATTGACCGGCGTGATAGCGTAGCGCGTCGGTTTCCCGGCGCAGCCAGGTAAACTGGCGTTTGGCCAGCTGCCGGGTCGCGATGATGCCTCTTTCGGTCATCGTCTCATAGTCATGGTCGCCGGCCAGATAGGCCCAGACCTGGCGGTAACCGACCGCGCGGATGGCCGGTGATTTTTCGCTCAGATCGCCGCGTCGGTACAGCGCGTCGACCTCCTCGATCAGGCCGTCCTTGAGCATTTGCCGGAACCGCTCGGCGATGATCCGGTGCAGCGTGGCGCGCTCCTCCGGCGCGATGATCAGCTTGATCAGGCGGTAGGGGAAAGGCTGCGCCTGGGTTTCGCCGAAAAAGGACGACAACGGCCTGCCGCTGAGTTCGAAAACCTCCAGCGCGCGTTGAATGCGCTGCGGGTCGTTCGGGTGAATGCGGGTGGCGGCCTCCGGGTCGATCGCTTGCAGGCGTTGATGCAGGGCGGCCGAACCGAGTCGGCGCAGGTCGCTGTCGAGTCGGGCCCGGATGTTCGGGTCGGCGTCCGGCAAGGCCGCGAGGCCCTGGGTCAAGGCATTGAAATACAACATCGTGCCGCCGGCCAGTATCGGCAATTTTCCGCGCCGGGTGATCGCATCGATCAGGTTCAGCGCCTGCGTCCGGAATTGACCGGTCGAGAAGGATTCGGCGGGATCCAGAATGTCGATCAGATGATGCGGAATGCCGCCGCGCTCCTCCAGGCGCGGCTTGGCGGTGCCGATGTCCATGCCCCGGTATACCAGCGCCGAATCGACGCTGATGATTTCGCCGTCGAGCGCCGTTGCCAGTTTGACGGCAAGCGCGGATTTTCCCGAAGCGGTGGGGCCCATCAAGGCGAGCGCGGGCGGCAGGGATAAACGGTCTGACATGGTGGTTTGGGGAAAGGAGTCGCAAAAAAGCAGAGACAGATTGCTGCGAATCGGGTGGTAAAAGCCGCGGGAAACGGGACGGGGCTGATCACCCCGTCCCGCGTGTTTCAAGTCGAGTTCACGGCGCCAATAAATCTGCGGCCGTGTTTATAAAACCCGGTCGGCGGCGTTGCTGGAAAAACGCGGTGTCGAATGTCAGTAATGGGGCAGATAGGGAAACGGGAGCGACCTCTCGCCCACTGGTCTGCTAAAGGTATATTCGGCCGGGGCGTTGACCAGAATGTCGAACATTTGCTGGAACGCATCATGCGGCCTGGGTATCGATGCCAGCCCGATCAACGGCGACATGCCCACGACCAGTCCCGCGCCGGCGATGGTCGCGGCCAAGCCGATCGGTCGGTAAATCAGGACATCCAGTAGCGTAAAAACCGGGTCCACCTTGAAAGGGCGCGGCACGTAATTGGGCGGCGGAGGCGGTAAATAGCGTTGGGCCGGCGCGTAGTAGGGGCCATAGAATCGATTGGCCGCGGGCGGCGTGTAGTAGGGGACGGCGGGTTGATAGGTTGCCGGCGGCGTGTAGTAGGGGGCGGTGGCTGGATTCGTCGCGGGTGGCATGCCGTGGGGCGCGGCGTTGTACTGATTCGTTGGGGGCGGCGAATTGGTTTGGACTGTCATCTGCTCGGCGCGGACAGGCGCGCTGATCGCCAACGACATCACAACAATAGCGCCATAGAGAGGTTTCATAAGGTTCCGGACTCCGTCTTGCATCATGGCGTCGAAATTAGCCGAGTTCGGCGGCAATGTCAAGCCAGCCGTTCGGCGCTTGATGTGACATGAGGCGTATGGAAAAAGTTCGTTTTGCGCCGGCCAAATTTCTATCGGCTGCTATACTGGGGTGTCAAAAACCCTATTGTGAATGGCGTTATTGCCGAATGCGCGGCCGCCAAGCCGGCACGCATCGGATGCCAGGCGCAACCAATGGGCGTGGAAGTCTGGCGGTTGATTTCGCCATTTTAGCAAACGCAAGTCGTGGTTGGGAGACAACATGATCAATGATATGAAACCGGAAGACGTGGTCGGCGAATTCCGGGAAGTCACGCTGAATTTGTTCGGCGGTTACCCGCGTAAAATTTTATATACCGAGATCGAAACCCCCTATCCGGATGGCAAGTTGATCGTGTCGACGACCGATCCGAAGGGCGTGATCACGCATGTGAATCAGGCCTTCATCGAAATGTCCGGCTATACCGACGCCGAACTGATCGGGGCGCCGCATTCGATATTGCGTCATCCCGACATGCCGCCCGCCGCCTTCAAGGACCTGTGGGATACGGTCAAAAAAGGCGAGAAATGGCAGGGCTTCGTCAAAAATCTGCGCAAGGACGGCGGCTATTACTGGGTCAAGGCGACCGTGATTCCGAATATCCGCAAGGGCGTGGTCGTCGGTTATACCTCGGTGCGCCGGAAGCCTTCCCGTACGAAGGTGGACGAATGCCGCAAGCTCTATCCGACATTATTTTGATCAGGAAACGCCATGTCCTTTCTATTTACCGTGAGTCCCGATTTTACGCCCGATCATCTGTCCGGCTGGTATATCTTCAATACCTGGCTGCAGAAGCAGACCGGCGTGCCGATCCATCTTGAAATGTACAACGATTTCAACGCGCAACGCGAGGCGATCGCGCAAGACAAGGTCAGCCTGATCTATGCGAATCCGTATGATGCGGCGATGCTGGTCAGGGAAAAAGGCTTTCTGCCGCTGGTCAAGCCGGTCGGCGTCTCCGACGAGGCGATCATCGCGGTCGGCGCGGCCAATCCCGTCGATGACGTGGCCGAATTGACGCCCGGTGTCAAGCTGGCGTTTACCGACGATCCGGATGTCAAAATGATGGGCATGATCATGCTCGAACCGGGCGATCTGGATGCGCGCAACATGCAAAGCCTGCCCTGCGACACCTATGTGCAGGTCGCCAAGCACCTGCTGCGCGGCGATGCCGATGTCGGCATTTTTCTAGCCGAAGCCTTCGACGATCTCTCCGCGATGATCAAAAAGCAGCTCAAGATCCTGGTGCGCAGCCAGATCAGCGTGATTCACCATTCGTTGATGATCGGGCCCGGCTTGCTCGATCAGCGCGAGCCGTTTCAACGCTGCCTGACCGCGATGGCGGCCGACGAAAAAGGCGTCGGCGTGCTGGAAAGCCTGGGTTTCAAGGGCTGGGAAAAAGTCGATCACGAAGAGATGGAATTCATGATCGATCTGATGGATACCTTGACCGTTTAAGCGCCCATTCCCGGCCATGGCCGCCGCGTCACGCCGGTCCAGGCTGTCAATGCGAACCGGCGCGCGGCCTGCGCGCGCCGGTATAATGCTTGCGCCAGTAAGGATTGTTCAGGCTCGAAACCAGCACCCTGCCGGTGCGGCTGCTCGATGCGTGCACGAAGCGGTCGCCGCTGACGAACAAGCCGACATGCGAAAATGCGCCGCTGCCGGTGTCGAAAAACACCAGATCGCCCGAGCGCAAATCGTCGGCGCGGGGCAGGGCGTCGGCCATTTCCGATGCCGTGCGCGGCAACAGGATGCCTTGCCGCTGATAGACGTGGCGCACGAAACCGCTGCAATCGAAGCCGTCCTCCCGCGATGCGGAGCCGTAGCGGTAAGGCGCGCCGACCAGACTCAGCGCATAATGAGTGGCGGGTGGCAGGGTCGTCTGCTCGGGGAGAGTTTGCACCGGCGTGATTTTCGGCGTGCTCGAGCAGCCGACGAGCAAGGCGATGATCGCCGGCAGCGCCAGTCTCGAACAGAGAGTCGATCTATCGGTCTTGATAATAAATTTCAATGTTGTGGCCCGTGTGTCCAACAATCCTGATAAATAATAAATCAAAGCGATATTGGCTGTGAAGCGTCCACCAGAAACAAACGCATGGATCTTTCATGCGGACGGATTGGCCAGTTCGGTGATTCTCTTCTGGATATAGCTGATTTTGTTGTCGACGAGTTTGATCGCGCCATGTTGACACAGTTCGGCGAGCAGTCCTTCCGCATCGACACCCGCGCCATTGAATTTGCTTTTGATGTGATTAAGCGAGGCATCTTTACTGGCAGGACGATTTTCTTGATGAGTATTCAGAAGTAAGCAGTACGCCCGCGCGGAAGTTGAATGGTTAATGACGGCGGTGGGTGCTGGAGGTTTTTCCTTTTTGCTGCGAATTCTTTTCGCGCTACGTTGCTGATCATTCAGCAAACTGACGGCATGATCCAGATCGGCATCGTCCGACACGATATCGAAATGCGCATCGGTATCCGTCTGCCCCATCAAAAGTCCGGCCCAGAAGGTAATTCCGAAATCCGCGGCATTCTTGCCGCCGTTCGGCATTTTGACGATTTTCAGACGATTTTGATTGACGACAGTCGTCAGCGGAATGATCCAGTCCAACGGAATTTTGGCTCCGCTCTGCGCGTAGCACACCACGATCTGGGCGTATTGCTGTAAATCATCCATCAATTGCTGAATCTGATTGGGGCAATTTTCGAGATCGATCATCAAAATCTTGTGTTTGGATTTTTCTATTTCCATCTGCGCTGCGCCAATCCGGCTCGGATGATTTAGACATGAGGCATGTTGAATGGTCTCTCGGGTAAATTTAGTGTTAAAAGAATAAATGTAAAGGTTAGATTCGCGCTTTTTCGTCAGGTGCGAAGACGAGCGTTCAAGGATGGGCGGCAATCTGGCTTGCCGAGGCCCGGGCCATGGGGCTGGAGACTCGCATCCGGCGAGCTTAAATGGAGTGCTAAAGGGGGGGGGGGAGCGCTGCGCAAGGAGGACTTGCACAGCGCCGCCGGTGCTGGCAAGCTCTTAATGAGCCGCAGTCGAGACCTGAGCGCTGGCGCCCAAGACAGGAAGGCCGCCGACCAAGTTCGTCACGCCGCCCAGGCCGAGCGCATTGCCGCCCAGAACGCCCCCGGTCACACCGCCCAGGACGCCGCCGACCAAGTTCGTCACGCTGCCCAAGCCGAGCGCGTTGCCGCCCAGAAGGTTGTTGACGCCGACCAAACCGAGCGTGTTACCGCCCAGGACGCCGCCGAGAAGGTTGTTGACGCCGACCAAGCCGAGCGCGTTGCCACCCAGGAGGTTGTTGACGCCGACCAAACCGAGCGTGTTACCGCCCAGGACGCCGCCGAGAAGGTTGTTGACGCCGACCAAACCGAGCGTGTTACCGCCCAGGACGCCGCCGAGAAGGTTGTTGACGCCGACCAAACCGAGTGTGTTACCGCCCAGGAC
>Ga0207968_100258_pt1 | contig 22046 bp, 15 predicted proteins | sample LakWasMet21_HOW5_2_FD_183867 | JGI IMG/M metagenome (GOLD analysis project Ga0207968, IMG submission 183867) | Freshwater sediment methanotrophic microbial communities from Lake Washington under simulated oxygen tension - Sediment Metagenome... | ecosystem: Environmental > Aquatic > Freshwater >...
TGATCAGATAATTAATGCTGCTGCTAAATTTTTAAGCATGAGTGGTGGTCAATATAATTGTCCAATTGTATTCAGAGGTCCAACAGCTAGTGCAGGGATGTTAAGTTCTCAGCACTCACAAGCTTTTGAAAGCTGGTATGCAAACTGCCCGGGTTTAAAAGTAATTGTTCCTTCAAATGGATATGATGCAAAAGGTTTATTAAAAGCCGCTATCCGTGATAATGATCCAGTGATTTTTATGGAAAGTGAGCAAATGTACGGTGACAAATGCGAGATTCCTGATGGAGAATATATTATTCCGATTGGTGTTGCTGATGTTAAAAAACAAGGAACCGATGTAACGATTGTTTCTTTTGGTAAAATTATGAAAGTAGCTTTAGCTGCTGCTGCCGAATTAGAAAAAGATGGTATCAGTGCTGAAGTGATCGATCTAAGAACAGTTCGTCCGATTGATTACGATACGATCATTAACTCAGTTAAAAAAACAAACCGTTTAGTAGTAGTTGAAGAAGCCTGGCCATTGGCTAGTATTTCCGGCGAAATCGCATTCAGAGTACAGAAAGATGCCTTTGATTATTTAGATGCACCAATACGCCGCATTACTGCTGCGGATGTGCCATTGCCATATGCTCCAACGTTGATCGAAGCGTCATTGCCAAATGTTGCTCGTACAGTGAAAGCCGTAAAAGAAGTAATGTATCAAAAAGCTTAATTGAAATTTTTATTTGTATAAAAGCCCGAACGACATTGTTCGGGCTTTTTTGTTTTTGTATCACAGTAGTATAAATGTTAAGAAACGATTAAATATTATTTTATTTCACATGTTGTTTGAGTACTCGGATCATTGTATTTAGCGCAATTTTTTTTAGCCCGTGATTTTGGGCCGTATAAATTTGAATGAGAAGCACTGTATGGAGTAATATTTCCCGCCATGTTTTTTTGAAGCGTTACGCATTCGCATGTATATTTTTTACAAGTACAGAAGAAGAAACAACTAATTATCAGAATGTGATATTTTTTCAAACTCATATTTTATTTTAATTAAACATTAAACCCTCGCCCCAATCACTAAAATATCATCCACCTGTTCCACATCTTGTTTCCAGTTTTCAATAAAATCATTCAGAAATTTTTCTTGTTCGCTCATCGATCGATCCTGAATACTGATCAAGAGTTCTCTGAACTTTTTGGTCATTAATTTTTTGCCAGTGTGGCCAAATTGATCGGCATAACCATCTGTAAATAAATAAAACGTATCGCCTTTATTAAATTGTAATTGATGCAGATCGAAATGTTGTTCATCGGGCGTAAAACCACCAATGGCTTTTTTAGTAGCTTTTATTTCTTCTACTTCTTTGGTTGATGAACCCGACGGAGCACGAATAATCCAGATAGGACGGTTAGCGCCGGCATAGCTTGCCTGATTTGTGTTGAGGTTTAGTGAAACCAAAGCAATGTCCATTCCATCTCTGGTAGATTCTTCATGATCAGATTGGCGCAAAGAAGCTTTAATGCCTTTGTTCAATGAATTTAAAATAACAGAGGGGTCAGTACTTTTTGTAACAGCATCCATTAATTTCTCACTACCGATCATGCTCATTAACGCACCCGGAACACCATGTCCGGTACAGTCGGCAGCTGCTATTAAAACCGTATTTTCTTTTTTAGAGTAGAAATAAAAATCACCACTGACAATATCTTTCGGTTTAAATAAAATAAAACATTCTTTTAATGTTTCATTAATTTCTTCTTTAGTTGTTAGGATCGCTTTTTGAATACGATGTGCATAGTTGATGCTATCTTTTATTTCATTGTTTTTTTGAGCAAGTTCGGCAGTTCGAATAGTTACCATTTCTTCCAAACGTTCATTCTGCGTTTCGAGTAGTTTCTTTTTTTCCTGTTCTTGCTCAAGGGTTTTTGCGGAGAGTTCTTTTACCTGTACTAATTGATCTGCCAGGCTTTGGTTGGTAACCGCAAAGCTTCTGGCATGACGGATGGTCATGTAAAGAGGCACTATAAAAATCAGTCCGGCTACAGGCAGCACTACAATTAAAACCAGAATCATGAAAATAACTAAAGAGATCATTTTATTGATCAACAATCCTAAGCAAGCCAATACAGCCAGTGAGAGCAAAATGATCCATAATGTTTTTCTTTTTTTCTTAGTGGGATCATTTTTCCTGAAATAGGTTTTCAGCATCACCACAATAATTTCGATCAGGCAATATATATTGAGTGTGGTACTAATTATTTTTGCGACATCATAGTAAACAAGAATTAAGATCAACCCGATAACAGTTAAACTTAATAATATCCATAAACGTTTTGGTGTCCAGGCATAAGCAAAGGAATACACCAGAGCCACTAAAAAGAAATTAGAAATAAATAAAAATGTTGTATTGAGTTTATCCAATATAATACTTGCTGATGCAGAGCTACAGGTATAACCAAAAACACTTATAATAAAGGTGGCGGCAACAGCTGTACTAAAAATGCTATAATATAAATTTGATTTATCTCGTTTGTAAAAAATAAATAAAATGAAGTTGATAATGCTTAAGGTTAAAAATATACCAATGCCAATGGAGGTTAACACATTCTCTTTGAAAATTTTGATCTTATGAATTCTCAGAGCTGTTTCGGCTTCTACGATCTGAAGATCAAATGCTTCGAGTTCAGCTTCCAATTCATTGGCGTTAAGAGTGCTATGATTGGAATAACGAATGGTAATAGTGTGTGTTCCTACACTATCCATAACAAATGAAACAGGAATGTCTTGTGGATTGAAAGCCTCTTCTGTTGCAAGTGAGTTGCCTACTTTGCCAAACTGATGAATGAGTTTGCTATCGATGTAAATTTCGGAAGCGCCATATTGTGTGATAACAAAAGATAGAGGTTTTGAAACAAGTTCGGGAGTAATAACAAAGGTTGTTTTAAACCAGGCATTGCCTTTGTATTTAAATGGAATTAAGGATTCAATAGTAAACGGAAAATATGCCGTGTCCCATGTTTGGTAGTTAAAATCATTTTTTGCCCAATCTAAATTATCGCCAATGGCAAAACGCCAAGTATTATTTAACTCAACTCTGTTTTTTTCTTTATCACTAAATGTAATGTTTGTTCCATTAAAGGTAATATTGGTAGAGAAAGTAACTTTATTGAAAAGCAGTAAAAAAAATAAAAAAATAAGACTTATTCTCATAATGGGTTACCGGCTAAATAAGATACAGAAAATGATTTTCATCTATTAAAGATAAAAATATAATTTAAACAAGCCTGTTTGGCGACACAAAAAACGAACAATTAAAAAATAATTTTCAATCGGATCGGATTATTCGTTGAAGACCTTTTCGGATAAGTGATTTTCTTGGATCCAGTTATTTAAAGCGCGCCTGAATTCTTCTTTCTCATCCATCATGTCTGTTCGCACAGTGAAGGCTTTGTTTTTTGTGTTTATAAAATAGGTTAAGCCATGACGTGTTTCTATTTTTAAAATATCATGTGCGCGCATTGCACTTAATTTATTGGTGGAGATCACCAAAGCATCATTTTCAAAAGCAATGAAGCATAAATGTTTTTGATGACGCCAAATTGTCACTACTATTTCGGTAAAGGCAATAATGAAACATAAAAAAGCCATGTATTTAATTATGCTGTCGGAATACAATAATACCACACCGCAACAAGCAAACGAAATGATTTTGATTACACGTTTGGTAATGAATCCATCGGTGAAATAAATAAATTTTTTGGTGCCTTTATTTACTTGAGATAACTTGTAGGCTTCTAAACAAGAAGCTACTACATATAACAAACCTAGACCTAAAAAAATATAGCGTACTTCTTTATAACCAATATTGGGAGTGAAAATAAAAATTAAACTTACAGTAATGATTGCAAGGAGCACTAAATTTTTAAAAAGGATAGAGAAAAGAGAGTTCATATAGTTAAGTTAAAAAGGTTAGAGAGTTTAGAAAGTCTTGGTTAATGAACTTTTCTAAATAATTTCTAACACCAATTTAGTAAGCAAATTTTATCAAAAAATGATTTATAGTATTTTAAAATACATGTTTCTCAGCGTGATAAGAAGAACGCACTAAGGCGCCGCTTTCTACATATCTAAATCCTTTAGACAGTGCATATTCTCTCCATGCTTTAAATTCATCGGGATGAACGAAACGTGCTACCGGTAAATGTTTTGGAGTTGGTTGTAAATATTGTCCAATGGTTATAACATCACAATTAACCGAAGCTAATTCATCAATGGTTGCAATCACTTCTTCTTCTGTTTCGCCTAAGCCAACCATTAACCCACTTTTGGTTCTTACGCCTGCTTCGTGTAAACGTTTTAATACTTCTAAGCTTCTGTCAAATTTTGCTTGTATGCGAACTTGTGCAGTTAATCTTCTTACAGTTTCAATGTTATGAGAAACAATATCAGGCTTCACATCAATAATGCGTTGTAGGTTTTCCCATTTACCTGCAAAGTCGGGTATCAAACATTCAAATTTTGTTTCAGGACTAATTTCTCTGATGGCTTTAATCGTTTCGGCCCAAATAATAGAGCCTCCGTCTTTTAGATCATCTCTATCAACCGATGTAATCACACAATGTTTTACGCCCATTAGTTTTACAGAGTTGGCTACACGCTTAGGTTCATCCCAATCTGCGGGTTTAGGTTTACCAGTTGCCACTGCACAAAACCCACAAGAACGTGTACATACATTCCCTAAGATCATAAAGGTTGCAGTACCGGCCCCCCAACATTCGCCCATGTTTGGACAATTACCGCTTTCGCAAATGGTATGTAATTTATGGGTAGAAACTATGTTTCTTACTTTGAGGTATTCTTCTCCAATAGGCAATTTTACTCTTAACCAATCCGGTTTACGAGGTCTATCGAGTAATGCATTTTCTTGAACGTTTTCCATTTTTAAAACCATTTTTTTCCAAACACAAATCCAACGTATAGGGTAACGATGAAGTTTTCTGCAGGGTTACGAGCCATAATAGGCAGAGCTTTAGGGTAGTAATCAAAAATAATTCCCGTTTCAATTGCCTTTACTTTATTAGAATACGGCGCGTATTCAAAACTTAAATTTGCTTTTGCATAAAATCCAGGATACACTTTTAATTCCCCCAAACCATCTACTAAAGGGCCCTTTCCGGAAATACTATCAATGGTATAAACTTCCGGATCGTATCTTACTGACTCCTGAAATTTATTACCAGTAGCATTTTCGCGGTAAACTAAAACATAATTTGGTTTAGCAAAAGCCAAACTCCCACCTATAAAATAAGCGGTACGTATTTCAACCGATTTTCTATCAGCACGTTTAAATATAGTTGTTTGATAGCCAACGCCACCTCTAAGCAGTAATACACTATTTAATTTGCCGTAAATAAAACGTTTGGAATTATCAGTATTAGTAGATACTTTAATTTCTTTGGGATGTTTTAAATTAAGTGCTTCAATTTCAAATAAGCGTTTACGGGTTCCGGTAACATGTTGAGCACGCATAAAATTAACGCCAAATCCACGAGAGTGAGCAAAGATACCAAAGGACATTTCATTGCGATACAACACATTTGGATCTTGACCATTGGCAATGGCTTGCGTAGTGCTTTGTGAAAAACACAAACCGGTGACAAATACAAGAAGTAAACTATATAGGATTTCTTTGCGCATTAACTCAACAAAAGTAGTTAATAATTTTTATTTAACGGATACCTATGGCTTTTATTATATTTGATAAAAATTATCCATATGACCAGCAAAGTAACCTATGTAGGAGAACTCAGAACAGAAGCAGTTCATCTCCAATCTAATACGATTATCCATACTGATGCTCCTAAGGATAACCATGGAAAAGGAGAAATGTTCTCGCCAACAGATCTAGTAGCGACGGCTTTAGCCAGCTGTATGATCTCCATTATGGGAATAGTGGCAATGAAAGATGGCATCACTACCATTGAAGGAGCAGTTGCAGAGGTGTTGAAAGTAATGTATGCTGATCCGAGAAGAATTGGCGAAATTCATATAAAAATTACGTTTCCTAAAAAAAATTTTACTGATAAGGAAAAAAAGATTTATGAAAATGCTGCTTTAACCTGCCCGGTTGCTAAAAGCTTACATCCTGATTTAAAACAAATGATTGAGTTTGTTTGGTAGAGGCTAAAGGGTTTGTTTTTAAGGCTTTAAAGAGATGAGTTGTTATCTATAGATGACATGATCTCTGCATAAGAAATACCATTATGAGAATTGTGATAAAAACATTGCCCGTTTTTTATTAAAAGTACTTGTGGTGAGGCATGTTCAATATGAAATAAAGAAGCAATTTCATTTGAAATATCTCTATAATTTAACAGATCTAACAAATAGGGTTTTACAGAATCGTTAGCTACCCATTTAGCTTCTAATCTATTTAAAGCCATAGAGCTGATGGAACATCTGGTGCTGTGTTTAAAAATAAGAACAGTCAACCCGCTGGTTGACTGTTCTTTAGATATATTCACAAGAGTATTTACCTGACTAAGTTCAGTTAATTTGTGCCAAAGCATTTAATTTAAACTGATTTTTTAGCTGATACAGCAGTGTTTGCTTTTGAATAGGCAGGGCATTTTTCATGCGATTTACAAGAAGATAATGCTGCACAAAAAGCGAACAACACAACTGAGGCTAAAGCTAATTTTTTCATGTTTTTAATCATTTTAAGATATAGAGAAACAAATTTATAATAATTTAGCTAAAGGCAAAAAAAAACAGCCACTTATTTACTATATTTCTCAAAAAAGTAATTAACAAATATGACAGATCTCGAAATGAATAACGATTGGTTTAGTAGATTAAGTCAGGAATTCAGGAGTTCATACTACACTGAACTTGAGCAGTTTATAAAAAATGAACGTGCTAATTATGTGGTTTATCCTAAAGAAGAAGAGGTTTTTAATGCATTTAAAATAACGCCATTTGAAAATGTTAAAGTGGTTATTTTAGGTCAAGATCCTTATCATGGTCCTCATCAAGCTCATGGCTTAAGCTTTTCCGTTAATAAAGGGATAAAAGTACCGCCATCCTTAGTTAATATATTTAAAGAACTATATACAGATTTAGGATGTCAAATTCCAAATCACGGTAATCTCAGTCATTGGGCACAACAAGGCGTTTTATTATTAAACGCTACATTAACGGTAAGAGCCGGAACCCCCGGTAGTCATCAAAAGAAAGGATGGGAACAATTTACAGACAAAGTCATTCAGTTGATTTCCGAGGAAAAAGAACATTGTGTGTTTTTGTTGTGGGGTAATTATGCTAAAGGTAAACTACCACTAATAGATCAGTGCAAGCACTTGGTATTAACGGCGGCGCATCCATCACCCTTAGCCAGAGGTGCTTTTTTTGGCAGCCGGCATTTTTCTAAAACAAACGACTATTTACTGGTAAATAAAAAGAAGATCGTAGATTGGAATTTGAGCTATGAAACTGATACTAAATAATTTATCAATATTTTTTTTCTTTAATAGTTTGCTTATATAAAACTTAATATTTACGTTTAGCTTGTCCTTTTAAAAACAAATCTGCAATATGTTAAGTATTCAAAAACAAGTTTTATTACTTTCTGAATTCCACTATCAGGAATTTATTGAGTATTTAAAAAGTTCTAATGCAGAGCTTTCTTATAAATTGATCACTATTATTAAGAAGCAAAAAAAGCAACCTGACTCTGATGCTTTATGCAAATTAATTTATGGAGATGCAGCAGAGAAAACACGCAAAAAATTTCTACAATTAACTCATCACACCTTTAAGTTGAGTGGTTTTTTAAGCAGAAACTATCCAAATTATTTGAAACATAATTTACAGATCATTGAGGAATTATTAAGCAGAGGACAAAAACAACAAGCCAATTTTATTGCAGAGTGGTTGATGGATGTGGCTGAAAAAATTGAGGACTATACCACTCTGATTGAAATTCATAAATTTAAAGCACAACAAGCCTTTATAACTGAATCGAAGGATACCATAAAAAATTATCAAAAAGTTGATGATTATATCGAATTGGAGCAAATTAAGAATGCCATCTATTATTATTTAAGAGAGCATGCCTCATTTAAAGGTAAAGAGAGTGTTTCTAAATCTAAATTAAATAAAGATTTAGCTTTTTTTGATAAGTACGTTCATCACAAGTCTAATTCTATTAATATTTTAGCGCGTTTTGGAAAGTACTATGAATTAAGCTTTTTAAATCATCCTGATTTTTTCAAAAAAGAAACTCTTAAACAATTAGATATTTTAGAAAAGGATTTCTTAAACAATGCGCATGTGTGTTTTCATGCATTAGATGATATTTATTATAAAATTTTAGGTTTGAAATTGCAGCATGATATGTATTCTACGAATACTCCTGCCATGTTAAGTGAAATTAAAAAAATGAACAGCTCCGGTTCGTTTTTGAAATTTTGGAAAAGTTATGTTAATATCCCTGAATTATTTTCTATGGGCGTTCAGATTAACCATTACACAGGCGCTTACGGATATGTTTTTAGAAGTGATTATCACCGCCGCTTAAATAAAGAAGTGAAAGAGAGTTTGAGTTATCTGAAAAACAAATTAGAAGAACTTTTAGAAAAAGATATTTGGGGTGATGGCCATTTGGTTAAATACATTAAAGTGAAATGTTTTTATGCTATCATTTTGTTGTCAGGCGATGATAAAGATAAAGACAAAGCGATCAAAACGTTGGAAGACACCTTGATCTCATACCAACAAATTCCTTTTCAAAATTTTTTAGATCGTATTTTTGTAACATTAGTGATGGGTTATTTTAGTCTCAATCAGTACGACAAAGTAGTATCTTCATATAAAAGGTATAAAAAGATCACCGCTAAACAGATCGTGATGAAAGAAAATGATCTGACGATCGACGCTTATTATTTTACCACGCAATACTTAACCAGTCAACGTAAACAATACATCGATAAATTAGAGGCTACACATCGTTTGGCTAAACATCATGCTTCGGTTAGATTATTAATTGAAGAATTAGCTATCTATTATAAAATACCTGTTAATCTGATTTAGTGAGCGGTATTTACATTCATATTCCCTTTTGCAAGCAAGCTTGCAATTATTGCGATTTTCATTTTTCTACCTCCTTAAATAACAAAGCTAGTTTAGTTGAATGTATTATTACTGAAATAGAGACGCGTAAAAACTATTTAAGCGATAAAACTATTCAAACTATTTATTTTGGTGGTGGTACTCCAAGCTTATTATCAGAAAAAGAAACTTTTTTAATCTTAGAAAAAATCTTTAAAATTTATAAGGTTAGTAACGATGCTGAAATTACTTTAGAGTGCAACCCTGATGACTTAACGGAATTAAAGTTGAAAGAATTAAAGCGTGCTGAGATCAATCGTTTAAGTATAGGTTTGCAAAGTTTTAATGAAGAAGAATTGAAATGGATGAACAGAGCACACACGGCTAAAGAAAGTGAAGCTAGTGTGAAACGTGCTCAGGACAAAGGTTTTGAGAATATTACAATCGACTTAATTTATGGCTCCAAATTTTCAACTTTAGGGAATTGGAAAAACACTTTGAATAAAGCCATTGAATTAAATGTCCCTCACATCTCTAGTTATAATTTAACTATTGAAGATAACACTAAATTAGGTCACGATTTTAAAGTAAAAAAAGAACAAGCCGTTGACGAAGAAAAAAGCACGGAGTTGTTTTTGGAAATGGTAGATCGTTTAGAGAAAAACAATTTTATTCAATACGAAATTTCTAATTTTGGAAAAGAAGGTTTTTTTAGCCTACATAATTCCAATTACTGGAAAGGGGTGCATTACATTGGCATAGGGCCATCAGCCCATTCCTTTGATGGCATTTCGCGACAATGGAATGTGGCTAATAACAATGCTTACATCAAACATCTGTCGGAAAAGAAAGACACCTATTTTGAAAAAGAAATACTTACAGAAACAGAACGTTTTAACGAATATGTATTAACTACACTGCGTACCATTTGGGGTATAGATCTGAACTATTTAAAACAGAATTTTAATTCGGATTTTGTGTCTACTTTTTTTAAACAAGTCGACATTTACTTGAAAAATGAAACAATAGTTTTAAAAGACAATGCTTATATATTAACTAATTCAGGAAAATTATTCGCAGATAGAATAGCGAGCGAATTGTTTGTTTAATCTTTCTCATTTAACACATCCATCACCAGATCCCTTTCATAACCTTTGAATAAAGCATAACTCATTAGTTTATATTTGAGTTTTATGGGGTGTTTTTCTTTAACGAGTTTTCGTTTGTTTTCTATGAGTTTTTTCAAAGTGTTGAAGTATTCGTCCTCATCAATTTGTTGCATGGCTTTTTTTAGGCAATACTCACTTATGCGTTTTTGTTTTAGCTCTATACGGATCTTAATTCGACCCCATTTTTTGATATTGAATTTTCCACGGGCAAATTGCATGGCAAAACGTTCTTCGTTGATAAAATTTTCTTCAATTAAGCTGGAAATAATATTTTCTACAGCTTCCGGCCATAAGCCAAATTCATACAGTTTATCGCGGGCATCCTGTTGGCAGCGCTCTTGATAGGCACACCAGTTTTGCATTTTTACTAATGCTATATGAGGATCGGTGATCTTATTTTTTTCTTTTTGCTCAAACACATTCAAAAGTAAATAATTATTTACATTTGGATACATTAATAGAACGCAGATAACGCTGATTTTTATGTTTATAATGATCGAAATCTGTGAAAGTCTGCTAGATCAGCGTTCTATACATTAAATATAAAATGCTAAACTTACCGCAAACATTTCTTGATTCTATATGTCATTGCAAAGGCTTTGATGAAGTTGCTTTTGTTGAAGCGCACCAAACAGCATCGTCAACAAGTATTAGACTTAATCCATTTAAAAAAACAGACTTGACATTTAAATTAGATAAGCCTGTGCCATGGAATGATAAAGGATTTTATTTAGAAGAACGGCCTAATTTTACTTATGATGTTTTGTTTCAAGCGGGCTGTTATTATGTGCAGGAGGCAGGCTCAATGTTTATTGAACACGCTTTAAAATCTTGTGTAGATTTCAATAAACAATTAATGGTTATTGATGTATGTGCTTCGCCGGGAGGTAAAAGCACGCTGCTTAATTCATTATTAAATACAGAAAGTGTTTTGGTAGCGAATGAAGTAGCAAAACCAAGAGCTGAGGTATTAGCTCAAAATTTAACCAAATGGGGAACAAGTAATGTGATCGTTACCAACAATGACCCGACCGCATTTTCTGATATGGATAATGTATTTGATGTGATGTTGATTGATGCGCCCTGTAGTGGGTCAGGTTTATTTAGAAAACAACATGATGCAGTTGATGAATGGAGTTTGGATAATGTGAATTTATGTTCGCAACGCCAGAAACGCATTTTGTCAGATATGGTTGGTTCTTTAAGATCTAATGGAATATTAGTTTATTCTACGTGTTCTTATTCGCAGGAAGAAAATGAAATGATTGCTGATTGGTTACTCTCTGAATTTCAGTTAGAGAGTGTACAAATTCCAATTGAAGTTCACTGGGGTATTGTTGAAACACAGAGCGAAGTGCGTAAGGTTTTTGGGTATCGTTTTTATCCGGATAAAACAAGATCTGAAGGGTTCTTTTGCTCCGTGTTCAGAAAAAAGGGAGATGAAGTGAATGCTTCTTATAGAAAAAATAAACACGAATCGTTTACTGCCATTAAACCAAAAGAGAAGGAAGTGTTTTTAAATTGGATAGAAAATTCCGAAAAGCATGAGATCATTAAATTTAAAGATGATTATTTATTGACGAATAGTTTAGCAATTCAATTCATTAATAAGCACACGCATTTGTATCTTAAAAAAGTAGGAACAATTATTGGCTCAGTTATCAAAAATGAAGTCGTTCCTCATCATGATCTTGCTTTGAGTATTCATCAAGCTCAACAAATAAAATCGATTGATTGCACGAATGAAGAAGCTATTCAGTTTTTGAAAAAAGAATTATCAATTATTGATGGTGATAAAGGGTGGAATTTAATGACCTACAAAGCTTTTGGAATTGGCTGGATCAAACATTTAGGGAATAGACTAAACAATTACTTGCCGAATGAATTTAGGATCCTGAAATAAAACGTCCCGTAGATCTTGCGGATTGGCGCAGATTTTTTGTATTAACAAGTTAAATAGATAATAACAATTTTCATAAATTTACTTCTGCGTTTTTTTGTAGAAAAAATAAAAACTAAAATATTATGTTTGGAAAAATGGGTGATATGATGGGCAAGCTTAAGGAAATGAAGCGTATGTCCGAAGAAATAAAACAAAAATTAGACGATACACTTTTAACGGTTGAAGGTGCCGGAGGAGATATCAGAATTTCTATTACCGGAAATCGAGAGTTAAAATCATTGAGTATTGCACCGGCTTTACAGCATGGAAATAAAGAAGAATTAGAAGAACAATTATTGGTGACGCTTAACAAAGCTTTATTAGAAGCCAATGAAGTGAACGAAAACGAAATGAAAAAAGTAGCAGGCAGTATGTTGCCGGGCTTAGGATAATTAAATTTTTTGATTGAAATAAAAAGAGCTGCTTAATTTTAAGCAGCTCTTTTTATTTTTTGTTCCGACTTCTCCCAATAGTTATCGGGACGAACTGATATTCAACTATTATAACAAGTCGTTAGCTAAATTAGCTAATTCACTTCTTTCGCCTTTTTGTAAAGTAATATGAGCATACAAAGGTTGACCTTTTACTTTATCAATTAAATAACTTAGGCCATTAGATTGCGCATCTAAGTAAGGCGTATCAATTTGATAAATATCACCTGTGAAAATAATTTTCGTATTTTCTCCGGCTCGCGTAATGATTGTTTTTACTTCGTGAGGTGTTAAGTTTTGCGCTTCATCTACAATAAAAAACATGTTTGTTAAGCTACGTCCGCGAATAAATGCTAATGGACAAATCACGATTTTTTCGTGTTCAACCATTTCATTGATCTGTTTCAATTCTTTATCCTTTTCAGTATACTGACTTTTGATGTATTTTAAATTATCCCATAGTGGTTCCATGTATGGATTTAATTTAGAGTTTACGTCGCCGGGTAAATAACCAATATCTTTATTACTTAGTGGAACGATTGGGCGGGCAATATAAATTTGGTGATAATTGCGGCGTTGTTCTAAAGCACCTGCTAAAGATAATAATGTTTTGCCGGTACCCGCTACACCTTGTATACTTACTAAACGAATATCAGGATTCATAATAGCATCTAACGCAAACGCTTGTTCTGCATTTTTTGGGATGATACCAAATGCTGATGTTTTTGTAACACGTTGCATTGTTTTAGTATGAATGTCGTAGCGAGATAATACAGAAGCATTGCCATTTTTTAAAATATAATAATGATTGGCTTCGGGCTGTTCTTTTTTAAATACATCTTTAGAGGGGCAAGAGCCTTTTTCGTAAATAGTATTTATTGTTGTTGGATTGACTTTATCCATCTCAGTACGCCCGGTATAAAGCTCGTCAATAGTTAAAATTTTTCCGGTTGTATAGTCTTCTGCGTGAATATTCAATGATTTTGCCTTGATGCGAAGATTAATATCTTTCGTCACCATGATCACACTTCTGCCTGGATTAGTTTCGGCGGTATAAATGGCAGCATTTAAAATTTTGTGATCTGCTTTTTTCTCACCAAATATTTTCTCAGCATCTGTTTTAGCAGAGGTGTTCATTTCTATTTTAAAAGAACCATGTGATTTGCCATTTATTGGAGTCCAATCTTGTAATAAATTTTTACCCGACATTCCATCTACATATCTTGTAAATTCGCGAGCTGCAAAATTTTTGGTATCATTTCCTTTTTTGAAATTATCAAGTTCTTCTAAAACTGTAATAGGAATTACTACATCATGTTCAGCAAAATTTTTAATAGCCGTGTGATCGTAAATAATAACTGAGGTATCAAGAACAAATATTTTTCGTTCTTTGCTTGGGGTAACTGTCTTTTTTGCCATAACACTAAAAATTTAAGGTTATTATAAAACTATTTGTTTTGGGCTGTGGAAATCGATTTTGAAAGAATAGAAATAAACAGGCAATTGTTTATAGGTCAATTTGTGATTGACTAAATAAATACCCCATTTCACTCAATTTAATTTGTTAAATATTTTGGATTTTTTTAGGAATGATTGACTTGGTGTTTTTAGTTTTCTATATTTACTAGATTAAAATTATTTATATGAAGAAACTATTATTTTTTATTTGTTTTGGCGTTGCGTCAATTGTAAATCAATTATCGGCACAATGTTTAATGTACCCGGTGTTGTTAAGTCAACGTGTCCCCCAATCGAGTTTAATTGTTGAAGGGAAAGTCATTAATCAAAAATCTTTTTGGAATACCGCTCATAATCACATCTATACGTCGAGTTTAGTAGAGGTCTATAAAACGTTTAAAAGTACTTCCAGTCCTTATATTGAAGTTATTTCTGAGGGAGGAATTGTAGGTGATGAAATGCATAAAGTAGAGCCTTCTTTAGAATTAGAGATTGGAGATGTTGGTGTTTTTACATTGATTCCAAATGCTGAAATGGCGCAATTTGGTAAGCCGGTATATGAAACTTATGCGGTGGCACAAGGATTTATAAAATATGATTTGGCGAATGATATGGCTACTGAACCGTTTAATAAATACGAGAATGCTTCAGTTACATTGTATGCTACTATCGAACAGTTTACAGGAGTTACTCATTCAATTGTGAAACCAATTAATGCATTTCAACAAGCGACAACAGTTATCAATTCAGTTCAGGCAGTTGCAGCTATTACTGGTTTTACGCCTACAACGATCACAGCAGGGACTTATTCTATTTTGACGGTTAACGGGTCAGGTTTTGGAACCTCTGGAACGATTGAGTTTAAAAATGCGGATGATGGTGGAGCGACAACGGTACAGCCATTAGCTTCAGAAATCATTTCCTGGACAGCGTCTCAGATTCAGGTTAAAGTACCTACAGGTGCTGGCACGGGCGTTATTAGAGTTAATGGAGTTAACAGTACTCAAACATTGACAATACCATATAGTCATTTAAATGTTACATCGTCTGGTAATATTGCTTATACTACAAAACACATTAATAAATCGGCAGGTGGTTATGTTTGGACATATAACACAGCTTTTAACTCGAATGCACCAGCAAAAGCTTCTTTTGAACGATCATTAGGTTCTTGGCGTTGTGCAACTTATATTAACTGGACACTTTCCGGTACAACAAGCTCTGTTAGTGCAGCAGCATCCGGTGATGGCGTAAATATTGTGACGTTTAATGGCAGTTTAGGTGCCGGAGTTTTGGGTAATTGTTATAGTTATTGGGGTGGTTGCGGCAGCGACCCAAGTATGGGTTGGTATGTTACAGAATTAGATATTCAATTTTCTAATACACCAGGAGGTTTAAGCTGGCAGTTTGGTCCGGCGGCTCCAACAGGGTCTCAGTATGATTTTGAGTCAGTAACGGTTCACGAATTAGGCCATGGTCATCAACTAGGTCACGTTATTAATTCGTCAGATTTAATGCACTATGCTTTATCTAATGGTCAATCAAAACGCGCATTAAATGCGGATGATTTGAGCGGAGGCTTGGCAGTTATGACTCGTAATGCAGGGGCCGCAGTTTGCGCTAAAACTAATATGACTCCTTTAAATTCTAGTAACTGTGCTCTTGGGGCACCAACTGCTAGTTTTACATCTAACAAAACATCTGTATGTCCTGGGCAAACAGTTGCATTTGCAGATGCAAGTAGTGGTAATCCTACATCTTGGTCATGGACATTTGCCGGAGGCACACCTTCAACTTCTGCCGTGCAAAATCCTACTATAACTTATAATACAGGAGGAACTTACAGTGTGGCACTTACTGCGACTAATACTAATGGAAGTAGCACTTACAGTGTAGTTGGTTATATTACTGTTAGTTTACCGACAACATTACCATTAACTCAAGATTTTCAAACCGGTGTATTTCCTCCAACTAATTGGAGTGTAGTGGATGCGGGTGCAGATGCTGTGAAATGGCAACTGTCAACCAGTGCAGGACAGGCTAGTACTCAAAGTGCTTTGTTTGATAATTTTACTACTAATGTTACCGGTACCAGAGACGAAATAAAAACATTTGTTAATCTTACAGGCTTTACTTCATCCAAGATGACTTTTTATCGGGCTTATGGACAAACGTTTCTGGCTCCAAATATTGATACATTAGAAGTAAGAGTTAGTACCAATTGTGGAACTTCGTCTACACAGGTATATATTAGAGGTGGTTCTCAAATTGCTACTGGTAATGGGGACGGAGTTACTCTTTTCGTTCCAACAGCTGCAGAATGGGATCAGGATACGGTAGATTTAACGCCATATGTTGGAAATCCAAGTGTGATGGTTTCAATCATTAATCGTTCGAACTATGGAGATGGGATGTATATAGATAATATTAATATTACAGGAACGTCAACTGCAGCACCGACGGCAACTATCAACTCTGTTTCTACTGCTTGTACAGGCCAGTCAATTGCCTTAACCAACACAACAACCGGAGCGCCGACATCATATTCATGGACAATGACCGGGGGAACGCCAACAAGCGCTACTACTCAAACTACCAGTGTGTCTTATGCAACAGCAGGAGTAAAAACAGTTTCGTTAACAGTAGCTAATGCTACCGGAACAGTTACTGTATCAAAAACAATTACTATTACTGCTACGCCGGTAGTAACTGTAACACCAACGAGTACAACATCGTGTGCGGGTCAAACACACACGTTGACGGCGAGTGGCGCAACGACTTATACATGGTTACCATCCGGTTCAGGAGCAAGTAATGTAGTATCGCCAACATCAACAACGGTGTACACCGTAACAGGTACGACATCGGGATGTGTGAGTACACCAAAAACAGCGACAATAAATGTGACGGCAGTGCCTGTTGTAACTGTAACACCAACGAGTACAACATCGTGTGCGGGTCAAACACGTACGTTGACAGCGAGTGGCGCAACTACTTATACATGGTTACCATCCGGTTCAGGAGCAAGTAATGTAGTATCGCCAACATCAACAACGGTGTACACCGTAACAGGTACGACATCAGGATGTGTGAGTACACCAAAAACAGCGACAATAAATGTGACGGCAGTGCCTGTTGTAACCGTAACACCAACGAGTACAACATCGTGTGCGGGTCAAACACATACTTTGACAGCGAGTGGCGCAACAACTTATACATGGTTACCATCCGGTTCAGGAGCAAGTAATGTAGTATCGCCAACATCAACAACAGTATACACTGTAACAGGTACGACATCAGGATGTGTGAGTACACCAAAAACGGCGACAATAAATGTGACGGCAATTCCTGTAGTAACATTGAGTCCGATTTCATCAACGATTTGTTCCAGTCAAACAACAACACTAACGGCATCGGGTGCTACGACTTATACTTGGTTGCCAACCGGATCAGGAACTTCAAGTGCTGTGACGCCAACTGCAACAACAGTGTATACTGTAACGGGTACGACATCAGGATGTGTGAGCACACCAAAAACAGCAACTGTTAATGTAACTTCGGTACCTGTTATAACCGTAACGCCAACTAGTACAACCATTTGTAGCGGTAAATCAACCACGTTAAACGCATCAGGCGCAACAACTTATACTTGGTTGCCAACTGGATCAGGAGCGAGTAATGTGGTATCACCAACAGGAACTACAGTATACACAGTAACGGGAAGTATTGGAAGTTGTAATAGTACATCAAAAAATGCAACAGTAACTGTTATCGCAAGCCCAACATTAACAGCATCATCCAATAATACAATAATTTGTACAGGTTCTACAGCAACCATAACTGCAACGGGTAATGCTACTAGTTATACATGGAGTCCTGCGGGAAGTTTAAGTTCTTCAACGGGAAGTGTTGTTGCTGCTAGTCCAACTGTTACGACAACGTATACTGTAACCGGAACTTTAGGTTCTTGTACTGCAGCTACATCAGTAACTCAAAATGTAAGTTTATGTACAGGCATTGCAAATATTGTTTCTTCTGATGAAGCGAATGTATTCCCTAATCCAAGTAACGGTGTGTTTACATTGGCTTATGGAACTACTATTGATGAAGTGAATGTGACTATCATTAATGCATTAGGACAAACAGTAAAAACAGAAACAGCTAAAAACATTAATCAGTTAAGCGTTGATCTAACAAAGATGAGCAAAGGCGTTTATTACTTAAAAGCATCTACTAAAGATGGCAGCAAGCTATTCAAGTTGATCTTAGAGTAAATATTATAAATATAACTAAAAAGGCTCCGAAAATTTCGGAGCCTTTTTAGTTATAAAATTAACGAAAGAAAACTATACAGCATTTAATTTTTCCAGGAAGGCATCTTTTTTTCGGCGGCTGATCTCTAATTGAGAATCATCGCTCATGATAGCATAACCTCCATCTACTTTTAGAAAACGAACCACATGGTTCATATTAATTAAGTGATGATGGTGAATGCGAATAAAATCATTAGCCGGTAATAGATCTTCGTAATGTTTTAAGCTGGCAGATACCATTAATTTTTTACCGCCACTCAAAAAGAAATTAGTATAACTACCATCAGCCTCACATCGGATAATGTCTTTGATGTTGATGATCTCATAAGCATTACCTGTTGGCAACGTTATCTTACTGTAATTATCATCCGAGCGTTTTAAATTTTGAATGAGGAATTGTAAGTTTTCCATACTTGGTAAACTTGTTTGCGATTTTTTTTGCAGTAATTTGTCAACGGCAATTTTGAGCTCATCAACGTCTATTGGTTTTAATAAGTAATCGCATGCACTGTATTTAATAGCTTTTAAGGCATGTTTGTCGGTTGCAGTGGTAAAGATAATATCGAACTTTAACCCCTGAACTTTTTCTAATACATCAAATCCTGTTCCGTCAGGCATACTAATATCTAAAAATAAGAGATCAGGTTGTAAGGATTTAATTAAAGCGACGCCTTCCTCCACGTTTTTTCCGAGACCTACTACATTAATGGTAGGGAAATTTTTTTTAATGAGGGCTGCCAGCATCTCACGGCTTTTTTGTTCATCCTCTATAATTAGTGCTTTCATAATCTTTAATTTTTAGTGTTAAAGTGTTAATTTTTTTAGTGCTTACTATTATTTTGATATTAAAAACCAATAACTATTTATTTAATAAATGGTATAAAAATTTCTACTTGTGTTCCTGTTGGTTCTTTATTGTTATTATGCAAATCTATAATATTTACACTCAAATTAGAGCGATGCATGGTATTTAATATTCGCACGCGATCTTTAGTGATCTTCATTCCCAAAGATTGATGGTGTGATTTTGTGCGAATGCTTTGTATAGCCATTGATCTTTCTCTTCCGATTCCGTTATCGATAATTGAGATTTTAATGAACTGATTGGCGGATTCAATATTAATAGAAATGTGACCTTGTCCTTCTTTTGGATTGATGCCGTGCAAAATAGCATTTTCTAAATAGGGTTGAATTAACATAGGAGGAATATCTTCGTAATCTCCATCCAATGTTGGGTCAAGGTTTATTTCATAAGTAAATTTACCCTCAAATCGCATTTTTTCTAATTCCAGATAAAGTACAATTGCTTCAAGGTCTTCGTTGATGGTAACGGTTGGTTTTTCAGAGTTATTTAATATTAAACGTATGAGCTTAGCAAATTTATTAAGGTACCTTACTGCTTCATCTCCTTTGTTGGTTAAGATGTAATGCTGTATAGAATTTAGGGAATTAAACACAAAATGTGGATTCATTTGGGCACGTAAAGCTTTTAACTCAGCTTTAGAAACTTCAACCTGTTGCTCAAACTCTGCTTTTTGTTTTTGTTTGATCTGAAAAAGCCGAATCTGAAAAACAGTAATAATGACACCAACAATTAATAATAAGCAAGAAACAACAAACCACCAGGTTTTATAAAAAGGCGGTTTGACTTGAAAAGTAAACGTTGTAGCCTCTAGATTCCAGATGCCTTCGTTATTACAGCTTTTTACCTTAAACGTATATTTTCCGGGAGGTAAATTATCATATTTGACATTGTTTATTTCGGTGTATGGACTCCATTTCGGATCAAATCCTTCCAATTTATAAGTATAGAGTACTTTGTCGGGATTGGTTAAACAAATGCCGTCAAAGTAAATGCTGATGTTATTTAATGAGAAAGGTAAAATAGAACTGTCAGCTAATAATGTATCTACAAAAGCAAGTTTAATCCCACTAATAGTTGTTTTTGAAGGATTATCATTTTTTATAAATTCTTTTGGGGTATATTTTATTAAACCATTTACAGTACCAAACCAAATACTACTATCGCTATCTTCGTAGATCCCATGTGTGTTTGATTCTACGCCGCTAAAGCCATCTGCTTTTCCATAAGTAACAATATCAATAATGTCGTATTGTAGTTTTTTAATGTCAATGCGATTAATCCCCTGATTAGTTCCTACCCATAAATAGTTATTGTCCTTTGTGATACCTATAGCGTATACTAATTCCGAACTTAAGCCATCTTTTTCTGAAATTAGTTTGTATGAATGTTTTAAAGAATTAAACATTAGTACGCCATTAAGAGTAGCAGCATATATGTTTCCAAAATTATCTTTACATAAATCAAGGGCTGAACTTATGCCAGGTTCTGTAATGGTTTGTTGTTTGAATTGGTTGTTTTCTAATTTGTATAACCCAACTAAATATGTTCCTGCCCAAATGTTTCCATCATTATCTTCAATAATACTCCACACTTCATAGCCATCTTTATCAATAATTTTTGCAGGTAATTTATAATAACTTGGAATGTATTTTTTGCCAATTTTTTTCATTGAACAAACGCCATTTTTTCCTGCAATCCAAATGTTTTGTTTGCTGTCTTTATAAAAAGCATTAATGGGAGCCCTTTGCATAAATTCAGCTCCTTGTGTTATGTTTTCAAATTTTTCGTTACGTAAAATTGATATTCCTTTATCGGTTCCAAACCATATGGAGCCATCTTCCATTGGCATGATGGCGGATACTTTATTGTCCAATAATCCTTCCTTAGTGGAGTAATTTTTAAAATAACCATTAGAAAATTTATAGGCTCCATTGGCTTCAGTGCCAAACCATAAGTTCTGATCTTTGTCTTTAGTTATTTGGTAAATAAAAGCTCCGCCGAGTCCATTTTGTCTATCGTATACCGTAAATCCTTTTCCGCGATATTTATATAAGCCACTATGTGTTCCTATCCATAAATTATCTTCATAATCAATTAATAGCGATCGGATATGATTAGCATTATTGTCTAAGCTTATCGTAAAATAAGAAAACTCTTTGCCGTTAAAACTAATTAAACCACTTTTAGATCCAATCCAAGTGGTGCCATTTTTCTGGCAAATAACGGTTGTAATTTCTTCATCCAATAAGCCATGACTCACATGAAAAGCATTTTTGGTTTTGTCTTTAAGATTTATCAAAATTAATCCTTGACGTGTACCAGCATACAATTGTTTTGTAATCGAACATTGAGAGATGCAATTGATAGTTAAACTATCTATTAGCGTTTCAAAATGTTGACTATTTGTTTCCCTTTGTTGAAACAATCCTTGGGTGGTTCCTACAAATAAACCATTTTGATAAGAATACAATAAACAACAGATGTTTTTGTTAGAAAAAGCGGAAGAAATCGTAAAGGTTTTTCCGTTGTAATAACAAAGGCCTTTATTGGTTCCTATCCATAAAACACCAGCTTTATCAATACTTAAACTGGTAATATAATTAGATGGTAGGCCATCTTTTACAGAATAGTTTTTTATGATATTATCGCGAATAATACTTAACCCATCAATGGTTCCAACTATAATTTGTCCGCTTTTATCTTGAGTAATGGCATTTACAAAATGGTTAGCTAAGCCATTTTTTGGCGAGTAATTGTAAAAGGTTTTG
>Ga0207968_100261_pt1 | contig 21888 bp, 18 predicted proteins | sample LakWasMet21_HOW5_2_FD_183867 | JGI IMG/M metagenome (GOLD analysis project Ga0207968, IMG submission 183867) | Freshwater sediment methanotrophic microbial communities from Lake Washington under simulated oxygen tension - Sediment Metagenome... | ecosystem: Environmental > Aquatic > Freshwater >...
ATGATCGTGATCGCGGTCTGAAAGCCTTCCTTCGCGCCTTCGACGAACGCTTCGTAGGCGTTGATCTTTTTATACAGCGCGCCGGCGATGAAGACGATCACCAGAGAGAACAAAATCACGTTGCTGATCAGCGCCGATTGTTCCAGCATGTCTTCTTGCGGCAGGCTGCTAAAATAAGCAAGCAGGGCGCCGATTAACAGCGTCATGCCGCCCAGATAGGCCAGCACGACCTTGTCGAGCAGATTGATGCGCTGCATCCAGGCGACCGCCAGGAGGCCGGCCAATGTCGAGCAGTAGGTCGCGATCAGGATCGGGATGAACACGTCGGTCGGATTGAGTGCGCCGAGCTGCGTGCGATAAGTGAAGATCGTGACCGGAAACAGCGTCACCGAGGAAGTGTTGATCACCAGAAACAAAATTTGCGCATTGCTGGCGGTTTCGGGCTTCGGATTCAGTGCCTGCAATTCCTGCATCGCCTTGATGCCGAGCGGCGTCGCGGCATTGTCGAGGCCGAGCGCGTTGGCCGAGATGTTCATCACGATCGCGCCGAGCGCCGGGTGATGCTTCGGAATGTCCGGCATCAGGCGGCTGAACAGCGGCGTCAAGCCTTGCGTCAGCAATTGAATGAAGCCGCTTTTTTCGCCGACGCGCATGATGCCGAGCCAGAGCGACAGCACGCCGGTCAGGCCCAAGGCAATCTCGAACGCGGCTTTCGACTGGCTGAACAGCGCGGTCATGATGGCCGCGAAGATTTCGGTATTGCCGAAAAAAATCAGCTTGACCGCGGCGGTCACGAAGGCGATCAGAAAAAAGCCGATCCAGATCAGGTTAAGCAGCATCGGCCGTTGATCCTTCCGAATCGCGCGGACAAAAAAAAGGCTGCGCCAAAAGGCGCAGCCGGGGAGAGGAGTACCAAGCTCTCATAACGGGGCGAGAGAGACCCAATGAGTTGGCATTCGGTATGACAAATCACTGAATTGAAGTCTAGGAGACATCTCGCATTTTTCAAGAGCGGACTAGATTTTTTTTGCCAGGGCTTCGGCGTAGCCGGTATAACCGCGCGGCGTCAAGGCCAGCAGGTCGGCCTTCGCGTTCGCCGGAATATCGAGTTTTTCGATGAATGCCCGCATATCGTCCGGCGTGATGCGCTGGCCGCGGGTCAGTTCCTTCAGTTTTTCATAGGGTTTTTCGATGCCGTAGCGGCGCATGACCGTTTGAATCGGTTCCGCGAGCACTTCCCAGTTCGCGTTCAAATCGGCTTCGATGGCATCGCTATTGATCTGCAATTTGCCAATGCCTTTCAAGGTCGATTGAATCGCAATCACCGTATGGGCGATGCCGACGCCGATGTTGCGCAGCACGGTCGAATCGGTCAAGTCGCGCTGCCAGCGCGACACCGGCAACTTCTCGGCCAGGAAGCCGAACAACGCGTTCGCGATGCCGAGGTTGCCTTCGGAGTTTTCGAAATCGATTGGATTGACCTTGTGCGGCATCGTCGAGGAACCGACTTCGCCGGCGACGGTTTTTTGCTTGAAATAGCCGAGCGAAATATAGCCCCAAACATCGCGGTCGAAATCGAGCAGGATCGTATTGAAGCGCGACAGCGCATGGAAAAATTCGGCGATGTAGTCGTGCGGCTCGATCTGGATTGTATAAGGATTGAAGGTCAGGCCCAGCGATTCGACGAAATTTTGCGCAAACGCCTCCCAATCCACTTCGGGATAGGCGATGCTGTGCGCGTTGTAATTGCCGACTGCGCCATTGATCTTGCCGAGCAATTGCACATTCGCCAATTGCTGCCGCTGGCGTTCGATCCGGGCCGCGACATTCGCGAACTCCTTGCCGGCGGTCGTCGGGCTCGCGGACTGGCCGTGCGTGCGCGACAGCATCGGCTGGGCCGCGTATTCGATCGCGAGCTTCTTGATCGCCGCGCCGCAGGCATCGATTTGCTCCAGCATCGCCGCGCGGCCTTCCTTCAGCATCAGCGCATAAGACAGGTTGTTGATGTCTTCGGAGGTGCAGGCGAAATGGAAAAACTCGGAGACTTTTTCAAGCTCGGCTTGGCCTGCGATTTTTTCTTTCAGAAAATACTCGACTGCCTTCACGTCGTGATTGGTGGTTCTTTCGATATCCTTGACTCTTTGCGCGTCCGCTTCCGAAAAATCGGCCGCGATCGCATTCAATGCCTGCGTGGCCGCCGCGCTGAATGGCGGCACTTCGCTAATCTGAGGATGCGCGGCCAGCGCCTGCAGCCAGCGCACTTCGACCAGCACGCGGTAGCGGATCAGGCCGTATTCGCTGAAAATCGGGCGCAGAGCGCTGACTTTGTCGGCGTAGCGGCCGTCGATCGGGGAGATGGCGGTAAGGGAAAATTGAGTCATGAAGATTACAGTCTAAAGATGATAGGAAAAAATTATGCGTTGGTCTTGCTTTCGATGATGCCGCCGCCCAGACAAATCTCGCCGTCATAAAACACGACCGACTGCCCCGGCGTAATCGCGCGTTGCGGTTCGTCGAATACGGCCTTGCAGCGGCCGTCCGGCAGTGGCGAGAGCGTACAGGCCTGATCGGCCTGACGGTAGCGGGTCTTGGCCGCGCAGCGGGTTGTTTCGGTCAACGGCCGGTTGCTGCACCAGTCCAGTTGGCCGGCTTCGAGGGTATTGTGCAGCATCAACGGATGATCGTGGCCCTGGCCGACCAGCAGCACATTGTTGTCGAGGTCTTTTTCGAGCACATACCAAGGCTCGTCGGGTGTGTTCTGGACGCCGCCGATGCCGAGTCCCTGGCGTTGGCCGAGCGTGTAGTACATCAGGCCGTGATGGCGGCCGATCGTGCGGCCTTCCGGGGTGCGGATGTCGCCGGGCTGGGTCGGCAGGTAGCGCTGCAAGAATTCCTTGAACTTGCGCTCGCCGATGAAGCAGATGCCGGTGCTGTCTTTTTTGCGGCAATTGTCGAAGCCGGCCTTTTCCGCCAGCGCCCGGATTTCGGTCTTGTGCAGATGGCCGATCGGAAACAGCGTGCGCGACAATTGCTTTTGGCCCATCGTATAGAGGAAGTAGCTCTGTTCCTTGGCAGGATCGAGGCCTTTCAGCAGGAAGTATTCGCCGCCGCGCTCTTCGACGCGGGCATAGTGGCCGGTCGCGATGTATTCGGCGCCGAGGTCTTCGATAGCGTAGTTCAGAAACGCCTTGAATTTGACATGCTTGTTGCAGAGGATGTCGGGGTTCGGCGTGCGGCCTTTTTCGAACTCGGACAAGAACACTTCAAACACTTCGTCCCAATATTCGGCCGCGAAATTGACCGTCTTCAGCTCGATGCCGAGCCGGTCGCAGACCTGCTGCGCGTCGGCGAGGTCCTGCATCGCGGTGCAATACTCGGTGCCGTCATCCTCTTCCCAGTTTTTCATGAACAGACCGGTGACCTGGTGGCCCTGTTCCAGCAGCAACAGCGCGGTGACCGAGGAGTCGACGCCGCCCGACATGCCGACAATGATATTTTTAGCCATGGTTCAGATCGAGCAGGGATTGGATTAACGATAAGGGATAACGGGCGCCGGCCAGGTATTCGTCCACGCAGAGCGCGACCAATGGGCTTCTGAGTCGTTGCGGATCGGCCATCAGTTCGTCGCGCGTCAGCCAATGCGTCGCGACGATGCCGTTGTCCAGCGGGACTTCGGGTTCGTGGCTATGGCAGTTTCCGGAAAAACAGACGCGCAGGAAGCTCGGCGATTCGGGATTTCGCCGCCAGAGTTGAATCCCGACCAGATGTTCCGGCTCGAAACGCCAGGCGGTTTCCTCGAAAACCTCGCGCCGCGCCGCGGTCAGCAAATCTTCGCCTTCTTCCAAATGGCCCGCCGGCTGATTCAGTCTGATGCCGTCGGTGGTCTCTTCCTCCACCAGCAGAAATCGTTGATCACGCTCGATGATCGCGGCCACGGTCACATGCGGCTTCCAAACCATTCATTTTCCTCAACAATACAAAACGGCTATTTTACTCGATTTGTCGTTCACGGGGACAACGAATTGAACTCTGCGCGTGCATTCTGTCCAATGCAACGAAGCAAATTGGTTGCTGATATTAGTCAGCGAAGGCATATTAAAAAGCGCTATACTTCGAGCATGAGGGGGGCGATGGCTTGCGCAATGCTTAATAGGCTTGAAATCAACTATCATTTAGTATTATTGTTAAGCTTGTAAAGATTTTTTGCCACGATGTCTATGTCTGATTTTGAACCATTCCATGATAACCATAACGGCCTGGCTTTGCAGGAAGCCAAACCCAAACTTAAAAAGCCGCCGCTTTATAAGGTTATCCTGTTGAATGACGATTTCACGCCGATGGATTTCGTGGTTGAAATCCTCATGGAGTTTTTCGGCATGCCGCACGAGAAAGCCACGCAGGTGATGCTGCAGGTGCATATGCAGGGAGTCGGCGTGTGCGGGACCTTTTCGAAGGATGTGGCGGAAACCAAGGTGTATCTGGTCAATGAATATTCACGAGCACATCAACATCCCTTGATGTGTACTATGGAAGAAGCATAATTGGTGAGCTTATGTTAAGTAAAGAACTTGAAGTTACCCTGAATAATGCCTTTAAGAATGCGCATGAAAAAAGGCATGAATTTATAACGGTTGAACATTTGCTCCTGGCATTGCTGGATAATCCTTCCGCCGAAGCGATCATGAAGGCCTGCGGTTGCAATATCAAACTGCTGAGAGGGCAGCTGACGCAATTCATTGACGAAACTATTTCGCTGATTCCGCAAGGCGTGCAGCGCGAAACTCAGCCGACGTTGGGTTTTCAGCGCGTGCTGCAGCGCGCCGTCTTTCACGTGCAGGCTTCCGATAAAAAAGAAGTGTCCGGTGCGAATCTGTTTGTCGCGCTGTTCAGCGAACAGGACTCGCAAGCGGTCTATCTGCTGAACAAACAGGACATCTCAAGACTGGATGTCGTCAATTATCTCGCACACGGCATTTCGAAAGTCGATCAGGAAAATCAGGCCAGCGAAGACCGCAGCGCCGACACCTCGAATCCGGATGCGGAACCTTCAGGCAGCCCGTTAGATAAGTATACGACCAATCTGAACGAGGAGGCGCGCCGCGGACGCATCGATCCGTTGATCGGACGGGAGGCGGAAGTCGAGCGCACGATTCAAATTCTGTGCCGGCGCCGGAAAAATAATCCGTTATTGGTCGGCGAGGCCGGCGTTGGCAAGACGGCGATCGCCGAAGGGCTTGCCAAGCGCATTGTCGAGGATAACGTGCCGCACGTCCTGGTCAACAGCGTGATTTATGCGCTGGATCTGGGCGCCCTGGTGGCCGGTACCAAATACCGCGGCGATTTTGAAAAACGCCTGAAGGCATTGATCAATCAATTGAAGCGAGAGCCCGATTCGATCCTGTTCATCGACGAGATTCATACGATCATCGGCGCCGGCTCCGCTTCGGGCGGGGTGATGGATGCATCGAATCTGATCAAGCCCTTGCTCGCTTCCGGGCAAATGCGCTGCATCGGCTCGACCACCTTCCAGGAATACCGAGGCGTGTTCGAAAAAGATCACGCATTGGCGCGCCGCTTCCAGAAGGTCGATGTGCTGGAGCCTTCGGTCGAAGATACCGTGCTGATTCTGAAAGGCCTGAAAGCCCGTTTCGAGGAACATCACGATGTGATTTATTCGGCCGAGTCACTGCGTCTGGCGGCCGAGTTGTCCGACCGTTATATTACCGACCGGCATCTGCCGGACAAGGCGATCGACGTGATCGACGAAGCCGGCGCGCGGCAGCGCATGCTGTCCGAGACGGAGCGCAAGCAGGTGATCGAGGTAGGTGACATCGAAGAAATCGTCTCGAAAATTGCCAGGGTGCCGGCCAAGACGGTTTCATCGAATGATGTCGACAAACTTGCCAACCTCGAAAAGAATCTGAAAATGCTCGTTTTCGGTCAAGACGAAGCGATTGCGGCGCTGGCTTCCGCGATCAAATTGTCGCGGGCGGGGCTTCGCGAGACGCAAAAGACGATCGGTTCGTTCCTGTTCGCGGGGCCGACCGGCGTCGGCAAGACCGAAGTCACCCGGCAATTGGCCAAAATCATGGGCGTCGAGCTGATTCGTTTCGATATGTCCGAATATATGGAGCGGCATACCGTATCGCGCCTGATCGGCGCGCCTCCCGGCTATGTCGGTTTCGACCAGGGCGGGCTGCTGACTGAGCAAGTCACCAAGCATCCGCATGCGGTGCTGCTTTTGGACGAGCTCGAAAAGGCGCACCCGGACGTATTCAACCTGCTTTTGCAGGTGATGGATCACGGCACCTTGACCGACAATAACGGCCGCAAAGCCGATTTCCGCAACATCATCCTGGTGATGACCACCAATGCGGGCTCCGAAGAGGGCGGTCGCGCTTCGATCGGCTTTACCCAGCAGGATCATGCCGTCGACAGCCTGAAAGCGATCGAAAGAGGATTTTCACCGGAATTCAGAAACCGCCTGGACGCGATCATTCAGTTCAAGCCGTTGAATATCTCGGTCGTCGGGAATGTGGTCGATAAATTTATATTCGAGCTGGAGGCTTTGTTGGCCGATCGCCACGTGACGTTGACGCTCGACGACGATGCTCGGTTATGGCTGGCCGAAAACGGTTGCGATCCGAAAATGGGAGCCCGGCCGATGGCGCGGCTGATACAGGAAAAAATCAAGAAACCGTTGGCGAACGACTTGCTGTTCGGCAAGCTGACCCATGGCGGCCATGTCAGAATTTACGTGGAAAACAACGAACTGGCTTTTGCGATTGAAAGTAAGGACTTGATCGTGCCCGAAAGCAGCTGAGACGACGGACGCGCGATCCCTGGATGAGCCAGGGATTAGCGCATCCGGAAGGTGATGCGGCCTTTGGTTAAGTCATAAGGCGTCATTTCGACCTTGACGCTATCGCCGGTCAGAATGCGGATATAGTGCTTGCGCATCTTGCCGGAAATGTGTGCGGTCACGATATGGCCGTTTTCAAGCTGCACTCTAAACATCGTATTCGGAAGGGTGTCGATGACCTTGCCTTCCATTTCAATTTGATCTTCTTTTGCCATGGTTTTAATCCTGGGTGTTAAAAACCCGTAATGATAGCACAAGGAAGCGTCTAACAACAAAAGAGCATCGTGGATAGCGCAATCGTGATTTATGATTTAATCAGAAAAAACGGCTGATTCGGCGGATTTCAAGGGAGAAGGCCATAACACTTCGTTATGGCGTGGCGGCCGATAAACTGGAAAATTCCCGCCACTCCTGGCCGATATGCAGCTGTAGCGGTTGATAGTTGCTCTTGTAGGCCATTTTCCGGCAGTTTCTTATCCAGTAGCCGAGGTACAGGAATTCGCGTTGCTGCCGGCGTGCTTCTTCGATTTGCCATAATACGGCATAGACGCCGGGGCTAAAATCGGCAAATTTCGGATCGAAAAAAGTATAAACCGCCGACCAGGCCTCGGCGAAGCGGTCGATAATCGCGATCGCGGCCGGCTCGCCGGCAATCGAAAACTCGGCGAAGATGGTGTCGCACCAGGTATTGCCGAGAAAATCGATATATTCTTCCGGACTGGCATGCGCCATCGTTCCATCCAGATGCCGGCTGTTTTGATAGCGCAGATACATGTCGTAATGGGCTTGCTCGAACACGGCGGGTTTGATCACGACGCGGGTTTCGGCATTTTTTTTCAGGCAGCGTTTTTGCCGGCGGTCCGGGTTGAAGCGGGCGACCGGGATTCTGGCCGAAAGGCAGGCGGAACACTGCGTGCAATGCGGCGCATAAACATCATTGCCGCTGCGCCGGAAACCGTGTTTCAGCAATTCCGCATAGATTGACGGAGTCATTCGAAAAGCGGGATGCACGAATGCCGATCGCGCGCTTTCGCCGTCAAGATAGCTGCATGGATGGTCGCCGGTGATGAATAAGGGGATCGATGTCATCGTGATTGCCAGGCGCTGGCCGCGGCGGGCTCGGGGCAGTAACGGTCGAGCAGGCGCTTGAACGCATCGCGGCCGATCAGTTCGGCGCCGAGACTCGCCAGATGCGGGGTGTAAACCTGGCAGTCGATCAGGGCAAAATTCCAGTCTTGCAACTGCTGAACCAGCACCGCGAACGCGGCTTTCGACGCATCGGTGAGCGTGTGGAACATCGACTCGCCAAAAAAGACGCGGCCGATCGCAACGCCGTATAAACCGCCGACCAGTTCGCCGTCGCACCAGGTTTCGGCCGAGTGCGCGAAGCCCGAAAGATGCAGTTCTTGATAGGCGTGCCTGATGTCCTGCGTGATCCAGGTGCCTTCGCGGTCTTGCCGGGCATCGGCGCAGGCGGCGATCACTTTGTCGAAGGCGGTGTCGAATGTCACGGTAAACCTGTCCTTGCGTAGCGTTTTTTTCAGGCTGCGCGAGACTTGCAGGCGTTCTGGAAACAATACCAGCCGCGGATCGGGCGACCACCACAAGATCGGCTCGTTTTCGTTATACCAGGGAAACACGCCGTGCCGGTAGGCGTTTAACAAACGCGTTACCGACAGGCAGCCTCCCGCCGCCAGCAGGCCGTTAGGTTCGGCCAGCGCGGTATGGAGCGGCGGGAACGCTTGCTCCGGCCGGCGGGGATCGAGTAGGGTGATCTTCATCGGTCAGGTACAGGCTAATAGCGCGGCTAAGCTGCCGCCGCGCTATTAGACCGTGCGCCTTTATTGCAATTCATCGAGATATTTTTCCGCATCGAGTGCGGCCATGCAGCCCGCTCCGGCGGAGGTGATAGCCTGTTTATAGACCGCATCCATCACATCGCCGGCCGCAAAAACACCGGGGACGCTGGTCGCGGTCGCATTTCCGGCAATGCCGCTTTTGACCTTGATATAGCCATGCTCCATGTCGATCTGGCCCTCGAAAATGCTGGTATTCGGCGTATGGCCGATCGCGATGAAGGCCCCGTGCACGTCGACTTCCTTGGTGGTGCCGGTTTGTGTGTCTTTGATCCGGACTCCGGTGACGCCCATGTCGTCGCCGAGCACCTCATCCAGGGTGTGGTTCCATTCGATGCTTACGTTGCCGTTTGCGGCTTTTTCGAGTAATTTATTCGAGAGGATTTTTTCTGAGCGGAATTTGTCCCGGCGGTGCACGACAGTCACATGCGAGGCGATATTTGCCAGATAAAGTGCTTCTTCCACCGCGGTGTTGCCGCCGCCGATCACCGCGACCGGTTTGTTTCTGTAGAAAAAACCGTCACAGGTCGCGCACGCGGAGACGCCCCGGCCTTTGAAAGCTTCCTCGGAGTCGAGTCCCAAATAGCGGGCCGACGCGCCGGTCGCGATGATCAGCGCATCACACGTATAGCTGCCGGCATCGCCGGTCAGCACAAACGGCCGCACCGACAAATCGGCGGTATGAATATGGTCGAAGATGATTTCGGTGTCGAAGCGCTCGGCATGCTTGCGCATTCTTTCCATCAGATCGGGGCCTTGCAGTCCCTCGACGTCGCCGGGCCAGTTATCCACCTCGGTCGTGGTGGTCAACTGGCCGCCTTGCTGTAGGCCGGTGATCATGACCGGATTCAGATTCGCACGTGCAGCATAGACGGCGGCGGTATAGCCGGCCGGGCCGGAGCCAAGAATTAATAATCGGCAGTGTTTGGTGGTGCTCATTAAGACCTCGTCAGGGATAAACAAAATTTTGCGATCAATTATGCAGGCGAACGCTGGCTTCGTAAACTGCAAATCATATTGGCATAGATTGGGGATCGGACACCGAAAAACCAAGCCATGCCCGCAAAATTATTAATGTAATCTCTCGGTTGCTTGATCTATAATCATGTTTTATTAAGTTTTTATTTTCTCCGAGAAATGTCATGTTTGCTGTAATGGAAGAAAAAACTGTTCGTGGTTTACGGGAAATCGCCGTTTTGGTTTTTTTTGCCTGCGGCTTGTTTTTCCTAATCGCATTGGCGACTTTCAGCCTCGAGGATGCCGGCTGGACGCATAGCGGGACGACGAAGGTGATCGCCAATGCCTGCGGCGTGTTCGGCGCCTGGCTTGCCGATTTGAGTTTCAGCTTCTTCGGCTTATTGGCCTATCCCTTCCCGTTGATTATTTTTTGGGCGGGCTACAAACTGCACCAACAGAAGGAAGTCCCCAAGATCATTCCGCTGGTTTTGCATCCGGTGGGGGTCTTCGTGACGCTGATATCGGCGACCGCCTTGCTGAATCTGTATTTGCTGCGCCCCGGCATCGACCTGCCGAACAGCACCGGCGGCATCGTCGGGCAGGAAATCGGCAATACGCTGGTCGTCAAGCTCGGTAATTCCGGCGCGACCTTATTCTTGATGGTCGGCTTGCTCGCCGGTATTACGCTGGTGACCAAAGTCTCCTGGCTTGCGGTGTTGGATTTAATCGGCAAATATACCGTGCTGCTGTCCAAAGCATTGCTTGGCCGTGTGGCCGGTTTCGGTACAAGAAAATTCGCGGTGCGGGAGGACGAGGACGCGTATGCGGATGAGCTGGATGATCTGGAAGAGCCTTTCAGCCCGGCGTTCGTTCCGCCCAAGCCCGCGCCGACGCCGCCTGCCAAAGCCGAGGTCGAAGCCCTCAAAAAAGCCGCGGCAAAAATGTCTCCGGTGCTGGAGAAGGTGCTGGCCGATGCGCAAAAAGCAGTGGCCAAGCAGGTCGCAAAAAAAACAAAAGTAGCGGCCGGGAGCTATCAGAATCGGGGGGCTTTGCCGTCGCTCGAATTGCTGGATAACCGCGATACGCGGGTAAAAGGCTATACGCAGACCGATCTGGAAGAAATGTCCAGGCTGGTCGAAAACATTCTGCAGGATTTCAATGTCAACGTCGAAGTCGTCGGATTTCTGCCGGGGCCGGTGATTACCCGCTTCGAATTGCAGCCGGCCCCCGGCGTTAAGGTCAGCCGGATCAGTTCGTTGTCGAAAGATTTGGCGCGGGCATTGTCGGTGACCAGCGTGCGCATCGTCGAAGTGATTCCGGGCAAATCGGTGATCGGACTTGAAATTCCGAACCGCGAACGCGAAATGGTCAACCTGCGCGATTTGCTCGCTTCCGGCACTTTCGTCAAGTCAAAATCGAACCTGACGCTGGCGATGGGCAAGGATATTTCCGGCGCGCCCTTGGTCGCCGACCTCGGCAAGATGCCGCATGCGCTAGTTGCCGGCACCACCGGTTCGGGTAAGTCGGTCGCGATCAATACGATGATCTTGAGCATGCTGTACAAATCGACGCCCGAGCAGGTCAGGATGATCATGATCGACCCGAAAATGCTCGAATTGTCGGTTTATGAAGGCATTCCGCACCTGTTGACACCGGTCGTGACCGACATGAAGGAGGCCAGCAACGCGTTGCGCTGGGCGGTCGCCGAGATGGAGCGGCGCTATAAGCTGATGTCGAAAATGGGCGTCAGAAACCTGGCCGGTTTCAATCAGCTGGTTGCGGACGCGGAAGCGCGCGGCGAGAAGATCAAGGACCCGATGTTTCAGGCGCTGAATCCGCTGGCCGAGGACGAAGAGCCGCCGGTGTTGGAGATGCTGCCGAGCATCGTGATCGTAATCGACGAATTGGCCGACATGATGATGATCGTCGGCAAAAAGGTCGAGGAACTGATCGCGCGGCTCGCACAAAAAGCGCGCGCGGCCGGTATTCATCTGATCTTGGCGACACAGCGGCCGTCGGTCGATGTGTTGACCGGATTGATCAAGGCCAACGTGCCGACCCGTATCTCATTCCAGGTTTCATCCCGTATCGATTCGCGGACCATTCTCGACCAGGGCGGCGCGGAAGCGTTGCTCGGTAACGGCGACATGCTGTTCTTGCCGTCGGGCACCAGCATTCCGGTGCGCGCGCACGGTGCGTTTGTCGACGATCATGAAGTGCATCGCGTCGTCGAGTTTTTGAAGCTGACGGGACCGGCCAATTATCTCGAAGACATTACCCGCGAAGCATCCGATGGCGGGGAAGGTTATGGTGGGGGCGGCGGCGCCGGCAGTTTCGGCGATGCCGAAGGCGATGCCTTGTACGATCAGGCGGTACAGTTTGTGACCGAGACCCGCAAGGCCTCGATTTCGAGTGTGCAAAGGCGCTTCAAGATCGGCTATAACCGCGCCGCGACGATGATCGAAACGATGGAAGCGGCGGGCGTGGTCAGCCCTGCCGAATCGAACGGCTCCCGCGTCGTGCTGGCGCCTGCGCCGATCAGGGATTAGCCGTGCAATTGACCCTGATCGGCATCCTTATTCTGATCCTGGCGGCCGGCGGCGGCTGGCTGCTGGTCAGACGACATCCTAAAGAGCATGCGACCCAGGTCAAGGCCGTGCTCTTTGGACTCTATTTTTGGGGCTTGGTGTTTTTACAGTTAATCATCGCCGCCTTGCTCTATTCCTTGCAAAAGTAATCCTTTCAAGTGCTTGGCCCAGTCTGTTTTCTGGCTGGGCCACTTCTTCTTTCGCAAAAAAACCGCGTTTCTTCTTTCCGCCTATTCCGTATCGATGTGCCGTAAACGCTGTCGGCACAGGCGCTCGATAAAAAAATACAGATTGTTCTGGATGCGGCGTTGAAATTCCTTAGTCTTCAACTACATTTTTGTTCAGCTACAATTCTGAGGCAGTGCTTGCAAGCTTTCGAGCGGCGCTGAACAGGATGAACCGGCTTGCGCGGTATGTCCCGGGAAGGGAAAACGAAAGGAAGTCAGACTGACTTTCGTAAGAATAAAAAAACTTTTTATCATACATAATTTTTAGATGAATCACCAAAACTTTTTATTGGGATTCCCAGGCAGCATTAATAAATCGAACTATACTTATGCCAAGGTTAGATAGACGTCTTAGTTAAAGCGGAAAAATCAAGCACTAAGCCGGAATTCTCATTTTTTACATTAAATAATAAAAAACATGTCGCAAGGTTCAATTAACCTCAAATTAGTCGGATTTAGTGAGTTCGAGGCGCGGAACATCGAGTCTGTTCTGTCCCTGGCTGAGCGAGGCTTGCTTAGAAATTGGCGGCTTGTTACTGCTTCTCCGGCAGATTATTACCTGTTGCCGGAAAGCCTGAATGCGCGGATGGAGCAAGAGGATAACTTGAAAGCGTTGCCGCGTGACCGCTGCATTTTTACCTCCAAGGAAGAAAGCAATGCGGACAGTGCAAGCGATGATATGTGGTTGTTGTGCGATTCCCGCAGCGTACCGCGTATCCGGTCCATGATCGAGCTGTTCAATTTGCTGTGCGAGGATACGCTGACCGAGCGCAGAAATCAGGGGCCCGCGATGGGAGCCGTGGAGGTGCCGCCAGTGAATATCACGGCCGCGGTGGCCGCGGTAGCGGAAGTAACGGCCGCCCCGGTGCTGGCAGAGGCGTTCAGCCCGCGGCAAGGTTTTATCGGGCAACTGCTGGGCGCGGCGGACAAAAACGGCCTACTGATATACGAATTGAATATACCCAACTCTCCGGGCCGTATTTATGTTTATCCCGAGCAGCAGGTGTTTTACAGCCCGGCCAGCCTAGACCTGTTGGCGCCGTTTTTTACCGCCGATCAGGATTTGATTTCCTGCACGACCCGAGCCAATGTGACCGAGGCAGAGCTCGATCAGTTGTCCGAAGCCGAAGATTTGAGGCCTTATACCTTGAGAAGCCTGCTCTGGTACGGCGTGTACAAATCATCCCAAGGGCGGTTGTTGGAAGGGGCTGATGCGCATAAGCCTGTGCGATTGAAACGTTGGCCGGATTTAAATCTTTCCGATTGTCAGGACTTGATCAAACTGGCCGCATTTATGCAAAGCAACGCGGTCAGCTTGCAGGGGGTTGCGGAAAAAACCGGCATTCCGATCAAGCTGATCTACGATTTTTATAATGCCTGCGAGATCGTCGGATTGATCGAGCAGAGTTCGGAGGCTGATATCCATAACAAACAACTGAATCCTGAAAAAGTCAGTCTGTTTTCTAAAATCAGATCACGACTGAATAAAGCCCACACGGCCTAAGTCTTGGATGCGTAATGGACAAGAATCATAAAATTAAGTTTGTTTTTACCGGTTGCGTCGGCGCAGGAAAAACCACCGCGATCGCCACGATCAGCGAAGTCGTGCCGATTTCAACTGAAGCAAAACCCACGGAAGACAGCGTCGTTCGCCGCAAAAGTTCAACGACGGTCGCGATGGACTATGGCGAGCTGACGCTGGAGGATGGTGAAAAAATCTATCTTTACGGGACTCCAGGGCAAAGGCGCTTCGATTTCATGTGCCATTTGTTGACCAAGGGCGCGCTCGGACTGATCGTGCTGGTGGACAACACCCATCCGGACCCGATGGGCGAACTGGATTATTTTTTAAACCTGAATGCCGCTTTTCTGAATCAAGGCGCGGCGGTGATCGGGGTGACTCACTATGATATGTCGACCAAACCCAGTGTCGATGATTATTACCAATGTCTTGCGGAACGGGGCGATCCCTGGCCCGTTCTTCATGTCGATGTGCGTAAGAGCGAGGATGTGAATTTATTGCTGAATACGCTGTTGACGACCCTGGAATATGCATAAGTCGATTGACCCAGCATAGTTTTTGATTGTTAGTGCGATTAATTTAACTCAACGGAGAAAATACATGGCTAAACTTGATGATGTTGTACGTAAAATTGTGAACGATGTTGACGGCGCCTTGGGCTGCGCGGTTGTCGATTTGTCGAGCGGCTTATTGCTTGGCGTGGCGCATAACGTACCTTACTTCACCTCTTCCTATTTGGAAGCGGTTGCGGCCGCGGCGGTCGACATGATGCGCGGAAAAAATGTCCGTGCGGTTGAATCGCTGCTGTCCAGCCAACGCGGCAAAACCGTGCAGAATATGATCAAGGAAGTGCAAATGACTACCGAGAAAACCTACCACTTCATGGCGACCGTGCCGGACAAGCCGGATTCTATGGTCGTATTGATCACCAGCAAGAGCGCGAACCTGGGTATGGGCTGGTCCGCGGTAAGAAGCAACTTGCCGATGATTGCGCCGCTTTGCCCATAAGCGCTTAGGATAATTCCTCCTCCGCTTGATTGGCGCAAACAAGGTTTTTGCCTCTGTTTGACGCCAGTCGGCGGCGGGCGTTGGCGAAAGGGAGCTTTGCCGAACCCCATTGCCTGACGATTCAATGATCGACGCGTTGAGTCGTCACAAGTCCTTTTTTCCGCTCGGTAGAGCGCTATCTCTTCCTGTCAGCAACGCCACGCACAAGCGTAAGATGCTTCCCCGATTTTTTTCCGCTCATTCCGCTCTGAATCATGCAAACAATAGAACTGATCGGTTCTCACGACGGCGGTGACCATTACAACGTCGACATCATTGCCGAAATTCTTTCCCAGGATGTGACGGCGTTGGCCTACGGTTCCGAGTTTGTCGGCCGGCCGAATACCCGTATTTACCTCGGAGCCAAAGAGGTCGTCAAATTACGCAGCGAGCTGAGCTTCAATAAGGCCAAGGCGGTGCGCTGGATCAACACCGCGCTGCAAAAAGAGCGCGAGCTCGGCGTGCATCATCCGCATAAAACCTGGTTTCTGATCGATGCGAGCGCAGGCGTGGATGCCGCGCAAGCGGTCATTATCGGCAATATTTGCCCGCGCCTGCCGCCCATTCATGCCTTGCTCGAAGTCCGTCCGGAATCGGATGCGACGAGAAGCCAATATCTTCGCATCTTGCATGCGGTATTTGCCAGCTACTTGCATCTCGCCAAACGGACGCAGATGAAGCTGGACGAGGGGCTATCGAATTTTGGCGTGGATGCGGAAGGCAAGGTGTTTTATCTGGATGACGAATATTACGCCTGGGACAATTTCGTTTCCTTTTCTATCATGCTCGGCGTCTACATTCGAACCTATGCATGGCTTGATCAGGATTTTATCGAACAGATGGGGCGGGATCTTGCGAATTCGATCGATGCCGTTTTTGAGGATACTCACTGCAACGTGATCGTGGCCGAACAATTGCGTTCGTTGTTCATGCCCAGCGAAGAGAAAACGCAGTTGGTGCGGCAATTGATCGATACGCTGTTATTGTTTACCAAGGAATCGGCGGCAAAGCATCGCAAGAAACTTGCGGCTTCGAGGCGTGGTGCCTCACGCTATTTTGCGTTGCTGGCCGATATTCATGCCAATTATCCGGCGCTTGAGCGTGTGCTGGGCTATTTGGAAGCCGAAAATATTCAGGACGGCATCATCCTGGGCGACATTGTCGGCTATGGCCCCGATCCCGCCGAATGCATCGAAAGATTGCAGGACTGTTCCTTGAACATCATCAAGGGCAATCATGACCATGCCGCCGCGATCAATAAGGCGGAAACCGGCTTTTCGCAAACCGCCAAAGCCGTGATCAAATGGACCGCGGAACGCTTATCCGAAGAGCACAAGGATTGGCTGAAATACCTGCCGGCCGTGCTCGAAAACGACGAATGGCTCGCCGTGCACGGCGCGCCGATCGATCCGACGTTCTTTTACGGCTATGTCTATTCGATGACCGCCGATGACAATCTGGACTGCTTACAGGATAAAAACCGGGCGCTGTGTTTCCACGGCCACTCGCACATGCCGGGAGTCTTTGCGCGCGACAAGCGCAGGGCGGATCATCATGTGACGAAGGAAGTGATCGATTTGAGCGCGTATAAACATGCGCTGGTCTGTCCGGGGTCGATCGGCCAGCCGCGCAACGGCAATCGCGGCGCGCAATTTGCGATTTACGACCGGGAGAAAAAGATGTTGAACTATGTCACCTTACCCTATGAAGTCGAGGGTGTCGTACAGCGCATGCGCGACTTTGAGCTGCCCGAGCCGTTATGGCAACGGCTGTTGACAGGTACCTAAGCTTCCCGCCAACCTGGGCGCTGCGTCAGGCTAAAGTCGATGGTGGAAGGATTCTGCGCTCGACCCCGATAATGGCTCGATTCAACGTCATCAGATTTTTTTCCGCCTTGATCTGGATGCCCATCATATAAAAAATCGGCATCCACAAGGGGTTGATCAACACGCCGCCGAGCGCGCTTTTCAACGTTCTTTTCACATTTTTGGCCGGGTTGAATGATTCGGCCAATGAACCGGCCGGCGCCTCGGAAAACACCGTAGCGATCGGACGGAGCAGGGCAAGTTCCTGGCTGGTCAGTTGCTTCATCGAGGCGAACAGTTTGCGTTCCATGCGTTGATAATTCCGGTGCGCGAAACACACCGTGATCGCGAATGTCAGTGCGACCAAGGGCAGGAGCACGGTCGGCGGCGCGACCGGCGCAAACGTGGACGACAGCATCACGATCCCGAGACCCAGCATCAACAGGTCTTCCCCATGTTCAACATCCCGGTCTATACCCTGCACAATCGTTATCACAGGATTATCGTAAGGTGCGCGCAAATAATGACAGTCTGGTTTCATAGTAACCTCCGGCAGGCAGACCTGCTCATAAAATCATAAAATCAGCAAAAGTCAAATCGGGTTTAAAACCGTTTGATTCCACTGTAGTTTATGACAAGATCGGGAGGAAATAATTGCGGAGGCGGGCGGTGAATCGTGCTGTCGGCTTGGCTAACGGCGAAAATTATGCTTTAATTTTAAATTAAGGTATCTTCGTGGGCGTTTGTTTTTTCGCCCGAAACCGCACTGCATGGGATCGATATGTTCATTAAACCAATAAAAACCCGCATCGCCTTGTGTGCGCTGGCTTTCTGCTCGGCGCCTCAGGCGGATATCTCCATCCATATCAACGGCCAAGAATTTTATTCGAACCAAAACGGCTATACGAAGATTCATCCGGAAAATGTTTCGGGTAACGTGATTGTCAATGTGAACGGTGAAACCTATCGGCCGCAGGCTAGGCGAGCGGAAAAGCCTGCGGCGAAGTCCAAACCGGTTAACGCCATGCCTTTGAGAACCGTGCGGGTGTCGCGTGGTAAAAACAAGCAGCAATTCGAGCAATTGATCGCGAAGACCGCCGATAAACATCAGGTCGATCCCAAATTGCTGCATGCGGTGATTCAGGCCGAATCCGCCTACAATCCGTCGGCGGTTTCATCGGCCGGGGCGGTGGGTTTGATGCAGTTGATGCCGGCGACCGCCGCGCGTTTCGGCGTGAACGACAGTTACGATCCGGTACAAAACATCGAGGGCGGTACGCGTTATCTGAAACACTTGCTGCACCTGTTCAATTCCGATTTGCGTCTGGCCGTAGCGGCCTATAATGCCGGCGAAAATGCGGTGATCAGGCACCATCACAACATTCCGCCCTATGCCGAAACGCAGCATTATGTCAGCGAGGTATTGGCCTTGCAGCAGAACCCGGATCAGATCCGCAGCTACTTTAGGAAAAGAGTTGGTCCTTGTGCGGGGCGGGTGCTTGAATGGAATGTGACGTGTAATTGAATGAGGGGTTGGCATACGGCGGGCCTTGACCGCTTTCTTTGATCAAAGTAGCCGGTCGCCGCTTCGAGTCTCATTGTCAATTCCAGATATAAAAGGGTTTAGATGAAAGTCTAAGCCCTTTTTTATGGCCTCATGATTTTGTTGAGAGAATACTGCGGGCCCTGTCATCTGGTTCCCGCACGCTGATCGGAATTACAACGGGACGCTGGCGCGTGGGAACCAGATAACGGCGTATGACGCGAATGTTGACCCTGGGCGGTTTGCTAATGTCAGTCATGCTGACCACATGCGCCATACAGAAAGGGTATGCTGAAACCATCTAACCCACAACCAAGGAGTCTCCAATGTCCGACGACTTAGATCAATTTCTGGGATCATTTGACCGCCCGCCGCCACCCGAAGTGGCGCCGCTGGTCCGCGATGGCAAGCGCTATGCTCAACATATCGGTACACATGACGATAGCATCGGCCAGAGCGGCGGACTGCTTGATGTCATCGACGATGCAACGGGAAAGTTGATTGCGACCATCAAGGTCTATGACAACGAGCGCAGCCCTGACCTGGAGGGCGACGTTCAAGATATATTCTTCGCGTCGATGGTATTTGATGCTTCGGGCAAACTCATCGTTACCGACGAAGTCGGGCGGTGCTTTGCCGTGGATGTTATCAAGGGTGAAGCGGTGCCATTGCCCTGATTTCGTGTTTCCCAACTCATCTTATTGCGCAGAGGCTGGGTTGAAAGGCTCGGTTCAGGCATTTATCTCGTTCCCGCGCGCTGCGTGGGAATGCCGGCTAAGACGCGCCAGCGTCGCGATTCAGTTGTTGAACGTACAGGTTAATAAATGCGGCGCTTGGTGTTCGTAGATAATATAGCGAGATCGGCCCATGAAGTCCTCCTCATTCAGTTCTCGTCCTCGCATGTCTGAGCGGGATTGTAACGGGACGCTGGCGCGTCCGCCCTGGATTCCCACGTGGCACGTGGGAACCAGATAAAAATGCGGTGCTTGGTGTTCGTAGATAATATAGTGAGATCGGCCCGCCCATGAAGTCCTCCTCATTGAGCTCTCGTCCCCGCATGCCTGATCGGGATTGCAACGGGACGCTGGCGCGTCCGCCCTGGATTCCCACGTGGCACGTAGGAGCCTGAAAAAGATTATCTCGTTCCCGCGCGCCGCGTGGGAATGCCGGCTAAGACGCGCCAGCGTCGCGTTTCAGTTGTTGAACATACAGGTTAAAAAATGCGGCGCTTGGTGTTCGTAGATAAAATAGCGAGATCGGTCTATGATATCTTCCTACTCAAGAAATATAAGAACGTTTTGGTTGAAAGGAAAAGAGATGGCAAACCTACTGGACTGGAATACTTTAGATCATAAAGTAAAAGCATATTTAGACCCAGAGAATGGTGTTGATACCGAGCAAAAGGCATTTCCTATTTTAATGGTCTCATCATTATTGAATGTTTCGGACGAAGAGGCTGAAGATTCAATAACAGACGGAGCAAAAGATCGCGGTGTTGATGCTGTCTTTGTAGACGATAGAGATGGAAGTAATTCTATTCATGTTTTTCAATTTAAATATGCAGCGAATTTTGATAACACAAAGAAAAATTTTCCAAGTGGGGAGATTGATAAATTAGTTTCATTTTTTGACGACCTCCTAGACCTTAACAAATCTTTGGAAAACACATGTAACCCGATTTTATGGAATAAAGTTCAAGAAATGTGGACAGCTCTAAATAAACCTAAGCCATCAATCGAGGTTCATTTTTGCGGCAATACTCTGCCTATGCAGGGTGATGAAAAAGTACGCGCAAATGTGTCATTGGGTAAGTTTAAGTATTTTAATGTTCATCATCATAGTCTTGACTCAATCGTCGAGATGTTTATTGATAAGAAGTCGATTGCAATTAATGATCAAATTCAGGTGGTAGACAAAGATTATTTTGATAGAACAGATGGTAGTATCCGTGGACTAATATGCACGGTTGAAGCGGGTGAAATAGTAAGAATTATCTCTGACCCAGAGAATCCCTCCTCAGTAAAAAAAGAAATATTTAATGACAACGTTCGCGTATATTTAAGTCGAACTAACAAAATTAACCGAAAAATAATTGAAACAGCGCTTTCTGAGTCAAATCCATTGTTTTGGTATTTAAACAATGGTATCACGATAACATGTGATTCTTTTTCATATCCTAAAGGCAAACGAGCCCCTATTGTCGAACTTAAGAATATACAGATTGTCAATGGTGGCCAGACGTCAAATGCGCTGTTTGAAGCTAGTCAGATAGCTCCAGAAAAACTAAATGACGTTCTAATTTTGGTTCGAATAATTGAAACAAAATCACAACCCGTTAGCCTGGCAATAGCAGAGTCTACTAATAGTCAGACACCAATAAAAGGTAGGGATTTACGCTCAAATGATGATATACAAAAAAAGCTCGAAGAGGCATTCGAAGGGATGGGTTTTTTTTACGAAAGGAAGCAGAGTCAGCATTCTGATAAACCTAAGTCACTACGAATTGATGCCTTAACAGCAGGTCAATCACATTTAGCATATGGGCTAGAATTGCCGGAGGTAGCGAAAAAGGACAGGGGTAGAATATTCTCAGATTTGTATGATCAGGTCTTTACTGATGAATTGCTTGCTGATGAATTGCTATGTTCCTTAAAAATATTAAACTCAATCGAGTCCTTTAAAAAGAGTTTGCAATCAGACATTAGAAAGCAGGGGCCTTTCAATGCCGATCACCTTTTTCTAATCGATGGCGCTTATCATGTACTTTTTGCTGTTGCACAAATATGTGATGCAAGGTTAATTAATCGACTGAATGAGGACGATGCAATTAAGTTAATACCTGAAGCGATAGAATATATAGCTAAATTAGTAAAGGCAACACAGGAAAAAGAAGATTCGTTTTCCTTTAACCGATATTTTAAAGACGCCAAAACCAAAACAAAAATTGCCTCTTATATACAGAGTCAAGAAAAAAATGAATGCAAATCGGATTCACCTTAGCTTACTGTCGCAATCTCCCATAGCTAAGTAGCTACGCCAGGTTGTTATTAACTAATTCACGGTTTTTTGATGCTTTTTTTGCTGCGGAGGGTATTGCAAAGTATTGATTTAATTTATTTTTAATGGCGGGTTTGACATTTTTAATCAGTTAGCCTTTTTACAGATCAAATAAAAAAGGCCGGACAGCAAAGCTGCCCGGCCTTTTTTGTGTCTAACCCGGTGTTGTCCGGATTATTTCGCTTTTTTGCGTTCCAAGGCTTCCTTGATCACTTCGTCAGCCACGTTTTTCGGGCATGGCAGGTAGTGAGAGAATTCCATCGAGAACTGGCCGCGGCCGGAAGTCATCGTGCGCAAGTCGCCGATGTAGCCGAACATTTCGCTCAGCGGTACATCCGCCTTGATCCGAACGCCGGTGACGCCTGGATCTTGCGATTTGATCATGCCGCGGCGGCGGTTCAAGTCGCCGATTACGTCGCCGACA
>Ga0207968_100262_pt1 | contig 21843 bp, 28 predicted proteins | sample LakWasMet21_HOW5_2_FD_183867 | JGI IMG/M metagenome (GOLD analysis project Ga0207968, IMG submission 183867) | Freshwater sediment methanotrophic microbial communities from Lake Washington under simulated oxygen tension - Sediment Metagenome... | ecosystem: Environmental > Aquatic > Freshwater >...
TTGCCTTCTTGATGGCCATGCTGGATAAGGTCAGCAAGCCTTTGGTGGTGATCCTGGACAATGCGTCCATCCACACCGCCAAAAAACTGAAACCTTACTGGGACTTATTGGAAGAAAAAGGCATGCGGTTTTATTTCCTGCCGCCTTACAGCCCCGAATTGAACCGGATTGAATTGCTTTGGCACAAGATGAAATATGAATGGCTCAAATTCAAACTGTATACGCCGGATGAGCTGGAACGGGCCATCGACGAAATCGGAGAAGGGTTCGGCAACTTATACACGCTGACTTTTTGAGGGGCGCTTAGAAGCCCGAATTAACATCAAAACATCCTTTCTAACACGCTCGGAGTTGATGCCTTTCCTTCCCCGGAAAAGCTCAACTCCACCGCCCTATTCCAGACCTTAGCGTTTCTCATTCTTCGATATTTCGCCTAATCGCATCAGCAAAGCCAGCAAGACGCGTGGAGCGCCTCTGTGCCCTTCATAGCCTTCCTGTTGCCAGACCGATACCATGGCTTCCATCGCCCCTAAGTCCAGCTTTAGCTCTTGCTCGCCTCCTTCGCGGAGTGAACCGCCGGAGGCTTGAAGCTGGATCAGCCACGGCACGATGCAGCCGCGTATTCTCCTCCTTTTGTATTCAAATCGAGAGTGCGCAGATAAGAGCAAAGAGTAAAAATGCTGCATCATTGGTAAACCAGAGTATGCTGCCGACCAGCATGATGATCCCTATCTTTGGTTTGTCGAGAAGCGCACTGCTAACCATATACGCCCACCCCCCTCCAAACATGAGGAATGCGAGAAGTATACACGCGCCTACCAATCTTAATATCCACCCGGGATCGCTTCTCATCCCCTGCCATTCCGCTGCCGCTTCGGGACAGGGGTGCGCAGGAGCACGTCCATGCCGCCGCCAGACAGACCAGATAAAAGGGAGAAGCAGCAAGACTGCCAGCGCCACTGCCATCGGCCTTTCAACAAATTCCATTCCAATAACTGAGAGAAACGCGAGCGCGGGCAAGACAAACTTAATGCTCCAAAAAAATATTTTCACAATGGCATCAGCAGTGTCGGAAGGATTTCTCATAGACCGTAGGCATGCGTTTAGACTTAGTGCTTACAAGTCTAGCACGCACAAAAAAAAGCGCTCCTGTAGAAATCGAGCGCAGTTTGATTCAAAAGTTAACCGATCTCAAATACACTTATCGCCCCGACATCCGCGACCGCGAAGCGCTTGAGAAAAACTTCCGCAAAAAATTCGATTAGAAGCTGTGCAAGGTTTGCCAAAACCACAGGCTCTTGCTCTGCCGTGTGCTCTTCAAACAAAGCGGCAAGAGCATTGGCAGGGACATTCGTCAATTTTTCAGGTGTCAATGGCCAACAAAATTGAGCCAGTTTATGCAAGATACCACCATAAACGCGGCCTTCTGCAAGCATGGATTCAGGGCATATCTCATTCAGCACCGTCCAGACATGCCCGCGCTAACAATGGATTTTCCACCATCGCGTGCGCCAAGGCGTCTTTTGTGTACAACACCAGATATACATTCATAACCGTCGCTTAGGAGTTATTCAAAATAAAACGGAAAAGTCGACCACTTTTCGTATTGCCAAGCCCCAAATACATGCAGACGAAAGGTACTGCCGGTCATTGTTCCAGAAACCCAGGCATTCGATGAATTCGCCGGTCGCCTCGCTGTGGAAGGTGACCCGCTCGATCGAGCCCGAAATGCGTTCGACGGAGACCTGGCTGTTTACTGTGCTATTTTGTCCCATGAGCAAGTGAGTAATCCGAATGGCAAGATTATAATGCTTGCCTCACGAGCCCGGGATATTCAAAAGAGCCTGTGCTGAATTTTTAAAGATACAGGCATTGGTGATGCAAATAGCCGTCTTAGCAATTTCTATCTTATACGTTTTGCTTTACACGCTTAGCGTCATCTCCTCTGCTCGCGGCAATAGAGCAATCATGCCTCCAGCGTTTTCCGGCGCTATCGTATTTGCCTTTGCCATTGCTATTGTTATCGCCGCACATATTTCATCGATGCATTTGCTTTGGCTGTTTCCCCTAAGCCATGTCGTCGGCGCCTTGCTATTGATATTTCCGCCTAGCGCGAAGCTCTTAATGTTTTGCCTATGCTTTATTGGCAACTTTGCAGAAAACAAACCGGCGGGCACTCAGCCAATTAGCAAAAATAAAACGCGGAATAAAAAGAAGCGTGATAGAACAAAGCGACCGATGTAACCTTGGAAATTGGCTGCCCAACCACACATCTAAAACATCCCCTCCAACACCGCCGGCGTTGACGCCTTCCCTCCTCCACCGGAAAAGCTCAACTCCACCGCCGCATCCCCAGGCCGCAGCCAAAACTGAACAACCACCTCGCCCCGGATCGCGGTCAGATTCAGGTAGTCCCGCAAATCCTCCGCCTTGGCGTAATGCAGTTTGACCTTGTCGCCGCCCCAAATCACCGGATGATAGGTTTCGATCTGGCTCACGTTGACCACCTTGTCGGCGTCGACGTAAAGCTCTCCGAGCAGGTAATAGCCGTGATTCGCTTTCAGGTTGTCGACCAGCCAGCGCAGCGACCGGCCTTTCATGTCCACGCGCTGCGAGATCACGCGCATCGGCTCTCCCTCGATCAGCACTGCGTCGACCGGGTACAGGTTGTGCTGCGCCTGGCTTTTGCCGACCGATCGCGCCTTGCCGTTATGCTCGACGATCAGCCCGCTTTGCCACGCGCCCAGCACCGGGCAATTGCATTCGATGTGCTCCATGGTCAGGTTGTCGATCGCCTTCAATTCCAGCGAGTACCAGTTCAGGCCCTGCACCTCGACGAATTCGTCGTAGGCGATATCGAAGTCTTTGAGCAATTGATGCAGGCCTCCGCGCAGGCCCAGGCTGCTCATCGGGTACAGACCGACGCAGAACACCAGCAGCGCGCACAGGACGATCATTTCGGCCTTGCTGCCGACCTCCAGGCGGTATTTCATCTTGCCCGGCATCACGACCCGGATCGGCGACGGCCAGAACAGATCGACGCCGCGGATGTTCGCCATGTCGATTTGGATGTGCGACCAGTAGCCTCCGATCACGGACCAGAAGCACAAGGGATAAAAGAAATACAGCGGCGAAGCCAGCGCGGCGAGGATCGCGACGCCGATGATCGAATGGGTGATCGTGCGGTGGCCGAAACGCTTTTCGAGCGGCACCGAGATAAAGAACAGCGGCCGGCCGACTTTCGATGTCGGGATGTCGATGTCAGGCATGAACGAGAAGAATACCGCCAGGCCCCAGGAAACCGGATCGGTCGGATATTCGAAAACGGCGGCTCCGCCCAGGTACAGCGCGGTGGCGAAGCCTGCGTGGGTGGCGGCTAGCATGCCGAATGATATGATATCATATGATATGATTTCATATCACCGCCCTACCCCTTTGAAGATGAAGAAGCGGAAGGTCAGGAACAGCGCGGCGCCCATGCCGCCCATGATGTACAGCGTCTTATCGCCGGTGCCCATGCCGACGTAGCGCATCGAGACTATCATGGCGCCGAGAAACATCACCATCGGGGTGAAATCGAGATAGCTGACGCCGGCCTCGTGGCGCATCTCCCGCACCTTGCGCTTGTCGATGATCCGCTCCTTGCCGGATTCGTCGAGCATGTCGTAGACCGCCTGCGGCACACCGCCCGACTGCTTGACGACGTGGCTGATATAAAGGTCCGGAGACTCGATCAGCACGCCTTTGGTCTCGATGTACTTCTTGACGATCGCCCGCACCACATCAGGATGTAGCGGCCTGACCTCGATTTCCTTCATCTTCCACCACAGCTTCCTGATCCTGGCCTTCTTTTCCGAGGCGCAGCCGATCACCTGGGCGTGGTCGAATATGGCCAGCCAGAACGCCATTTGCGTCGGCGTCAGCGAGGTCAAGTCGTCGACCGCGATCACCGGCTTGCTCGCGGACCTGGCCAGCGCCGGGATGATAGCTTGGGTCAGGTCCCGCATGCTCATCCGGTTGACCTGGCTCTTCACCTCCCGCCAGTCGATCTCAGTCCCCGGCGTTCCATGAAGCTTGGCCGGCAGCTCCAATTCCTTCGCGGTCACCAAGCCCAAGGCCAGCATTTGCCTGGCCATTTCGACGAACTGCCCCTTGGCCTGGTGGTCGTGCAGCTTGATCAACAGCTCGATCTTGTCGGCCGCCTTCTCCAGCGTCGCCTTCAACACCGCCGATTTGCCGATGCCGACCGGACCGGTCAGGATCACGTGCTTGCCCTTCCGGATCTCGGCCACCAGGTCGGCCACCAGCTGATCGCGGCCGATCAGCCCGACTATCTCATCCATCGCCGCCTCCCAATCTATCTAAAGCGTCTTCCTGCCCCTCCAGGTAGGCGAGCAGGGTTTTCCAGTATTGGCCGGCGTACTTAGCCAACTTGTAGCGCTGCGTCTTCGCCAGTACGCCGATCTTCGCGCTCAGCGCGTCTTCCTCGTTCAATTGGCTGCCGATCGTCCAGAGCTGGTCCATTTCCGAGGAGAAGCCCTCGTCGATCCGCTGCTTCAGCCAGGCCGCCTTTTCCTTGAGGAACTTCCGCTTGACGTCCGAGGCAGCCAGTTCTGCCTCCATTTGCCGCAGCTGGGCGATATCGAGGATAACTTTCGTATGCAAGTCGTCGATTTCCTTCGCCTCGGCCACCACCTTCAAGGCTTGCTCGCGGTCCTCCTTGATCGACGACAACGGGATGTTGATTTGCAGGCCGCCGTACACGGTATAGGGATCGCTCCGAAAGTCGGTGCCGCCGAATCCCAGGCGCCCGCTTAACGAGGTGTTCTGCAACGCCCAGGTGACCGTATCGGGCTTGGCGTAGGCTTTGGTGACGTTGCGCTGCGCCTCGATGATCGGGTTCGCCTGGCTGATGAAGGTCAAAACCGCGTCGTCGTCCCAAGCAGCTACCTTGAGCGGCAATAACAGCAATAGACTCAACCCGGCAGTTCGCAACATATAATTAATAATTTTTGTTAAACAAAAACTAACTATTGTTATAGCAAAAATAATATTTTGTTACAACGAAATTTATTTTTTAAACCTATTTACTTTTCCCTTTGCAAAGTATTACTATAAAAGTATTACTTTATCATCAGGTAAGAATTATGCGCGTTACAAGCAAAGGTCAAGTCACCATCCCCCAAAACGTCCGGGAAAGCATGGGCATCCTGCCCGCAGAAACCGAGATCGAATTCCTTCAGGACGAAGACGGGCGCTGGTACATCGCCAAGGCCAAAAGCCGCCCCCAAAAAGCCAGCCGGTTCCGGACCGCCCATAAAGCGGCGAAACTGACGATGAGCACCGACGACATCATGGCCTTGACGCGGGGCGGCTGATGGCCGTCATCCTGATCGACAGCTGCGTGGTCACCGACCTGTCAGACCCCGGAAGCGCCTGGTTCGAATGGAGCGCTGCGACGCTGGAACAGCTTGACCAGGACCATACCATGGCCATCAACCCGATCATTTACGCCGAGTGCTCGATAGGGTTCGAGCGCATCGAGGAAGTGGAAGCCTTGTTCGAGCATCTGGGCTTCGCCATCCAGCCGATCCCGAGGGAGGCCCTGTTTTTGGCGGGGAAGGCCTTTTTGCAATACAAGCGGCGCCAAGGCGGCAAAAGCAATGTGCTGCCGGATTTTTTCATCGGGGCGCATGCCGCGGTCGCGGGCTACCGGCTGATTACGCGGGACCGGGGGCGTTTCAGCACCTATTTCCCCAGTGTCGAGCTGATCATGCCGGATACGGCCGGCGGGTTGAACTGATATGGTCGTCAAGGAGGCCGAATTGCTCTTTCAGGCGGGAGCGCTGGAAACGCCGGTCATAAAAAAATACGATCTTGAGGACGGCTGGGTGGTGACGCTGGACGGCAAGCACAAGATGAGTTCGACTCTGGAGACCGCGCGCGGTCATGTGCGCGTGTTCAAGACGCTGGACGCCGCGGTCGGGGTGCTGTTCGAGCTGGGATTCGGGAAGGTTAAGGTTGTTCGATGAGGCTGACCGATAATTTATCAGGTAGTCTCTCTTGCCCCGCCTTGCATTGGCTGCGGCCTTAGCCGACGATAAGCAAAGCCACGTAAGGCACGAGACAGAAAAGGAAGATGCCGATTTTGTAAATCGCCATGCCTGCGTAATGGATGGCTTCAAATTGCTCGGCCGTCAGCCGAAACCATCGCCCGTGCAATTGATACATCCACTCGCGGGCGGTTATGAAAATTAAGGCCCAAAAGAGCAGCATGCCGTAATTTATGACGGTACACCACAAAAAGACATCACGCACTAATTCAATGTTCATGGGCAAGTTTCCTGAGTAGCTGGCAGTTCTTTTCTAAGACTGCATAACAGCTTATATTCTCCGGCCACAGCCGACAGGGATAAATCACATGGCCATCCATTCCAAACTGAAAAGATAATTTAACCCATGTACCGCATAACCAGCCAGCTCTGCGAAGCGTTCGGTTGCTCCGACCGACATTTGAGGTCCTCCGGCCTGTTGGATAAATTCAAGGCCTGGCTGAAAGAGCATCCGGAATTGGAGATCAGCAACATTCCCGGATTCGGCGAAGCCGTGAACGGCGAGATCGCCGAAAAATTCCGCGATGACTACGAGAGAGGCGGCAAATGAGCGACACATCCTGGTCCTACGGTTGGACATTTTTCAAAACCGGGCGCACCGGCAAGCCGCCGGCCGACGTCGATCCGGCCGAGCTGCTGGACTGGATGAAAGGCTTCTGCGCCGCGATGGCCGATTACGACCTGGACTGCCGGCATCCGAGCATTCAGGCGGCGCTGCTGCATTACGGCATCGACGGCGACCTGCTCGAAGCATGCCTGCAGGCCGCCGAAGCGATTCTCGAAGAAGATGTGTTCAACCGCTGGCCAGCGGTGCCGGTGCGTGGCTTCGGCGACGGCAATTTGAGATTGTGGCCTTTCGTTTTCGTGCCGACTGATGCGGCGAACGATGAATCCATGAAATAATCATACCTATTGGGGTAGAACAAGCAGTCGTGCCACCTGCCGCCATTTGGCGTCAGTTTTGCCCCAAGAAGGTTTTTTGGGCTATCGTAATACAGTTGTTTTCCGATGCGTCTCGCTTGCACGGAAAATTAAGCCTCCTTCTAAGGCAAAACCTGTGTGACAAACCGTGTCGGATTACTGCGGCATGCGGAAACATGCCTTGTAATGTTTTCCGGCGGTTCATAGCGCAACTGCTCCCAATGGTTTTGCGAGCTTAGAAAAATTACTTTTCTTGTTTTTCTGATTGAGCTTCCAATTGGCGGCATACCTGCACGTTCAAGGCAACGAATTCCTCCCAATTGTACAGACGAGCATAGTGCAACGCATATTGCCGATCGACCCGACAAATGTCTGGACGGTCGGCATAAATGGTACATTGCCTGCTGGCTGCGCTGTAATGTCGGCATGTGCCATCGCCTCGATCCAAGAACCGCGTTTCATCGGCCAAGTGAACATGCTGGCAGCACAGGCCGCATTGGGTGCACGGGAATGTCTGCATCACTTGGCCAACGACGCCAGCCACTTTCGGGTGCTTGCAGAATTGCCCATTTCGTAGGGCAGTTCAATACCCCGTTTAGCCACTTCCTCTTTCAAAAGCATGCCGCGCTGTATTTCATCGTTGCAGGCAGTCAGTTCGTGGGAAAATTTCTCTAACTCATCTGGATCCAGGTTGAATTCAAGGCGACTCAGTTCAATTAGATACCGATCCAGTTCCGCATTGATGGCCTGGAACTTTTCCACCGCACCGGCATGCGGCATGATGGACTCGACAAAAGCCCATAGCTTTTGGGCCACACTGCTGTACAGCAGGAAATAATTCAGCCCCAACGTGACCACGCCCGTCACCAGCGCGCCTGCGAAAGCTGCCAGCTCGCTGCCGAACGGAAAACTGCACAAAGGCAACAATTGTGCATATGCTGTTGACCCCACCACCGTGGCCACCCCGACAGACAGCACTGAAACCACGGCTTTGCAGAGATCGACAAAGGAAAGCTGATCGGGGTTGAAGATCATCAGCTTGACGGCTTTGACCAACTGCCCCCACATTTCCCGAATGATCTTGATGCCCGCTTTCTGGGTCGTGGCAAAAATATTGAATAGCGTGGTGGTGGCACTGGCCAAAACACCGGCAAAAACCCCATCTTTGAAGCCAATCAAGAAATCCTGAAAGCGCGCCTGAACTCGCCGCCATATGCCTTGTAGTGTCTCCTTGACGCCTTCGATGAATTCTCCGAAATCAAAATTTTTCTTGCTCTTTTCAAATATCACGGGGATCTGCTCACGCAGCTCAAACCAGACTTCGGCCAGCACTAGGCCCAGCATTTGTCGCGTTCCCATCTTCAGCCCGGCCAGACCTGATGCTGTGGCGGTTTGCTTCAGGAATTTGCTGCTGGTGTAGTACTTGCGCTCGATTTGCTGGTTGTAGGGTGCCCTGGCCGCCGCGTCCCTTTTGCGCATCTCCTCGGGATCGATGGACTGGAGCCGTTTGATTTTTTCCTCAATTTTTCGGATTTCAGCTTCCTGTTCGCGTACCTCGTGTTGCTGCTCGGGTGTATCGCGTGGCATGCTGGCAAGACGTTGCTGGTCTTTGCCCAGTGTTTCTTTATGCACATTGATGAGGCCAGGCAGCTTGTTCAGGTACTCATTAATGGGTGTTTGTTTTTTGGATTTGTTGATGGTCTCCAACGTGGTTTGCAGGTTGCTGTCCTGATTAGCCAATTCCACTCCATCGAGTTCGGCTAATATTCTTCCTGCATCACCATGGATTTCCTTGGCGCTGATCACATGGTCGAGATTGCGCTGTTCATTGCGCTTCATGACGCGGTCGCTGTAGGGGTCGTGCAGTTTGCCTTCTTGTTGTAGCTTTTCGTCCCTCTCACCAGTCGCTTTATAATTTTCGTGCTTGTGGTAAGCATCTGAGACATCTTTGTTGTAACCCCCACGCTGCTCGTAACGTTGTCTTTCCTGATCCGTGGCCCAAACTTCTTTGCGAACGTTGTGGATGGTATCGACATCGCCGCCCTCTTTGTCTTTGAACAAAAGAAAATCCAACCCAAAACTGGTAACAAGGCTGTTGACCACAGTTTTTTCGAGTTCTTCAGCCCAGGGATATTTTATTGCTACGGCTTGCATGATGGTGTCCACAAAAAACAAGAAAATAAGAAAAGAAAGGGGAGATTCACTCCCCCTCAAGAGAATCAAGCGGTCTCGATTTCTCCAGCCTCAGACTCGGCCCGAATCAGGGCTTTATCCAATTCGGTCGCGTTCAACATCATGGAGCCATCTGCGTCCCTCTCCAGCATGGGCACTCCGTTCATGTCCTTCGTGACCTCGCCATTGACCATCTTGAGCTTGAAGATGGGCATCGTAATCACGTCTACCAGAATGGATGCCAAGGCATAGCCATTTTCGATGGTCCGAAATGCTGCATCACTGAACTTGGCCAATTCGGCATCCATGTCGACATTACGGCTCTTGGCATTTTGCAACAAGCTGTCGATGTCCTTGAGGCTGTCGAAATATTGATTGAACTGGCCATAAATGGATGCCAGCGTGCGCTTGATCTTGCGCACATACTCCTCTGTTTCGCCAAGCTGCTCGATGGCTCTGCCCAGTTTTTCAACAGCCTCGTCCACTTCGAGGCCCACCTTACGTGCATTTTTGAGCGCCTCCTCTCCATGGCTGTCGTAAGCCCATCCGGCAATCGCCAATACCGGCGCAGCCACCGCCGCGCCCAGAATGGCCGTGCCACCGGCAATGCCCAGGCCCCCCGTGGCCAGCGAGCCACCGCCAATGGCCGCCAAAGTTGCGTTGGTGGCGGCAACGCCTGCCAGTGATGAAATGGCGGTACCCGTGGAAGCAGCACCCAAGGCCATGACGCCACCATAGACGGCAAACCCTGCGGCCGCGCCCGCTGCACCTGCCCCTGCGACGGTGCCCAGTACGCCGATTGCCGTGTAGCTGTAGCTTTCGATTTTTTGCAGTTCATGCTTGGGAATGCTGATTTCCAGCTTATTCTGGCGACCAGCGTTCAATTCTTGGAGAAGCTTGTCGGCCAGAGCCTTGAACTCGCCAAGGCCCTGGCCGATTTCAAGCTCCTTTTTTCCAAGCATGTCGAGGGCAAAGGTGGTCTCGTTTTCCTGATCGTCAAAAGCAGACTTCTTTCTGTCGTAGCAGTGTTTGGCACTCTTGACGATTTCGTCTGCTTCCGAGTGTTTTTGATAGCCGTCGTAGCCTTTTTTGGCTCCGAAAACAGCAGTCGCCACCGCGGCTGCACCAAGGATAAGTGGGAGTGGCATATTAATGTACCTTTTGGTTGGTTAAAATTTTTTTGAAAAACCATAAAACGATGGAGGGTCGACAAAAATATAGCTGAACCAGCTAACAAAGATACATCTCGCGCTTAATATGTCATTAGCTATGCGGATTAAGGTGCGGGAAATAGAACTGCGCGAAAAAATGCTGCGGGGGCCTGGCTGCCTATTTAATGTCCATTGCCCCCGGAATAGTTGCAGATAATTTGAGCCAAAAAACGGGATAATTGCGAGCCCAGTCATTTTCAAATGCGAGCCATGACACCTACCGTTTTCAAATGCGAGCCGTTACAGCTAAGGCTGTAGCGGTCTATACCCGAAGAAAACTTACCTGCTACGAAAAATCCTCACCCAAAACCAAAGCTCAAAGACGCCGCCTACAACAAACGCTGCACCGCCTAAAGTCGAATAGCCGAGCGTGTAAAAAGCCAAGGCAATCAGAAGAAGAGCGACCGTGATGAGATGGTATTTCATTCCTTACCTCAATACCTTTGCCATTTCACTACGCCCAAAATGTTTATTAAAAATATTTTAATAAACAATGTATTACTTTAATTACTTAAAGTTAGGTAAAGTCGTTTGTTAAGAGTTTCTTGTGGAACAATCGCCCTAGATTTTCTTCGCGTCATGTCCTTTCGCCTTCAACCAAGCCTTGAATTCAGACGGCTTGATCTTCGGCGCAAGGCTCTTGCGCAGCCAGGCTAAAAACTGCATCCGTTCCAATTTGTCGCGAAACTCCGCCGTTTCTGCATTGTAGGACTTCGCCTTTTCGGCTCCCGCTTCGTCGATATAGCGTTGAGCCCATTCCCGCTTATCATCGAGGGACAGGGCATTTACTGCTTCGTTGGCTCGCTCGCGCAAATACTCAGCTTCAAGTTCGGCTCGTCGCGTCTCCTGCGCCTTGCGCTGCTCTTCCTCGATTTTCCCCCGGGCTTCCTGCTCTTTCTTGGCCTCGAACGGCGTTTTGCCGACCTTGGCGTCGCTCTCGTAAAGCGTGCGGATATAGCCGGCCGTTGAACCTTTAATTTTCTTGTTCTTCGCCCTCGCCTCCACGTATTCCACAACCGATTTGGCCCGCTCCTCGTCTTGCAAAATCCAAAGGATGGCCAAACGCTCGCCTATTCCGTGCTCCAACAGGCGCTTGAATATTTCGGATTCGCGTATCGCCGCATGATCGTCCTGGATCATCGGCTGCAAGAGCGTTTGTTGTGGGTTTTCGGTAACCAGGAACCGGACGGCGGTAACTTTGCGTCCCTGCTTTTGGTACTCCGGGATCAGCTGGATATCGGAAATGCGGTTGATCTCTTCGACAGGCTTGGTGATCACATCCCGCTTAAGGTATTTGAACTCGTCATACATCGGAGCCGTGGCGCCGACAATATTTTTGAACCGGTTAAGCTCCCACCACCCGGTTGAGCCGACGGCCTTATAGCGTAGACAATTTTCATAAAGCGTCAGCGCATAGCATCCCTCGAAGCGCCGTTGAATGCCGATATTAATCGTCGCGTATATCTCTGGATCGTAGAGCCGTTCGGCAAGATATTCGTCGTAGCGATAGGTACAGATGCCATCCTTGATCTCGCCATAAGACAGCATCGACATGACCCGCCACACCTCCTTTCCGTCCTCCATCATGTTGAATTCGACGGCGGTCGAGGCAAGTTTAAGTAAGACGTCTTGAAGTCGCTCGATGTTATTGCTTTCGTCCCAACCGAGCATCGCGCACAGGTGTTTTATCGGCAGGGTATGCGTCCGCCGCGTCAATAGCGCATCATAGGCGTTCAGCAACAGCACGTTGACCATCTTCCGCTCAAGCAAAGAGAGCACTCCGCTCGTATGGATCGCCGCGACGTGCTTCTTAACTTGCTCGCTGGGTGGCTGAGAATTTTTAAGCGCCTTTTTTTCGGTCATGAAGACCGATTATATTGAAAGGTGATGCTTTGTCAATCAGTTTAAAGCTCACCTTTGGCGGTCTTTACGCTCATCCCCTAAACCCTCACCTTTCATCCCCTAAACCCTCACCTATGAGATGGCGACCATCTAAAAAAATACAGCTATAGGCAATATAATCATAGACTTATAATTAATGAAAACCGGATTGTCGCTCATCCCCTAAACCCTCACCTTTCATCCCCTAAACCCTCACCTTTCGCGAGCGATTTATCCCCTAAACCCTCACCTTTCATCCCCTAAACCCTCACCATAAACCTCTGCAGGCCGCGCCGCACAAGGCTTCCAGAAAGCTAAATATATTTAAATATGTTGTTTATTAAACATCTTTAAACAACAACAAAAGTCTTGTTGTTGTCTTTTTTTAGTTGGTTCTGAAGGCCTTCGGTGAAAAAAAGCCTTCATGGAAGCCAAAAGAAAAAGGGAGCAACGATCAATTTGTCGGCATATCACGAGTTTTCATCAATCCACTTTCCGACGCCCAGTTCCGCATCGTCCAAGAGCGCTTCGATCGAGGCGTAATGTTTTTTCCCTTCCCAAACCGTCCCGCCTCCCCTCATCGAAGGCGATGGCGACGACGCCCATTTCTCGGCTGTATTCGATGTTCAAGCCACCGCCGGCATTAACCAGGTCGGTGATATTGGGATATTTGATGGCGTTTTCGATATAAGGCATCTTCGATTTACTCCGGCGTTCCTTTCTTCTCAAGGCTCGTATAAACCTCAAGTTGCCCTTGCAGATTCGCCACCAGCTTTTCGGCCTCGGAAGCCGTCTGGTTCGCGGCTTTCAGCTCAGTCTTGACCTGGCTCAATTCGGCATACGTCTTTTCATAACGAATGCCAGACCTTTCATACTCAATGATCTGTCTGGACAACTCCGAAACCTTGCGCTCAATTTCGGTTTTCAATTGCTTGTTGGATTTCTCGGAGGCTTCATACAATGTATGCAGCCTATGCTTCTGCAGCTCAAGCTCCTTTATTTCGGCGTCTTTTTGTTTAAGTCCCGCATTGAATTGCCGTTGCAGTTCCTGCTTTTCCTGAACAGCCGCCTTATCCGCGGCTTCCAGCGCGGCCACCTGCTTTTTCAACTCGCTGATCTCGTGCTGCAGCCGCTCGTTGTCTTTCGACAACCCCACATTGACCTTCTCGGCCTCGTTCAGCCGGGCGACGGCTTGCGCATGCGCGTTCTGTTCTTCTTCCAGTTCCGAATTAAGCTCGGCCAGGTTTTCTTCCAGGCGGTCGATTTTCATGGATTGGGCTTCAGAAAAAGCAAACGCTTCCTCAACCTTGAGCTGGTTGGCTTGCTCGGCCTGTTTCAACGCTTCGCGCTGGACTTCAAGCTCGGCGTCGGCAATGCCCTTGGCGATGTTCCACATCTTTTTTAGCAAATCTTCGCCCTCTTTCGACAATCCCTCCGGCAATTTGACAAGCGTCGGCAGAGTATCAGCCTTTATTGCCTGTGCCTCGTCTGTGGCATGCCAACTGTTCAGATACTTGGAAATCGTCGTCATGCTCCCGCGACCAAGTTTGTCATACAGTAGTGTGGGTCTAGGTCGTTCACCTTGCGCAGCGAGTTCGGCGCAAGCGGCGTGTACTTCTTCTTCGGTTAAGCGGAGGGCGACCATGTTGTTCTCCTGTCGGGTGGTTTTGAGTTAGTATAGCACAATATTACACTTATTACCGTAATTATGATAATTACGGTAATTATCATAATTTATTATCCTTTGTTGCATCCCCTCGGGATCATCCAGGAGGCCGCCGGTTTGTCGTGCTTGGCGTAATCCGCGACCGGGATCTTCTCGCCGGTCAGGCGCTCGATCTCGTCGACGGCGACCAGGTAGCGGTCCAGGTTCTTCTTCGTCGCTTCCGGCGAATTCGGCACGATCCAGGCCATCGCGCGCTCGTCTTGCCCGGTTCCGCGCACGATCACCTTCCAGAATGCGTCCGGGGTCGCCACGCCGTGGCTTTGCAGAAAGAAGTCGTCCGCCGGGTTGTTGCCCCAGATCACGCCGCCGACCACCAGCAGCTCGTCGATGTCGCGGTAGCATTCGACGATTTCCTCGGTCAGCAGCCAGGCGCCGCGGTTCGCGTTCAGGGTTGTGATTTCTATTCTGAACTAGGCCATTCACGAATAGAGATTTCGAAGGTGTGCTTGGGTGAAGGAAGAGCTTAAAGAATACACATGCTTATAAGTGAGCAGAGAGAGAAGTTCGTTTGAACTACTGAAATAGCGTAAGCCACTGAGTTACTGCGATTTCAATTCGCTGAGTCACGGTATAACTTTACTGCGGCCATTTGCCGGGTTTCAGGAGAGCTGTTCAATGGCCGTGAGTTGAGCCTCTTAGTTAACTCCTGGATTGCGGATGTGTTCCTCCGGATCCTCGTAATTGCGCAGGATGTCGGCGGGCACGTTCACGCCGGCAGCTTTCAGATGGTGAGCTTTCTCGATCACTTCCAGCCGTCTGAAATCCCTGTCCGCGCGGGACCGCCGGAAGTTCGCGAAGGCGCTCAGCAGCGCGACGATTGCCGTGACCACTGCGCCGATTAATCCGCTGGTCAGCACCGCTTGTATTTTTTCGAGTCGTTGGATCTCATCGCGTAGCTGCTTGCTCGCTGTTTCGCCTCTGGCGATTGCTTCCTTGAGCGACCGGATCTGATCCTGCGCCGCTACGTTCGACGGCGAGGCCTCGACGATCTGGCGCCCGTGTTCAAGCTCTTCGTCGAGATGGCGGGCGATCTCTGCCCGGCCTAACAACGGCAACAGGCAGCAGGCGATTACAAGCAATAGCGATGATCTTTGCATCATCATGCCTCCTCGTTTGGTAACTGACTTTCCGCCTAAACGGCGATTTCTGGCGATATGAATGAATATCATACCATTCCCAAACATCTTCCTAAGCCCGATGGCATTTCCGGCGAAGTGTAGCAACTTGCTACACATTGGCGGTCAGAGCAAGCATGCCTCAATCAATGAAGACAGATACATTTCTGATAAACATCAGCCACAAGCTATCACAAAAGGCAGGCTTATTTTTCTAACATATCTAATCAAATATCTAAGATTTGATCCGTATTACCAAGAAATATATGTAACTTTTATATGGAAAGGAGAGTTTGCATTGCTAGATGTATTCGTTATACTGGACACGTGAATATAAAATACCGTACACAAATGACTAAAAAAACCTCTGTTATCGCCGTCGCCAACCATAAAGGCGGCTGCGGAAAAACCACCACCGTCGTCAATCTGTCGGCCGAGCTGGCGAAAATGGGGCTTTCCGTGCTGGTGATCGATCTCGACCCGCAGGCCAACGCCAGCCTGCATATCGGGAAAAAGCACCCGAGCGAAGTCCCCATAACTTGCGCGGAGCTCCTGTTGTCCGAGGTCGAGAAACTTCCGCAAGCTATATACGAGGATACCAATATCGACGGCGTTTCGCTGATTTACGGGTCGCTGGCACTCGGCAAGACCGAGGACGAACTAAAAGACGATGTGCCGCGCCCATCGGAGGAGCTGCGCGATAAGATCAAGCCCCTGCATGGCATTTATGACGTCATCCTGATCGATTGCCCGCCTAGCCTAAAGCTTTTAACGAGCAATGCCCTGGCCGCCTCCACGCATTTGATCATCCCGATCGAGTCAGGCTCGCAGTATGGCATGTACGGAGTCACTGACCTGATGAAGCTCGTCGAGAAAATCAAGCGCATCAATCCCGAGCTCGAACTGATCGGGGCTTTGCTGGTCCGTCACGACGAAAGGCAGACTGTTTGCAAGCTGATCGAGGCCTCCGCGAAGGACCAGATCGGCAAGCTGATCGATGTCCGGATACCGACCAGCACAAAGGTCAACCAGTCCGCGATCGCGCAGATGAGTCTGCACGCCTTGGACAGAACGGCCAAAGTTTCGCGCGAATTCCGCAACTTGGCCGAAATTATCGCCAAACAACTGGGATTGAAAATCAAAGGAACGGTGCAGGCATGAGCAAAGACTTAAAAAAAATGCTGGAGCAAAAGCTGCAGCAAAATACCCAGCGACACGCTTTGGCGGCTCAGGAAGCGGATTTCGAGGAAGGCAAGGAGCATATTCTCATTCCTGTCGACAAGATCTATCCGAATCCGTATCAGCCTCGCCGCATTTTCCCCCAGAACGAGCTCGATCAACTGGCGCAGTCTATCTCCGAAATCGGCTTGCTGGAACCTATCCTGGTACGCAAGACAGACGACCGCTACCAAATCGCCGCCGGTGAGAGGCGATGGCGGGCGCATAAGCAGCTGCACAAGCATACCATCGAGGCTTTAGTAACCAGTATCTCCGACAGCGACATGGCCATCTTCGCATTGGCCGAGAATGTCGACCGGGAGGATCTGAGCGATTACGAAATCGGCTTGGCTTTGAAGCAGGTCGAGAACGCCTTCCCGACCAAGAAAAAACTGGCCGAGGCTATGGGGTTCAAACGTGAGGACATGTATCGGTACTATGCCTACGACAACTTGCCCGAGTTCGTCATTGCCGACCTTAACAAAAATCCGCGATTGCTGTCACGGTCGGCCGCAAGCGATATCAAGCGGATTTTGAATCAATACAAAGACACGCCGTTTATAAACGCTTATTTAGCCGAGGCCTGGGCGCTGCTATTGGACAACGAGCTGGATCAGACCAAGATCGCCCCTTATGTCGAGCGCAAGCTGAAAGCCCAGCATGAAAAGGACACTCACATTCAAAACTCGCACAACCTGATCAGGGACGGCAAGAAAATAGGCAATATAGCCTGGACGGAAAAGTATGTGACCGTGCGGCTCAGCACCAAGGTTCTTAATGCCGACCAGGAGCAAAAGTTAAAGGAGTTTTTGGAAAAGCTGGTCGATGGCGAATTGGCGGAAGTGTAACAAGTTGTTACACTTTGAAGTCGTGATTGTATTAGGCGAATTTTGGAGCCAACGCGGACTTCAGCTGGTGTTTAACGAGAGAATTGCTAGAGGTACTTAAAATGAAAGACTCGAATTGGATCGAGATATTGACAAATCCAATCGGCCTTGCGAGTTTCACGGTGGCCGTGGTGTTTGGTGCAATCGCAACTAAGGGAAAGACAAGCAAAGGGATGAAGTATGTGGCTCTTGGGCTCGCCGCCGTGGGAATCACCGGGGGGCTGATTGTGAGCTTCTACAGTGCGTCTTCCTCGACAGCAGAAGAACCGGCTTCTGCCCTCCATGTCAACAACAGCAGTGTTACGCAACATACCGATGACGAAGCCTCTCCAAATGTTGCCAACGTGAATGGAAACGTCATTATCAATTCCCCTGGAAGCGCCAAGAAATGATGCGCGTTGCCAATGTCTTTGTGTTGCTGTCATTTGTTGGTTTGATACCCACGGCTGAGTCAGCGCCTGAAATTGCCAAAGTCAATCAAAACAGCTATGGGCACTGCAGCCCAAACATCGCCAATGTGTCGGGATCCGTTACGGTCAATTGCAACGGTAATGTGACGGCGCAGAAGATCAATGACCTTCAGCGCAAGATCGACAAGATGCTTCGCGATAGCAAGGCATTGGACTGGAATGCTAAGCGGCAAGTTATCATGGAAGGCATGCAGACTCAGTGGGCTGATCGCATCGTCAAGACAAGCTCCGATGATAGGGTCGGCCGACTGTCTTTCTCGGTGGATGTCGCGGAAGGGGACAATGACATCCGGAAGCTCTTCTTTCAAGACAAGTTCGATATAAGCCTCTATGCAGGGCCTATTTTTGAGAACTGGGATTCGTCGCGGATGGCCCCTGAAGTCGAAGATACGCTGAAGTATTTTGCGCAACGCCTTGCCAATGTGGCGGCTAAGCAAATCAGAATCGAAACGCGTCTTGCCAAGCCTTGCCCATACAGAATCAGAAAGCAATGCGCTGAGAAATATCGGCACGGTTATGCTCAAGCATACGCAATGGTACTTGGCCAAAGGTACGCCGAAAACATTAAAAGATTCATATTGGAATCTGCCGGTGCGTCCGCAGAGGAAATGGTATCAAAGATTGAAACACTTTCGTTAGGATATGAAAACCCTGATAGGGAGTATCCCGACGAAAAAATGGCAACAGCCGAGGAATGGGAGGCGGCAGCAAACCGCAATTTCCTAGTAAATATTAAAGTAAAATTGTAGCTACAATAAAGATGGATATCAAAGGCGAGTGTCCGCCTCTGGCCGGTCTGAGCTAATCACAAATTTAATTTCGCAAGTCGGAAATACGTCGGCTTCATCCCAAATTTGGTGTCATTCTTCCTATTTTCTGGCAGTATGGCTATAAACGTTATTGAATAATCGTATCACCACAAAGATCATCGTCTGAGTCGTCTTGATCGCCGGCACCAGAACCGGATTTTCCGAGGCGAAATCGTCGATCGCCGCGTTCATGAAATCGACCAACCCCTTTTGCCCTGTCTCGTCCAGCGAGCGCTGTCGCAGCCGGTCCTGCTGCTTCTCCCTGATCTTCTCGTCCATGAGCCTATCGGTCATCAACGATTGCAGTTCCGCATCCAGCAGCATTGTCTGTTTCTCCAGCCAGTCCAGATCCATGTCTTTCTGCGACGGCAACGGGCATCAAAAGTCGTGCGGAACGCACACATTATTGGGATTGCGCAGCGCATGGATAGCAAGCTTCGGGTGAGGTCGACGATTGAGCGCAACCGCAGAGCTTCGGGCGGCACTGGCAGGGAGGCCGGTGCCGTGCAGCCATGGAGGGCCATGCCAGGGCGCCGAACGGGGCAGGGCGCAGAGCAATTCGTCCGCGCGTAGGGCAAAACAGGGAGGTTTTGCGGTCGCGCGGACGAGTTGCGGATTAGCGCGATGGCCGCTCCGGTGGTCGATCAAGAAAAATACTCAATTTAGCCTAACGACATGCCAACGCCCTTGGCTCATGCGATTCTCGATCAGTTTTTTATATTGATCTGGATGCGGAGGCTCTTTGCGCTGGTGTCGTTTCCGATTACAGAATAAGCATGCCGCAACGATATTGCTTCGTTTCGCCGTACCGCCATCTTTATGAGCTTTAAGATGTTCTCCGGTACACTGGTAGCGCTTAGCCTGGCCAAGCGTGATCCTGTGCTTTAGCGCGAATTCATGGGGATCTTCCGACCACATGGGTTCGTTGCAATAAAAGCAGCGGCCGGATTGACTGGAAAAAGCGAGAGAACGGGGAACGACGAGAGATTTGCGAGATTTTGCCATGTAAAGGGCTCCGACTAAGGTTAATAAAGTCCCCGTCCATCTCATATCTAAGAATGTACGGGAACCAGTCGGAGAATCTCACGTACTGGCACAGCAGGAGCCCCATTGGGGGTATATCCAGATTGAATTATATAGCCCGTTGTTCGACGGCCGCAACCATTAGGCTGCAAAAAAGGAAATTGTGCAGGGATAGCGAGCCTTCTGCGAAATCAATGGCTGAGCGTAGCCGGCGAGCTTCGGGCGGCACTCGCATGGACGTGTTTACCGATGAGTCCAGGGACGGCTATGCCAAGTCGTTCGACGTGACAAGGTGCAGAGCAATCGGGAGGGCCGAGGTTAAAAGCGGCAGGGACGTTTGCTTTTAATGCGGCCCCGACGAGCTGCGAATTAGTACGAGTATGACGAAAGTACCAGGGCAATTGACAGGGAGGTCTATTGCCTATAGCCGGGGATGCAATTTCGCACATATAACCAGAGTATGATCACTAACCCCAATGATATCGGCAAATGCCAAGGAGCCAGTCCAGGCAAAAAATAGCCGAGTAGTGCTATAAGGCCAGCCCCATTGACTCCGGCTAGTTTGAAATGCTGATTTTCTTCATATGGGGGCCACACACCTTTGAGATGCGCGACAACACTAACAAATAAAAGTGCGGCTAATGACCAAGTAAGAAAAGTAATTGTCACGGTAGATGTTGCAGATGCGATTGCGAAAAACACAACAGTCACAAAATGAAGAGAGTCGGCGAAAACATAAGAAGTCGACTTATCAGTGCCTTTATGACGTTTCCAGTTAAAGACAAGATAGAGTCCTAACCAAAATAGAACTGTAAGCCTGGCCGCTAGATCGGCACCGCCCAGGGTCTTATGGTCTATTACAAGATTAAAAAAAGCCCATATGACATTTCCAGCACAAGCCGGCCAAATCAAATCTTCGAAAAGGTCTTTATTGCTCATATTCATAAATCTATTCTCAATAGAACCGATGCCAAAAAAATCTGGCCAATTTTTGGTCAATTTAACTTAACTCCAAATAAGACAAAGCGTTAGAGCGGAATATGACACATTAAAGACAGAGTTATCCACAGATTTTGTGGGTAACCGTTTTGTCAATGAACTCTTTCACCTGTCCATCGATCTCGCCCTTTCCAGAACGTGCATTCTTGGCATTCCTCGTCATCTGGATAATCGATACCCTCTTGATGCGGACAACCAATAATCCGGTCGGTCATTACGACTGTTTTGGCGTCATGCTCTGCGATGAAAGATAACACCCCTTCCAGTATAAGGGCGTCATTTCTTACATCGAGCTCAGATAACCAACTTTTTAGAGGGTATGGCTCCGCATTTTCCCTGGCAATAATGCCTATTGTCACTTTTGTGGCATTTTTATCCGTAGGCCCATAGTACGCGATCGTGGCGACAGGGTACCCTCTAAAACCTTTGCGGGCTTTGTTGGCTATTTTCTTTTTGTTGTGTTCAGATTTAAGACTCACTCAAATTTTCCTTTACCACATTTTCCGAACGCTTTTTTTCTCATGCTCGATTTTCTGCCCTGTCAGCCGGTCCCATAAAAATATGCCGGACAAGCGCTCGACTACGACGGTCGGCACCAGAAAAGACGGCAGCGATTTGTTCGATGCTTCGTTTGGCAGCACGAACGACCACATATTAAGGCCGCCTCTTTTGTCTTCGGTCAGCACAGACTTGAAAAAGGCATTGGGGACAGGCAGGGTGACGCCGTTTTCGTCATTGGAGCCAATTCTTGTGACCGGGGTGTCGAAATCGAAGATCGGTCCGCTGATCACATAGGTCTCGTAAATGTCTTCCTTGGCGTCGAGCTTCCTGACGGCGTCTTCAAGCTGCTTCCAGATGCCGCGATTGAACTGCGGTTTCTGGGGAGCCATGTTGGAGAGCAAGAAGGTCTCGCTGTTCTGGATGGCGACTTCGTTTTGATTGGCGCTCGCGACCAGATGGCCGCGGTCGTATCCGGATTCCTCATAATCCGCCAGGTCGGCTCGGAACATTTCCGGGATGCGGAAATCCGGCCGGAAATTGTCGGCCCTTTCCAGCATCATCATGCTGGAGTCAACAATTTCCATCGCCCATTTGGCTTGCCGGAAATAATACGAGTAGCCGATGACGTAATGCCGGTTGAACAGGATGTGATCGGCAACGGGCAAGCCGTAGCGGGACTCGGGTCTCAAGCTGGGGATGTTGATCATGGCTTATTCTCGTCGTTTAGGTAACCATGTGCTGGTCTTCTATTAAGCCAACGATGCCAATGCGTCCTTGAATTCTTTTATCAATCCGCC
>Ga0207968_100263_pt1 | contig 21774 bp, 24 predicted proteins | sample LakWasMet21_HOW5_2_FD_183867 | JGI IMG/M metagenome (GOLD analysis project Ga0207968, IMG submission 183867) | Freshwater sediment methanotrophic microbial communities from Lake Washington under simulated oxygen tension - Sediment Metagenome... | ecosystem: Environmental > Aquatic > Freshwater >...
AGCCCAACAGTGGGCTCGATCAGTCGAATCTCAAATTGACAAGGGAACCTATGTGGATCGTACCGAAGCTGAGAGCACGACATTAGGCGAACTGATCGACCGTTACTTATCAGAAATAACTCCTTCCTGTAAGGCTGCGCGTTTTTTGGCACAGTTTAGCGCGTTTTTTGGCACAAAAGAATTCAAAACTAACCCATCGAAAGAAACGTTTTTACCGCCGAATAGACGGCCGCCGGCGAGTCGGCGGATGCGACAGCATCGGTGGCGACATTTGACGCTGCCCTGACCGATTTCACCCACTCCCATTCTGCTTGTATCGCACCCCATTCCGCCGTCTCGGCCTGTGTCCACAGTCCAACGGCGCGATGATTCAGCTCAACCGCACGCGCTGTCAGATTCGCCTGTTTCCACTGCGGCAATCTGGCCTTGATGATTTCTTCGGCTCTTGCGTTTATGCGCGCGGTCGCCTGCGCCCTGAGAGTTTCAAGCGGCCTGGTAATTTCAAACGGCATTGATCGTCGCCTCCCAGGTCAAATAGGGGAATTTCTCAACTTTGAGTCGGATTGCTCCACGAACCGTCGTGCTGAACGTGTCGGTCCCAGATATGATGCCTGTTACGCTCTCTTTTGTGCCCATGTTAATGGCCGTGAATTTTGCATCAACCGGGGCGCCGGATATTGTGATCGCATCAACGCCGTCAGTGACTAATGACTGCTTGCTTAAAGTCGTTGTTTGCGCCGGTCGAATAATTGGAGTTTCGGCGTCTATATAGTAGGTGTCACCATCGAAAGAACCTTCAATCCATGCGTACTCAGAGAGCGCGTTTTTCTGACCTCCAGGATTTTGGCCGGAGTAGGTTAAATATATTTTCCCAGAAGGGTCGTAGAAAGTAAGTTCTGTAAGCATTAGCGCTTCCCTGTTGAACAAATCATATGAGCGGTTATTTCTACCGCAGGATCTGTAGCCCAGTCGTGGGTGCCACCACCATTGAAGGCGCCCGCTTTAACTGTCAGGGTATCTGTATTTGCAGCAGCGTAACTTACCGAACGAGTCATGGTAAATACCGTCCTATCAGCACTGTTGAGTAGAATTCCTGTTAATGACAGCGTCCATTCATAAACCCAAGTAGCTCCCTTGTAAAGCTGGATTGAGATATAGCCCGGATTTGCATCTGCCGAATTTATATCGACAGTTATTGTCACGATACGGGTTACAGCTACACTTACAGAGACCGGGGTCAATGACGCTATTGATGTGTAGGTGTCTGCTGCCGTTGGGTTGTGTGGGGAACCTGTTACGCTTTCTGGTGCAGTGACGGCGCCTGCGTTGATATTCCCTGTTGCGATCACATCGCCGCGAACCGTAAATGTCGAGCCATTCCAGGTGAAACCCTCGGTAGAATTCCCCATCGACATCTTCGGCGTGGTGCCGCCTCCCAGCCAAAACCCGGTGCCGGTATCAAACGCCGTCTGCCCGCTTTTTAGATAGCCGCCCGCGCCGATTGATAGCGTTCCTGTTTCGGTCGTAATCGCTGACAGGCTGCCGACCTTCAGGCTCGACAGATACGGGACATTCCAGACGGTATTGCCGGTGGCCGCACTGTAAACGCCGTCAGATTGAAACAGCAACTCGCCCGCCGCAATGGCCGGCGGCGTGCCCTGCCATGAGGTGCCTGTACCCCATGAATTAATAGCCGGGAAACTGGTTGATCCGGACGTCGTTATCGTTGTCGGCGTTGAAGCCAGCGACGTTAGGGTTGTTTTCGTGTAGCAAGTTCTGGAGGAATCTCCGGGTGTTCCGGTGGCACCAGAACTACCATTCACGCCGGCCGGCCCCGTCGCGCCAGTGGCCCCGGTAGATCCCTGCTTGGATTTGCTCAGCGTCTGGGTGACGGTCTGCGAAAACGCGGTGCCGTTTGCACGCTTGCCACTGACTGCGATACTGATAGATGCGGTATTTGCCGTCATGGCGCTGGCCGCGCCAAAAATCAAATAACTACCGCCGTCCGTTTTGCTGCCAACGGTAATGCTTGTCCCAGTTCCTGTTGCGTTCCAGGTTCCGGTAGAAGCCCCGACTCCGTCATAGGTTAGCTCGGTCGCACCCTCGTAAACTCGTACAATGGTGCCAGACCCGAAATAATCCCCATTATTACCTGTGCTATCCGTTGGTACTGTATGCGCCGCATTTGATAACAGCACATAAATAGAGTCAGTTCCGTCGGTCCCATTGGTTCCATTTGTCCCATTAGTTCCATCTGACCCAGGCTTTATACCGATAATCGAAATAACATCTGTTGCGACAACAACACCTGTCGACGACCCTTCCCTGATCTTGACGTCGATCTTATCAGGCATGTTAGAGTACGATGCCTGCGGCGTGTATGAATAAGTATTGGTCGTCGTGTTTTGCTGGCTCACCCCGTCTTTCAAAAACTCATAATAAACCGTGCCGCTCGCGTTGTAAGCAGTGGCCGTTACCGTAGTCGAAGCGGGGGACGGAGTCGTTCCGGCGCTGTTATAAGCGAATGCTTGCGTACCGACAGATAAGGCCACAGCTCTGGAGTCAATGCCATTTGATCCGGCCGCGCCAGTCGGTCCGGTTGCTCCGGTAGCCCCAGTTTTTGATTTGCTGAATGTCTGGAGGACCGTAAGAGCAAAACTTGTGCCATCTGCTCGCCTCCCGGATACCGCATAACTTACCGATGCCGTGTCGGCGGTCATTGCCGAATGGTCGTTGTAAGTCGCGTAACTGCCAGAATCGATCTTTGACCCTACTGTAATACTCGTTCCCGTGCCGGTGACATTCCATGCCCTCGCACTGGTTCCAACGCCATCATAGGTTAAGGCAGCAGCCCCCTCGAATACTTTTACCGTTGTTCCGGAACCTGAATAATTGCCACCGTTTCCCGCAGAATCCGTAGGGATAGTGTGCGCATCATTAGATAAGACCACGCTGATTGCATCAGACCCCGCTTTGATGGCCAATGCAGATATTGTATCTGTTGCGACAACAACACCCGTCGACGATCCTTCCCTGATCTTACATTCGATAAGATCAGGCATGTTAGCGAACGCCGTTTTAGCAAAATAGTTGTATGAATTTGTGGTCGTATTTTGCTGGCTTACTCCGTCAACCAAAAACTCATAGTAGACCGTGCCGCTGGCGTTATAAGCGGTTGCAGATACCGTTGTATTTGTGGGGAGTGTAATATTCCCAGCGGTATCATAAGTAAATGCCTGCGTCGTCATAGAGAGAATGACCGAGCGCGCATCGATACCGTTTGATCCAGCTGGGCCTGCAGCACCGGTCGCCCCGGTAGCTCCAGTCGCGCCATCTTGAGACATCAAGCTCGCCGATGCCCACTCGGTATTTGCGATCGTGTCCGTGCTGCCGGCGCTCAGCGCGGTGGCCGTGGTGACCCAACGGTATGAGCCGCCCGCGGCCGGCATGGATTGCGACCACCCATTATTGACGTTACTGGCCGCGCCGGTCGCAAAAGTATACGTGACCGTAAGACTGGGCAGGGACGGCGGCGTAGCACTGGCGGTGCGTTGGAATAAATAAACAGTGGCTGCATTCAGCCCATTGCTGCCCGCCGATCCGGTTTTTGATTTGCTGAATGTCTGCAGTACAGTCTGCGAAAAGATATTACCGTTTGCGCACTTACCGCTGATCGCGTAGCTGATCGATGCGGTATCGGCGGTCATCGCGCTGTGGTTGTCATAGGTCGCATAGGCGCCGCTGTCGGTTTTGGTGCCTGGCGTAATGCTCGTGCCGGTGTCCATGACGTTCCAGTTGCCGGCAGCTGTGCCGACGCCGTCGTAATTCAGTTCGGTCGCGCCTTCGAACACCCGCACGGTCGTACCCGAGCCAGTGTAATTACCATTGGCGCCCGCGCTGTCGGTCGGGATCGTGTGCGCGGCGTTGCTCAGCACGACGGTGATTGCATCCGCGCCAGCCTGAATTGCCAGCGCCGATATCGTATCGGTCGCCAATACCGTGCCGGTCGATGCGCCTTCGCGTATCGCCACCTCGATCATATCCGGCATGTTGGCAAACGATGCCTGCGGCGTGTAGGTATAGGTGTTCGTGGTTGTGTTCTGAACGCTGACAGCATTCTTCAGAAACTCGTAATAGACGGTACCTGACGTATTGTAGGCTGTGGCCATGACGGTCGCCGACGCTGGCGACGGCGAACTGCCGGCGGTATTGTAAGCAAACGCTTGATCAGTAATCGACAGCTGGACCGCGCGCGCATTGGTGCCGGCCGATGCCGTGGCGACGGTAAAGACCAGATTGATCGACTGATTCTTGTATGTCGCCGTAAACGTGATCGAGCCGACATTTGCCGCCAGCGCGGTCGCCGAATACGCGCCGGCGCTATTGATGCTGGCCGTGATGTTGACCGCGGCCGAACTGCTGAACGTGCAGAGCGCTGTGATGTCGATGCCGGCCATGTGCACGACAAAACTGCCGGCCGCCTCGGTAAAATCGGCAACCACGCCGGACGCATCCGCCGGCAGGGTAACGTTCTGCCGGGTCAGATAACCGTCGATCGCATCCACTGCCTCGCCGGTGCCTACGTAATAATTGGCAGGATGCCAGTCCGTGCCGTTGTTCGAATCGAGCGCCCGCAGCCACGGCGCAACATCCACTAAATTGCTCGACGCCGGACCGGACACGGCAGAGCCGTCGGGCGGCAGCGACGCGGCGATGACGAGCTGACCGGAGGCATCCTTATAGAGCGCCATCAGGCCACGATCTCCAACACTTCAAAGCCGGCCTGATGATTGGTCAGGTACGGATTTTTGATAGGCGACAATTGTTGCAATCGACCGAGATAATGCCGTTTTTGATTGTACGTCGTATCGGACGGATCACGGATCAGCAGCACCTCGCCGTGAATGTCGCAGATCCGCTGCAACTCCAGCGCCTGGTTATGCGCTTCGGCCTCGGTCAGCCAGTCGAGCGCAAACGCGAACAGCCGGCGGCCTGTACGGATATCGAAATGATCGACGCCGCCAAGCGACTGCTGCACGCCGGTACGCGACTGGTAGCCCAGCTCGGCGCCCTGGCTGTAGTTGTCCGCCGGCGCGAGGGCCGGGCCGATGAACAGCCGGCCGATCTGCACGTATCCCGCCGCGTTGGCCGTGTCGGTGATTTCAAGGCGCCAATAGCGGGCGGTCACCGATGCCGGCAGGCCGATGATCAGGTCCGGCGTTTGCGCGTTCGCCGACACCGTGCCCGAATCGTAAATGCTGCTCGCAAAATTGCTGACGCTGGATCCACGCAGGCGGTAGGTCGCGCCGCTCGCGCCGATGTTCGTGCGGATCGCGCCGAACGCCTGCACGGCCTTGGCGCTGCCCAGGTCGATATCGATCAAGGTAGACGCGGCCAGCGCATTCGTCGACCGCGCGGCTTTCGACAAATAGCGGCTTTTCAGATTGGATAGCGGCAGCGCTCCGCTCCAGCTGCCTCCGGAGAGCGTGGCATTGTCGATCAGGTTGTTGTAGCCGAGAACCAGGTTGCTCATCCCCACAGCCTCAGATTCAGTTGATTACGTTGATAATCGCCCTCGATGCCGATCACGCGCAGCAGCTTGCCGCCACTCAGCCCGAACCGGCTCAGCTGGACCGAGACGACGGCGCCCAGGTCCAGCGCCGCCAGCAGAGCCGCGTCTACGTCGACCGTGGCGTTGTAGATCAGCCGGCTGGTTTTCAGCAAGTCGAGCCGCCGCGCGGCCTCCGGGCCGGCATAACCGGCGCCGGCCAGCAGCGTGTCGTAAACGATTTCTTGCGCCAACGGATGCGCGGTTTTGACTGTTGCGTCCTCCGCCACGGTTTGACGGTTGGGCTTTTCCAGCCAGGCGCGGCGATCGGCCGCTACCACGCCGGCGACATTGCCGCCGGCTTGCGTTGTATAGTTGATGTCGTGGTTCAAGGTGATTTTCCACGCGGGCACCGCTTCGCCGTTGATCGTGGCTGCTTCGGTGTCGACGCTCAAAATTTCGACGTCGGTCAATGTCGCCACGGCACCGCCGGACGGCGCATCAAAACGCGCAAGGCGGAAGCGGCCGAGCTGATCGAATCCCCACCAGCCGCCGACGCTCGCGGTTATCCGGTCCAGCGCCTCGGCGATCGTCATGCCGGGCTCGATCCACAGACCGACGCTGCCGGCGTTTTGGCCGTCGAGCGCCGTATAGTCGGCGGCGACGGTATCGCCCGCGCTGACGCCGCCCGGACCGGTCGCTAGCCGGTAGGCGATTTGTGCGGCAGTCGAGCCTTCGATGGTATTGTATTCCCAGGCGGTAGCGGTAATGCTGCCCGCGGGCGACGAGCCCAGCCGGAATATGCCTCCCGCCGTCCAAATGCGGAAACAGCCGGCCGACGGGGAGTTCGTTTCCATGTCGGTTTGATTGGTGTAGTCGGCTTCGCGGCCCAGATAGGCGCCGGCGTCGAACACGTTCACGATCTCGGCCAGCGCGCCGGTAGTGATCTGGTAGAGCAGGCGGCTGCTGTTGATCAGCGTCGGCGTCACGTTGTTGACACGGCCGTAAAACAGCGGTTTCGCCGCATCTTTCAGATCGGTCGAGCCTTCCAGGCCGGCAGGCAGGCTGTTGGTGCCGGCATAGGCCAGCGTCTGGATCGGTTTGTCGAACTCGGCATAGCGATCGCGCAGACGAATCGAAACCCGCTCCCACTCCATCGCGGCCTGCTGCATCAACCCCTTCAACACGGTGGCAAAACTCGCATAGGCGGCGGATGCGTCGCCGACCTTGATGATCAACTGCCGGCCGTTGACCGCATAGCCCGTTAAATAGTCCAGCTCGCCGTCATTGTTAACAAGCGTCAGCTCGCCGACACTGGCCGACGCCGCGCCGCCGATCTGGCCGTCCGCAAATATCTCGCGGCGCATCAGAGCCGGCTGCTCGATGCGCGGAGCGTAATAGTTGCCGGTCGCCGCGTCGAGATAGCCATCGCCGGAGGAGAAGCGCAGCGTCTCGACCGACGAGGTAGCCAGGTTGTAGGCCGTCAGTTCCGCCAGGTAGATCATGCCGATGCCTTCAGCCGGGTTTTGCGCTCGATCGAGCCGACGCCGGCCGCCATACGATCCAGTCGTTCGAGCAGCTGCTGGTTCGCCTCCATTTGCAGCCGTACCAGCGCCACCAGCTCCTCGTTGGCCTTACGCAGTTCGGCCACGATCGCATCATTGCCGTTGTTGATGATCGATTGCGTCTGCCGGTTGCTTTGCACCTGCGTCGGCCGGGCAAAGTTGATCAGCTCGGGACCGTTTTCGCCGACGATCGTCAGGCCTTGCGTCCAGCCGCCGGCCTCTTTAAATTTGACCTTGCCGAGCGCCTTGCGCTGCGCGACCAGGCCGGCCAGTTGCGCTTTCAGGTTGCCGCGCTGCGGGTCGTTTGCCGCTGTCGCCTTGATCTGCTCATTAATGTCATCGATCGATGCCGTCAGCTCTTGATAGGCCTTGGTTTTCGCCAGCTCGGCATCGCCGCCGAACAGCCATGCCTTGATTTGGCTGTCGAGCTGCTTGTTCGCTGCCTTGACCGCCTTCTGCTCGGCCTTGCTCGCCGTGTCGGACAGCGCATCGATATTCGCCCGCTTCTGATCCTCGGTCAAATCCTGGAAGTTTTTCGCCGGGCCCGATGCCGCGCCGCCCAGGCCGCCGGCCTGATTGTCGAAATTGCCGCCGGCCGTGGCGGTCAGTTGCGCGATCAGGTCGGCCAGGCCTTGCAGGCTGGATGCCAGCGCATCGGTGGCGGTTGTCGCCGCATCGGTCGCGTCGATATTGCCACCAACCGATGCGCCCAAGCTGCCCAGCGTGTCGGTCACGTTGCTGAAAATATCGGCATAGGCGGGCGATGAGGCGTAAAAGCTTTTCGCCTCCTGCAAATAGCTTTGCGCGGTGCCAGCCAGGTTCGCCAGCGCGGTTTGATCGCCAGCCTGAGCCTTGAGCAGCGTTTGCCCGTACTGGCCTTGCGCCTCGCGCAGCCGGGCCGCCGGATCGAGCGGCGACAGGTCGCTGAGTTTCAAGCTGTCGACGAATGCCTTCAGATTGCTGACCGCGCCGGCGGTCTTGTTAATCGCCGCGATCTCGCCGTTATAGCGCTGGGTCAAGGCGCGCTGAATGCGGTCGATGTAGCGCGCCTGCTCGGTCGGATCGGTCGATGCTTTCAGCAGTTCGAACAGCGGCGCGGTATCCTCCGCCGTCGGCAACACGCCGGTAATCGAGGCGATCTGGTCGGCGATCGATGCCGTCGCGTCGGTCAGCGGCGACAGATATTGCTCTTTCGCCACGGCGATCGCTTTTTCGCGCAGGCCGACCAAGTCGCTTTCGGCGATTTTCAGCGATCTTGCGTTCGCCTCCAGCGCGAGCAATTGATCGTTCAGGCCGGCCAATTGCGCGGCCAGCGTCGGGCCGAGGCCGGCGAGCTGGCGGAAGGCGGTGATCGTGTCGTTTTTCAGGGAGTCGATCGCGCGCTGGCGGGCGGCTTCGATGTCGGCTTCGGCGAAGCGGTATTTGCGCGCCGATATCGCCAGCTCGTCGAACTGTCCATTGATCGCTTTCAGTTGCTGTAGCGCCTGCCCGTATTCTCCTATCGACAAGCCGATGCCGTCTATTTCCTCGATCGCTTTTGACAACTTCTTCAGCGACTTGCTGTCGCGGATCGCGGCGCGATAATGCAGATCGTCCTGACTGGCGATGTTGCGCTTAATCACCGCAAGCGAGGCCTGGTTAGCCAGCGTTTTGAAATCGCCGCCGCTGCTCAGGGTACGCACCCAGAAATTGCCGCCCTTATCGGACAGGCCGCCCGCGAACTGGTCGGTTCCGGTTTTATCCAGTTGATGCCAAAACGTCGTGTTGAAGTCGCGGAACGACATGTTCAGTTGATGACCGAGACTTGTCACCATGTCGCCGAACGAGTTGGTAAAATCTATCGTGTTTTGCTTGTTGCCGCCGTCCTCGGTACCAGACTTGCCGATCGAGATTTTGCCGTTGCTGTAGCGGCCCTTGGTCCACTCGGTCGGCTGGGGGATCTTCTCACCCATCAAGAATGTTGTCAGCAAATGACCCAGAGGCCCCGTATGGGTCAGCAAACCGACCAAAGAGCCAAGACCATACGACATGAGCGTCGGGCGGCGATTTGGGAATAGCTTGCCGCCTAAATTAAGCATCAAATTTTTGATCGGCGCAATCAACTTTGCAATCGGGAAAAAATTTCCGACCATATCGGTAATCGTGTTTGAAATGCCGAAATAAGATTGCAACGACGAATCGCGCTGCGGGCCTTTCAGGGCATAGCTGCCCGCGCCTGGGATCAGCTTTGCCAGCCCTCCAAGAGCCGCCCAGCCGGAACCGCCGCCGCCCGCACTGCTGAAACTGAAACCGCCGCCCGAGCCGCTGCTGAAGAATTGGCTGAAAAGCCCGCCAAGGCCGCCGCCGCTGGCCGGGTTTTGATAATTAAGCAGCGGCCCGTTGCCCTTGAAATAATTGCCGCCGGAAGATGAGCCACCAAACAGACTGCTGAACCAATTGCCGCCACCGCTCGATGAACCGCCGAACAGGCCGCTGAACAGACCGCCGATGCCGCCTGACGATCCACCGGACCCGCCGGAGGTGAACGCGCTTTGCAGCATGTTCTGAATGCCCTGGGCAAAGTTCTGCGCAAACACCTTGTTGAGCGAGCGCTTGATGTTGTCGAAGAAATCCTCGAAGCTGCCCAGCGCATCGCCGTTCAGCAGGTTCTCGAACATATTCGCCAGCGCATCCTGGATGTTCTCGGCCGCGCGCTTCCAGGCCGCCTCCATGAAATCGGCTGACTTCTGGCTGCCGTTGTCGATGATCTTCGACAACTCGGCTTCAGCGGCTTTGCGCGCGGTGATATGTTTCTCGAACTCCTTGGGGTCAAGATCGTGCTCTTGACTCATATAGGTTTTGCGGGCGGCGGCCAGCTCTTTTTCCAGATCGATAGCTTCGCGGATGGCCTCATTCGAGAGCCCTTGCACCTTCAATTGCTTCGCCAACGCCACCAGATGCTGCGCATCGGCCGCAGAGTCCTGCAATCCCTTCAGCGCCATAGCATCTTTCAACGATTGTTCTTGCTGAGCGGTCCGCCGCGCGTCGGCGTCAATCTCCGCCCACTTGGCCTGCAACGCCGATTTGATCGACTCGGCCTCGGCGCCCTTGGCCTTGGTCAACGCCTGCGTCAACTCGACCGCGCGCTGGCGGGCCTTGTCGTTAAGGCCGATCAGCGAGGTTTCAAACTGGATTTGCTCGATGGTTTTGGCGATTTCGTCGCGGCGACTCGCTTCGGCCTTGGCTTGCTGATTCACGCTCGATAGTGCATGATCTGCCGCCTTTTTTCTGGTCTTTGCGGCGGATTCTCTTTTCTTGGCATCCTCCGCATCGATCTCAGCCATCCACTGGGTTGTTTGCGCAATCGCGGCCGCGCTATCGCGAGCGATCTGCAATGTCTTGGCCGCTTCGTCTTGCTTTGCCTTGACGCGCAGCAGAGCATCGCGCTTGTTTTTTTCCACATTGATGTCATAGCCGGTGTAATCAGCAAGGGCTCTGCCGACCGACCCGAGACTGTCGAACTGCTGGATGCGCGATTCGGCATGCGCGATCTGTTGGTCGACATCGGTACTGATAAATTTCTTAAGCAGATTCAGCAGGTCCGTGACGGAGCCGATCATGCCGCGGAAAAACGCCTCCATTTTTCCGTTGATTAGAGCGTCCTCGAACTGATGCCAGGCATCCGTTAGATTGCTGATCCTGCCTTTTACCGTATCCATTGCCTGAGCGTTCGCCCCATTGGCAAGCTGCCCCATCGATACAATCACACGATCGATCACCTCGCGGGTCAGCTCGCCTTTTTCCGCCATTTCTTGCAGTTGCGCGGCATTGCGTCCTGTCGCCTGAGCCAGAAGATCGTAAATCGGCACGCCGCGCTCGGTCAGTTGATTCATTTCCTCGGCTTGCAACCGCCCCTTGGCGTATGCCTGCCCGAGCGCAAGGGTAATACCCTCCAGGGTTTCCTGCTCGCCTCCCAGCTTTGCCGCCTGATTGGTCAGCGCGTTCATCACCTCCGCAGTCGGTTTAATGCCGAAGTTTTGCAGGGTCACAAAGGTTTTGGTCAGCCCCTCGACCTCGAACGGGGTATTCGTCGCGAAGTCCTGGATGAACTGAAATGCCTTGGCGCCGAGTTGGGCGGACCCCGTCAAGGCGTTGAGCTGGCCGCGCAAAGACTCCATGGCGACGTTGGTGGCGACAATGCCCTTCACCAGTCCAGTCAGGGCCGCGAGAGATGCAAGGCCTAGCAAAGTCTGCTTGACCTCGTTCAGACCGGCGCGAATCGAGCCGAGTGCGCGACTATTTTGCGCCGCGCTTTGCTGGGCTACATTCCCCTGATTTTGCGTTGCCTGGGATAGCCGGTTCATATCCTCGGCCAGCAAACGCACCTGCCCGTCAACCTCGCGGCCGTCCAGCTTGATCTTGATGCCCAGTGTAATGTCGTTGGCCATGATGCTATTTCGATTTGCTGTTTAGAATCGGCAGCGCCGCCTGTTCCATGACCTGCACCGCCGCGAATATTGCATTATGTTGCCGCCTCGGCTGCGTTAAATCGATGACCGATTTAACACCCTGATAGTCCATGCCGAGCACGCCGCCCATCGGGCCGTGGCGCCACTGGGACGCGCAACGGAGAAATACCAAAACCGCGTCCCAGTTGGCCGGATCGACCGCAAAATCCGGATCGTCCTCTCCGATCGCCGGCAGCTCGATCCCGAGCAGCGCCGCATCCTCGATCAATTGCCCGCCGTCATCCTTGCCGCCGCGCGCCCAATACTCGGCGGCGGCAATCAGTTTTTTCTTTGCTGGCCGCCGTTGACCGATTCGACGAACGCCTCGGTAATCAAGCGGTGAATCGACGGCACACCATTCAGCAGCGCGCGCAGGTTGTCGCGGTTGAACACGCTATCGCCGCCGATCTCGACATCGCGCCAACCGAGCACGAACCGCAACAGATAATCCAAATCGGACTCGATCACCTCGGCGCCGGTGCGCAGTTCGGGCTCGCCATCGGGGCGAATGATGTCGATGAATTCCTCGCGCTCGACGCGCTTGAAAATCAGCGTGATGGTGTGGGCTTGCTTGCGGCCCTTGGCGTCGATGGTGCCGAATTTAACCGGCCATTCGTAGGTGTCGGAGTTGTCTAGCTTGAACATGCTGCCTCAAGATTGCGTTGATGTTGGGCGCATGGTAAAACGCGGGGCAAAAAAAAACCCGCGGGGCTGTGTTCCGCGGGTTTTGAGTGGGGGGTATTTACCGCCTTATGATGGCGATTTAGGGGCGATATTGCAACTTATTTGCAGCAGATGCGGATTTCGTCGTTGCCGGACGCGCCCGATGGAATGAACGCCAGTTGCGCGTCGAACATCGCCACGCCGTCGCTGTCCGAGTATTTCGGCTGCATCAGCTGCACCTTCGGCGCGACGACAGCAACGATATTGCCGGCAGCCTGGCCGTGTTTGACGCAGAACGGTCCGGTCGTCGCATTCTTCGCCAGCGCCCACCAATCCTTCGTGGCGACAGTCGTCGCCTCTATCGAAATGTTGCCGGTCGGCTTGCGGTCGGTGATCAGCACCGATTCGCCGCCAACCAATTGGCGATAGACGACCTGATTGGCCATGTCGAAATTCAGCGTTTGCAGCACCGCGCCATTAAATCCAAGCAGATTCAGGTCGGTCGTGTTGGCGGTCGACACGGCAACCGGCACTTGCCAGCCGGTAAAGTCGACGGACGGCAGCGCGGCATCGGAGACCGTGCCGAGCAAGCCGGTAAACGACCACTTGAGCACCGGCAATTGCTTGGCCGACAGATCCGAGGAAAAACTGCCGCGCGCGCCGAGCAAAACATGCCGAACGCCGTCGACGTTGAAATAAATCGTCGCCGACGTGCTTGCGATGCTGGTGCCGAAATTGCTGTTCGGCGTGTACATCACGTTGGCGCCGATGGAATATTGGCTGGTCGCATCCGACGCCAATGCCCAGGCCTTCGCGATCGTCGCGACCTTGGTCGTGCCGTTGTAGCCGATGATCTCGCCAGCCTGGCCGCTGCCGGCGCCGCTGGTGATCGAGACGGTCATGCCGGTATAGAAGTCATCGATCGCCGAGGCGGCGGCGGCCAACTTGATCGTGGTCGTGGTGCCGCCCGCCTGCGCGGTGCCGGTGATCGCGGCCGCCGTGATCGTCTCGCTGAAATTGCAGGCCTTCAGCAGCGCCCCCCATTCCGGCGGCGTCGCCGCCGCGCCGGAGCCCGCCAGCTCGGTCTCGAAATTCATCGTCACGTAATTCTCGACCCGGATCGCTCCGGAGGCGCCGAAATACGGGCGAATGAAATCGCGCTCGACCTGGCTGCCTTCGAGCGGGTTGATGTCCAGGTTGCGACACAGGATCGCATCGCCCGCGGCGGGCGTAGAGTCGGTGCCATAGGTGGCTTCGAGCTTGACCAGGATGACGCGTTTACGTTGTGCCAGTGCCATTAGTTAGTCTCCGCTTGGGTTTCGGTTTTCGCTTTCGGCTTGGCCGCCTGCGCTTTCGCGGCCTGTTCGGCCTGCCATTGTTCGATCGGCACGCGTTCGCCCTTGTCGGGATCGACGACGAACGTGCCGGCCTGTCCTGTGTATGGATCTTGCATGATTAGCCTCGATATAAAAGCGGCAAAATGATTTCGGTTTCGTAATACGGGTGCCGCGCGCCCAGGTCGGTGACCACGCGCGCCTGCCCCAGCCAAACGGTTTTGCTGTCGATCGTGCCGACGTCGATCGCGGCCATGATCAGGCGCGCCGCCGCATCCGCGCTGGCGACACCGTCATAAATCTCATCGGTAACGCCGGCATCGTTGATGCCGATCACCACCGATACGATGACGCGCTCGCCGCTCGGATCGCCCAGATCCGCCTGCGGCTCGACATAGGCGATAAACGGATAATCGTTGGCGTTGCCGCTGCGTTTGTAGCCGACAATGTGCTTGGCATCCTTGCCGTAGCGCCCGACAAAAAAGCCGGTCAACGCGGCATTGGCTTTCAGCTTGGTTTTCAGCGCCTTGACCGCTTCGATGCTCATTAGCTGCGCCCCAAAACCACATTGCCGTAACCCGCGCCGGCCGGCACGGCCAGCCCGAGCGCCGCGCGATTGATGCCGCCGAGCAGGCGCACGGCATTGCCGTTGAATTCCCGCGCCTTGGCGATCAATGGCGAATCGTCGCCGATCGCGCCCTCGATCGCCGCGTGTCGCTTGGCGAAATTGCCGGCGATTTGCGTCAACAGCGCGATCGGCAGGGTCAAGGCGGCAGGATCGATGCCGCGCTCGCGCAGGGCCGCGTCAACATCCACGTCGGCCATGTCGGCATGCGCCTCGGTGATCGTCAGCGATGGGTCGCTCAGGTCGACCGCGTTCACGTATTTAGCCATGCTCGCCTCCGGCGTGCGCCGCCAGCACCGACAATACCCGCGCGCTCATGCGCTCCTTGCGGTTGTCCAGATCGGCGAACATATAAGGATAAGGCCGCGACCCCGGATGCTCGACTGGCCGACGCACAACATACCCTCCAGGCACATCGTAAGCAACGCCTTTGCGCCCAGGCTTGGGGCCGATAATCCACGACCTGTGCCCGACATGAATGCCTGTTCCCTTCTCGACATATTCGGCGTAATCCTTTTTTGCGTAAACCTCGGCAACGCCGGAACCGGCGGGCCGCCAGTTGATATTCTGCTCCAGCCCGCCGCCCCGCGACCTGGGCGTAAACGCCCGGCCCGAATTGATCCAGTCGTGGATGTCATCATTAAACGATTCAGCCGCCGCATTCACCGCCTTGTCCACCAGCGCCGGATCGGCCAGTGCTTGCAGCACGGACGGGATGCGGCCCAGATCGATTTCGACGCGAATCACGCCTCGGCTCCGCCCTGTGCCGGCTTTTTGCCCTTGGCCGGCCTGACTGCCGCCGCTCCTGCCGCCGGATCTCCGGCGGCAGGCTCGCCCGTCTCGGGTTCTGGCGTATCCTCCGTGTCTGTCGGCAGGGGGTTGTTCTCGCCGGCCTGCGCCGCTTCCTGCTCCCGCAGTCTGCGTGCCCGATTGAATGCCGTTAATCCCATGTGGCCGCTCCTTACGCGATCTTGTGCTTGAACTGCACGATACGGATCTGCTTGTTCTCGTAGACCCGCGTCCAGTTGGTGCCGGTCGCCAGTTCCGTGCGCGACGGAAACGCGCCGGCCGGCGTGCCGCCCCATTTGATGCCGCGCGGATGCAGCAGGAAGCGGCGACGCATCGTCATGACCGTATCGCCGGCCAGAATGTCGCGATCGGTTTCCAGGTCTTCCTCGCCGATCGTGTCCTCGGCAAAGCCGATCGCGCCGGGGCCGAAGATATAGGTCGTATAGGTGCCGGTCGTAACCGGCATGCCGTCATCGACGATCACGCGCTTGCCGAGATAGGTGGCGATGCGTTCGCCCTTGTCGGCCGTGGTCTCGTAGACGATCATTTGCTGCTTGGCCAGATACGCCTCGACCGCCGAATGCATCGCGATCGCGGTCACGCTGTCCTTGGCGTCGCCCAATAACTGGGTCGCGTCGATAAACGTGCCCTGGTTGATCGCGCGCACAGCTTCGGACGCGCCGGCGGAAATATCGCTGACGTTGCCGGACATCGAGGTGGCGGCGAAGGCGCCGGTCAACACCTTGATCAGCTCGGCCTGCAACTGCCGCGCCCAATAGCCGGCCAACAGATCCATGATCGCGGCGGCCGGATCAGCGCCGGAAAACACGCCGGCTAAATCGTTGACGCCGAAGGCGCGGCCCCGGCCGATCACCGCCGCAATGTCCTGCGCGGCGCCGATATTACCGACGGTCAGCGGCGATGCATCGCTCAGGTTTTCCGCATCCCCGGTCAAATCGTTGAAAAACGGCAGATTGATCGTGCCGCCGCCTTTGGGCAGGCTAATCCCTGGCACGGCGGCGACGATGCCGGACTGAAACAGCGCGGACAGTTCCGCGGTGCGCTGGACGCCGTAGGCGTTCCAGATTGACGGCTTGAGAATATCGGCAATTTTTGTGGCGGACATAAAATCTCCTTAAGGTTATTTGCCGGCTTCGGCTTTGAGCTTGGCCGCCAGCGCGGAATTTTCGCGCTCGATGCGGATCTGTTCGGTCAGGTTGAAATGCTCTTTCGACCACGGGTTCTTGGCGGCGCCGCCGGTCTGTTGCGGCGCGCCCGAGCCGGTGCCGCCCTGGGCCTTGGCCAGAAACGGCTTGTCTTCAAGCAGCTTCTTGACCGCCTCGATCGCCGGCTTGCCGTCGATGGCGACATTGCCGTCTTCGTCGCAGGACGCGCGCGCCGCCAACAGATCGCGGACCACGCCCGGATCGACCGCATCGGTCGAGGCCGACAGCAGCGCGGCGTTGATTTGGGATTGTTCGAAGCGCTGCTTGTAGGTTTGCGCTTCCTTGGTTTTGGCGTCGGCCAGCTCTTGCAGCTTGCCTTGCGCCTTCAGGGTCGCCTCGGTCAGCGACTTGATGTCGTCGTGGCCGGTGGCTTCCTTCAGCTGCCTGGAAAACTCGGCCTGCTGATCGGCCAGGGCTTTTTTGATGGCGGCCTGCACATCGACGGCCGGAGGGTTGTTTGCCGGCGCGGGATTGGTATTCGCCGGAGGGTTTGAAGTTGGATCTGCGTTTGGATCGGCCATCGAAGGCTCCTGTTGCCGGTTAATCGAAAAGTCCGGCACAGGATAAGGGAGGGGGATTTTTAAAACACGGCGGCTCCGATTCCGGGGGCAGAATCAAGGAGCTTTTATTTTCGCGACACTTTCGCTTGGAATGGCGACGAGGAGCGGCATAAATACGAACTACGACACCCGTTAACCGGGCGTTAAATTTTTTAGACGTGGCGTAGGCGCGAATTTTTAAAAACGCGACTCAAATCGCCTAAGAATAGCTCAACGGAAAATTGAGCGAACCGACCTATAACAGCACGCTGGCGATCACCGCCTTCGCCAGGTCCTTGATCACCGAAAACGACAAATCCACGCCCCGCGTTTGCGCGGTCGCCTTGACCTGCCGCCAGATCGAATCGTTTTTGATCTTATCCAAAAACTCATGCCCTTCCCACGTCAAGCGGTTGGCGTGGCAAAACGGCGGACCCAAGGCGTCGCGGCAACCGCCGACGATCAATTGCGCTTCCAGCATCAGGCGCATGTGGTAAGCGACGGTTTCGGCATCCGTGCCGGCCAGCTCGGCCGAATTGAAGGTGCTGTCTTCGGTCGGCAGCGCTTCGACGGCGATTAAAATTTTTCGGATGACGTCCCAGTTACGCTGCATGTTGCGCCTTCGACTTTTCGATCACATTGGCGCACAGCCGCAGAATAAGCACATCGTCGTCCTGCTCGTCCTCGTAACGCGCGGCGGCGAACTCCAAGACGCGGCGATCCGCCTCCGCCAACAGCGCGCGCTGAGCCACCGTCAAGCTGTCGATGTGCGCCCGCAAAAATTCGCGGTGTCCCAAAAAGATATGCGAATCGCCGGCGCCGGGCTCCCAGTATTGCACATCAATCGAATAACTTTTTAAACTGTCCGCCAATGCCTGGCTCGATGTCGTATTCATACACAGTATGTCCCAATCGGGTTTGTATCGATTTAAACGTCTCCGCGTTCGCCTCGTGCTGATAGGCTGTTTTGATCAAGCCGTCATGATTCAAGATCACCGACCAATCGCCGGCGATCAATTCCATTGATGGATGCTTGCCGTTGACCAAATGCAGCCGGGTGGACGCTGCCAAGGCGCCCTTTATTTTGTCGAAATAATCCTGCTCATTGAGCACGTGGCCTTTTTCGATCCGCTTCGCAATGTGTTTGCTGTGGCTCGATGTATTGGTCCACAAATCGACGAGCGCCGGGTTATTGTTCGCTCTTTCCGCCAATTTTTCAACGATATTTTCGATGGTATTTCGGTTCAATAAATCGATCGCGGCAGCCTTGGTCAACAACCCCATGCCGTCCGCCCGCATCAGCCGCTCCATCGGCACCCCGGACGACATGGCTTCCTGCGCCCATTTCGGCAACAACTGCTCCCGCCGCTCCGGCGCAACACCTCGGATAAATTCCGCGTAATTTTGCGAGCCTTTGCGCGGGATCGGGGTCGCGCGCGGGATCAACAAGCACATGCAGTGCGGATGGGCCTTGTGGCGCGGCACGGATTCTTTCGTGAACACGCCCTTGCCCAAGCCCATCTCAATGTTAGCGTAATAATCGCAAATGTCCGGGCGCGGATGGCTGGCGGATAATCGCCATTGGTAGCCGATGATCCCGTCGTTGTTCTGCGTGTCGTCGATCACGGCCCGGTGGCCGGCGGTCGCCATTTCGGTGCGGGCGATGCGCTTTAAATGATAGAGCTGCTTGTCGTAGATCCACCAATGCACCGCCTTGGCGGCCATGTCGGCGTTGCCTTGCTTTACCGCCTCGCGCATTTTATCGAACAAGCGTTCAGCAGCGCGGCGGGTGCCGGCCACTTCAAGCTGATCGATGTGCTTTTTGATGTCGGCGACCGTCGCCGCCCATTGCGTCTTGGCTTTCGGATCATGAATGAGGGTCTGCGCCGACTGCCACAATTCAGTCACCCAGTCTTCGCGGTATTTTTCGACGATCTTGAATTTCTCGCCGCCGGCCGCGCGCTCGATTTGGCGCTGCATGTCGTAAATGGTCTGATTGGCGCTTTTGCCCTGGCGGATCGCATCGCGCAGTACCTGGGTCAAGCCGTCGCGGGTTTCGCGGTCCCGCATGCACCCATGTCAGCGGACTGCCTTGCGGGCGCTTCAATAAAGCCACGACGGCGGCGTGCCAAGGCAGAATGGTAAAATCCTGTTCTCGTTTAAAAGGTGCGTAATGCCCACGATCTTTGTAATTTTTCTGCCACTTGTTATAGGTGCTGAGGGTTAACCTGCATTCATCGCGACGTTTTTCCCAAGCGTTTTCAAACGACCATTTCAAGGTTTTGTTCACCAGCCCTGCCTGATAATCCGCATTGAGCCGATCCAGCGCCTTGCTAACACTCAATCCGCTGTTTTCTACATACTTCACGATATTTCTGATCGCTTGATTGGTCTGTATCTGATCCTTGTTTAGGGAAGGCAAAGTAGTGAGTGATCCAGCCACTTTTGCGGAAGCGACTTGAGTTTCTCCCCGCGCCACCACAGATTTTCCATTTGACCCCACTGAATCCGATGCTTTAAGGGCGTGATTCCCTTCTGTTTCAAGCACCGTTTCGCTTCCTGTGCCGGCGAATACTCCAGCCAAAGCGCCAGCAGATAAATCGCCTCCATCTTCAGCCACAGACGGCTTTTTCGAATTTTGATCAAGCCTGCTTTGCGCAGCCGATTGATGCTCTGAACTATCTTTTGACGATCTTCCGCTTCCCATTCCCTGAGCCATTCCGGTTCCGGCACTGGATTGACGATGAAATTCGGAACTGGCACTGTTCCCGCATAAAGAATCAGATGCAGGTGCTTGATGTCTATCTCCCATAGGCTGTAATACAGATCGACATCCTTCTGCGTGATAAACAGGCGACCGACTATGTACATGCGGCCCTTTATGATCATGCTCACACTCCTCAATTGGACTCTCATCAATGCGCACTCTCACCAGCGCTAAACGAATGTCTTCCGGCAAATCAACCAGCGCGTAAAGACGCTTTTTGTGCTTTCCTTGCGTCTTTATTTCCGTGTATTTCCACGGACGCGGGCCTTTGTTGGCTGCAATTTCAATCGATCGCTTGCTTTTCCCTATTGTCTCGGCAATTTCTTTTAATGTGGCGGGGCGATTAATGTCACTCATGCATGCCTCCCAGCAGCTTCTTCAGCACCATTTCCTGTTTGCGCAGTTCATCCTTCATGGACTCGATCTTGCCTAGCTTGGCTTCTAACGCCTCCCGTCCGACCGATAGCCGCGCGCCGCGCAGATCGGCCAGCCAGGCTAAAAGCTCGTGCGTGTCCAGCGCCACTTCCAGCGCCGGCAGATACTCCAATGGAAATCGCCAGCCTTCGCGACTTTCAGCCGTCCAGCTATCTAACTGGTGCTTGGTAATTTCATGACCGACCAGTTCGCTCATGCGGGCCGCAATTTGGTGCCGCGACAAGGGCGACGCCTTCACCTGCTCGCTGAGCAGATGACGAAATTGCATCCCTATATCTAACGCGCCGGGTTTTGCGACACGCTCGACAGGCACGTCAAACAGGTCGACAGTCAACGGATCACGCGCCTTCATGACGATTTCCGGCATTTTCTTTGCCATTGACACTATCGCCCGAAGGGCTATAGTAGAAGGCCCGATAACCGCGTGGCTTCGGCTCGCCATTTTCGTAATACCGGCTTGGCCATATCTCTTTAGGGTGTATGCCAAGAGCATCGGCAATGCGTCTTTCTGCAATGGGATAGCTGGACCTCAACGCTTTGGAAAAGGTCCCCGAGGTGGTGAGGCCGTGATGACGGGCGAGTTTGTGCATCGACCATCCGGATTTATGGAGGGCCGCCGTCACGTCGGCGGGATGCCAGTCTTGGGCGGGCGCATCCGCGTTAAGACTGGCCTTTTTTTCGTGCTCTCTGTTCATTGTTTGTTCGCTATGGTTATTGTTAAGACATGAACATAATAAGATGAAATTTTATACCTGTCAACGAGGCAAACAAATAAAATTTCATTTCGCAAAGGATGAAATTTTGTTTCACTTATGAAATTATGTTTTTTATGAAAAATCAAACGCTTGGAATTGCGAAACGTTTCGCAATTGTTTTTAAGGAAATTTCGCAATGACTATAAATAATTACGAAATGAAAATTAGCGATAGGCTTCGGCTTTTAAGAGATCACCTAGGGTTGACTCAGCCAGCAATAGCCATGAAATTTCATATTCCCCTCCCATCATGGAAGAGTTACGAGAAAGGACCCAGCGAACCAGGAGCCGGCGCTCTAAGAGATATGGCATTAGCCGGGGTAAACGTGCATTGGGTATTGACAGGGGAAGGCGAAATGTTGCGACAATCAACATCTGATGACAATGAATCAGGCATTACCGCTGAAGTCACCCGGACCTATTCAAGCGGAGGAAGCCCAGCCAAAGAAGCCTCCATCAGCGCGGAGGTGACGAAAAGCACAAAGAAAAAACCAGCCACGACAGCCGACCTGCCGATGAATCCCGATGTGCTGTATGAAGTGATTGTCGCGGTAGAAACGAACCTCATGGAGCGCGACCTGGAGCTGGCGCCGAAAAAAAAAGCGCTTTTAATACAATTGCTTTACGAACACAATCTGGATGCCCACCTCAATAAAGATGACACAACCAAAAGATTTTTTGACCTGATTGGGAAATGAAGAAAAAAGGAAAAACGAAAAACGAAAGAAATGAACAAGATAATCAACCACTTTGTGTCAGAAAAAAAGCACAAAAAGCTGACGATAGAGATAACTGGCGACGCCCATACCCTGGCGAACACCTATATAAAGATAGAAAAGCCGGCAACTGCAAGATCAACCGCCTGGCGCGGCTCCCACATCGCCGCGATCCGCGAACGCTGCTTCGGCCTAGGCATCGAAGAAGAAAAAATCAAATACCTGCAACAAACCTACGGCGTCAACTCCCTGACCATGCTGTCAGACGCCGACATCGAGGAAATTTACAAATGGATCATGCAGCACCGTTAACGCGGCCTGAATTT
>Ga0207968_100265_pt1 | contig 21682 bp, 20 predicted proteins | sample LakWasMet21_HOW5_2_FD_183867 | JGI IMG/M metagenome (GOLD analysis project Ga0207968, IMG submission 183867) | Freshwater sediment methanotrophic microbial communities from Lake Washington under simulated oxygen tension - Sediment Metagenome... | ecosystem: Environmental > Aquatic > Freshwater >...
GATTTTTTTACCCCCGGTGCTTAGTGTTGGTGAATTAGAAGGCTCTAATGGGTAACACAAGCAATGAATGCCCATGTGTTTTAAGTAATTATTTACTCCCATTATTGTTCCGCCGGTACCTACACCTGCAACAAATAACTCAGGCTTTAATCCTAATTTGATCAATTGAATTAAGATCTCAGGTCCTGTTGTCATTTCATGAGCTTTTACATTACTATGATTTGAAAATTGATCGGGATAAAAATAATTGTGGTGAGTTGCATAATATTCCGCGCGATTCAAAGCCTCTAAAAATCCACCTTCCGCAGGCGATACTTTTTCTACAGTTCCGCCGTATAGTTCAATAATATCATAACGTTCTTTACTTAGCCAATCGGGCATAATGATCTTTACTTCATGACCCATAGCTCTTCCTAAAGCAGCAAAGGCAATGCCTGTATTGCCACTGGTTACTTCAACTAAGGGTTGCCCTTCTTTTAAGGTATGGTTGTGATAAGCATCATTGATGATGGTATAAGCAATTCGGTCTTTAATGGAACCGCTGAAATTATGCGCTTCATATTTGGCAAAAATAGTTTTTATAGTTTGTTTGTATTTAAACACTACTTCTACAAGTGGCGTTCTTCCAAACATTGGGGCAAATTTCTCTAATCGCGTTAACTTATCCATTACAGTACAAAATTAAGGGAATAATTTTATACAATTAAACAATACGTCGAAAGAAGTAAATCTTAAAAACTCATACCTACACCAATACCTACCCAAAAGCGGAAATAGCTGGAATGAAAGCCTTCTGCATCTTTGCTCATAATGGCCGGGGTTAAACCAGCCTTAAAAAAGAAGCCGTCATCTTGTTTTTGGTAGCGGTAGCCACAGCGCCAAATACTAAACCAGATATTTTCCCAAAAATAGTTATCAGGTTCGTTGGGGCGTTCATTGTAGCGTCGTTGCATGGTAGCACCAAGTCCAATTTCCAGATGGTGTGGATTAGAAAATAAGATGAAATTATTCTCTAAAAGATATACTTGTTCAAATTGCCAGCCATGCGGTTGCGGTGAAAAACCCACTCTGGCACTCATTTTCAGTTTTTCTTTATAAAAATAAATGCGATCGAAATTTAAAGAGTAAAGTCCCGCATTGCCTCCTAATTCAACAAATCCGGCATTTTTAGCAGGTTTTTTATTGTAATCTCTCGGTGGTTTTAATACATAATCATCCTGAGATCTCATTAAAAAACCACAGAAAAGCAGACTTAGGCTAAAAAATATGTTTTTATAAAAATTCACCAGTCAAACATACAAATTAAACTAATTAAGGTCTTTATTAATTAAATGTTAAAATCTTATACTTCTCAATTCTAAGAAAGCAGTATCTTTACCAAGTTTGTTTTTTTGTAACCGAATCAGGTTGTAAAACTTCAAGCTTCAAACTAGAAAATGAAAGACACATCCATAAAATCCGTTTTAATTATTGGTTCAGGCCCCATTGTTATTGGTCAGGCTTGCGAATTCGATTACTCAGGCTCACAATCAGCCAAAAGCTTAAGAGAAGAAGGTATTGAGGTGACATTGATCAACTCTAATCCGGCAACTATTATGACTGATAAAGTAACAGCCGATCATATTTATTTGCTGCCTTTAGAGGTAAAATCAATTGTTAAAATTTTAGAAGAACGTAAAATTGATGCTGTATTACCTACCATGGGTGGGCAAACAGCTTTAAATCTGGCTTTAAAATGCGATGATTTAGGCATTTGGGCAAAATACGGTGTGAAAATGATTGGTGTTGATATTGATGCCATCAAAGTAACAGAAGACAGAGATCTATTCCGTATCCGCATGAATGAAATTGGTGTGAATATGGCGCCAAGCAAAATTGCTAAATCATTTTTAGAAGGTAAATCCATTGCACAGGAATTTGGTTTTCCGTTAGTAATTCGTCCTTCGTTTACCCTAGGTGGAAGCGGTGGATCTGTTGTATACCATAAAGAAGACTACGATCATTTATTAAACAGAGGTTTGCAAACTTCACCAATTCATGAAGTTTTAATTGATAAAGCAGTATTAGGTTGGAAAGAATATGAGTTAGAGTTATTGCGCGATAAAAAAGATAACGTTGCGATCATTTGTTCTATTGAAAATTTTGATCCAATGGGAGTTCATACAGGTGATAGTATCACCGTAGCTCCGGCTCAAACATTAAGTGACAGCACTTATCAAAAAATGAGAACCATGGCCATCAAAATGATGCGCAGTATTGGGAATTTTGCAGGTGGTTGTAATGTACAGTTTGCTGTAAGCGATGATGAAAAAGAAGAGATCATTGCCATTGAAATTAATCCACGTGTATCACGTTCATCAGCATTAGCAAGTAAAGCTACAGGTTATCCAATTGCTCGTATTGCGAGTAAATTAGCCATTGGTTATTCTTTGGATGAATTAATGAATCAAATCACTAATTCTACTTCGGCTTACTTTGAACCGACATTGGATTATGTAATTGTAAAAATCCCGCGTTGGAATTTTGATAAATTTAAAGGTTGTAATCGCGAACTAGGTTTCCAAATGAAATCAGTAGGTGAGGTAATGGCTATTGGACGTAGCTTCCAGGAGGCTTTACAAAAAGCGTGTCAATCATTAGAAATTAAACGTAATGGTTTAGGAGCTGATGGAAAAGAAATTACGAATCAAGCAGAATTATTAAATGCGTTGGAGCGTCCAAGCTGGAATCGTTTGTTTATGATCTATGATGCCATGAAATTGGGTATCTCTATCAAAACCATTCAAAAGCTAACGCGTATTGATATGTGGTTTTTAGAGCAAATCGAACAAATGATAGCCCTGGAAAATGAAGTAAGCAAATTTCGTTTAGATACAATTTCTAAAGATTTATTATACGAAGCAAAACAAATGGGTTATGCCGACAGACAAGTGGCGCATTTGTTACGTTGTTTAGAGAGTGAAGTATACAATAAACGAAAAGAATTTAACATCAACCGTGTATTTAAATTAGTAGATACATGTGCGGCCGAGTTCGAAGCTAAAACACCTTATTACTATTCTACTTTTGAAGATGAGAACGAAAGTATTCGCACGGATAAAAAGAAAGTGGTTATTTTAGGTAGTGGTCCAAATCGTATCGGACAGGGGATCGAGTTTGATTACAGTTGTGTGCATGGTGTTTTAGCGGCTAAAGAAATGGGTTATGAAACCATTATGATCAACTGTAACCCTGAGACCGTTAGTACGGATTTTAGTACAGCTGATAAATTATATTTTGAGCCTGTTTTTTGGGAACACATTTACGATATCATCTTGCACGAAAAACCGGAAGGCGTTATTGTGCAGTTAGGTGGACAAACAGCATTGAAATTGGCAGAGAAGCTAGAACGTTACGGTATCAAAATTATCGGAACCGATTTCAAATCATTAGATTTAGCAGAAGATAGAGGAAGCTTTTCGAATTTATTAAAAGAGAATAATATTCCTTATCCAAAATTCGGAGTGATTGAAGACGCTGAAGAGGCGATCACTTTATCTAAAGAATTAGGGTTTCCGTTATTGGTTCGTCCGAGCTATGTATTGGGTGGGCAAAGCATGAAGATCGTTATCAACGAAGAAGAGTTAGAGCAACACGTTGTTAAATTATTAAATGACTTACCGGATAACAAAGTGTTGTTAGATCATTTCTTGCAAAACGCTATTGAAGCAGAAGCGGATGCAATTTGCGATGGTAAAGATGTATACATTGTTGGAATTATGGAACATATTGAGCCAGCCGGTATTCATAGTGGTGATAGTTACGCCGTATTGCCTCCATTTGATTTGACAGAAGATGTGATCAGACAAATTGAAGAGCATACCAGAACTATTGCTGTAGCTTTAAAAACAGTTGGTTTGATCAATATTCAATTTGCAGTGAAAGAGGGCATTGTTTATATCATTGAAGCAAACCCTCGTGCATCACGTACAGTGCCGTTTATTGCAAAGGCTTACGATGAGCCTTATGTGAACTATGCTACTAAAGTAATGTTAGGAGCTAAAGTAAAAGATTTTAATTTCCAGCCTAAGAAAAAAGGATATGCCATTAAAATTCCTGTATTTAGTTATGAAAAATTCCCTGAGATCCAGAAAGAATTAGGACCCGAGATGAAATCAACGGGTGAAGCCATTTACTTTATTGATAGTTTACAGGACGAGTACTTTCAAAATATTTACAGCGAACGAAACTTATATTTAAGTAAATAAAAAATAAAAACCCTGAAGCGATTCAGGGTTTTTTTGTTTAAATAAATGTTAGCGCTTGATTTAAGCAACTAACGCATACGTTGGTAATAGTGCGGCTGCTTTTGGCGAAAGAGTGCGAACTACAATTTTTTCGGTGGTATTGCGAAGGCTTTTTGAGCGAGAAAAGAATTGGAGTTGGTCTTTCGCCTTGAATTTTGTTTCTTTTGTTCAAGCAAAAGAAAAATAAAAAAAGATCACTTATTACTTCTTCGTTTTTTTCTCTTTCTGTTCATTCCAGGTTTTGTAAATATCCTGCTGAATAGGTCTGTATGCAGGAACTCTTCTGAGAGGTTCACATGGCTTTAATGTTGCGTAACAATCTGCCGGTAATTGTTGATATAGTTCAGTGCCCTTTGTTTTCCAAGCGATCATTTCATCACTCACATCCTTCACCACTTTAGCAGGATTACCAACTACTACTTTTCTATCTTCAATAATAGTATCAGCCGGTACAAAACATAAAGCACCAACAATGCAATTATCACCGATCACACAATTATCCATCACTACGGCATTCATTCCAACTAAAACATTTTTACCAATCGTGCCACCGTGTATAATAGCGCCATGACCAATGTGAGCAGCTTCTTTTAATAAAACAGTTGTGCCCGGAAACATATGAATGGTACAATTTTCCTGAACGTTACAACCATCTTCAATGATGATCTGTCCCCAATCGCCACGAATGGCAGCACCCGGGCCAACATATACATTTTTACCAATGATCACATTACCGGTTACGGTAGCGTTTGGATGAATGAAAGACGATTTGTCAATTACAGGTTTGTAGCCGTTGAATTCAAAAATGTTTGCCATTGTATTATTTATAAAAATTAAAACTCACTTTTTAAATGAAACTTAATTTCAGGGAATTTAGTTTGTGCCATTTCTAACAACCAAGCCGACTCTGCTAAGAACACCAAACGGTCTTCTTTATCATAAGCAATGTGATTGGCTTTATCAATTAAAAATTCATCCAGTTTTTTCTTGTCATTGCATTCGATCCACAAGGCTTTGTATAAGTTAATGGAATCGTAACCACAAGAGGCATTGTACTCTGATTTTAAACGGTGTTGAATTACTTCAAACTGTAAAGCTCCCACAGTACCAACTACTTTACGTCCATCTGTTTTTTTAGTGAATAATTGTGCTACCCCTTCGTCTGTTAATTGTTCTAAGCCCTTTTGTAATTGCTTAGTTTTCATTGGATCGAGGTTCGTAACGTATTTAAATAATTCCGGAGAAAAACTTGGAATGCCTTTAAAATTAAATTTTACACCTTCAGTTAAGGTATCGCCAATTTTAAAATTTCCGGCATCGTATAAACCAATTACATCACCAGGGTAAGATTCATCAATCACGGATTTTTGCTGAGCCATAAAGGCAGTTGGATTACTAAAGCGCATGTCTTTTTTTTCACGCACATTGTAGTAATATTTATTACGTTCAAATTTACCGGACACGATACGTAAAAAGGCAATACGATCTCGGTGTTTAGGGTCTAAATTGGCATGGATTTTAAAAATGAATCCACTGAATTTTGATGCTTCTGGTTCAATGTGGCCGGCAGTATCTGTATCTCTTCCTTGTGGTGTTGGTGCAATCTCCACAAAACAATCCAATAATTCTTTGATACCAAAATTGTTTACGGCACTGCCAAAAAACACAGGACTTAATTCTGCTTTTAAATATTTTTGTTTATCAAAATCATCGTATACGCCATCTAATAATTCAACATCGTGTCGTAATTGATCAGAAAAATCTTGGCTAATGTATTTTTCTATCTCACCATTGTTTAAATCATTTAACACAATATTTTCTTCAACGGTAGTTTTACTATCGCCTTGAAAAAGCGATAATTTTTTTTCGTATAAATTGTAAACACCTTTAAATGATTTACCAATACCAATAGGCCAGGTCAAAGGACGGACTTTTATTTTTAATTCTTTTTCAATTTCATCTAAAAGGTCAAAAGGATTTTGTCCCTCGCGATCCATTTTATTCACAAATACAATTACCGGAGTATTACGCATACGACACACCTCCAATAATTTACGTGTTTGTGGTTCTACACCTTTCACACAGTCAATTACCATGATTACACTATCTACAGCAGATAAAGTACGGTAAGTGTCTTCAGCAAAATCCTCGTGACCAGGTGTATCTAAAATATTCACTTTAAAATCACGGTAGTCAAAAGCCATCACGGAAGTAGAAACCGAGATACCACGTTGTTTCTCAATTTCCATGAAATCGGAAGTCGTTGACTTTTTGATTTTGTTTGATTTTACGGCACCAGCCGTTTGAATAGCCCCCCCAAATAATAATAATTTTTCGGTAAGTGTGGTTTTACCTGCATCGGGATGGGCAATGATGGCAAATGTTTTGCGTTTATGTAATTCTTCTAAAAAGCTCATTTTTAAGTAATAAGGCCGTAAAGATAAGAAAAAAAGACTGCCGGAGATGAAAGCACAGTCCTAAACTGTATCATAAATAATTAGAAAGGATAACCAATACCAAAATTCAAAATACTCATTTTCCGGATGGGTTGTTTGTCAAAGGTCCAGCGGTTGCCTTCTTTGTATTGTGGATCGTGAATTTTAACTGCCATATCTAGTCTTAATACGAAGAAACTAAAATCATAACGTATACCAAAGCCACTGCCTAAGGCAAATTCTTTATAAAATCTATTTGTTTCGAATTTTCCGTTAGGCTTGCTTGGATCTCCGTGAAGTAACCATATATTCCCGGCATCCGCAAACCAAGCTCCATAAATGGATTTGATAATATTAAAACGGTATTCGATATTACTTTCTAATTGTATGTCACCGATCTTATCATAACGTGCGTTAGACTCGGATGCTTCGTAGCTTCCTGGTCCTAGAGTTCGAGCTCTCCAGGCTCTGATGCCGTTGGGCCCACCGCTGAAAAAACTTTGCTCATATGGTAATACGGATAAATTATCCAAAGCTTTGCCAATACCACCGGCAAAACGTAAAACAAGTTTGTTTAATTTTCTTACTTTAAAATAAAAACGATAATCAACATCCAGTTTTACAAATTGAGAAAAAGGAATATTTAAAATTTGATAGCGGCCTAAGCTGTCTTTGGCGTCACTGGTAGCATTGAAAAAACCTCTTAAAATATTACCTGATGAACTAACGCTCATCTTTAAATACATTAGGTTGCGTTTTCCTAGTGGTTGATTATTATAGGTAGCCGCTATCTTAGAGAGAGTGGTTAAATGGTCCTGAAAAGAATTTAATAAAAAATAATCATTCAAGGCAATGAGGTCTTCTTTAAATGAACCGAACAATTTTGCTTTTACAACATAAGCCTCTAAAGGAATAACATCATAAGTAAATAAACCTTTGTAATTACTGAATTTAAAACCATAAGAGATATTGGAAATATTACGAAAGTATTGTTGATTGGATTGATAATTTAATGAAAGATTTAAAATGGTTTTTGGTTGTGAGAAATAACGTTTTTCGTTCACGTCTTTTTTATAATAAAATAATGTAAAAGGAAATAAGGCTTTAGGGAAATATAGATTCAATTCCGGACCAAATTGTATGGTATTAAAAGTGCTTTGAACAGAGTTAATATTAGACGAAGATTCGGATGATTGAACAGGTTTTTGAGATGTTACTGAGCCTTTTAATTTTAGTTCTAATAACTCGGCACCCTTAAAGGTGTTTTTGTTTTGAAACACAATGCTTCCCGCTATTCCCAAGTTACCGGAAGTATTGGTGCCTTCTTGTTCAATAGTTATTGATTGTTTGACCAACGGTTGGCAAACAATATAACAATCTAATCTATCTGTAAAATATGGGTTTTTGATGTATTGCAAATACACACTTTTGAATACGCGTAGAGCACTAAGATCTTTAAAGGTTGCTTCGGCAATATCTTGTTGATATAATTGTCCCGGTCCGACAGAAATGTTTCGGGCCAGGTCTTTTTTATGTAAAGCAAGGGGTTTATTGTATAATAGTTTTAAATTATTATAGTACACGGTATCTTTCATGTAAATATCGTTTCCTTTTCCTCTAAAGTCTTGAATGTTTTCTGTGATAACATATACATTTTCAATATAAAAACGAGGATGGGCTTTGTAAACCAACGAATCGTTACTTTCGCTATATGATTCTGAGTATTTTTTAATACCAATAGTGAGATTAACATTTTCACCGGCAAGGTTGGTGTCTACCAGAAAATAAACATATTCAGGAGCAAAGTAAAAGTATCCATTGTTGAGTTGGTTATTGGAAATGCGTTCTCTTTCTTTTTGTAAAATATCTTCGTTATAAATGCTGTTGTGTTTAACTAAAGATGTGATTGTATCGTTATATATAAAGTATTCAATTAAAGGATCTTCTATTTTATAACCAATACTTCTAACATAATAAGGGTTTGATTTAGAAACAAAATAATATGTCTTGGCACGTTTGTTTTTTTTGTCAACTACAATGCTATCTCTTACTGTTGAATTAAAATAACCACGGGTGGCAATGAAACGCTGCATTTGATTTACAGTAATGCGACTTAGGATGGTATCTAAAATCACCGGAGGTTCGCCGGCCTCTAATAAACTTTCTCTAAAGGTTGATTTTTCTTTGTTTTTGAGTTTAGCTTGTTTGGTTGGTTTGCCTTTAGTAATAAGTTTTTCATTTTTGATAGCACGCTTGGCTAATCTTTTTTCATTGATGCGATCGTACTTTAAATTTCTCTTTTCTTTTTTTCTAAGCATTTTCTCCTGATCGACCTGGTTGTATAACCATAAATTGAAACGTACCAGTTTTAAGATTTTACGATTTGGTTTCTGACGAATAAATGCTTCCAGTTCTGAATTGTCAACGTTAGTGCCATTGTCTTTAATGGTGTTTTTTTCTACTAGATATTCGTTCTCTTTTAAATGCTTATTGACATTGCAAGAAGTGACTAAGAATAGGGGCAATACAATGCCCAAACACTTTATATGAAAAAAGTGTAAATAGGTTAAAATACTTCTAATATTAAGCTTAAAGCTCAAATGGTTTAATTACATTTATAGCCTACTAATTTAGCTTTAAAATATGATTAGTAAAAACCAGATTAAATATATTCAATCCCTACATTCCAAAAAAAACAGGGAACAGGAAAAGCTTTTTATCATCGAAGGTATTAAGCTAGTGACTGAGTTCATTCTGGATGGGTCTTATACTATCAAAGATCTGTTTGCCACTCAAGATTATATTGACAATCATATCGATTTACTAAAAAGTAAAACGGTTAATTGTACCGAAATTAGTCTGGAAGATCTGAAAAAAATCAGCCTGCAAACCACACCAAATCAAGTGTTGGCTATAGTAACCACCAAAGACCATGAATTAAACAGCGATTGGTTGCAACAAGGCTTAACTTTGTATTTGGATGATATCAGAGATCCCGGAAATCTGGGAACTATGATCAGAATTGCTGATTGGTTTGGCATTAAGCAAGTTATTTGTTCTGAAAACACCACTGAAGTATATAATCCCAAAACATTGCAAGCTAGTATGGGCGCAGTTTTAAGGGTAAATGTGATTTATAAGAGTTTTAATAATGTATTATCGATAGCCAAAAATTTACCCATTTACGGCGCTTTATTAGAAGGTAAAAACATTTATACGACTCAATTACAAAAAGGCATTATTGTGATTGGAAACGAAGCAAATGGTATAACTCCCGAGGTGCAGAAACAAATTACCAATGCCATTACCATACCGGCAGCCACAAACAATGGTAGTGAGTCATTAAATGCGGCAAATGCCTGTGCTATTATCTGTGGAGAGTTTTTTAGACAATTAAATTATTGATATGATGAAAACTTTACAATTGATCATTTTGTTCTTAAGTGCCTGTGCAATAAATGCTCAGGTAATTGGCGTTCGTTTTGATGTTGGGAATGCTATCCCTAAAACAGGAGTAGATGTATTGCATCGATTGTATAAAAAATACAAACAAGGTCCTTGTAAAGCCTACACCTTTTCGCAAAAAAACACCCATTATAGAAATGATAGTGTTATTGGACAATCTGAATGGCATGAAGCAATCGAGTTTCCGGATAAATTCAGAATAAATTTTGGGGATAGTGCTCAGGGAAATTTCGTAGTGTTTAAAAATGACAGCTCTTACAATTACCGTAATTTTCAATTTAAGAAAAGCAATTACAACTCTAATACTTTATTATTGCTGTTAGGAGGGATGTATTATAGAGATTTTAATGAGGTTATTGTTCGCTTAGAAAAAGAGCACTATAGTACTAGAATTGTGTCTACTCAAAAATGGCGTAAAGAAGAAGTAGAAGTCATTGGAGCTTTGCCGGGCGATACCTTATCAAACCAAATTTGGGTGAGTAAAAAAATGAATAGAGTTGTGAGGATCATTGAAAAATGGGACGAAAGTCGCACAATGGATATGACCTTTGATGTCTATAAAAAGCATTGTAAGGGCTATGTAGAAACCAAAGTGACTTTTAAAAGCAATGGCAAAATAGAGCAGGTGGAAGAGTATTATAATATAAAAACTGTTGGAGTTTTTCCTGATGAGGTATTTAATCCCAAGAGCAAATAATTTTTTCTACTCACATTATTAGTTTAGTTTTGTAAAACCCATGTCTGCGGATATCTATTTAAATACAAATTCATTCGGTAAATTATCTGATAACGTAGATAGTTTGATCATTGAGTTGTCAGATTCTAGAATTCAGTTTTGTGAGTTTAATGCAGCTCAAAACACGCCGTTATTTGTGATCTATTATCCTATTGAAAACACTATTTCACAAAGCTTAAGCGAACATCTAATTGGAGCTATCAAGCATTTTCAGTTTTCTAAAAAACAATACACTCATGTGCTGATCAATTATTTTGATAAACAATTTACAATGTGTCCAACTGTTTTTTATGATGTGGATAGTTCACGTTCTATGTTAGAATTTAACGTAGGGCGTATTGAAAATAAAGTAATCTTAACAGACGATATTAATGCTGAAATTAAATTAGTGTATGCTATTGACGAACAATTGAAATCAACGTTAGATCAATTGTTTCCTAATCATCAATTGAAGCATTCTTTATCCGTTTTATCAAAATTGATGTTGAGTGGAGAAGAGTTTGTTAAAGAAAATGTATTATTATCTATACATTCCAATTACATTGAAGTAATTTTAAAACAAGATCACAAACTCATATTGGCAAACCAATTTGCGATTAAAACGCAAGAAGATGTATTGTATTATGTGTTGTTTATTTTAGAGCAGTATCAGTTAAATCCATCATCTGTGGCTTTATCCATTGCAGGAAATATTGATAGTAACTCTGCTTTACTAATTTCTCTGAAAAAATATATTAAAAATATTCGGTTGGTTAAAGGACATAAATCACTGAATTGGACTGAAGTTCAGGGCATGCCGCAACATTTTAATTACTCTTTACTTAATAGATTATTTTGCGAATAATAGGAGGCACATACAAGGGCAAACAAATCATTACACCTAAAAATTTACCCGTTAGGCCAACAACAGATTTTGCCAAAGAAGGGTTGTTTAATATTTTAAATAATCGTTTGGATTTTGAAGAATTAACAGTGTTGGATCTGTTTTGTGGAACAGGAAACATCACGTTAGAATTTGCTTCACGTGGAGCGCAAAAAATCTATTCTATCGATAAACATTCGCCTTGCTTGAATTTTGTAAGAGATACTGCCAAATCCTTTAAATTTAGTAATATTTATACCGAAAGAGCGGATGTGTTTAAATACCTTGAGAAATGCCATTCAAAATTTGATCTGATATTTGCCGACCCGCCGTATGAATTGGAGAATATTGAAAAGATTCATGAACTGGTTTTCCAATACGAATTATTAAATGAGGATGGCTTATTGATCATTGAACATGGGCCAAGAACCAGCTTAGCCGATAAAGCGCATTACGTGGAAACACGCAAGTATGGCAATGTTAATTTTAGTTTTTTTAAGAAAATTGGCGATTAACATTTCTTAGTAAAGCGAGTGCTGTAAATCCTGTAACTATTTTTAAATTTGGTATTATACTGACATATGAGGCTTTTACTTTTTTTATTTTTTGGATCTGCTTGCTTGAATACTGTTGTGTCCCAAAACATCACTATCAAAGGGAGGGCTCATGCTTCACATATTGGTAAAGAAGTAGTACTGAGCGATTACTCAGATTACATCACTTACACAAAAACCAAAGAAAGTATTGATACGGTTGATAAGGACGGTTATTTTGAATTGAAATTACAATCGAATAATACGAAGCCTGTTTTGATTAGTATTGGAAATTTAACCGGCAAAATATATGTGCAGCCTAATTTCGTATATGGTATTTCTTTCCCGGCAAAAGATTCCTTAACCAATAATCAGGAAGGAACTGAATCGAATGTAGATATTAGTGTATTTGGGAAAGACAGCACAGAGTTGAACGCCTTGATCATTGATTTTAATACACAATACAACAATTTATTTTTAAACTCTAACGATAAATATTTATCTCCGGTTAAAATTAACGCAATGCTGGATACGTTTTTAATAACCTCCAGAGATCGTTACAAGTCGCTTAAAAACACTTATTTCAAAACCTATATAGAGTATTCGTTTGCTGATTTCTTTTCGAATACTTCACGCGGAAAAACTTTTTTGTATAAACAATTCATAGAACATAAACCTATTTTATATTCTAATTACGAGTACATGCTTTTCTTTAACTCTTATTATAAAGGGTATTTAAAGGCATTTGCCTCTACTAAAAATGGCGGAAGCATTTATAACAGCATCAATGCATTTGCTGATTACCAGGATCTGAAAAATCAGTTTAGCTCTGATAAAAATGTAACTAATGATACGTTGCGTGAATTGTTATTACTGAAAGGCTTGATCGATTTTTATTATAGTCCTGATTTTGATAAGAAGCAAGTGCAAAGCGTGATCGAGCAATTATATCGCGACACTAAAATTACGGAGCATCAAAAAATCGCCTTAAACTTATTACAGACGATCTATCAATTGCAGCCAGGAGCTGATGCGCCTGATTTTATTGCGAATGATAGAACAGGTAATCCAACTAATTTATTAAGTGATAAAGGAAAATACATTTACCTGAATTTCTTCACTACAAAAAGTGAGAACAGTTTAAGGGAAATGCAAAAGATCGTTGATCTAAAAAAGAAGTTTAATGATAAAGTTACGTTTGTGAGTGTGTGTTTGGATGATAGTATGAAAACGTATATAGCGTATTTAAAAGCAAATCCAAAACAGGATTGGGTGATTTTATATCAGGATAAAAACAGTACGGCTAAACAAGCGTATAAGATTACCGGTTTTTCAGGATTCTTTTTTATCAATCTACAAAAACAGTTGGCTCAATCTCCTGCGCTTTCTCCAAGCGAAGGCATTGAATATAAATTTCACGCCTTATTTAGACCTAAACGAAAAAACACAATTATTGGGATACGCTAGAGTTTGTTTCAGTTGGTTTTTTAAACACATGGTACAATAAATACACGCAAACCCCAAACAAAAAGAAAGCTCCTGTTTGATGTAAAACTCCCAATACGACAGGCACTTGGTATAACAAAGTTAGTACACCTAAAATAAATTGAAGCGTTACTCCATAAATTAATAACGTTACTCCTAAGTATTGCGGCTTGCTTAATTGTAATTTGTTAGATCTGTACCAGATGAAACAAACGAGTGCAACTATTACCAGAGCTAAGGTTCTATGCACAAATTGTATCCCACTGGCATTTTCAAAAAAGTTCAAATAAAAACTTTCTCTCATGGTTACTTGTTCAGCTATCCAATCTTCGCCCATTTTTGGCCAGGTATTAAAAATGTGGCCGGGACGAATTTTAGCAGCATCGCCTTCTACAAAGCCTGCTGTAAATGCACCATAAATAATTTGAATGATAAGCACGATGAAAAAGGTTAATACCAAGCCTTTCAATTTTGTGCCCGTGTTAGGCTGTATAGATTCTTTTGGATGAATTAATTTCAAAGCAAACCAAAATGTAAAAGCAAATAGCGTAAAGGCACTCATTAAATGGGTGGCTAATCTAAAATGACTCACTGCAGGTTTATCCTGTAAGCCACTGTATACCATCCACCAACCAATTACCGCTTGCATGGCACCCATAAAAAATAGTAAAATCAAAGAAGGTAACATATCTTTTTTGATCTTCTTTTTGATCAATAAGATCGCTAAGCCAATTACAAATACCCACATCATTGTTCTACCAATTAGACGGTGAATGTATTCCCAAAAAAAGATGTGTTTAAATTCGGCTAATTGCATAGTGAAATTCACTTTCACAAATTCCGGACTCTCCTGATATTTGGCAAAACGTTCCTGCCAATCGGTTTCACTTAAAGGCGGGATACTGCCCATAAAATTCCAATCGGTAATAGATAAGCCTGAATGTGTTAAACGGGTGATACAGCCTATTACTACCATAACGTATACTAAGGTACATCCGGTTAATAGCCAATAAATAACAGATTTGTTAGGATTTTGAGAAATCATGGGAACAAAATTTGCCTGCAAACTTACTAAGCATTTGGCAAATAATGGAGTAAAAAATAGCCTAAAAACACGGATTCTTTATAAATAAAACCTTATTTTTAAAGCTCTTAAAAAGTGATATGAAAGGAATTATATTAGCCGGAGGCTCAGGAACACGATTGCATCCATTAACATTGGCCATGAGTAAGCAAATGATGCCTATTTATGATAAACCAATGATCTATTATCCATTATCTGTTTTAATGATGGCTGGGATCAATGAAATATTAATTATCTCTACTCCACAGGATCTACCAAATTTTGAACGCTTATTGGGAACGGGTCAGCAATTGGGTTGTAAATTTACTTATGCAGTTCAGGAAGTGCCTAACGGTTTAGCGCAGGCTTTTGTGATCGGTGAAAAATTTATTGGTGACGATAAAGTAGCTTTGGTATTGGGCGATAATATTTTTTATGGTGTTGGATTGGGGCGTATGTTGCAAAATATTAATAATCCGGAAGGTGGCGTTGTTTTCGCTTATCACGTGAGTGATCCTGAACGATACGGCGTGGTTGATTTTGATGATAATCATAATGTATTGTCAATTGAAGAAAAACCGGAGAAACCAAAATCAAATTATGCTGTACCGGGTTTATATTTTTATGATAATTCAGTCGTAGAGATTGCTAAAAACCTAAAGCCTTCTCCGCGTGGAGAATATGAAATTACTGACGTTAACAAAGAATATTTAAAACGTAAACAATTAAAAGTATCTATTTTAGATAGAGGAACCGCTTGGTTGGATACGGGAACTTTTGCATCATTAATGCAAGCCGGGCAATTTGTACAGGTAATTGAAGAGCGTCAAGGTTTAAAGATCGGATGTATTGAGGAAATTGCTTTTAAAATGGGCTTTATCACCAAAGAACAATTAATTGCTATTGCCACACCATTAACAAAAAGTGGTTACGGAACTTATTTATTAAAAATGGCGGAAGCTAAGTAGTACAACGTGCAAGCATACTCTTCTTTATTTCAATTATTAAATACAGCGATTGATGAACAACAGGTTTCGTTAAATAATGCTGTGCCTAATGAAATGTATGGGCCAATGGCTTATATTTTAGGATTAGGTGGTAAACGTGTAAGGCCACTATTAACATTGGTTGGTTGTGATCTGTTTGATGTAGATGCTAAAGAAGCAATCCCTGCTGCCTTGGCAGTTGAATTGTTTCATAATTTTTCTTTGATCCATGATGATATTTTAGATAATGCACCTTTACGAAGAGGCAATACAACGGTTCACGAAAAATGGAATCAAAACATTGCTATTTTAAGTGGTGATGGTATGATGGTGAAGGGCTTTGAAGTGTTAACTCAATCTAATGAAATACATATTCCGGCTTTATTAAAATTATTTTCTAAAACCGGAATTGAGGTTTGCGAAGGCCAACAGTTTGATATGAACTTTGAAACTCAGGATAAGGTGAGGGTAGAAGATTATATTCATATGATTACTTTTAAAACTGCGGTATTATTGGGTTGTAGTTTACAAATGGGCGCTATTTGCGCAAATGCCACTACCGAAAATCAAAAGCATTTGTATGAATTTGGGAAACATGTTGGTATTGCATTTCAAATTTTAGATGATGTGTTGGATGTTTACGCTGACGATGAAAAATTTGGTAAGCAAGTTGGTGGCGACATCATTTCCAATAAAAAAACATTTTTGTTGTTAAAAGCCTTTGAATTAGCTAATAACACACAGGCTCAAACATTACAGCAATTATTGAATAACAAAGCAATTCCAAATACGGATAAAGTACAATTAGTTACGGCAATTTATAATGAGTTGGATGTGAAAACAATTGCGACTCATGAAGCTAATTCGCATACGGAAATTGCCTTGAAACATTTAGCGGAGATCAAAGCAAATAGCTCTAAAAAAGAACAATTAAAAAGTTTTGCCTTGCATTTATTAAACCGTGAAGCTTAATCATGGATAACAATCAATTATTACAATCATACAAACACAAACTTAAAATTCAGATCCGTTTCAAGGATATTGATAAGTTAGGCCATGTGAATAATGCCAATCATTTAACCTATATTGAATTAGGTAGGGTAGAGTATTTTAAAGATGTGGTTCGTACTAAAATGGATTGGATAAAAACCGGAATGATCTTAGGTAAGTGCGAGATTGTATATAAACAACCAATTTTACTGGAAGATGATCTGTATTGTTATTCAAAAGTGTCTCGTTTCGGCAGTAAAAGTTTTGATATGGACAGCTTTTTAGTTGTTGAAAGTGCGAACGGACCGCAAATTACAGCCATCACTAAAGTAACACTGATTTGCATGGATTATGAAACAAAGCAAACGGTAGAAGTTCCCAAGGAATGGATCGAAGCTGTGAAAGCCTATGAGGAGTGATTAAATCATAACAATTATTTATTCTTTACTTTAATCTTTAACTTCTTATTTTTCAATATTTTCCTTATTTTTACTCTATCTCAAAATATATATGAAGACTTTAGTAGAAGGATTTACCAAACAATTACAAGAGGCGTTAAACATAGCTCATTCAGCTGTTTTAACCAAAAAACATAATATTCAAAACATCATTGTTACAGGACTTGGCGGCTCAGGTATTGGGGGAACTATTTTATCTGAATTAATTCAGGGAGAATGTCCGGTTCCTTTGACCATCAATAAAGATTATTTTTTACCGGATTTTGTGAGCGCCAATTCATTGGTGATCATTTCATCGTATAGTGGCAACACAGAAGAAACGATTTCTGCGATGCAACAAGCCATTACTAAAAAAGCGCAAATAGTTTGCGTAACCAGCGGCGGTAAAATCCATGAGTTAGCTAAAGAGAATGGTTATGATACGATCGTTATTCCCGGAGGGAATCCTCCTCGTTCTTGTATTGGTTACTCTTTGGTGCAATTATTAAAAATTGTTCAGTTCAATGGTTTTGTAAAAACAGATCTGTTACAACAAGTAAAAGAGTCTATTGAGTTATTAGACAAAGAAAAAACAACTATTAAAATAGAAGCAGCAATTGTTGCAAAAACACTGTTTGGCAAAATACCTGTTATATATTCATTAGGTTCTTGCGAAGGCACTGTAGTTCGTTTTCGTCAACAAATTAACGAAAACAGTAAAATGTTATGCTGGCATCATACTTTGCCTGAAATGAATCATAATGAATTAGTGGGCTGGACAGAAAAGAACGATAATCTGGCGGTGGTTACTTTCCTTACCTCTTTCGATTATCAAAGAACAGTGAAACGTTACGAAATTTGCAAATCTATTTTCGCGAAATATAGCGCATCTGTTACTGATATTATTGCTAAAGGAGATTCTAAGTTAGAACAGTTCTTTTACTTAATTAATATTGGTGATTGGATCTCTTGTTACATCGCAGACCTTAAACAAATTGATGCTGTTGAGGTAGATGTAATCACTAAGTTGAAAAACGAGCTAGCTAAATTTTAAAGTGAACAAAACGGTATTGTTTCAGGATCTTGGACTAATGGACTACAAAGCCTGTTGGGATTATCAGGAAACTTTATTCAATGAAACCATTACGCAAAAAACCGCTAATCGTAATTTAGAACCTGAATCACAAATTCAAACTAAAAATCATTTATTGTTTGTAGAACATCCTCATGTTTATACATTAGGAAAAAGCGGAGATGTTTCTCACCTTTTAATTAATGATACAGAGCTTGAGGAAAAACACGCCACTTATTATAAGATCAATCGCGGTGGTGATATTACTTATCATGGTCCGGGTCAGTTAGTGGGTTATCCTATTTTAGATCTTGATCATTTTTTTACAGACATACACAAATATTTAAGGTTACTGGAAGAAACCATCATTTTAACCTTAGATGAATACGGTGTTAAAGCGGGCAGGAGCAAAGGCGAAACAGGCGTTTGGTTAGATGAGGATAATATATTTAAAGCTCGTAAAATTTGCGCTATGGGCGTTCGTTGTAGCCGTTGGGTTACCATGCATGGTTGGGGGTTTAATGTAAATGCCAATTTAGATTATTTCTCAAATATTGTTCCGTGTGGTATACAAGATAAAGCGGTTACCAGTTTAAATAAAGAATTGGGACAAGAAGTGGATATGAGGGAAATAAAATCTAAATTAAAAAAACACTTTAGCACGTTATTTGAGTGTAATATTTTGTAACTTAATGTTATGAAAAAAGCACTAAATATATTTTTGAAGAGCGTTTTAGTCATTTTCATTTTAGCTAATCTTTTTGTTTTGTTTTCAGGTAGATGGTATTTATATAAAGCCGTTTACAACACCTACTTTAAAGGCAGAACTATGCCAAGCGCTACTGAATATCAAATTTTCGAGAATCGAAAAATTGAAGCAAGGACTCCGTCTCAATGGCTGCTATCAAGAAAATATAATACATCTAAATTAACAAGCGTAGAAGAACAACAATTAAAAGAAGTAGAAACACATGCGTTAGTTGTGATCAAAAACGATAGTATTTATCATGAACAGTATTGGGATGGTTTTAGCGACACATCTCATACCAATTCATTTAGCATGAGTAAATCTTATGTGAGCGCGTTATTGGGTTGTGCTTTAAAAGATGGTTATATTAAAGATCTTGATGAGCCGGTTTATGATTATATCCCTGAATTTAAAAACGATTGGCGCTCAAAAATTACGTTCAGGAATTTGGTAACTATGACTTCAGGAATAGCCTTTGATGAAAGTTATGGCAGTCCCTTTGCTTTTCCGGCAGAAGGATATTATGGTAGTGACCTTTACAAAGCTTGTATCAACTATAAAAAGAAAGAATCTGAACCGGGAACCAGATATCATTACTTAAGTGGGAATAGCGCTTTGTTGGGATATTGTATTGCCAGAGCAGTTGGCAAGCCTTTATCGGTTTATTTGAGCGAACGTTTATGGTCGCCGATGGGTTGCGAACATGATGCTTATTGGAGTTTGGATAAAAAAGACGGTCAAGAAAAAGGGTTTTGTTGTATCAATAGCAATGCAAAAGATTTTGCTCGCATTGGTAAGTTGTATTTGCATCACGGTAATTGGGAAGGAAAGCAATTAATTGATAGTGCTTATGTTGCCAATTCTATTGTGCCGTTTGATTGTAAAGAAATGGATGGTAGCAAAAATCATACGTATGGTTATGCCTGGTATTTAACAGAATATAGAGGATTGAAAATATTTTATGCCCGAGGAATATTAATGCAATATGTGATTTGCATTCCTGAAAAAAATATTATCATTAGTCGCTTGGCGCGAAAAAAACGAGTGCCGGGACCATCTCATTGCCCTATTGATGTGGGCTATAGCATTGATATTGCGTTGAGGATACTTGGAGAAAATAAATGATCTCGGTAGTTAATAATCAAAATTCTGTTTCAATTCGTATTGCTGCCGACATCATCAATACCAGTTCGAAAAAATTTAATTTACATACAGTTAAAAAAAGCATTGAACAACAACTGCTAAATGTATACCATGCTTCTGTTGGGAAATACAATTTAGATTTTTCTATTAACATTAATGTTTTGTCAAAAACCAATCAATGTTCTTTACAAAAAAGTATTGTTTCAAATTGTGGATACGATTGCCGGTACTAACCCAGCTGAAGCTGATTTTAAAGGTTTACGCATCAAATTAAATAAAGCAAGTTTACAGGATATTATTGAAAACAGAAACACGCGTACTATTCCACATGAGATAGGACATTTATTTGGTTGGGATCATCCACACGCCAGAGCCCAATACGCTAGCATTAATTTATCAGCGCATGCTATGGAACAACAATTAACAGAGGAAGAAAGACGCTGTAATTTAATGAGCCAAACCTGGTATGCACAAAAAGCCCTTATCCCTTTGGAACAAGCCATGCAACTGAGCGAAAAACAAATTGAGTTATTGTTATTGAATTACCAAAATGGATTACTCAATTATAATTACCATTTGAAAAATTTTTTATTTTGGAAGAAAATTGTGAGTTAAGTTTAACGGTCATCAAATGAACTTTTGATAACAGTAGTGATCATTTTAAACTGTTCGTTAGCAGTGAACTTATGTTTTTTGTGACAAGGGATAATGATTCCATCACCTAATTTAAGGGGGGTATAATTTTTCATTAATGGTAAGTTTTGCTGGTCCGTCAATGATCTGAACGTAAATATCAAAAGATGAAGTTTTCTCCTCAAGTTCTTCACCTTCATCAAATAATGTTGTAGTAACGTTACCGGTAGTTTTTTAATAATGATTTTACTTACTACCGAATTTGGAACAGATTCTGTAATGGCAATAATGATGTGTGATTTTTCTTTTGATAGTTCAACGGTATCTGTTTCCTTTTTCACGATCGTGTATTTATACCTCAAAGTTGCTTTCAAAAAAATTGAACAATTATTGAAATAAGTTACATCCTTCACAGGTATTGTTAGTGAGAGTTATATCAACAACAATGTATTGTGATTATAAACCTTAAAAGATGTTTTTTTAGTTAAGAGAATTACCTCCCATTAAACAACCAACCGCTTGGATCCATTGTTTTTTGGCCTTTCCAGATCTGTAGGTTCATGCTGGTTTTTCCATCTTCATCCAAGATAGTACCAATGGTTTGTTTGATCGTGACTTTATCACCTTGTTTTACGTATACTTCGTCAATGTTACTGTATACACTTAAGTATTCGCCATGACGAATGATAATTAATTTACCTCCTGTTGGAGAAATAGCGATGCTTGTTACTTCACCTTCAAATACCGAACGTGCTTGTGTACCTTTATTTGCGCATATTTCTACCCCATTGTTATTCATCATAAACCC
>Ga0207968_100267_pt1 | contig 21550 bp, 23 predicted proteins | sample LakWasMet21_HOW5_2_FD_183867 | JGI IMG/M metagenome (GOLD analysis project Ga0207968, IMG submission 183867) | Freshwater sediment methanotrophic microbial communities from Lake Washington under simulated oxygen tension - Sediment Metagenome... | ecosystem: Environmental > Aquatic > Freshwater >...
CACCCAACTTATCCAGCTTGGTTTCACGTTCTTCCGCAGCAAACAGGCTTTCTTTGATCATGAGATTTTCAAGGCGGTGAATTATGCGGTTATTATCTCATGATGCTCGGTTTTTCGAGGTTCCCTACAGTATCAGGAACGACTGTAGCAATTTCGCAGGCAATTCGCCCGGAATCTGAATTAAATATGACATCTGGATTATCAGTCCAACCCTCAAGCTCAATGGGGTTTCCAATACCAATATTTCGGATATACCGTCTTATGGCGTCTACTGCTTCTATTTCTTCAGTTGTTCGATTTTCTCGCATGCTCGATTTACGAGTTTGTTCCTAACGCAAAGCTCAGCGGCGGAGCGTTAGCGGAGTCCGCTGGAGTGTTGGGTTAGGCTATAATTTTTGAAGTATTTTTTCATATTCTCTATGGGAGCCAATCCAAAACCACAAGATTTCAGCGTTATCAACAATGCCCACTGCTCTATAGTCGATACTGATTCGTACCGAATAAATTGGTTTGCTGGAATGAACTCGCTTAAACTGCAAGCTTGGGTGATATGGATTATTTTTAAATTGGATATAGGCAATTTTTGCCTGCTTCTGAACATCCACAGGCAAAGCGGAATACAGCTTCCAAAACTTTTCTGTCGTATGCGAAATCACAGCTCATCTAAGTTTAAAGGCTTGGTCTTGCCTGCACGATGGTCTCTTAAGGCTTCATCGGCGAGACTTGCTAAAAAATCTTCAGATTCGGCAAATAACGAATCCCATTTTTTTTCTGCCAATAATTCGTCCAGCAACCATCGTGCGATTATATTCTGCTGCATATCAGGAAGTTTGGATGCCTCTTGAAATGCTTGGTTAAGTAATTGTGTCATATAATTTTCCTGAGAACGTCCAATTGACGGTTTGCTAACGCGAAACCGTCTTACGGGTTTATTTTCTCTGCTCCCAACTATTTCATATCATCTGGACATTTTTTTGTATATTCAAAACAACTGCTCGATGTGCAATACGGGCTTTTTGAGCTACTCAAAAGAACATTAATATCTTGGTTTTGGAAAAATGCTATATATTGCCCATCGTTGTTAAGATAGCTTATACTTTTATAATTTCGCAGTTCGTTTAAGCTTTTGGCTTCAATTACTAGCGTGCCAACTCCTGTATTTCTGGTGTTTCCATATTTATCTGTAGCACTTATGTTAACAGTATGGCATATAGTGTTTGCGCGTGGGTATTTTTTGGCATAATACCATATGTCGTCTATAACCTCGGTTGCGGTTGAAAATATGTTGCTAAAGTTATATGTTTTTGTAAAAGACAAAAGAGTAGCATTTTGTCGTTTTTCTGTTTCATATTGGCTAATGGAATTGCCCGCAATTATTATCAACACAAATATTATTGCAACTCGTCCTATTATGGGTAGTTCTTTATTTGTTATTGAGTATGCGAAGCTTCTTGCTGGAGGAAGAAGCAATAAGGATATGAAAAAAAATGGCCATGCCGAAATAGATTTCTGAGCCTCTACTCCAGCTAAATATATTTGGGTTTCCGTACTTAATAATGGAAACAAGCCAAAAGCGAAACTTAGAAAAATAAAATAAATACCAAAAGCCCAGCCCAGAAAGCTTAGGAAGTATTTGGTGATTCTAATATTATTCATTCAAATTTACCATCGTGATTGTGACACCTTGCTTATTAGTTGTTAACGTAAATATAGAGGTGGCTCGCTATGGGGCACACAGCAAAGGCAGTGTGTATCCAAGTTTACTGCAAACTCTTTAAAGCCACATCAGCGTGGCTTGTCCCTTTGGCCATTGTTTTAGGTTGTAAGCAAGTCATTAAGATTTTTTGCCTTCGGCTTTTCATTATGGCTTGGTGAATACGCCAAGATAAGCATGAATTCAAGGACTAACCGATCCATTTCGTCTGGAAGTTGGATGTAACGCATAGTCTCCCAGATAGGCCACCATAATTTTTTTTTATGCGGTGAAGTTTCATCATGTAGTCTAGCCTTGACATTACGATTCGTTTGGCCTACATAAATTACAGAATTTCCTTGGCTATAATAAACGTAAACCGCGCCCTCTCCCGTGTCCCCAAGCTTCCCTTTTGCTTCAAATATAGCTCGACTTTTAGACTCAGTTCGGCTCTCGAACCAAAGTCTTGACACATCGGCAGATGCGCCTAGAGATTTGCGGAGTGTTTCAGTCGGAATGTTCATAGATACAACCTAACATAATGGTAAGGTCTGTGCCGCCAAGGATATACAGCGAAGCTCCCGAACCCGAATAAAAAATAAGCTTTCAAAACCGCCAATGGGTGGTACGTGCCTCTGATCTTTTTGACAGGCTTGTGATTTTCTCTGCCTTCACTAAAGGGCACCTCGAAAAACCCTGTATTTCAGCGAAATCCGTGAGCTAACCCATTGATTCGCTGGAGCCTGAGTTTTTGAAAATGAGGTTTTTCGAGGAGCCCTAAATAAGGCGAACACCTTTGCAATATGTCCTCTTGTCTGGGCAGCGTAGTCTTCTTACGACTGTGAACAAGCCAGTATTAACCAAATCACTAAGCACCGAATTTTCAGCTTGCTTCGTGTCTCGATTGTTTGCGTAATTTTGGCGCAACCAGTAATCGAGGGACTGCGGTTTTGAGTGGTCAGCAAAAGAACAGGTTTGTTGGCCTTGAATTATATAGTCGCGCCCAGTGGCCTGAATGTAATTTACCAAGGCTTGCTCATTAAATGCTCTTCCATAGGGGAGAAAAATCATTTGTAACCTCAAAATATGGGTAAACGCCTAACAAGTAATTATACGGTTTCCGCATATCTTCCCGCTTTTCAAACAACTTTGCAACAAATCCATGATGTTAGCTCCGTTCGCTAACGGCCTATCATCCTAAAATGGGGTGATAAACAGATCCGGATATCATGACATGCTGCAAATTCCACCCGAAATCAGCCGACAATTTGGAACACTCTTAACTAATAAAGGCATTCCTCTCGAAGAGCATGTATCCTTTCATAAGGGGCCGCGTTTCTACCTTGATTTTTGCGATAAAAACCGCCTCAATCCATTCGATAGAACAAATTTTCTCGCTTTTGACGCAAAACTGATAGCAAAGAATCAGACGGAAAGCCAACGCAAGCAAGCCCGGCGAGCCATGGCCATCTACTACCGGGAAATTTCTGGGCCTGAACAAAGTAGCTTGAACAAGAAGCAGGGTATCATGGAGGAGACTTCACATGAAGATTTTAAGAATTCCCTGAGGGTCCAAAACAAGTTCGTCGATCAAAACCATTTTGTCGCGGAGGTAGTAAAAAAGCCGTTGCCTCACCATCCAAATCATCATGCGGTAGCCAACATCATAGGAACTCATGAACCTAATCTATTTGAATGTCTTAAGTTACGCATTCAGGATTTGAATTTCGATATGAAAGTGCTGACCGTTCACGACGGCAAGGGCCAAAAAGACCGGACTTTACCTTTGCCTGTTGTTTTGTTGCCTGAATTGGAAGCGCAGCGGCTAAAGGTTATCAAGTTGCATCAGGAGGATTTGCAAGCCGGCTATGCGGGAACGCTGTTGCCAAATTCCTAAAAGAGCATCAGCGCATACTTTTCGCCATAGTTTCGCCAGCCACTTGCTACAAGCGAATTATGACATTCAAACGATTCAGGAATTGTTGGGGCATGGCGATTTGAAAACCACGATGATATACACCCATACCGTGCAGAGCGTAACGATCAAACAGGCCAAAAGTCCGCTTGATTTTGACCTTCAAGAAAATTAGCCTCCAGCCGATTTAAGTCACGCAAAAGTCGAGTAACAAGAAAAGGGCGTAAAAAACGCCCTTTTTTGATAGCCAATCGCTGGAGCCTTTGATGGCTGGCCTTACTCGGGCAAGTGTGCGAGCGCTTCAACTGGCTTTCGTTAACTTAACCGACATGTAGCGGCTTTCCATGCCCCGGCAGATGAAAGTCGGTAGGAATTGGCTTTCACGGTAATCGCAGGGACGCGGAGCGTGGGAACGCTAAAGTCGGCCTGATTTTAGCGGGGTTTTATCCGGTATTCCGCGGAACGCGCATGCGCGGTCAGGCTTTCTCCGCGTGCCAGGATCGAGGCGGTCTTGCCGAGTTCGCTGGAGCCTTCCGGCGAGCAGTTGATTAGGCTGCTGCGCTTTTGAAAGTCGTAGACGCCGAGCGGAGACGAAAAGCGCGCGGTGCTGGAGGTCGGCAGCACGTGGTTTGGGCCTGCGCAGTAGTCGCCCAAGGCTTCGGCGGTGTGGCGGCCGAGAAAGATCGCGCCGGCATGGCGGATCCGCTCGCACAAGGCTTCGGGTTCCGCGACCGAAAGCTCCAGATGTTCCGGCGCGATCCGGTTCGCGACTTCGGCGGCCTGGGTGAGGTCTTCGACCTTGATCAGGGCGCCGCGCCCGGTCAGCGAGGCCTTGATGATCTCGGCGCGCTCCATTTCCGGCAGCAGTTTGTTGATGCTGTGTTCGACTTTATCCAGAAAAGCCGGGTCGTCGCTGATCAGAATCGACTGTGCATTCTCGTCGTGCTCGGCCTGCGAGAACAGGTCCATCGCGATCCAGTCGGGATCGGTTTGGCCGTCGCAGATGATCAAGATTTCGGAAGGGCCCGCGATCATGTCGATGCCTACCTGGCCGAAAACCAGCTTCTTCGCGGTCGCGACATAGATGTTGCCGGGACCGACGATCTTCGCGACGGGCGGCACGGTCTCGGTGCCGTAAGCGAGCGCGGCGACCGCCTGCGCGCCTCCGATCGTGAAGACGCGATCGACGCCGGCGATATGGGCCGCGGCCAGCACCAGTTGATTCAATTCGCCCTTCGGGGCCGGCACCACCATGATCAGTTCGGGGACGCCGGCGACCTTGGCCGGGATCGCGTTCATCAGCACCGACGAAGGATAGGCCGCCTTGCCGCCCGGCACATACAGGCCGACCCGGTCGAGCGGGGTGATTTTCTGGCCGAGCACGGTGCCGTCCGCTTCGGTATAGCGCCAAGACGCCATCTTTTGATGTTCGGCGTAGGCGCGTATCCGCTCGGCCGCGGTTTGCAATGCCCTGGCCTGAGCTTCGGGCACCGCCTCGAAAGCGGCCTTGAGCTGAGCCTGGCTCAATTCGAGCTCGGCGGCAGCGGTGACCGCGCGCTGGTCGAAACGGTTGGTCGTGTCGATCAAGGCCTGATCGCCGCGTGCACGCACGTCGCCGATGATGTCGAGCACCCGCTGATGGACCGACAGGTCTTCACTTTCGTTCCAGGCCAGAAGCCGGTCCAATTGGCTGTTAAAGTCGGGTGATGTCGTGTCGAGGCGGGTCAGGGTGATCTTGGGCATGGCATTAAGCTTTGTTGGCTAAGGTCGATTCGAATTGATTCAACAATTCGACGATCGCGCGGTTTTTCATCTTCATCGCCGCCTTGTTCACGACCAGCCGCGAGCTGATGTGCATGATCAACTCACGCGGCTCGAGATCGTTGGCTTTAAGTGTATTGCCGGTCTCGACCAGATCGACGATGCAGTGGGCGAGTCCGACCAGAGGCGCCAGTTCCATCGAGCCGTACAGCTTGATGATCTCGGCCTGGATGCCTTTGGCCGCGAAATAACGCTGGGCGATCTTGACATATTTGGTCGCGACGCGAATCCGGCCGGACAACGGCGGCGCGTCCTTGTGCGCGGCGGTCATCAGCCGGCAGCGCGCGATGCCGAGGTCGAGCGGCTCATACAGGCTTTCCGCGCCGTGTTCGAGCAGCACGTCCTTGCCGGCGATGCCGAGATCGGCGGCACCGTATTCGACGAAGGTCGGCACGTCGGTCGCGCGAATGATCACCAGTTGCACGTCCGCGCGCGTGGTCCTGAGGATCAGCTTGCGGCAGGTCTTCGGATCGTCGATCGGGATGATGCCGGCGGCTTCGAGAAAGGGCAGCGCCTCCTCGAAGATCCGGCCTTTGGATACGGCTATCGTCAGCATCGGGCTACCTTAGTTCGGGACGCGGCGGATCGTCGCGCCGAGTTGCTGCAGTTTTTCCTCGATGTGATCGTAACCGCGGTCGATATGGTAAATCCGGTCGACGACGGTACTGCCTTCGGCGGCCAGCGCGGCGATCACCAGGCTCGCCGAGGCGCGCAGGTCGGTCGCCATGACCGGCGCGGCGGTAATCTTGTCGACGCCGGTGCAGATCGCGGTATTCGATTCGAGCTTGATGTCGGAGCCCATGCGCTGCAATTCCTGCACGTGCATGAAGCGGTTTTCGAACACCGTTTCGGTGATGATGCCGACGCCTTCCGCGATTGCGTTCAGCGCGATGAACTGCGCCTGCATGTCGGTCGGAAACGCCGGATACGGCGCGGTGCGGAGCGATACCGCTTTCGGCCGCTTGCCGTGCATGTCGAGCCGGATCCAGTCTTCGCCGGAGGTGACTTCGGCGCCGGCCTCGGTCAGTTTTTCGAGTACCGCGTCCAGTATGTCCGGGCGGGTGTTTTTCAGTTTGACCGCGCCGCGGGTGATCGCGGCCGCCACCAAATAGGTGCCGGTTTCGATCCGGTCCGGCATGATGTTGTAATGCACGTTTTCGGCGCCGAGTTTTTCGACGCCTTCGATCACCAGCACATCGCTGCCGATGCCGGAAATCTTCGCGCCGAGCGCATTCAAAAAGTGCGCGAGGTCGGTTACTTCCGGTTCCTTCGCGACGTTTTCCATGATCGTGGTGCCTTCCGCGAGGCAGGCCGCCATCATCAAATTTTCGGTGCCGGTCACGGTAACCTGTTCGAGCACCAGGCGGCAGCCTTTCAGGCGGTCGACCTTGGCATGAATGTAGCCGCCCTCGACCTTGATTTCGGCGCCCATCTTGATCAGGCCGTTCAAATGAATATCGACCGGACGGGTGCCGATCGCGCAGCCGCCGGGCAGCGACACATGCGCCTCGCCGAAGCGCGCGAGCAAGGGGCCCAAGACCAGAATCGACGCGCGCATCGTGCGCACCAGTTCGTAGGGCGCCTCGTAGCTGTGGATGAAGCGGCTGTCGACCTCGATGTTCATTTTTTCATCGACCAGCAGGCGCACGCCCATCCGCCCGAGCAGTTCCATCGTGGTCGTGATGTCGTGCAGGTGCGGAATGTTGCCGACGGTGACCGGTGCCTCCGCGAGCAGGGTGGCCGCAAGAATCGGCAGCGCGGCGTTCTTCGCGCCGGAAATGCGTAATTCGCCGGAGAGGGGTTTGCCGCCGGTGATGATCAGTTTGTCCATAGCAGGTGCTTAAGTAATTGATTCGGTAGGAAAGAATTGGAGGTTCGGCGTCATTCGAGATGGGCCGCGAAATGCGCGTCTTTGTCGAAACCGCTGAGCCTTGCCAGGCTCAGCAACTGTTTCGGCACATTGCTGAAACGCAGCGGGGTGCGTTTGGTTCGGCAATATTTGATCCATTCTATCATCAGCGCCAGCCCGGCGCTGTCGGTATTGCCGACCCGGCCGAGGTCGATCGTGATGTCCTTGTGCGAGGTCAGAAAGGCCAGCGATTTGACCGTGCGCTTGTCGATCGTCGCGAAGGTCAGATCGCCATCGACAAGAAAACGCCCCGCGCCTTGGTCAACGATGTTCAGCCGGCTCATTTCTTCTTCTCTTGCGCCTTTTCCTCGGCCGATTTGAACAGGAACTGACCGAGCGCTTTTTCGAGAATGATCGCGGATTGGGTGATTTCGATCTTGCCGCCGTTTTCCAGGTAGTCTTCGGCCCCGCCCGGCTCCAGATTCACATATTGCTCGCCGAGGAGCCCCGCGGTAAACACGCTGGCGGTGGTGTCGGAAGGCAGGGTCTTGTATTGCGAGTAGATCGCCATTTCGACGACCGACTGATAGGTCTTCGGATCAAAACGGATCGCCTTGACCTGGCCGATCTTGACCCCAGCCGCCGATACCGGCGACTTGACTTTCAGGCCGCCCGAGTTTTCGAAGCTGGCGGTGACCGTATAGCTGTCTTGCTCGACAAAGGTGCTCAAATTGCTGACTTGCAAGGCCAGAAAAAACAAGCCGGCGATGCCGGCGGCGACAAAAAGCCCCACCAGGGTGTCCTGGGTGCTGCTGTGTTGCATGTTAATGGTCTCCAAACATGAGTGCGGTCAAGATAAAATCGAGGCCCAGGATGCTGAATGCCGAGTTCACGACGGTGCGGGTGGTCGCGCGGCTGACGCCTTCGGAAGTCGGTACCGCGTCGTAGCCTTCGAACAGCGCGATCCAGGTGGTCACGAAGCCGAACACGAGACTTTTGATCGCGCCGTTCACGATGTCGTCGTCGAAATCGATATGGGCCTGCATCTGCGACCAGTAAGCGCCGTCGTCGACGCCAAGGAGCCCGGTGCCGACCATTTGTCCGCCGATGATGCCGACCGCGCTGAACAGGGCCGCGAGCAGCGGCATCGCGATGAAGCCGGCCAGAAAACGCGGCGTGATGATGCGCCGGATCGGGTCGACCGCCATCATCTCCATGCCGGAAAGCTGCTCGGTCGCCTTCATCAGGCCGATCTCGGCGGTCAAGGCGGAACCCGCGCGGCCTGCGAACAACAGGGCCGTCACTACCGGTCCCAATTCCCTGACCAGCGAGGCGGCAACCATCAGCCCCAAGGTTTCTTCAGCGCCGAAATCGGACAGGATGTAATAGCCTTGCAGGCCCAAAACCATGCCGACAAACAGGCCGGAAATCACAATAATCAAAAATGACAAGACGCCGACCGAATAGACCTGGTTGATCAACAATCGCGGACGCGGCAACACATCGATAATGCCGGTCAGGGTTTCCAACAGAAAATAAGAGCCCCGGCCCAGCTTGGTGAAACTGGTCGTAGTCGTTTTGCCCAGAGTGTTCAGAAATTTAATCATCGTCCGAGATTCAGTAGCGTCTTCCTGTCGAGACCAGGTCGTCGAAATAGTCTTTGGCTGGGTAGTGAAAATGCACGGGCCCGTCCGCGGCGCCGGTCATGAACTGTTGCACCCAGGCGGACGGGGATCGTCTGATCTGATCCGGCGTGCCCTGTCCTGCAATTTTACCGTCCGAGATCAGGTAGATATAGTCCGCGATCGCCATCGTTTCCTGCACGTCGTGCGAGACGATGATGCTGGTCAGGCCGAGGGTCGTATTCAGCGCCTTGATCAGATGCACCAGGGCCCCCATCGAGATTGGGTCCTGTCCGGTGAACGGTTCGTCGTACATGATCATCATCGGATCGAGCGCGATCGCCCGCGCCAGCGCGATCCGCCGGGCCATGCCGCCGGACAGCTCGTTCGGCATCAGATCGCGCGCGCCGCGCAGGCCCACCGCGTGCAACTTCATCAGCACCAAGGTCCTGATCATCGATTCGGGCAAGTGCGTATGCTCGCGCAGCGGGAACGCGACATTGTCGTACACGCTCATGTCGGTCAACAGCGCGCCGCTCTGGAACAGCATGCCGATGCGTTTCCTCAGAGCGTACAATTCGGCCCGGCGCAGCCGGTGCACATGCTGGCCGTCGACATGGATCGATCCCGTGGCCGGTGTCAACTGGCCGCCGATCAACTTCAGCAGGGTGGTTTTGCCGGTGCCGCTCGGCCCCATGATCGCGGTGACCTTGCCGCGCTCGATCGACAGGCTGACGTCATCGAAAATCTTTTTTTCGCCGCGCGAAAACGACAGATTGCGCACACTGACCAGATTGTCTTGTTGTTTTACGCTGTTTTCCATGCGCGGCTTTCGATTTGGGTTCGACGATATGAACCCTCTATTGTCACTGAATAAACTCTATAAAGTCAACAGATTATGCGGCTTTTAGCGTCAGGGTCGATCCGCCTCGACACCGATGGAGGCCGCGGGAGCGCCGCCGGTATCGCAATCAACGAGATGCCGGGCGCGGCTTGCCGATTTTAACGTAGCGCCTATACACCATTCAGCGCCTAATCATGGCATAATGGGCGTTTTCAAATTCTGAATCGACATTGCTGAATGACTTTACCGCCGCGGCCCCGCCGCCGTCCCCGCCGATGATGCTGCACGACCAGGAACTGCGCGCGCTGGCGCTGGCGGTGATCCAGGTGGAGGCGCAGGCCGTGGCGGCGCTGGCCGAACGCATCGACGCGCGCTTTGCCGCCGCCTGCCGGCTGATGTTCGCCTGCCCGGGTCGCGTGGTCGTGACCGGCATGGGCAAATCCGGGCACATCGCCGGCAAGATCGCGGCCACCCTGGCCAGCACCGGCACGCCGGCGTTTTTCGTGCATCCGGGCGAGGCCAGCCACGGCGATTTGGGCATGATCACGAAGCAGGATGTGGTGCTGGCGCTGTCCAATTCCGGCGAAACCGAGGAAGTGCTGACGATTTTGCCGATCATCAAGCGCCTCGGCGTGCCGTTGATCGCGATGACCGGCAATCCGGCATCGACCCTGGGCATGCTCGCGACCGTGCACATCGATGTCGGCGTCGATCAGGAGGCCTGCCCCTTGGGTCTCGCGCCGACCTCGAGCACGACCGCCGCCTTGGCGATGGGCGATGCGCTCGCGGTATCGCTGCTGGAGGCGCGCGGCTTTACCCGCGACGATTTCGCGCTGTCGCATCCGGGCGGCAGCCTTGGCAAGCGCCTCTTGCTGCGGGTCAGCGACATCATGCACACCGGCGGCGAGCTACCGGCGGTGCGCGAGACCGCGCTGATCAGCGCGGCGCTGCTCGAAATGACCGAAAAGAAACTCGGCATGACCGCGATCGTCGATGCCGACAACAAGGTCGCCGGCATTTTTACCGACGGCGATTTGCGGCGCATGCTCGGCAAGAATCTGGATATTCATAAGACCCGCATCGACGCGGTGATGACCGCCGCGTGCACGACGATCGGCAGCGACACGATGGCGGCCGAGGCGATGCAGATCATGGAGCAAAAACGGATCAATGCGCTGATCGTGATCGACCCCGAACGCCGCGCGGTCGGCGCGTTGAACATGCATGACCTGATCCGGGCCGGCATCGTCTAAGGAACCCCCCATGCAAACAGTGATTGAGAAAGCCGAAAAGATCAAATTATTGGTGCTCGATGTCGACGGCGTGTTGACCGACGGCCGCTTGCTATTCGATTTTTTCGGCAACGAATACAAGTCCTTTCATGCCCGCGACGGCCACGGCATCAAGCTGATCCAGCGCACCGGCATCGACATCGCGATCATTTCGGGGCGCAAATCGAAGTCGGTCGCGCTCCGAATGCGGATGCTCGGCATCGAATATGTTTACCAGGGCCACGAAAACAAACGCCAGGCGTTCGAGGAATTGCTGCAAAAAACCGGACACACGCCCGATCAGACCGCCTATGTCGGCGATGACCTCTTGGACCTGCCGCTGATGACCCGGGTCGGCCTCGCGGTCGCGGTCAATGACGCACACCCCGAGGTGAGGAAACGCGCGCACTGGTGCACGACATTGCCCGGCGGGCACGGCGCGGTCCGCGAAGTCTGCGACCTGATCATGCAGGCGCAGGGCACCTATCAGGCGATCGTGGAAAGTTATCTGTAATGCGGTTGCACCATCTACGCCTACAGGTCTATCTCGGCGTGCTCGCGCTGTTGAGCTGGGGGCTGGTCAAGCTGACCCTCACCGAGGAGGAAGGTCTACTGGTCGTGCCGCCGCACAGCCCGGATTATTTCAGCACCGGCTACCAGAAATGGGAAATGGGCGAAGACGGCCTGTTGAAAAGCCAATTGACCGCCGCCAGGATGACGCATTACAGCGATGACGGCACCACGCATTTGGATAAACCGCTGATGTTTTTCCATAATGACACCACGCCGCCCTGGGCGATCAACGCGGAAGCGGGCGTGTTGTCCGCCGACGGCAAGAATTTGCAACTGAGCGGCAAGGTCAAGGTCGAGCGGGCGGGAGGCAAGGGCGTGAAGCCATTGATCATCAATACAACCAATGTCAGAGTCAAACCGGAAACGCATTATGCCGAGACCGCTGCCTGGGCCGAATTGATCAGTCCGCCAAACCGCACCACCGGCGTCGGCATGAAACTGGTATTCGAACAGCCGGTGCATCTGCAATTGCTGTCGAAAGTGCAGGGAAAATATGAAACCAAATAAACTTTGTCGGTATTTAAGTCTTTGTCTGGCGCTGTCCGGAGTCTACGGCGCCACCGCGCACGCCTTGGCGACCGACGCCGAGCAGCCGATCACGATCGATTCGAATACCGCGACCTATGACGATAAGTCCGCGGTCAGCATCTATACCGGCGACGTGGTCTCGATCCAGGGCAGCATCAAGGTCAACTCGGACAAGCTGGTCGTGCACTTTGTCGACGGCGATGCGGAAAAACTGGTGTTTACCGGCAACCCGGCCCGCTTCAAGCAAACGCCGAGTCCGGGCAAGGACGACATCATCGGCGATGCGCTGATCGGCGAGTATTATCCGAAAAAAAACCTGTTGATCCTGAAAAATAAAGCCACGGTCAAACAGGGTACCGGCACCTATGCGAGCGACTACATCGAGTATGATATCGCGACCTCGCTGGTCAAGGCCGGCGATAAATCGACCGACTCCAAGCGCGTGCGCGTGACCTTGCAACCGAAAGCGAAAAAGTAAAACGCGATGACCCGACTCGCCGCCAGCCAACTGATCAAGAATTACAATCAGCGCCATGTCGTGAAAGGTGTCTCGCTGGCGGTGAATACCGGCGAGGTCGTCGGGCTTCTGGGGCCGAACGGGGCCGGCAAAACGACCAGTTTTTACATGATGGTCGGCCTGGTCAAGGCCGATGGCGGCGAGATCACGCTCGATGCGCTGGACATCACGCATTATCCGATGTATTTGCGCGCCCAACTGGGCATCGGCTATCTGCCGCAGGAACCCTCGATCTTCCGCAAGCTCAGCGTCGCCGATAACATCCGCGCGGTGCTGGAACTGCGCGGCGATCTGAGCCGCGGGCAAATCGACCTGACGATAGAGGACCTGCTGGAGGAACTGCACATTCCGCATTTGCGCAAGCAAATGGCGATGAGCCTGTCCGGCGGCGAGCGGCGGCGGCTCGAAATCGCGAGGGCCCTGGCCAGCAATCCGCGCTTCATCCTGCTCGACGAACCGTTTGCCGGCGTCGATCCGATTTCGGTCGAGGACATCAAAAACATCATCATCCATCTGAAGGACCGCGGCATCGGCATCCTGATCACCGAGCACAATGTTCGGGAAACGCTGGGTATTTGCGACAGGGCGTATATACTTAGCGATGGCTTGGTCATCGCCGAGGGCGGGGCCGACGCGATCGTCGCCAACGAAGAAGTGCGCAAAGTGTATCTGGGCGATAAATTTAGTCTTTAATTCAAACGCTTACGAAAATCACCGCATGAAACAGTCGCTCCATTTCAAACTCGGCCAGCAAATGACGATGACGCCGCAATTGCAGCAGGCGATTCGTCTCTTGCAGATGTCGACGCTTGATTTGCAGCACGAAATCGAGCAGGCACTCGAATCGAACATGATGCTCGAACTCGGCGATGACGAACATGCCGCGTCGACGCTCGAACCGATACCGGAGAAAAAGATCGACACCTCCGACACGGTGACCAGCGAAGGCTCGCAAACCGACATTCCGGACGAGTTGCCGCTCGACTCCTCCTGGGAAGACATCTTCGACGCGACGCCCGAATGGAACAACCATGACGGCGCCGACGACTCCGATTTCGAGACCCAGCGCAGCAAATCCTCGACCCTGCTCGATCATCTCCTGTGGCAGGTCGATCTGACCAAATTCAGCGAGCGCGATCACGCGATCGCACTCGCGATCATCGACTCGATCAACGAAGAAGGCTACCTGACCAGTCCGGTCGAGGACATTTACGACGGCCTGCGGCATCAGATCGACGACCTCTATGTCGACGAAGTGAATGCGGTGCTGCACCGCATTCAACATTTCGACCCGCCCGGCATCGCGGCGGTCGATCTGGCCGACAGCCTGCGCCTGCAACTGCAGCAGTTGCCCGAGGACACGCCCCACCGCGACGAGGCCCTCAGGATCGTGACCCAGCATCTGGATTTGCTCGCCACGCAGGAACGCAACAAACTGATGCGGAAACTGAATCTCGGCGAACAGCAGCTCGGCGCCGCGGTCGCCCTGATCCGGACGCTCGACCCGAAACCCGGCGCCAAGATCCAGGAAACCGAATCGAGCTACGTGATTCCGGACGTCTACGTGGTCAAGAAGAACGGCCGCTGGCAGGTCAACCTGAATCCGGACATCGCGCCGAAATTGCGCATCAATCCCTATTATTCGGCGTTGATCAAACGCGCGGACGACAGCAAGGACAACGTCTGCATGAAGGACCACTTGCAGGAAGCACGCTGGTTCATCAAGAGCCTGAGCAGCCGCAACGACACCTTGCTCCGGGTCGCCCGCAGCATCGTCGAAAAACAGACTGGCTTTCTCGAACACGGTTCGATCGCGATGAAGCCGATGGTGCTGAAGGAAATCGCCGAGGAGCTCGAACTGCACGAATCGACCATCTCCCGGGTCACGACGCAAAAATACATGCATACCCCGCGCGGCATCGTTGAATTCAAATACTTTTTTTCCAGCCACGTCTCGACCGAAGGCGGCGGCGAATGCTCGTCAACCGCGATCCGCGCATTCATCAAGGAATTGATCAGCAATGAAAATCCGGCAAAACCGCTCAGTGATAGTAAAATAGCCGAACTGCTGCAGGAAAAGGGCATTCAGGTTGCCCGCAGGACCATTGCGAAATATCGCGAAGCGATGCTGATTGCCTCATCAAGCGAACGAAAGCGCATCATGTAGGCCGAGGCATCATAACAATTTAACATCAGAGGAGTTTAATATGCACGTCATCGTAACCGGCCATCATCTCGAAATCACCGACTCGCTGAAGGCGCACGTCGATTCGAAATTTGAAAAGCTGGCCCGCCATTTTGACAACGTCACCGACGTTCATGTCATTCTGGCCGTCGAAAAACTGGTCCACAAAGCCGAGGCAACCCTGCAAATCAGCGGCGCGAAGCTGTTCGCGGAAGATCATCAGGACGACATGTATGTCGCGATCGACAGCCTGGTCGACAAGCTGGACCGCCAGATCATCAAGCACAAAGAAAAACATTTGGGACATTGATCAATCAGGTACAGGGTCAAGGTCCGCCGGCGCCGCACTGGGTGCGTCCGGTTCCTTGAACCTGTACCCTGAACCCTTGGCCTCTTCCATGAAACTATTGATCGTCAGCGGACTTTCGGGCTCGGGCAAGAGCATCGCCCTCGATACCCTGGAGGATTGCGGCTATTATTGCGTCGACAACCTGCCGATCGCGTTGCTGGATGATTTCATCAGCCATGTGATAGTGGCCGACCAACCCGCCTACGCGAAGACCGCGATCGGAATCGACTCCCGCAATCCCTCGGACAGTCTGTTGAATTTTTCCGAGAGCATGAACGTCATCCGCAAGAAAAAAATCGACTGCGAAGTGATCTTCATGCAGGCCGAGGAGTCGGTTTTGCTGAAACGTTACAGCGAAACCCGCCGCAAACACCCCTTGACCGATTTCAATACGCCGCTGAAGGAGGCGCTGCGGATCGAAAAGGAAATGCTGACGCCGGTCGCGCGCTATGCGAGCGTCGTGATCGACACCAGCCGGACGCATTACCATGAACTGCGCGAACTGATCCGTAATCAGATCGGCGAGAGAGACAGCCGGCAGATCTCGCTGCAATTTCAATCGTTCGGTTTCAAGCACGGCATCCCGTTGGACGCGGATTTCGTCTTCGACGCGCGCGGCCTGCCCAATCCCTACTGGCTGCCCGAACTGCGCGGACTGACCGGCAAGGATGACGCGGTGATCGAATTTCTGAAAAGCCAGCCTTTGGTCAACGAGTTTTACCTGGACATCGTCGGCTTTCTCGAACGCTGGGTCACCCGCTTCGAAGCCGAAGGCCGCAGCTATCTGACCATCGCGGTCGGCTGCACCGGTGGCCAGCACCGCTCGGTCTATCTGATCGACGCACTCGCCAAACGCTTCCGGAGCCCGTTCCTGAACGTGATCGTGCGACACCGGGAATTGCATTAAGTCGCCGTAGCGCCCAGATAAGCGGCAAAACGTCGCCGGATATGATCGATATGCGAGCCTTCCCAATACACCTTGCCGCAAGTCGGGCAACGGTAGAAGCGGTCATAATACAGTTTTGTCTTCGGCTCCAATAAATCCAGCACCGCCTGCTTCTCGACCGGCTCGATCAGGCCGTTGCAGACCGCGCAGCGACAAAACGGTTTGAGTTGACGTGCCAAATCGAAGCGCCGAACCACCTCGGCCAGTTGCCGCAAAGGTTCGGCCGCGCGCACCCAATAGCCGTGCGTGATCGCTTTCGCATACAAGAGGCGGCGGTCGCGGGTCAGCACGATACGTTGCTGCTCGGCCGCCAGCGCGGCGATTTCCGCGTCAGTCAATGCATTGGTAAACAGCGTATCGAAGCCGAACAGACGTAGCAAGCGGGCCAGTTTGCCGAGATTCACATCGACCACAAACTTCGTGTCGCGCAGCGGCGCCGCGCGCAGTTTGGTAATCGGGGAAATATCGAGTCCTTCAAACACCGGATACACCGCGACCCGGTCGCCGTTTTTGAGCGGATAGCCGAAGCCGACCGACTCGCCGTTCACGACGATCAGATCGACCTCGGTATGCGGCACCCCGAACACCTCGATCGGGTCCTTGATGCCGGGATTGCCGTTGAAATGGTAGGTCAGCGTTTGTTGACGCTGCTCCGGCCGCAAAAAATCGTTCAGTTCTTCGTAGAAACGGAACTCGGCCGAATTTTGCTTACGGCCATCCGGACTGCGGGAAGGATGTTTCATGACCGGATGCAAGGATCACGCAGAACGGATGGAGCAAGTGCATTGAAAATAGCATACGACTCCACGTTTTGACAGGGTCCCTACCCCTTGCTCAGGACGGTTCGAGCGGAATACGATAACCGCGCCCGCGCAAGGTTTCGATCGGCTTGCGGGTGCCGTCGGGATCGAGTTTTTTGCGCAGGCGGCCGATGAATACCTCGATCACGTTGCTGTCGCGATCGAAATCCTCGTCATAGATGTGCTGGGTCAGCACCGATTTGGAGATCAGCTCGCCCTTTCGGAACATCAGGTATTCGAGCACCTTGTATTCATAGGCGGTCAGTTCGAGTTTGACGCCGTCGACGCGGACTTCCTGCGCGACCGTATCGAGCTCGATATTGTCATGGGTCAGAATCGGATGCGCCTGGCCGACCGAGCGCCTGAGCAGCGCATTGATCCTGGCCAAGAGTTCTTCGTAATGAAACGGCTTGACCAGGTAATCGTCCGCGCCGGCCTCGAGGCCCTCGACCTTTTCCTGCCAGCGGCTGCGCGCGGTCAGGATCAGGATCGGCACGGTCACCTTGCTTTTGCGCAGGCGCTGGATCAGTTCTATCCCCGAGAAGTCGGGCAGGCCGATGTCGATGATCGCGGCGTCGATCGGATATTCCTTGCCCATGAAAAAACCGTCGCGGCCGGTGTGCGCCTTATCAACCGCAAAGCCCTTGTCGGCCAGGAAATGCCGAATTTGTTCGCACAATTGTTGTTCGTCTTCGACGACCAGAATACGCATGATGACTCCTTTATTCGCCGATTAGCCGAGCAGCGCGCCGGTCTCGGCGTCGATCCGGAAATAACGCACGCGCCCCCCCGGTGTCAGCACCTTGATCACATGCACTTCGCGGCCGTCGATCATGAGTGTTTGCGCGCCCAGCACACGATGGTTGCCGCTGCCGAGCACCTGCCGAGTCGCCTGATCGAGGCTGATTTTGACCATGAAATCGCCGGCCCGTGCAGGACAGACCAATGCGATGCATAACGCGAACAACAAGGCGAGCCGTTTCATAAGTATCCGAAGCCGACGTGCGCCCGCCTGCCGTTCCGAACGCGCGAAGCGGCAGGCGGCGAACTAAAAAAACGATTAATTTATGAAGCTATTATTAAACCGGCTGGCTGAATAAGCCATGAACCGTTTATTTCAGTTCCCAGTTTTGCGCCACGCTGCCGAGCGCGTGGCCGAACGAAGCGCCCAGTTTGCCGGCGACTCGGTCGAGCACGCTTTCCTGCTCGGTAAAATCGACCCGTTTCTTGGCGCCGATGATGTCTTTCGCAACCGAGTCGTCATCGCCGTAGGCATCGGCGATGCCGAGCTTGACGCCTTCCTCGCCGGTCCAGATCAGCCCGGAGAATAAATCCGGCGAATCCTGCAGGCGCTTGCCGCGGCCGTCCTTGACGGCCTTGATGAACTGCTGATGTACTTGTTCGAGCAGTTTCAGCATGAACTGGGTTTCATCTTCCTTGCGCGGCGAAAACGGATCGAGCATCGCCTTGTGCGCGCCCGAGGTCAGCACCCGCCGTTCGACGCCGAATTTTTGCATCGTATCGACGAAGCCGAAGCCGTCCATGATCACGCCGATCGAGCCGATCAGGCTGGCCGGACTCACGTATATCTTGTCGCTGGCCGAGGCGATGTAATAGCAGCCGGAGGCGCAGATATCGCCGACCACCGCATAGATCGGCGTCTTTGGATAGTCTTTCTTCAGCTTGCGGATTTCCTGATAGACCAGATGTGACTGCACCGGGCTGCCGCCGGGCGAATTCGCATGCAGGATCACGCCTTTGGTATTCTCGTCCTTGAATGCCTTGCGCAGGCTCTTGATGATCGCTTCGGCGTTCGCTTCCTTGCCTTCCGCGATCATGCCGACCACGTCGACTACCGCGGTATGCTCCTTGTCGTCGCTATCGATGCCCTTTTTCAGTTGTGGCAGCACCGCGATGCCGATCAGCACGGTCAGATACAAAAAGGTCGCGGACTTGAAAATGATGCCCCAGCGCCGCGCCTTGGCCTGTTCCTCGATCGCGGCCAGCGCGACTTTTTCGATCACGGCGCGTTCCCAACCGGTCTCGCCGGTAGGGCTCGCGCCCGCTTTGTCTTGTTGATTTTCTGTCATGGTTATCTCAAATGATATTCAGCAGCTCCGCCGGTTGCTGTAAGCATAGCAACGGCCGGTATTGTTGCAGTATTTGTTCGGAATGCGCGCCGCAGGAAACGCCGATCGAGGATATTTGGGCGTTTTGCGCCATTTGCAAGTCGTGAATCGAATCGCCGATCATCAGCGCCCGTTCGGGCGCCACCTCGACATGACGGATGATTTCGAACAGCATCTTCGGATCGGGTTTGGACGCGGTTTCATCCGCCGCGCGGGTGATACAAAAAAGCTCTTCGGTGCCCGTCGCCTGCAGCGCGTTTTGCAAGCCGGCGCGCGTCTTGCCGGTCGCGACCGCCAGACGGTAGCCCGCGCCGTTCAAGTCCTCCAGCATGTCCCGGACGCCCGCGAACAAATCGCCAGGGCCCAGGGTTCTGGACGCATACTGTTGACCGTAGGCACGCAGCAATTGTTCCCGCAGCTCGGGCCCGGCATCTGGAAACAGGGTTTCCAGCGCGCGGGTGATGCTGAGGCCGATCACATCCTTCGCGGCCGCGGGCGTCGGAATCGTGCAACCGACCCGGTCGGCGGCGGTCTGCATGCAATGCACGATCCAGCCGATCGAGTCCATCAAGGTGCCGTCCCAGTCGAAAATCAATAACTCAAACCGCTTCTTCATGATCCAGCAAGTCCTGCAATTGCGGCGGCAAGGGCGCCTCGAATTTGATCGGTTTTCCGCTGACCGGGTGCTCAAACGTCAGTTCGCGCGCATGCAGGAACATCCGCTTGTAACCCTTGCCGTAAAAGGTTTTGTTCACCTCGCCGAGGCCGTAGCGTTCGTCGCCGACGATCGGATGCCCGAGCCAGGCCGCATGCACCCGGATCTGGTGCGTGCGTCCGGTTTTCGGCGAAGCCTCGACCAGGGTCGCGTTTTTGAACAATTTGATGCGTCTGAACAGGGTTTCGGCCGCCTTGCCGGCCTGGCTGACCACCACGATGCGCTCGCCGCCCTTGTTGACATTCTTCAGCAGCGGCGCATTCACGAGCAATTTTTTGCGCGCCCATTGCCCGGCCAGGAGTGCGAGATAGGTCTTGTGTACCTGATCGTCGCGGAACAGCTCGTGCAGCCGGCGCAAGGCGCTGCGTTTCTTCGCGATGAGCAGGCAGCCGGAGGTATCCCGGTCGAGCCGGTGCACCAGTTCCAGGAACGTCGCCTCGGGCCGAAGCCGCCGCAGTCCTTCGATGATGCCCGAATCGATGCCGCTGCCGCCATGCACCGGAAACCCCGCCGGCTTGTTGATCACGATGAAGCCGTCGTCTTCGTACAGGATGCCGTTTTGCAGCGCATCCCGCAGCGTTTGCGGCACGAAGGTCTGCTCGGTTTTTTCGGCGACCCGGACCGGCGGTATTCTGACGATGTCGCCAGTCATCAGCCGGTAATTGACGTCGACGCGGCCCTTGTTGACCCGCACCTCGCCCTTGCGGACGATACGGTAGATGCGGCTTTTCGGCACGCCTTTCAGGCGGGTCAGCAGAAAATTGTCGAGGCGCTGATCGTTGTTATCTTCGGTGATTTCGACCAGTTGAACGGAGGGGGATGCGGTTTCGGAGTCTATCTTCATGCCATAAATGATACCAGCATCACAGCCGGATTGATGGTTTAAATTGATGTGAAGCAATAAGGTTGTTATATTACACAGGCTATAGTATAAGAATTACCCTTTTCCCGGCGGATTTTCGCTATGAAAGACCGCCCCGAACCACCGTCAGCAAGGCCGGCCGAAAGCACAAGCCATTGAAGGTGAAGCGTTTAAGGGCCGTTAGCCCGGCGAATAATAACAACGATTAATTTAAAGAACGATTGATAACACCTGTTGCAGACAGAATTTACCACCAGGACGATAAAAAAGCATGTCAACCGCTTAACATGAGGCGCTCTTAATCCGGCAAATCTTTCCGCCCGCGGTAAGACCGGTCGAGACGCAAATGCATCGACCCCGCAAACCAGCCCCGCCATGCCGAGCCCATCACGCTGGAGGCCGCAAACGCCTAGGATTCGATGCGTTTCGCCGAGCCGGACCAGCGCAAGGACAGCGTCAAGTCTACACACGTAAAGTCTGACCAAGGAGCAGGATACAAACAAGGATACAAAATGAAAAGAATGCTTATCAATGCCACGCAGGCGGAAGAACTGCGGGTCGCTTTGGTAGATGGTCAAAAGCTTTATGATTTCGACATAGAGGTTCCTTCAAAAGAGCAGAAAAAATCGAATATTTACAAAGGCATCATCACCCGGGTCGAACCCAGTCTGGAAGCGGCTTTCGTGAACTACGGCGCCGAGAAACACGGCTTTTTGCCGTTCAAGGAAATTTCACCGGCCTACCGCCATGCTCCGGAAGAAGGCGACAGCGAAGGCGGCCGCAAGTCGATCAAGAACCAATTGAAGGAAGGCCAGGAAATCCTGGTGCAGATCGAAAAGGAAGAACGCGGCAACAAAGGCGCCGCGCTAACCACCTACATCAGTCTGGCCGGCACCTATCTGGTGCTGATGCCGAACAATCCGAAGGCCGG